>Ga0208297_1000189_pt1 | contig 160628 bp, 176 predicted proteins | sample LMS_cellobiose_e_FD_187367 | JGI IMG/M metagenome (GOLD analysis project Ga0208297, IMG submission 187367) | Rumen-fistulated moose microbial communities from Alaska, USA - LMS_cellobiose_enrichment (SPAdes) (version 2) | ecosystem: Host-associated > Mammals > Digestive system > Stomach >... | reverse complement strand
TGATGTTTGTGCAATTTCAGTTTAGGAGTTCATGTCCATTTATTTAAGTGCTTTTCTGTTGACTCTGATTTCTATTGACTCTTATTTCAACTGACTCGTGAAAATTGATTTTCAGCTGACTCTAACAGCAACCTGACAAATATCAACACTCGACATAACAGTCGGCTGTCCACCTACTGTCTCGTGTGCTTCATTGTTAATAACAACGTGAACCAAATTCCTTGGTTTGTTTGCTCCAAGAAGAGCCATAGCCCCCATATGCATCAAGGCAGCTCCATCACCATCAATTATCCAGATTTTGCTTTTGGGTTTTTGAAAAGCTATTTCCAAGGCAATACTTGAAGAATGCCCCATAGAACCAACAGTAAGGAAATCATGAGCATGGCCCTGTACATTTGCTTCACGTATTTCAAACAATTCTCCAAGATAGCCTCTTACAATAAAAATCTCTGTAATCCCTGCATCTAGGCATGCATCGATGAGACGATCAATGATTCTTACCCCATTAACACGAACAAGTGGTTTCGGAGTATTCAATGAAATCGGAACCATCCGAGATCCAAACCCTGCAGCAATTTTAATAGCTCGCCTTGTTTTATATGGCTCTAAGACCTTCAACCCATCATCAGTGATAGCTCCACTAAGAACAAACCCCTTATTAATCAACTCATTAAAAGTTTGATTGATTGTACTAAGAGAGTATTTTGTCCTTTCCTTTAGTCATGCTGAGACAATTTCTTCTTTGATGTTGCCAGTATTTCCAATACATCGAATTGTTCTCTCGTTAATAGCATTTCTTCATTCTCCTTTTGCCTTGAACATGATAAGAAAAGCTTTGATTGCATCCTCAATTCAAAGGTTATTCCAACTGATTTAAATAATCATAATAATCATAATACAAGTATTTCAGCCGCTCTATGAAGAAAGATTTGCAATACTCAACTCTTTCATAATCAAGTTTTTTTGAGATATCATTGATTTCATTCGGATCCTTTTGTAAATCATAATACTCAAGTAATCGGAAACTATCGCTATTAGGTGACTTGTTGATTATTCCTTCAACAACAAAGCTCTTTGTTGCATCTCTATAACCAAACTTCACTGGACGCCTTAATAAATCTGGTACCCCACCGCCAGTATACTCAACAGTTGTAAAATCATGAGTTAGATGCAAAAAAGAAACGCCAGACCAACTACTATGACAAGGAACGCCCGTAAGTTCATTTAGCGTAGGAAGCAAGTCAATACCATTAACAAAACGACTAACTACCCTTGGTTGGCCACCAGTAATAATGATTGGAATATGGTATTGCTCCTTATAAAAATGATTTGTGCATGTGAAACGTTCTGTTTCCCCACAATTTGAACTACCATGATCAGCGGTAATTACTACAATAGTATCATCTGCTTCATTGTTATCCCTTAAATATGTAAATAAACGTTCTATAGAACAATCCAAATACTGAGCAGCCAAATCGAAACCCAATACTCCATGATAGTTTCGAGGGACGTTCTTTACATATTCTTGCGCTAACAAGAATTCATTATTCAATCTATCATAATCATTGGTTTCATGCGAGATAAATGATAAAGGTCTATGGAACTCGTCAAAATGAAAATATGCAAAAAACGGATGATTAGTTTTCTTTTTCTTTCTCCAATCAATAAACTGATCAACAAAACATCCAGCAGAGGTATAAACTTGAGGCAGATTGATATCAAGCATCTTGGATGAATCAAATCTATTAATTGTTAAAAACAATCTTCCAAAGAACTCAATCCCCTCTTTTCTTCTACTACTGTTGAACAACAATTTTAGATGCCTATTGATGTTTTTGATTGATGGAAAATGGTTTTTCAAATATAGAGCTCTATTCTTTTTCTTTATTTCTTTAAAGAAACTAGAATAATTGGTCTTAATCCATTCTTTTTGATCAACTGCAGTTTTACTATACCGGGAACCATCCCAGTCAAAGTCATTAATTATTTTACTAGTTTCATATGAATTAAAAAGATTCGTTATGTACTCATCTTTATTGCTTATGTATTTTTCGTATTCTTTTTGTATTTCCAATAATCCAGAGGCTTCCCTTCTTAAAAAACCAGAATCGTTTTTTTCAAAAGGAGTGTATTCTCCAGTGAAATCGCATTCAACATTTGTTTTTCTGTAAACAATAAAAATTGATTCAAACGTTCTATCCAATAATCTTTTTATTACTTTTAAATCCCCTTCAGTTATTGTTTCCTTTTTCCAGATGTTATGGTAATAGTCAAGTTTACCTCGTAAATACCTACTAAACATTGGATTTGCTTTAAGATTATAAGAAAAAGCTCCTTCCGTAGTTACTTCAGGGGGAATAAAACTCAAAGACATTGTTGTGAACAAGTCGTACCCTGATTCCTTATACTGCTTAAACACACTATCTTCCCAGTCTATGTGCTCAACAAAAAAACCTCCTGACTCTAGTGGCATTTTACCGTGAAGAACGGATTTAATAGCAGATTCCGTATAGGGTCCATGAGAATATGCTTCAGTACACCAAATACTATTCTTTTTTAATGATTTAACAAAAGGCATAGGAGAAGAATGCCCATCTAAATCAACAAGCATATTATAAGTTAATCCATCACATACAATTAGCAAAACATTCTTTTTAGAGGTTGTCATCTGACCCTATTTGTCTCCCAATCTTTTTTTCATTATTAATCTAATCTTTCTTCCCAATAGTTGAATTTTGTATTTTAAGGCTAAGAGTAGTGAACCAAAACTCAATAAATAAAGCAATTTATTGGTTTTAAGATAATTAAGCATTGACTTCCATTTTTTGTTCTTGCTAACAATGCATTGAGAAATATGCGCATCTATCATTTTCTGAATATGCCGCTTTTCATATCCAAATACGATAGAAGCCTTTAGTATCATAGGTATCCAATAAAACCATACATCATATCGTTTTTCCGACCATGTAATAGTTGGATCACTAAAAACATACTCTTTTGTGCCAAAAAAAAGAATGCCATTTTTCATCGCACACAAAGAAAACAACAGTATTGTTGAATAATCATACGTCATCCCTTCACATTTTTTAATTGCCTCTTTGAGAAAAACATTGGATGACATAAACATAAAATGACTGATTTGGTTTTCCATTATGTTTTTAATTATTACGTCGTTCAGCCGAATTGGTTTATTGCAGTATTTTTTATATTTTACTTCAAAATATGTTTTATATTCCTTTTCACATGCTTTGTATTTATAAATTCCATCTCTATAACAACCATAGTTAAGATGTATTAAATCAGGCTCATATAAATCAATTATATGTACTATATACTCCAAGAATTCGTCAGCTAGATAATCATCCCCTAAGAAAAAAACATACTTGCCGTTTGAAAGGGTCAATAATCGCCTAATGTTATTATCACACCCCTCATTTTCCATATTTATGTGTGCCTTCATCCATTTATGTTTTTTTGAATAATTCTCAATATAATCACCTGTATCATCTTGAGATGCATCGTCAGATACAATAACCTCAACACCTTGAATCATATGGCTTTCAAAGAAAGACAGCTGCTTTTTTAGTGTTTCTAACCCCTTATAAACAGGTATACATATAGATAGTTTTATTGCTTCGTTTTCATTGACCATACATAATCCCTTTAAGTAATTGCAATGATTCAGTCATTACTCTTCGCAAACAAGTAGTTATCTTTAAACAATTTGGATGCAAATCTCACATCCTTGAGTTGCTTCACCCAATCGATGCTTCTCAGTCTTTGAGCGAATTTGCAGTTATCGTAATTCCCTCCTGGAAAGAGGTACTAGGCTTCCAACCATCAGCATATTTCAGAAGGTGAGAAGTATCTGCCCTTAAATTTATTATTTGACCTTCAAAGTCCTTTGAAGAATCAAATACAACATGACTTTTGCTATTTAGAATGCCTTCCATCTCTTGGATATAGTCTCGTATGGTAAAGCTATTTCCAGAAGCAAAATTAAACGCTCCAGAAGCTTCTTTGTTTTCTATTAACCTTATCAATCCGTTTACAGCATCATCAACAAACAAATAATCCCATAATTGCAAACAAGAATTTAGAATAATATCTTCATTTTTTAGCATCTTTATCAAGCAACTCATAATCAATGTTTTTTTATAGTCCCCTGGACCATATAAACTGAAATAACGAGGCTCTAGGAATCTACATCCATAACTACTTGATAATTCAGATGTTTCTTCAAATATCTTAAGCTTGTACTGTCCATATTCTGTATTGGGGGATGGAATAGTTGTCTCCGTTATTACATCATTGATTTGGCCATATTCCGCCTGAGAACCGGAAGATACAAGTATCTTATAACCGTTATCCGCCATTGATCTCATTGCATCCATTGTGCATAAGTAATTATACCTTTGAATTTCATGATCCATTCGACTGTTTCCACGAGATCCAAACCATGACAGATTAATAAAACAGTCTCCGCTTTTTACAATCTTACCCAATTGATGGTAATTATCCATCTCACTTCTCACAACTGTGATATTTTTAAAATTCCGAAGGGCTTTGTGATAATCACTAGACTCCCTAATTACCACAGTGATTTCATGTTTTCCTTGCTGTACAAGAATAGGAATAAGCCGCTTTCCAATAAAACTACTACCGCCAGCAATGGTAATTTTCATTTTTCGCTCCCCAGTTTTTCTCTTGCATTAATTGTATTGTACAAATCAAGAATATTACCAAATAGCTTATTCGCTGAGATGCCGTAATAATCACGTAAATACTCTTGACTTCCTGTTTTTTCAGAAAACTGGTTATTAAGACCTGCACGATATAGTACTGCATGAGGCTCTATAATGTTGCTGATTGCCTCTGCAACTGCTCCACCCAAACCACCTACTATTTGATGGTCCTCAATTGTAACTAATAGTTTACACTGCTTTGCCAACTCCTGAATTCCCGCGATATCGAGTGGTTTGAGTTTTACAGCTGAGAAAAGCCCTACTTCCACCCCGTGTTTTCGAAAAAACTCAAGAAGCTTTACGCCCTCACATAGAACACTGCCTGCTACTATTATGTTAATGGCAAAACCAACTCCACTTGTATGAATAGGCACCAATTTACTAATATCAATAGTGTCCGAATCATAGTGGTAGTTTTGCTCTTTATTCCTTGCTAACCTAATGTATGCAGGTCCATCAATCAAATAGGCTTCTTTTAAACATTCAACCGCCTCATATGCATCCCCAGGAACATATACACGCATATTGGGAAGAGCACGCATTATTGCAATATCCTCAGTTGCATGGTGGGTAATGCCTTGATTTCCATAAACAAATCCACCTCCAACAGCAAGTATTTTGACATTCAGATTATGATAGCAAACATCATTCCTGATTTGTTCAACACACCTTAATGTAGGAAAGTTCCCAATCGAATAAGTAAATACAATGTTACCTTCTTTCGCCATTCCAGCAGCAAGGGTGGTCATGTTTTGCTCTGCAATACCGATATTGATAAACTGGTTCGGACAAGAATCTTTATAATCATCTAAAACAATATAGCCAAGATCCCCAGTGAAGAGATAAATCCTCTTATCCTTTTTTGCTAATTCTTTCAACGCAGTTAAAACATGATCTCTCATACAAACACCTCCGAAGTGTTATCACAAATAAGAGTTTTTAATTCAAATCCTTGATTCTGAGCAGATTCTTTCAATTCATCAATTGCATCCTTATAGTAATGGCTGAAGGGAACTTGATAGTGCCACCAAAGAGAATGCTCCATAAATGAAACACCATGCCCTTTTATAGTATGAGAGATAATAGCTCGTGGTTTCCCTCCTTTTTCCTTTTTTAATGCATTGCGCAATTCAGAATGATTATGCCCATCAACATCAATTGATTCCCACCCAAAGGTTCGAAGTTTTTCACTTAAGGGTTGAAGATCAATAATATCTTTTGTCTCACCCATGGCTTGTATTAAATTGCAGTCAATAATCATGGTTAAGTTATCAAGTTTATGTTGCCCAGCAAACATAATCATTTCCCAAATTGACCCTTCGTCCATCTCCCCATCACCGCATATAGTATAAACCTGATATGGCATGTGCTTTAGTTTTCCATTCAAAGCTATTCCGGCAGCAACTGCTGCTCCATGTCCAAGCGATCCAGAAGAGAAGTCTACTCCCGGAATCTTATAAGATGCATGACAAGATAACCTAGAACCGTCAGCGCCAAAAGATAGTAGTTCTGCTCGATCAAAAAAACCTTTTTCTGCTAAAGCAGCATATAATACAGCACAACAGTGCCCCTTAGAAAGAATAACTCTATCTCTATCCACCTTATCAGGACTATTTGCGTCTACATTTAAAACATCTGTGTATAATACAGCAATTACATCTGCAACCGAAAAATTACCTCCCATATGAGAGGCTTTTGCTTTATATGCCATTTGCCAAGCATCAAGTTTTATTTGCAAAGCTAATTGTTCACTAGTCATTCTTTCCCGGCTCCTTCGTCATCATCTTTTCAAAACTCTCAAATAAGTTTTTTACCTTCTCAGCTCGATAGGAAAGCTGAAACCTTTTACATGTTTGTTCCAATATTTTTTTCCATTGAATTATTAATTCTGGATTTTTTAAAACAGTTCTGATTGCATTCTTTAATGAATCATCATCTGTTTCGCATAGTATTCCACAACAACAATCATCAATAATCTCCTTAGCTCCACCTACTCTTGTTGTTATTATTGGCACTTCTAGTATTACCGCTTCAGTACAAGCGGTGCTATATCCTTCGCTAAAAGAAGAACAAATAAAAACATCTGATTTGGCCACATACTTATGAGGGTTGTTCTGCATACCAACAAGTTCAACACAATCGTTCAGTTTTTCTTCTTCTATCGCACGAGCTATATTTGCATGTTCACTTCCGTCTCCTATTAACACTAAACTAAATAGATATCCCTCTTTCCTAAGACCACCAAGGATTCTTATGAGTCTTACATAGCCTTTCTCGGGACTATGCCTACCGACAGAGACAAATCTAGGTAGCGTTTTACTCTTGAATTCAACAGATTCCAGTGACAAGTTTTTGATACGAGTATCGTTGACAAGATTATAACAATAATCCACATTAACCCTATTTCCCATTATTGCCTTACATCTTTCAGCATTTTCTCGTGACACACAGAGAACTTTATCTGCTCTAGCGAAACAATCCTCATACATATCAAAAGCATGCATCCAAATAATATGAACAGCTGAATCGTTTTTCGAGTATCCTACAAGCCTTGTAGGTAATCCACATTGAAATGCAACCTCTATGTCATAATCATTCCCCAACGTTTTGGCATAAAGCAAACCCAACGGCAGACAGTTTGCAATCTTATCAAACCCCTTAAAGTAAAATCCAAACAGTTTCTTAACTTTGATGCGTGAATCCAAATCGTGTATTATGACATTATCAACAGAATACATTGGAATGATTGTAATATCATATTTATTTAAATCTAAATTATTACACAAACCGTTTAAAACTCTTGCGACCCCACTAGAATAACGATAATGATTAAGTAGAAATGCAATTCGAATCATTCCTGTCTCCTTTTTTCTTGTGAAACCCCTTGGTTTATCCTTTCAGATTAGACAAACACCGTCTCTAGTTTATTTTTTGTTAGCTATTATTCTTAATTCATTTGCTAATCTATAGTAATTTGGATAATAATCACAAATCAAAGATTGTTACTCACATGTAAAACACGTCTACGGTTTTTTACAATCATATAGACCCAAGGAATCATTAATAAAACCGCAATTGTGAACCCAGCAAATACAAATTCATACCCAAAACTATAAATAAAAACAGTCGTAAGGCTAATTGACAAACCTGCAGTTACTATTGAAACCATCATTAATGGCTCCTCTTTATGTGCCCTCAAATAAATACCTGTGCATGATGTATACAATTGGCCGGCATATCCACATGCAAATATTAGTAGTGGGAATATTCCTAGTATGTTTTTGAGCACCAGATTATAGAAAAAGGAAATCCTATTCATTATTAGTAATGCAATTATTCCCAATATAAATGTTAACTCGACAAGTAATAAAACCTTATGGTACTCACAATCTAAAGCTCTCCATTCTTTTCGTTCGACTAGAGTGTTGATTTTTGGAACAGATATATAACTCCAAATACTTGAAATAGACACAATAGCAGACATTATTGTCATAGTATATCCGACTTTTCCAGAGACTTCAGCACCATAAACAGCAAATGATAGTGGTGTATAAACTTGAAAAATTACATACCCCGCACCCCAACTAAATGCATATCTCCATAACAAACCAACTACAGGTTTAATCCATTTCCGAACATTATCTGTTTTTATAGTTAACAATTGCTTAATTGCTTTTCCAAATGTTTTTAATACTAGAATAATCGAGCAAATCAATGTGATGAAAAATGGGATTGAAAGAGCAAACAGGCCAAACCCAAGCCATAAAAATAATACAGAAAAAACATTAGTGCATATTGAATCAACCATTTTAATCCGCTGGCAAATAGCTATGCAATTACAACCTTCAAAAAATGCCAATAATAAGGAAATGAGAAAATTACAACCAGTGACAGATGCATAAATGATCCAAGGAAAAAACCATGAGACCTGGTCCTGTTTGGAACCAAAAAGAATTATCCCAGCAGTAAATATAATAATACTAGCAATTAATGTCGCTATGAGACCCCATCTAGTAGAGAACTTAAATAAGCTAGCAATACCATCTATTTCTTTGTTACTATTCTTAAAATAATGTTTTTTTTCATCAAAACTGAGGTATGTACATTCGTGTGCAGCGAACTGAGTAATAATTGTAGTAAACCCCAAATCCGCAAAAGTGCTTAACGCTGCGACACTTCCAAATGTAAACCAGTACCCTTTAATTGTTTCACTTAAGAAATATGGAACCGCAATGATCAGAACAAATCTTAATCCATATCTAAATAGATAATTGGTCACAGTTGCAAAATAATCTTTTGTAAAAATGGTACGAAGTGACTTATTCATTCGTTAATCCTTTCTCTGTATAAGAATCTGAGGAAAAAACTAATTTGTTTTATAGTTTTCACTATTAAATTGAAAAGCCAAATAAAGAAAAATAAACATTCAAACCATCAGATTCTATGTATGATATCATCATAAAAGCTCGAAACAGAAAGTACATAATAAAGAAAACATTCAGGAAAAACCTGGAATCCATTATGATATGACCATGAGTATTGTGATTTAATCCTTTACTGAATTCGTTTTTTTTGTATCGTTCTTCATAATCAATGCTGAGCAAATACGATGGGAACACAATAGTAACATAAGTAAAATAGAACACTGCACGGCTTATCATTACGATGAAATAACGCATCATGGATAATGTTAACGCACAAACAGAGAAAACAAATAATTCAGTTACTATATAATCATTTGATACTCTTTGAGGGTATTTCTTTTTTACATAATAGAGGAGAGCTCCAATTGGAATTGCATAAGCAATTGGAGCGAATCCAAAACCATCAGTTTTTCGGAGGCCATAAGCATATCCATAAAATATATCACCGAATAAAAAGTTCTGAAAACTATAAATCAAAACAAAGAACACTATGCAAAACAAAATCTTAGAGATAAAGTGTCCCCTCTTTTCTGATGCAATGATTAATGCTGCAGGAAAGAACAAGCAGATTGCACTTTTATGAAAAAACATCGCAGTAATAATAACAAGGCAAAAAGAGAAGTATTTCCTTTTAAATACAAATCGAACTCCCCAAAACACTATAGCAATAGCTAAATAAAGACGCATTAATGCTAACGATTGGATTAAATAAATACATGTATACGCTAAGATGCAATATCCAGGATTCAATACACTTCTGTATTCTGCAATAGTGGAATAATACAAAACAAGAATCACAAAAGCCCATATTATATGGAAAACATAAAAACTATCAGTAAAAAAACGAATTATACAGTTAAACAAAAGGTACCCTTTTTCTATAGGGGAACTGATAAAGTATTGAAATGATGTTGATCTTTCAAAAATATATGCGTAGTTTTCATAATCGATACTATACGAATTAAAACCTAGGAAAAGAAACAAAATAGCGAAAGATAAAACAAACCAAACCTTATTCCAAATGAGAACACCTTTTTTGTATCTATATGAAAGATGTGCAAAGAATGAAGACGACATAATTACCAGGAGATAGAAAAAAATAACTTTATTATACTTAGAAATCAAATCAAAATATTCCATAATTCTATCCCTTTTTACAGAATTTTTTCAAAAAAATCATAGCAACTGTTTTGCTATTTTTTAATCTCCGCAAGCTTTTGAAAAACTCAAAGGCCACGAAGCAAAAGTATTAAAGCCACTTATTTGATTGTTGAGTTTTTCTGTTTTTTTGTTTTATTATGCACAACATCTAATTGCAAAGAAGAATCAAACCACAATTTTTTATTTGGCACTCGTTTATAAGGAAAACCATAAGTGTATGAACTTAATGCGGTTGAGAAATTTGATATTTCATTTTTCCATTCCTTAGAGCACTCGAATACTTGCGTATTTTCGATGGATTGATCCGAGTTAAAATAGACCTTTTTCTTTGAATGGCTTGAGTGTTTTAGACCCAAAAAAGACTCAATCAGCTGAATTGTATCATCATACTTATAAATCAAATCTTCATACATTATGCTCAATATCTGACTAGAATTAGTTCGACCAATAATTGTATGCTTCCACTCTTCAATAAACAAATCTGGATCAGTTGGATAATAAGGTTTAGCCCTTGAGACAGGAGGTTTATGCCAGTAGTATTTGTTTAGTAGAAACACATCTCTTGGGTCTCTCTGTACAATTATAACCTTAACATTCTGTGGAAATACTACAAGTGCTTCCTTTGCTTGTTGAGGAAGCACCAAATGATCAAAAACGTTAACTTCTTTATCATAGGAACACATTTCAAGATATCTTTTTACATATTTTTTTGAAGCATTAATAAGATTCTCATAATCTGGAATATAATAAAAAGCATTATTTGCCTTTTTATAGACATACTTCTGACCAAAAGAAACAATAGGTCGTCTATATATTATTGAAGCAACAATTTGAAAAAGAGCCTTCAGGACAGAAAAACGTGTCGTTTCAATATATGCTGCGCTTTTTCTCTCCTTTGTTCGGCTTATCTCAGCTACAAAGTCATCAGTAATTCTCTTGTAGATATCGCCATAATATTTCTGATACGACCCAAACCATTGAAAATCATTTTCGTTTAATCTAGTAGATGCATCCAAAAAACTGCTGATAGCTATATCAGCATTGTAGTTACTAAAAAAAGGCCCAGTAATAATGGAAAGCAATTCGAATAAACCGCCTCGGGTGTAAAAGGCCATATGCTCATATTCCCTTTCGGTCGGAGAGGCAATTGCAACATTATCATATTCTTTTAGCAGATCGATAACAGCAGAAGATCCAGTTGAATAGTAACCCGTTACGGCAATGTATTGTTTTTCCATAGTTCACCTTAATGTTATACAACTCTTTTATTATGTATTTTCTTCTTAATGCAATTTGGAACAAAAAACGATACCACCGGTTTAAACACAAGAATCCATTTATAAAATGGAGGTTTTATAAGCTTAAAGCCAAATAATGCGGTTTTAAAGAATTTCATAGATGTTTTAAATGTTCGTTTTTTGTAATCATTTTTATCTTCATGATATATTAATAAAGGTTCTTGCAAATTGTATCCACAATAGTTTTTTGCAAAGAAACGGAACCACAAGTCCCAATCTTGTCCCTTGGTAGTCCTCTCAAGAACAGAATAGCCTCCAAGTTCTCTATATACTTTTGTCTTCATCATTATTGATGGATGAATAAAGACTGGACCTAGTAATACATCGTTTTTTGTAGGAATCTCTTTCATCCTACGTATTTTATAGCAGCCTGTTTCATCATTTATTAATGCAGCGGTTCCAACAACGTCATAAGAATCATTATTCATAAAAAAACTGATCTGGACTTCAAACCTATTTGGCAAGCATTCATCATCTGCATCCATGCGCGCAACGTACGCGCCTTTACACAATTTTAAACACTTATTCAAAGAAGCAGCTAATTTTATATTTTTGTCATTAACTATTAAGTGTATCCTATTATCTTTCCGCTGATATTCTTTAATAATGCTAACAGTATTATCTGAAGAACAATCATCACATATTATTAATTCCCAATTCTCATAACTTTGACTAATTATTGAATCAATACTCTTCCTTATGTTCTTTTCTTCGTTATACGTTGCCATTATTACACTAATCAATTGAGTCATTTTTCCTCACCAGAAATCACTAGTCTAAATCCATGAAAAATTAACCTAGAAGGCTTATTTTTCGTTTTAAAATATAGTCATTAACAACTGTTTGATCGAAGTTCTTTCTAACAAAAACAGCTGCATCAATTCCCATTTTGACATAATCAATTGTTTGAATATGCTCCATTGCATTGTAGAGTGCTATCTCATCACGTGGAGGAATCCATATGGCAGTTTTATTCTCTATTGATGTATCAATTGGGCCTGGAATATTGCTGACAATCGCAGGGGTTCCCATTGCTGCAGCCTCTATAATGACATTACCAAAACCTTCACGGTAACTGGGAAGTAAAAGGCAGTCCAAAGCAGAATAATAAAGTTCAGGGCAATTAACAGGTCCAGTATAAATAATATTTGGGTTCTGCAAGGAATTCTTATACAAGTCTGCGTCTAGGGATTCTATCTCATCCAAATATCCAATAATCATAAGTTTACAATTATGGAGTTTTGAGAATGCTGACAGTATTTCATTAACACCCTTATCTCGTGTTACTCTTCCTACAAAGCCAAATACAAAAGATTCTTCCCGCAGTCCATACTCTGTTCTAATTCTCTTTCGGTAATTCACCCTATTTGTTATTGAAAATCGCACAGTATCTATACCACCAGAACTACCATGAAAAACAACAACGCCTTTTTCTCGAGGAAATAAACGCTCTTTAATTGCTAAATCCAAATTGGAATAGCTTACACACTCAACATTTGTTGATAATCTACAAGTTATCTTTTCAAGTTCTTTTAGAAACTTCCGTTTTAGCCCATCTTCTCCTAAATATCTAATACCCATCAGATGATAGTTTCTCTTCTTTATTCCCAAGAGTTTAGAGGCAAAAGACGAAACAAGACCAGCATTAGGAGTCGAATACTGAACCAAGTCAAATCTATTTTTTCTTAACACAGAATATATACCAAAAAAAGCTTTAATCATTCCCACAAATGACAATCCTCTTGGTATTGTTACTGGATAATAATGAATGCTACTTCCAAGAACTGTTTCAAGCGAATCATCTGGACTACACACTACGGAAACATCAAATCCGTTATTAGAAAGCATTTGAAGTTGAGGAACAAAAAAAGATTTTATTGTCAATCCGATAGTTACTATATAGCAGATTTTTAGTTTTTCCATCGTATCTCCGTACTGATACAATTAGTATTTATTTTATCTTTCTTGCAGGAACTCCGACATATGTTCCAGCGACAGCAATATCGTTAATAACGACAGCACCTGCTCCAATCATACAATTATCACAGATATTTACATTATTATTAACAATAGCACCAGCACCAACCCATGTGTTACAACCTACCGTAACGGAACCACATAAATGTGATCCAACTGAAATATGTGTAAAATCACCAATTATGCAATCATGATCGATAGAACTGCTGGTGTTAATAATCGAACTACAACCAATTATTGTATTTGCATTAATCACTGCTCCTGCCATAACAACTGTTCCATTTCCTATTTTTACACTATCGGCAATAACTGCTTTTGGGTGAATCAAAACGGGATGTTCTCGATTTTTATATAACATCATTAGTTTTTTGCGGATAACAGCATCTCCTATCGCAATAAATACCTCTCCTTCTGGTGCTTCGTGACTTTTGCCGACGACAGGATACCCCGCACATTCTGTTTTCGTTTCATCATCATCAACAAAGAGAATTTCTTTGTACCCATTAAGCTTTGCTATATCTGCGACCACCTTTCCATGGCCTGAAGCACCAATAATAATCAGTTTATTCATCAGTATTTCCTATGAATTCTTCCATTGTAACAGATGTCTCAGAGCTGATTCCTTCTCTCTTCAGAACAGATAATACCGTTGACCAAAAAATACAAAAATCAACTTTGAAACTGTAATTGTCCACGTACCAGATGTCCATTTTGAACTTATCATCCCAACTGACAGTATTTCTTCCATGAACTTGAGCATACCCCGTAAGTCCAGGACGAACTGAATGTCGTCTATGTTGTTCCTTGCTATATCTTGGTAAATATCTGACCAAAAGAGGTCTAGGCCCAATAATTGACATATCCCCTTTGAATATATTCAACAGTTCTGGCAGTTCATCCAAAGATGTTGATCTCAGAAGTTTCCCGTATTTAGTAAGCCGTTTTTCATCTGGAAGCAATTCTCCATTTGCATCCTTTTCACCTGTCATACTGCGAAACTTGATGAGTTTGAATATCTTCTCGTTTTTACCCGGACGTTCCTGCGTGAATAACGGATTGCCCTTCATCTTTATGGCTCCCAGAATTGTAAGAATCAACAGAACCGGAGAAAGAACAATCAATGCCAATCCGCTTAGGACTATATCATAGAATCTCTTGAAGAACTGTCTGTAGAATAGTGCGCTCAATCCAAGCCAGCAAGCAATGCAGGCCAGAACAATCAGAACAATGAAATACCAGGCCATTACTGAAAACACCTTCTAATCACTTCAATCACCCTGTCCTGCTGCTCTATAGTCATTTTGTTGTCGCTGGGCAAACACAGGCCGCGTCTGAAGATATCGGCTCCGACATCCGCGCCTTTGCCTTCTATGTAGGCATTGGATCTGCCTCTGCCGTTGCCTTCGGCCGTGATGAAGGCATGGGTCCTGTAGATGGGCTGCATGTGCATGGGCTTCCAGATTGGTCTTCCCTCTGCGTTGATGCTTGCAATTGCATCAAGAATCTCATGAGGTGAACTCTTGCCTCTTTCCTGTTTGTAGAGATAATCTTGCTCACCTCTGACACTTGGAGCCAAGGCTTCTTCGTCAATGATCAGGCAACTGAGCCAGAAGTTGGGAACGGACTTTTCTCTGTCCCAAGGATTCATCTTGACCGGAAGGTCCTTGAGCCCTCTCTCATATCTCTCGTAGATGGCCCTCTTCTGGGCAATATGCTCATCAAGGTAAGGAATCTGACCACGGATAACACCTGCAATGATATTGCTCATGCGGTAGTTGTAACCGATTTCCTCATGCTGGTACCAAGGAGCGGCTTCACGGCTCTGTGTTGACCACTTTCTGACCTTATCAGCATCTTCCTTTGAATTGGTCAGGAACAGACCACCTGCAGAACCTGTAATGATCTTGTTGCCGTTGAAACTCACCGCATTATAATCACCGAGAGTACCAGTCTCAACCCATTTGCCGTTGAGCAGATACTTTGAACCTAAGCTTTCTGCAGCATCTTCTACAATTAGCGCTCCATGCTTGTCACAGATTGCCTTAATCTCATCCATCTTCCCTGGAGTTCCGTACAAGTGTGCAATGACAACAAGCTTAACTTCCGGATAAAGCTCAAATGCCTTTTCCAAAGCATCTGGGCTCATGTTCCAAGTATCATATTCAGTATCTATGAATACTGCTTCACCGTCTTCATAGGCAACAGGGTTGATACTAGCATCGAATGTTACATCAGAACAGAATACCTTGTGGCCCTGCAGCGTTCCTTCGTTTGGTTTTGCCTGCCCATAGAGCTTCTCTCCTGCAAGCTTGGTCGCAAGATGAAGAGCGGCTGTACCACAGGAAAGACCTATCGCATGCTTTACACCTACGTACTGGGACATCAACTTCTCGACCTCATTGATGTTCTCTCCGACAGTGGAAACCCAGTTTGTCCGGATGGCTTCATCAACCCACTTTTGCTCATCTCCATGCATAGTCGGAGAAGAAAGCCACACCTTCTTTTCAAATGGTTTGATTCCTTCAAAACGCTTATCATTCATGAAATCCATGATATGCCTCTTATTTAATGTGTTTATAACAATATAGAACGTTTTACTCTACTTTGAGACTCTGAACTGTTCCCTGTAGGCTTTTGTTTTATTCTCAGTCCCTAGTGGCGCATGCTTGAATGTTGGAACTACTTCTTCTACCTTATTGAAAATGTTCTGTTCATCATTTGCATAAGCCATTGACATCAATTCATTCAACTGCACAAAGAAAGTATCTGTATCAAAAGGAATCGGAGAACCGATATGAATCAGCTTGTTCTTTGTCTTCTGTAATCCCTCTTCGGACATCAGTTTCTCTTCATACAACTTTTCTCCTGGACGCAAGCCAGTATACTCGATCTTGATATCCACATCTGGCTTGAAGCCAGACTGTCTAATAAGATTTCTGGCAAGAGTATCGATCTTCACGGGAGAACCCATATCGAGGACAAATATCTCTCCTCCATGTGCATATGTACCTGCCTGAAGGACTAGTGAAACAGCTTCAGGAATAGTCATGAAGTAACGGATTATATCAGGATGGGTAACGGTAACAGGTCCTCCCTTTGCAATCTGCTTCTTGAACAATGGGATAACAGAACCATTTGAACCAAGAACATTGCCAAATCTTACTGCTACGAACTCTGTTGCAGGTTTTGAATCTGTTCTCTTATCCTTGTCCTGATTATCTTCATCTGCATAATGGGTGAACATCAAAGGAAGGTCATCAGTCTTACCTTCTTTGATCTTCTTGTCGAAGCTCTGGATCACCATTTCGCAAAGTCTCTTCGATGCCCCCATTATATTTGTTGGATTGACGGCTTTGTCTGTTGAGATGAGAACAAATCTCTTTGTTCCATGTTTCATTGCAGCATAAGCAGTCTTGTAGGTTCCGATTGCATTATTCTTAATGGATTCACAGGGAGAATCCTCCATCAAGGGAACATGCTTATGTGCAGCTGCATGATAGACGATATCCGGATGATACTTGGCAAAGACAGAATCGATTCTCCTGGAGTCGCGCACGGAACCAATAAGCGTTACCAGATTTAGTTCAGGATACTTGTCCTTGAGCTCCATCTGGATGTCATAGGCATTGTTCTCATAGACATCGAAGATGATCAACTGCTTTGGATTGTGGGCTGCAATCTGTCTGCAGAGTTCAGAACCAATGGAACCACCCCCTCCTGTAACAAGAATTACCTTGCCACTGAGGAATGCAAATACCTCTTCCAGGTTCACCCTGATCGGGTCTCTGCCAAGCAGGTCCTCAATCGAGACAGGCTTCATCTGAGCAATATAGACTTCACCCTTTGCCAGCTGGTATATACCTGGAAGCGCCTTTACCTCGCACTCGGCTTCATTGCAGATATTGAGGAATTCCTTTCTGACTTCCAGTGAAGCTGTAGGAATTGCAAAGTATATCTTCTTCACATTGTACCTGTAGACAGCAGAAAGGATTTCCTCCCTTCCCCCTACTACCGGAATTCCATTTACAAAGCGTCCCCAAAGCTTCTCATTGTCATCGATGATGCAGACAATCTTTTCATTCAGTTCATTGGAGGAATTAACTTCTCTGATAACAACCTTGCCAGCTTCCCCTGCGCCTATCAGCATTACATTTGTTTCCGGGATACTTCTTTTCTCATGAAGTCTTATAAGCAGTTTCACCAGCCTGTAGCAGAATCTTATCCCCAATATGAATCCGAACTGCAGGAAAATGCCGAACACATAGTAGGAAATCGGCATTCTACCAAATACAGCAGATGTAAAGACCACATTGAAAACAAAGGAAACAGCTGTACCAATTACAGTATTGGTAAGTTCCTGATAGGAGGCAAAACGCCAGATACTTCGGTACAGCCTAAGGAAGTAGAAAACTACTACTGTAAAGAATGCAACTATGAATATCGAATGTTTGTATATTTCCAGATAATTATTTGGAATGGCAGAGTAGTTGAGATCGAATCTAAGAAGCAGCGCACACAGGAATGAGCCTGCTATCATTGCAATGTCATATAGACATAGCAATGCACTGATAAACAGATTCGACCTTTTCATCTTGACAATACGGACCATACGTATCACGTTCCCCTTATTCTACAGTAACACTTTTTGCAAGATTCCTTGGCTTGTCGACATCGAGACCACGGCTGACTGACAGGTAGTATCCCAACAGCTGAAGAGGAACCACCGCAAGGCTTGCAGTGAAATGCTCGTCCACCTTCGGGATATAGATGTTGAAGTTCACAGTGTCCTCGATATCGTAATGACCGTTGGTGGTTATGGATGCAAGGTAGGCACCACGACTCTTGACCTCTACCATATTGCTGATGGTCTTCTCATACAGCTCCGGCTGTGTAAGAACACCAATTACCAGAGTTCCATTCTCGACAAGTGATATCGTTCCATGCTTGAGTTCACCTGCAGCATATGCCTCTGAGTGGACATAGGAAATCTCCTTCATCTTAAGAGACCCTTCAAGACATATTGCATAGTCTATTCCTCTACCTATGAAGAAGACATCCCTTGCATTGACCTGCTTTGCAGCAAACCACTGGATTCTCTCCTTGTTCTCGATGACCCGTTCTATCTTCTCGGGAAGAGACTTCAATTCGTTTACAAGGATGTCAGAGTAGTTCTTCCCGATCGTCTCTCTTGCACAGGCAAACCTTATTGCCAATGCATAGCAGGCAACAAGCTGGGCAGAGTATGCCTTGGTGGTCGCTACAGAGATTTCAGGGCCTGCAAGCGTATAGAATACCTTGCCTGCTTCCCTTGCAATCGAGGAGCCAACAACATTGACAATTGCCAATGTCATTACATTGTTGTCGTTTGCAAGTCTAAGAGCAGCCAGGGAATCAGCAGTTTCGCCAGACTGCGAAATTACAATAACAAGTTCATTCTTCTGGAATAATGGTTTTCGATATCTGAACTCGGATGCAAGCTCAACACGTACAGGAATCTTTGCAAGATCCTCGAATACGTACTGGGCTACCATGCCGACATGCCAGGCAGAACCACAGGCTACTATCGTGATATTCGATATGTTCCTGATCTCTTCGTCTGTAAGGCCAATGGATTCAAGATTGATGTCATCATCCTTGAGAACACTGTTGAGAGTATCCCTGACAGCCTTGGGCTCCTCATGTATCTCCTTCATCATGAAGTGCTCGAAGCCGCCTTTTTCTGCAGCCTCTGCATCCCAGGTGATCGTCACCTTCTCCTTCTGTATCTCATCACCATTGAGATTGTAGAAGTGGACTTCACCAGGTTTTATCTGTGCAAACTCAAGGTTGCCGATATAGTAGACTTCCCTTGTGTGCTTGAGGATTGCAGGCACATCAGATGCAATGTAGCTCTCGCCATCTGCAACCCCTATTATCATGGGGCTGTCCTTTCTGGCGACCCATATCTCATCAGGATAGTCCTGGAACATCAGTTCAAGGGCATAGGAACCGCGGGTTCGGACCATCATCTTCGCAATTGCATCGATTGGGCCGATCCCATGTTTCTTGTAGTAGTAGTCGACAAGCTTGACGACAACCTCTGTATCGGTCTGGCTATAGAACTGGTAGCCATGGCTCAGAAGCTTTTCCTTGAGCTCCTGGTAGTTCTCTATGATTCCATTGTGCACACCGACAACCCCGGACTCTACAGGACCGGAACCCGAACCTGTGCAGTTGCCTGATACATGGGGATGGGCATTCGTCCTTGATGGAACACCATGGGTTGCCCATCTGGTATGGCCGATACCGCAGGTTCCGTGTATGGCATTGCCATTATCGGTCATTGCTGCAAGCACCTTCAGTCTTCCATCGGATTTGACCACTTCTGCCATCTTGCTCCCGTCTCTGACAGCAAGACCTGCAGAGTCATATCCTCTGTATTCAAGCTTCTGCAGACCTTCAAGGAGAATCGGTGCTGCCTGATGATGTCCTGAGAATCCAACTATTCCGCACATAGGCTATTTGATTACGTGTCCCTTCTTCTCGATGACCGAGACGACTGAATTGGCATACTTTCTGCAGATTTCTTCTGTCTCAGCCTCGACCATAACTCTCACTACAGGTTCTGTACCGGACTCCCTCACAAGAATCCTTCCAGTGATTCCAAGCTCATCAGCAACCTTCCTGACAGCTTCCTGTACATCAGGATCTGCCTGGGCTTCCTTCTTGTCCTTCACACGGACATTGATAAGGACCTGCGGGTAGAATGTGAAGCCAGCATACATCTGGCTGAGCTTCTTCTTTCTGGAAATCATGGCCTCCATGAGCTTCAGGCTGGTAAGGATACCATCACCGGTCCTTGCATACTTGGTGAAGATGATATGGCCGGACTGCTCGCCACCGATCCTGCAGCCATTTGCAGCCATGTATTCGTAGACATACTTGTCTCCGACCTTTGTCTTGGCATAGCCGATACCGCACTCATCGAGTGCCTTGTAGAGACCAAAGTTGGACATGACTGTTGTGACGATAGTATTGTTCAGAAGCTTGCCTCTGTCCTTCATGTAGCGGCCATAGATGTAGAGGATGTGGTCGCCAGTGAGGACATTGCCCTTCTCGTCCACAGCAAGACATCTGTCTGCATCCCCATCGTATGCAAATCCTACATCGCAGCCATTGTCTACAACGAATTTCTGAAGGTTCTCGATATGGGTCGATCCTGCGTTGGCATTGATGTTGAGGCCATTTGGTTCTGCATTGATTACCAGTGTCTTTGCGCCAAGTGCATCGAATACGGACTTTGCTATATTCCAGGAGGCACCATTTGCACAATCCAATGCTACCTTGATTCCCTTGAAGGAGTAGATGCCAAGGGAAATGAGATAGCCAATGTACCTGTTTCTTCCAGATGCATAGTCTATTGCAGTTCCTATCCTATCCTTGGTCGCAAATGGAATCTCTTCCCACTGCTTTCCAAAGCAGTTAAGCCTGCCATCAAGGTAATCCTCGACAAGGGTTATGGTTTCCTCGTCCATCTTCTCTCCCTGGCTGTTGATGAGCTTGATGCCATTGTCGTAGTAGGGATTGTGGGATGCTGATATCATGATTCCACAGTCGAAGTCATCGACTCGTGCAATATAGGAGACCGATGGAGTTGTGGTAACGTGCATGATATAGGCATCTGCACCGGACGCAACGAGACCTGCTACAAGAGAATATTCGAACATGTAGCTGGATCTCCTGGTATCCTTTCCGATCACGACCTTTGCATTCTCGACACTTCCATTCTCTTTCCTGAGTTCAGTATAGTACCAGCCGAGGAAGCGGCCGATCTTATAGGCGGAATCTGCAGTGAGTACGACGTTTGCCTCACCTCTATAGCCATCTGTTCCAAAGTATTTTCCCATTTCAGTTCTTCTCCTCTAAGATCAATAAAGGTTCTTTATATATGAATCGTCAGCCAAGTCTCAAGTCAATATCAGCTGCGGATTTTCAAGCATGTTTGCGACCACATCATGTAACGACTGCTTCACCGCCCCATCCGAAAACTCTGTGATTGCTGACAGCTTCTTTCCCGCATCTTTTGAGGATGGGCCACAGTGGAAGATTCTCTCATCTGCCGTACCATAGTCCAGAACGACAAATCGATCATGCGCTTTGTTCTGCGTCGTGATGAAGGTAATCGGAATTATCGGAAACTGTGTCTGAAAATCCTGATAGTCACTCAGCGATAGTTTTTGTTTTTGTTGTCGCTGAAAATCGTCACCACTACACCTGGCTGTACATCCTGCAGCAGATGCAACGTCTTTGCCCCGAGATAATCATCCACATAATGGATGCTCTTCTTTGCCTGGCTGTAGATGCTGATATAGGCTGCATCTGCCTTCATCGGTTGTCCGTCAAGAAACAGGTATTCCCGTTTGTCTTCGGGTTTTCCAAGCTCCAGAAGAATAGGAGCGATTTCTGACTTGGAAACTACATCACTCAGCTTATCAAGAACACCTTTCATCTCATTGCTGAGTTCGTCAAGGTCGCGCCTCATCTGCATTCCCTCACGAATGCTGTCTGTCATCTGCATGGAAAGACGCAGATATTCCTGACGCCCTATCATGCCCTGATTCTCGATAATGTATTCTTTCATGGAGCGGAAAGTGCGTATGAGAGCTATACTTTGCTTTGTAGCCATCGCACCCTTCAACACTGTCATTAGCATATAAATGCCACTTTCAGTGAAAGCCCACAGTTCTGATCGTCTATCCCCACCCCAACTTGCTGTAACATTTTGTGATAGCAAGTCTGCAGATTCTTCTTGTGTCAACCGGAAGCGGAAGTCCGCAGGAAACTTATCTTCATTACGTTTTACCTGCTGGTTAAACGCGCTGGTTGTATATCCATAGATCTCTGCCAGTTCAAAATCCAGCATGACCTGAACGCCTCGAACTACATAGATCTTGTCGCGGATCGTCCGTTCATCAATGACAGCTATTTCTGCTGCAGGTTTCGCAGCTTCTTTTGTTTTATCTTCTTCTTTCATCTATAGCCGTCACCTCTATATCTAAATATGGCAAATCTCAACTGATCCACACCTGCCCTAATTAAATTCAGATCATGACTCAAGATAGCTCAAAGGTAAAACATACCCTTATCCTTACGTTTTCGAACCCCTGTTATCAGTTCTTCGCCACTATGACGCCACCACTTTTGAAAATGCTGTTTGCTGGGATTTCTCCACGCACGCAGCTGAGTGGATAGATATTCGAATGCCTTCCGATTACCGTTCCTGGATTAAGAACACTGTTGCAGCCTACCTCTACATAGTCGCCGAGCATTGCACCTACCTTCTTGATTCCAGTCTCCAGCTTTTCATCACCGCTTCTCAGAACTACAAGAGACTTGTCGCTCTTCACATTGGAGGTGATGGAACCGGCGCCCATGTGGGACCTGTATCCGAGAATGCTGTCACCAACATAGTTGTAGTGGGGAGTCTGGACATTGTCGAACAGGATGACATTCTTCAGCTCGCAGGAGTTTCCAACTACACAGTTGTCACCGACCAGCGCAGACTGTCTTATGAAGGCACAGTGCCTTACCTCAGTAGCAGCGCCAATGATGCAGGGTGCGCCGATGAAAGCTGTCGGAGCTATGGAAGCACTCTCATGCACCCATACATGCTCCCTGATCTCCCTGTACTCGGGACCGAGAGTCGGTCCAAGTGCAAGGATAAAATCCTTGATACCCTTCAGCGCCTCGAATGGATATGTGAACTGTGATAGATAACTGGAAGCCTTCGTGTGCTCCAGATCATAAAGCTCGTTGATAGTATACATTTTCTGTCCTCTCCTCCCCTGAACGAAAAAAGAGAAGCCTCTGCCCTGCTGGACGTCAACTTCTCTTTGAAAAACTCGACAATTCGGCCGCTTTTCCCAGCCGTAGAGCAACCAGGAATACCAGCTTTGAATACTTTTTTCCCCTGAAATCGATGCAAGCATGTCTGACCCAACATGTCCGTCATTCGAGTATAGCTACCCCAAACCCATGATCAGAGATCATTAGGTAGTTCCAGATCCGCTTTTCCCCACCGGACGGACCGTGTGGGAACAGAAAAGGAAAACGGACAAGTGAGGAATGAAAAGGAAAAATCAGACCTCTCCAACCCTCAACTTTTATATTTTACCAAACATTGCACATCTTTCCCAACGCTTCGGGATACTTTTCACCCATCAGGGTGTGCAAAACCAACACACAGTAACCGTATTCACCAAGGAAGGAAAGAGGTTTATGACACTATTGGTTTTATTGTCAAAATACATATTGAAGCACGATTTTTCGTTTTCTTTCGAATCGGAGCAGAATAGAAAGTAGCGAGACTGCTTTATGCTAGAATGCTTTCTTCACACACTCATTTGCAAACACATTTCTGCTATCCATGAATCCATAGGTACAAGTGACTTCATTCTTGAAAGAAAGCCAATTGAGGACAAAGGATAGCGCATTCAGGCCATCGTACGCAAAGAACAATACTACTGCTTGGAACTCTTGAAGTATCTGCTCAGTCGTTTGTAATTGTATTCGAAGGTATTCTCGATCAGGTGGATTGCACCCTCAGGGTCATGATTCTTCATGTACTCGAATATCTGTCTGTGATTCTTCTTGGCGTTGATCCAGTTGTTGTCCCTGTTGTTGCTCGAGAGCTCGGTGAAGTAGATACGGAAATTGGACCTCAGGGACTCGTATATCTTCGAGAAGATGGGATTGTGGGCTCCGGCAACTATTCCGTAGTGAAAGCGCATATCGGCATCGACGTAGCTCTGCTCATCGGTCGCATTCTGCATATCAGAGCAGGCGTCTTCCAATTCGGCATAGTCCTCCTTCGTCGCATTCTGCTCGAAAAGCTCTATCGAGGTGAACTCGATGGCCCTTCTCAATTCGATCATGTACCTGTAGTCCTCTGCGGATATATCTATATCGCTGTACTCCTCCCCCTCAACGCTGTTGTTGATAACGAAGGAGCCTCTGCCAACATAGGTGACTATCAGATTCTGTGCCTGGAGCTTGTGGATTGCAGCGCGCACGCTGACACGACTGGCGGCCATATCTCTGCAGATCTGGCTCTCGGAGGGTATCTTGGTGCCAACGCTCCACTCTCCCGATACTATCTTCGAGTAGAGCGCTTCGTATATCTCATCGGAAACTAGTCTAGGTGTTGTCATTGCAATCCTTTCGCAGTATAGCACTATCCGCGAAGGTTTGTCTTGAAATTTCCAAACAGAAGAAGTCCGATAAGCACGATAAGCACTGCGGAGATCGGCCTGAAGACGATGTAGGAAATCAGATTGTACTCCTTTGCAGCTGCAATTATCATGGACTGCCTGAGGTTCTGCTCGGCCATGCTTCCGAGTATCATTCCAAGCACTGCTGGAGCAACTGGTACTGAGTGGTACTTGAATACAAGACCAATGACACCGAACACAACTGCAATGAGAACATCGAACATGCTGCCTCTGGCACTGTAGGCGCCGAAGAGAGAGAATGCGATAACTGCAGGAATGATGTACTTGGTCTTCACCTTCAGCACCTTTGTGAACAGTCTGGTCCCACACAGTCCGAAGACTACCATGAGAACAGTACTGATAATCAGGCCGATCATGAGTGCATATACTGCATCTGCATGTTCTGTAAAGAGCTTGGGACCTGGGACCATGCCATGGATGGTGAGGGCTCCGAATATGATTGCACTTGTAGCAGAGCCAGGAATGCCGAGAGACAACAGTGGAACAAATGAGCCACCTACTGCTGCATTGTTTGCACTTTCCGGGGCGATTATGCCATCGACAGCGCCCTTGCCGAACATGGCGGCTTCTCTGCTCGACCTCTTTGCCTCTCCATAGGAGATGAAAGATGCGATAGCTCCGCCAGTACCTGGAAGGATACCGATGATCGTACCGATCACAGATGACTTGATGAGTATCTTCCATCTCTTCAGTACATCCCTTGAAATGGTCATGACCTTGGCATCGTTCATGGTTTCAGTGACGAACGAGGAGTCGACATTCTGGGCGACCAGTACAAGCATCTCGGCAATAGCGAAGAACCCGACGCTGATAGGTATCAGATCGAGACCTGACTGGAGGTGGAAGTTTCCGAATGTGAAGCGGAAGTTCACAGAGGTCTTGTCCATACCGACTATGGAAAGGATGAGACCGAAGCCTACAGAGAAGAAGCCCTTGGATAGACTCTTTCCCATGAGGCTACCTACAACGGCCAGCCCCAGAAGACTTACAAGGAAGAGTTCAGGGGGACCGAACTTCAATGCGGCCGATGCAAGTATCGGAGTGAACATCAGCATGATGACGCTGCCGAAGATTCCACCGAACCCACTTGCGATGCAGGAGTAGTAGAGAGCGTCCTTCGCTCTTCCCGCCCTTGCCATCGGGTTTCCATTCAGTGCTGTGCAGGCAGCCTCACCGGTGCCTGGACAGTTGAGGAGGATAGCCGAGATCGAACCGCCATAGGTGGAACCCATGTACAGGCCCGAGAGCATTATGAGACCGAACTCAGCACCCATGTTGTATGTGAGGGGCAGCAGCAGTGCCACGCCTACTACACCATTGAGACCTGGAAGAGCCCCAAAGACAATTCCAAGAAGTACACCTATGGCGTTCATGGCAAGTCCCATCGGTGAAAATACAGCCTGCAGTGCGCTCAGAAGGTATCCCATACTATCCTCCAACTGGTAATAACCAAGCCCCTATTACTTCAGGGCGTCCTTGATCGAATCGACGAGTGCGACATCCTGATCGAGTCTTGCCTTGACCTGGGATGCATCGAGATAGCGGTAGATCTCCTTCATGCCGTCCATGGTCTTCTGGAATTCCGGATCGGAAGAGACCTTGTTGATCGTGGCCGTGATCTTCTCGCAGATTTCCTTTGGTGTTCCCTTTGGAGCAACTATGACTCTGTAGGTCTCGGTAGCTACTGGATAGCCGAGCTCGGTGAAGGTCGCAACATCCTTGATCTTCGAGATTCTCTCAGCACCGAAGGATGCGAGTGGAGAAACACCCTTGCCCTCTACCTGGGCAACGAAGTTCTTGTCCATGATTGCCATATCGACATGACCGCCGAGGATGGCCTTGAGGGAGTCGTTGCCACTGTTCTGCATGACTGTCGTCACCTTAATGCCTGCCTTCTGCTCGAGAAGAGTTGCCTCTGCGATGTGGGTCTTTCCGGAGATTGCAACCGTGAGCTTTCCCGGGTTTGCCTTTGCATATGCAAGCATGTCATCGACAGACTTGAAGCCGAGCTTGTCATTTGCATAGAGAACGTTGCAGGTCGTGTTGATTGCACCGAGATACTCGAAGGAATCATAGGTATATGCGACATTCTCACTGGTCTTGAGAACGAGAACATGGTCGAGATTCGAAAGTGCACCGATCGTGTAGCCATCGGCCTTTGCAGCAGATAGCTCTGTAAGACCTACCTGGCCCATTCCACCAGCCTTGTTGGAGATGATGACCTGCTGGCCCCAATCCTTTTCCATTGCACTTGCAAGAAGTCTCATGAGAGTATCAGTACCACCACCTGCGTTGTAGGGGATGATGAAGGTGACCTTCTTGTCCGGATAGGTGGAGGTCGTTGCCTCCTGGGATCCCTGTGCAAATAGAGCTGCACACATCATGAGAACTGCCAATACTGTCAGAACCTTTTTCATAAAAATCCTCCTGATAGATTTTTGTTGTTTTTCTTTAGATCAGAATTCCATATGGCGTCGAAAGACCCAGTATGGAACAGAAGACGATGTAGCATACTACTGTGACCATCACAGAGTAGACGGAGACGAAGATCCACTTCGACTTCGTCATCGGGAAGACTGTCTCGATGGCAACTGAAAGAATCAGCAGCAGGAGCGTCACATAGAAGCCCAGGATCGAGAAGAGCGGATATGCAACCAGCAGCGATACTGTAATCGCTATCTGTCTTCCTGTGGGAAGGGTCTCGAGCACTTCCTTCCCACCCTTTCCAATGAAAGCTGAAATCAGGAGAAAAAGACCGGAAAGTCCCATGATTGTTGCAGCAATTGCAGGGAATATCCTGCTTTCTGCAATCCTGATGCCAAGTATCTGCTGCAGTGTCACGAAGAAGACGACAAGCATAGCACAGCCGATGTAGAAGTCGGAGTTGCGATAGAATGCTCTATTACCTTTCATCTGTTCCTCCTATAGGCGACCCAGGAGCCTGCACAGAACTGCTTGCCATACTCCTCAAGGGAGTCCTCAAGCAGCTCGACACCGATACCTGGCTCGTCGTTGAAAACATAGTGACCTTTCTGGATATTCTCGGTAGGAGAAGCCAGCTTCTCTCTTCCAGGCACTGCCATGAATGGCAGCTCCATCGGCATCGACTTCGAATCGATAGTCGACAGGTGTGCGCTGTGCGCTGTGGCAATAAGGCCATTGGGATTGTGCAGAGAGACGTTCTTTGCAATGCCGTTGAGAAGTCTGATTGCCGTCATTGCAATCGTAGGTCCACCGACATACTTCAGATCCGGCATGATGACGTCGTACAGATTCGAGTCGATTATCTCGGTAAGCCTGGTGAGGTTTATCGCATCCTCTCCCGCTGCATATCTGATTTCAGGATGTCTCGAGACTGCAAAGCGCTGTGCCTCATAGTCGTCGATCGCGACTGTATCCTCGACCCAGAATGGAATTCCATATCTCTCCTCTACTCTGTCGATCATACTGCAGAGAGAGTACCTTGTGAATCTCTGATGGCAATCCAATGCGACCCTGTCAATCGATACATGCTCTGTGATCGCATCGAGCTTCTCGAAGGCCCTGTCAAGCTGGAGTACGCAATCGGCAGGATGGACCTCATCGAAAGGGGTCGCCTTCACAAAGGCAAAGCCCTCCTCGACTGCAAGGCGTGCATGCTCACCCATCACCTGTGGATCCCTGTTGCTTCTAAGCGCCTTGTTGAGGTTCGCATACAGAGGAACGGATTCTACACCTTCTGCACCATAGAGCCTGTTCAGTGGGATTTCCAGGACCTTGGCCTGAAGGTCCCAGAGGCACTGGTCGATGCCACTGAGTGCTGTTCTGAAATCCCTCAGATTGTTCGGATTAGGATAGCTCCAGGAGGCAAAGTCCATTATCAGCTTCTCCCTGGACATTGGAGAGCGGCCCTTCATCAGACTCAGTGCATCTGAGAGGCAGGCAGCTACTCCCTGGATATCCATGGAACTGGATACATCGCCCCAGCCCCTGAGACCGGTATTCGTCTCCATTATGACGATATCCCAGGTATCCCCAGGAAGGTCCATTCTTACCAATCTGATATCTTCTATCCTGCAATCCTGTATCATATATATTACCTGTATTACAGGTATGATAATCCACCTGTTTTCCCTCGCTGTCAAGAAGAATTTCATGAATTTTCCAGATACATGACAACGGGACCCTTAAATGTCCCTATAGGCTGCTCGAAAAGCCATTTCCTCAGATTGAATTTGACCACTATCTGCGCATCAAATATAATCTTCTACCATGAACAGGCTATTTCGGTTTCTATTCAGGAAGGTTCGTGGTGTAAGGGTATATGCCCTTGTTGGCCGCTCCGGAACCGGAAAAAGCCACCACAGCAAGCTTGTTGCAAAGAAATTCAAGATCAATCTGATAATCGATGATGGCCTATTGATAAAGGGAGATAGACTCATTGCCGGCAAGAGTGCCAAGGAGGACCCGAACTTCCTGGCCGCAGTGAGGACCGCTGTCTTCGACGAGGAGGACCACCGCAGAGAAGTTGTGGATGTCCTGAACCGTGAGAAGTACAAGAGAATCATGATAATAGGAACCTCGGAGAAGATGGTCAACAAGATCGCACTGCGCCTGGGACTTCCGGAAATATCCAGATACATACATATTGAGGAGGTGGCTTCCCAGGAGGAGATAGACACTGCAATGCGAGTCAGATACACAGAGGGCAAGCACGTCATCCCGGTCCCCCCTATCGAGATAACCCGAAACTATCCGCAGATCGTCTACGACAGCATGAAGGTCTTCTTCAGGACAGGAAGGATAATCCGCCACCGCCAGAGCTTCGAGAAGACAATCGTAAGGCCTGAGTTCTCGCGCCCCGACAAGGAGAGTGTATCAGAGGTCACACTGATGCAGATGGTGAAGCACTGCATCGACGAGTATGACAAGGTCATCAAGGTGAAGAAAGTCAAAAGCAGAGAGGAGAAGGGAGAGTATTCGATCTACGTCACCCTTCAGGTCCCGGTAAGACACTATATCGGGCAGACGATGAGCGAACTCAAGGACTACATTGCAGAGTGCATAGAGAAATATGGTGGTCTCCTCGTCTCCAAGGTATCCATAGAAATCGAGGAGTGGGGATAGACAGGAATCAGACCTCGGCAGCCTCTGCCGATAGAATCTGCTTGTCTATCTCCTCGGCAGGAGTATCGGCCACATTGGCTGCAATTGAAGGTTTCTTTCTCTTTCTATGGGCATTCTTTGCACTCTTGTTCCTTGCAGGTGCACTCTTTGCCTTCTTGAGGTCCTTCTTTCTTCTGTGCCTTGTCCTGAGTCCCAGATTCTCGAGTATCAGCTCCACTGCCCTTTCTATCTCATAGTTAGGAGGAGTCATTGGAGCAAGAATCACCTTGATCTGTCTGAATACTTCCTTGTAGTTGTCCTCCCCCTCATAGCCAGGTCCCTGGAGGGTTATTACTGGGCGGACAAGGTAGTAGATCATCTCGGCCTGTGAGACCTCCTTGTTCTCCTTCTTCGCCTCCTGGACCTTCAGGTCGAGCTCTCTTAATGACTCTCTCTCCTTCTTGAAGTCTATGTATACCTCGAGACAAGGAAGTATATGACCAAGCATCTTTCTCTTTCTCAGTTCGTGGAAGATCATGTCCGAGCAGCCGGTATTGAGTATCTTGAAGACCTCGTCGGTCATTCTAGAAGTAGACACACCTTCGAGATTTGAAGCATTCCTTCTAAGTGCCCAGGAAACATTCAGCTTGAATCTGAAACCGGTCGTGCACTTGTACTTGACAGCACGGACCATCCTCACCGGGTCCTCCTTGAAGGAGTACGAGAGTGGAATAAGGCTTCGGATGACACCCTTCCTGATATCCTCGATTCCACCGCAGAAATCGAGAAGGTGCTGGTCTACAGGATTGTAGTAGAGAGCGTTGATCGAGAAGTCCCTTCTCCTCGAATCCTGCTCGATGGTTCCGAAGATATTGTTGTTGCCATCCTCGAAGTCCTCCTCGTCACTGCGGAAGGTCGTAACCTCGAGTATCTTGTTGTTCCCAAAGAAGAGATGGACGATGCGGAATCTTCTTCCGATTATCCTGGAATTCCAGAATAGACGCTGTATCTGACGGGGAGATGCACTGGTAGCGATATCGAAGTCCTTGGGACTTCTTCCAAGAAGCATATCGCGGACAGCACCGCCAACAATGTATGCCTTTTCGCCAGCTCCCTGTATTCTCCTGATGGCCCAAAGGGCATCCTTGTCGATCTGGGAGTTGTGTATATTGTGTTCCTTGGATGTGTAGACCTTTGCTACAGGCTGGTTGTTACCTTTCTCATCCGTCTTGTATCTGATAAACATGTTTCGTCCACAGAAGAATATACATAAAAGACACTTCCCTTTTCAACTAACTATCGGACATTATAACCATACAATTAGAATGTGAATCACATTCTATTTGCGAAATCATCAAATAGTTCTTCTATTAGAAGTAGAAGAGGAGTCGAATTCAGCTCATGCTGGTCAGATTTTCCGTAGGTAATTTTGGTTCATTCAACAAGAATCAGACACTTTCGCTTATATCGGGGTCCATCCAGAATCACAAGGAAAGAATCTATAGAACAAAGGATATGAAGATACTGAAATTTGCTTCTTTGTTCGGTGCAAATGCCTCAGGAAAATCGAACTTCATAAAGGCAATCTCATATGCCCAGCAGATTGTCCTGGCAGGAACAGACCATCCATTCTTTGTTCGGATAAAGGACAATTATTTCAAGCTTGATGATAGCAACAGAGATAAAACGACCTGCTTCGATTTCGAGTTCAGAATCGGCGATGCAATATATGCCTACGGTTTTGAGGTAGTTCTTTCACGAAGAGAAATAAAGGAGGAGTGACTGATAGAGCTGGGCAAGGATATGGACAGGGATATCTTTACCAGGAAGACTACAAACGGGCAGTTGTATTTCAATAAAGAACTGCTTTCAGATTCAAATGACCCGCGAGTCGAAATATATATCGAGGACCTGAAGAAGGTCACGAACCGACTTTTTCTGACAGATATAGTAAGCAATAAGGATGAACTGTACCGAAAAAATCCAGAACTTGTAATTCTCAGAAAGGTCTTCTCTGCGATATGCAGCATTCATATAGCCTTCCCTGATACACCAATATCGGGATACGAATGCTTTTCTGCAAAATACATAGATAAGGCCCTGGAAGCGATCACCTCATTCAGAACTGGTATCTCAAATGTAAACAAAAAGCCGGTTTCAAGGGAACAGGCACTCGATAGATTGGTGCTAGAGCAGAGAAAAAGTGTTGATGATCTGATACAGAAAATAGTCAATTCTCCGGTATATTCAGATAATGACACAATCAAGATGGATTGCAATGGCAGACTTATCTATGTGACCTTCAGGGACAGAGAGCCTTCATTTTCCGAAGTCACATTCGAGCATTTCGGCATCAAGAATGTAGAGTTCTCTATAGCTGAAGAGTCGGAAGGTACAAGACGTCTTCTTGACCTTCTTGCCGTCCTATTCAGCGAACAGGACAACTCTGTATTCATATTCGATGAACTTGATAGGTGTCTGCATCCACAGCTTACAACCCATTTTGTACAGACCTTCCTCAAGATTGCCGAAAAAAGAAATATACAGCTTCTGATGACAACACATGAAAGTCACCTGATGAATCTCGATCTGCTGAGGCAGGATGAGTTTTTCTTTGTTGATGTGAACTCAGCCGGAGAAAGCATTCTATACCCATTTGATCGATTCAAACAGAGATTCGATAAGAAAATCGAGAAGGCCTATCGGGGTGGTAGATACGGGGCAGTGCCCCTGTTCGATACATTTTTTACTCCATTCGAAGAGAATAAAGAAAGGAGTGAAATCACCGTGAGGGCTGGCGTATAGTCTAACTGGCTGGGAAAGTTCTACTCGATATTGGCGCTTGATGTTTTTGCCTCGGGAAGGAGGAGTTTCCTGCATAAAGAAGATTCTATATGCATAAAAATCTCACTCTTTATATGCAGAAAAGAGTTGATTTCTGCATTAGAAATAGTAAAATTATATGCAGAAAGGAGGTGCATTCATGCACAGATTCGATTATTCGTTTCTTGAAAGCGGGATGATTCCTGCAGGTTTGCTGAATATCACCACAGACATCTATTCACTTAGGACACAGTCCTGGAACCGAGAAGACCGGTTTGTGGATGTCTATACACAGTTGGCAGCAATTGCAAAGGTTCAGTCTGTAAAATGTTCGAATACGATTGAAGGCATCATTACTACAGATGAGCGTATCAATGAGATTGTAAACGGAATCAGTGCACCATTGAATCACAGCGAGCAGGAAATTGCCGGTTACAGGGATGCCCTTTCTGAAGTTCATACGGGATACAGTCATATGGATTTCCGACAGGCGGATATTCTGCGTCTTCATGCAATCATGATAAATATTGCAGGATATGCGTTTGCTGGAAAATACAAGGAATCCGACAATGATATCATCGAGGAAGACAAGGACGGGCGCAGACGGGTACGTTTCCACCCAACATCAGCCGAGGATACCCCAGAGCAAATGGAGCAGCTTGTCCTGGCCTATCAGGCAGCAAGGGACAATGCCAACATCAATCAGCTCCTTCTGATTCCGTGTGTCATCCTCGATTTTCTCTGCATCCATCCATTCAGGGATGGAAACGGCAGAATTTCAAGATTGCTCTCCCTGCTGATGCTTTACAGGAACGGTTTTGATGCCGGTAAGTATATTTCGTTCGAGGAGCAGATCAACAATCGCAAGGGAAACTACTACGACGCATTGAGACAATCTTCTACTGGATGGCACGACAATCAGAATGATTACTCCTCATTCATCATGGAGTTTCTGACTACGCTGTATATGTGCTATAAGGAACTGGATAGGCGATTTGCAGTAATAGGTAGCCGTAAAACTACAAAGCAGGCCAGAATCGAAGCAACCGTCCTGAACTCGCTCACTCCTGTTTCCAAGGCAGATATCTGCAGGATACTTCCGGATGTAAGCGCCACGACTGTAGAGGCTGTGCTTGGGCAGCTGGTTCGAAAAGGTCAGATTCGCAAGGTGGGCACTGGACGCATAACACGCTATGTTCGTGAAGGGACATAGCCAGTGAAATTGCTCGACGTCGACAGGGAAGAAGCCCTGAAGACCATTGGTGTGCTTCTGATCAGTTAGAAATCATCATCACACAGAACAGTCGACCTGTAGGAGAGTTGGAGCCCTGACCGACAAGTCCTTCGCTTTAGAAAGCTTGCCGATTTCTTCCTCTCCTGCCTCGTCACTGATGATATTTTCTTTTCAATCTAGGGCTTGAGATCATGGTATCAGGCCTCCTGGTCGATGCCTTTGAGGCTTTCGCAAAGGAGTATCACAGGCTCAAGAAGGGATGGTTCCCCAATCACTCCATGAGACATACTGAACATCATCGATACAGCTTGTCACATCACCGAGATAATAGACATATCCCTTTGTGCTATCATGTCTCAATTCGATATATTTCCTTATATTTCTGGATAGTTTCTTTTCTGAATCCGCCTTGATTTTCACATCGACAGCAAAGGAATGAATCCAGTCGGCTATCATATCCACTTCAAAACCATTCTTGTCTCTATAGAAAGTCATGTTGGCCTTCTTTGCTTTATTCAGCCTCTGCTTCAGGAGCTCTGAAACTGCAACTGTCTCGACTACAGCTCCCTTGTGGTCATCAAGCAGCAGTTCTTCTTTTGAGCCCAGTCTGAGCAGATAACACAGCAGACCTGAATCAACAAAGTACAATTTCGGGGTTTTTACTATCGTTCTACCGAGGTTGTTGGAATCCGGTTCCAGGAAATGGATTATGTAGGAGGCTTCAAGGATAGAGCACCAGCTCTCTATTGTTTTGGATGTTACACCAATGACATTGGAAATACTGCTGTAGTTGACAAGTTGTCCGCTGTATAACGCACATATCTGAATGAATTTCTTGAATTTTGAAAGATTTGAAGGCGTAATCAGATCCTTTACATCCAGGTCGAGGTAAGTATCTATGTAGTTTTCAAACCAATCATCAGAAAAATAGTGTTTTTCACTATCATGCAGGGGTGGATAGAAACCATTGAATATCAGATCATACGGGTCATTTGAAACCATTCCCGAAGCCTTCAGCTCCTGGATGGAAAAAGGAAGAAGTTTGATAAGGCCAACTCGCCCTGCCAGACTATCAGAGATATTCTGTTTCAGTCGCAGCTGGCTTGATCCCGTAAGAATGAACTTGCCAGGAACAAATGGACCATTATCAACCACAAGTTTCACAGCATCAAAGATTTCCGGGACTTTCTGTGCTTCGTCTATGATTGCCCCTTCTGGGAAAGCTTTTAGAAAATCACCAGGATTGGATTTCGCAAGTTCTCTTAGATTCTTGTCATCGAAAGAAACTGCTTCCTTGTCCGGGAAAGCATATTTTGCCAAGGTCGTCTTTCCACTCTGCCTTGGGCCTGTAATTGCAATGACTGGAAACTGTGAAGAAAGACGTACAAGTGCTTCATATGCTGTTCGTTGAATCATTCAAGACCCCTTTTTTAGGATAATTCGAAGTCAAGTATTAGGATAATTTGAAGTGTAATATTAGGATAATTTGGAGTCAAGCAGTAGGAAGATTAGCATTTCACTTTTGGAAAAAGCTTCCCCTTTTCATCATATTCACAAGATACCCCGCCACACCCATGCCATGTTAGCATGACCTTGCACTCGTGTCTCATAGCCTCCCTGACAAGTTCTATTCACTCTTTCAGCCACAAATCCGATGCCGAATCGATAAGTTCCCCTTCCTTTTCCAGTAGCATCAATTTTCTACTTGTGATTCCTTACGAGAACAGAAGCATTCCTCTCTACAAGCTATCCGGGAAAAGAAATGAAGACTCCATTCAAAGGAAAAAGCTGATTTCCCATAAGGAACAATCACACACATGACAGTATTGCTGTTATTTGCCGTTATAACCGTAAAGTTTTGATGAAAATTAAAAAATTACCGGTTATAATTGATATTAACTAGCAGCTTACCTGTAATTGTTTTTCAATAAATGGAGGCCTGTAGTAACATGAAGTTGTACAGACGAGAGGATTATCTGAAGAAAATCCGTGGTTTCTATCATGACACCGATCTGATCAAGGTCATCACAGGAGTCAGAAGGTGCGGCAAGTCATGTCTAATGGAGACCATCGAAAGGGAACTGAGGGAAAGTGGAATACCAGAAAGCAACATTATCTATCTCAATCTCGACAAAAGAGGATTTCGCTTTATCAAGACAGCTGACCAACTTGACGAGTTGATCCAGAAAAGCAGCGATGCCGATGGAGTCAAATACCTGTTCATAGACGAAGTCCAGAATGTCAAAGGTTTTGAGGAGGTAGTCAATGGTTACAGGGAAGAGGAAGAATACTCCATCTTCCTTACTGGATCGAACTCCTATCTTCTAAGTGGTGAACTGATGACAAAGCTGACTGGCCGTTACCTTGAATTCGAAATCCAAACATTGAGTTTCAGGGAATATCTTGGAATGAAGGCTTTTCTTGGCAAGAGTGTCAAAACGGACCTGACTGCAGAATTTGACATGTACATCCTTGATGGGGGCTTCCCGAAAGCTTTGCAATATGAGGGCGAGTACAAGCAAGCTTACATAAAAGGAGTAATCCAGGAGATATTCGACAAGGATATCAGAAAGCGGGTAACAATCCGCAAGAAATCAGTATTCGAAACCGTACAACGCTATATAATCAACAATTTCGGTGCGACGATGAGTCTGACGAATATGCTTGAGGATCTGGAAAAGAACGGTTGCAGGATCAGACGGGAAACCCTATTCAGGTATATAAAGGTACTGGAGGATGCAAAGATCATCAGCACCTGCAAACGTTTCGATCTGAAATCCAGACGATCCCTCTCGGGGGAACAGAAGTATTACCTGGCCGATCTCGGGTTCTACTATGCCAATAATGTGGATAAACGCATCAACTATGGCCCAGCACTAGAGAATATCGTGTTCAATTATGCCAGATCCAAAGGCTACGATGTAAGTGTAGGTAGAATCGGAAAACTTGAGTGTGACTTCATCATGAGCAAAAGCCCATTCGATTATGCATATGTCCAGATTGCGATGACCATCATGGCAAACCGAGAGACGGAAGAAAGAGAATACAGACCTTTAGAATACATAAAGGACAACTATCCAAAGTATCTGCTAACAAGGAACGACCTTATCCAGCATAGGAATGGCATCTTGCATTTCAATATCGCTCCATTCATGAATGAAGACAGAACATTCTGAGTGATTGTTTTCCATAATGTGCAATCACACATGACAGTTTTGCTGTTATTTGCCGTTATAACCGTAAAGTTTTGATGAAAACTAAAAAATTACCGATTATAACCGGTATTAACGAGCAGCTTACCTGTAATTGTTTTTCAATAAAAGGATGCTTGTCCTGAACTGCTGGAAAAGCTATACATTCTCAAGTCTTGCGACCTTTAGGATTGCTGCCTGTGTCTTTGCATCCCGTATCTCGCCACTCATTATCCTCTCGACGAACTCCTTCAGGGGAATCCTGATCACATTGAGGAACTCTCCTTCATCAAGTTTCTGCTTCTCCTGTCTGAGGTCCTTTGCAAGATATAGGTAGATGACCTCTGTCGTGTATGCGATGGATGGATACAATGGTCCAAGGTCGATCCAGGTATCTGCAACGAAGCCTGTCTCCTCCTTAAGTTCCCTCTTGGCAGCCGAAAGGTGGTCCTCATCTGCACTGTCCAGCTTTCCTGCAGGAATTTCAGTGAGGACGCTCTGGAAAGGATAGCGGAACTGGCGTTCTGCAATTACAAAGCCATCATCTGTGAGTGGCACTACTGCTACTGCACCACCGTGCCTGATAAGTTCCCTTTTCGTTATTCTTCCATTGGGAAGTTCCACGTTGTCAGAAAATACGTGCAGAAGCCTGCCAGAGTAGACCTCTCTAGAATCTATTGTCCTCTCTCCAAGTTCTTTAAGTTCCCTATCATCCATATCACACCTCTCCTTCCTTCATTGCCCTGATCGCAGCAAGTGCCGAACCGTATGCGGCCTCTTCCAGGCTATCGGATAGCTCCAGCTTCATAGAAAAGATACTTTCTGTCAGCTTCTGCACGAGAGCATTGAGTCTCATCAGGTTTCCAGAGCCGACAAGGCGCCTTGCCCTTCTGCCAGTAAGCTTCACCATCTCAAGATAGTACTGATGAAGTTCATCGACAATACCATACAGGATTCCGGCTGCAAAGGCTCCCGGAGTGAAGTTTCCTTCGTCGATGTTCTCTATCACACCTCTTTCATCCTTGTCGCTTCTTCTTCCTGCAAAGGTCGTCCTTATCTTCCATATCCTGTCAACGCCATTTTCTTCAATGAATGACTCTGCATCTCTGTTCATGAGGCCATAGCACTCCTCGTCAGAGCTGCCCCTTATGCTTCTATAGAAGCCTTCGAGCAGGCTATATGCCCTGCCTGCACAGAGGGATGCACCAACAAGCAGATAGCTGTACTGTGAAAGCGGTCTGAATTCGACATTCTCCCCACGTCCACATATAAGATTGGCAGGAAACGATATCTGGCCTGCTGTCCCGAGATTCACAAGCAGAGTATCCTCATACTCATATCCAGTGGCACCCAGGAAGCTTGCCTGGTTGTCTCCCAGTGCGACAAATACAGGAGTGCCTTCAGCTGTCCTTCCTATGACCGAATACCTGTCCACTATTTCAGGAAGATACCTTATGTTGACACCTGCCCTGTATAGAAGGTCTCTCCTGAAATCCCTCGCTTCCAGATCGTAGCAGCCGAAGGAGGCGGCCATATCATTACCGACAAGTGCACTCCTTCTCCCTGCAAGTCTCATTCCGACATAGTCTGCCATGGATGTGAAGCCTACTGCCGAGGGAGGTATCTTCCCGGATAGCTGCAAATGGTAGTGCGTCACGATTCCAAAGCCGATATTCGCATCTCCTACTCTCTCCTCAAGGTATTCAGCCTCGGCCTTGCCTCCCTCGTACTCCCAGGTGTAGAAGGGAGAGACGGCAGTACCGTTTCCATCCACATATACGATGCCATGCATCTGGCCATCGAGAGCGATTGCCGACACAGGACCGAACTCCTTCACAATGTCATCAAGGGCACTCTTGACTATCTCGAAGGTCCTTTCCGGATTCTGCAGCTTCTCAGCTCCAGGAATGAATGAATCGTTTGCTTCTGTTCTGGAGACGATGGCCTTTCCACTATCTGCATCCACGAGGACGATGCCTATATTGCTGGTACCTATGTCTATGCCCACTACCTTCATGCTTCAGATTATATCCACCATTGAACTGGATTTGGAACAGATAACTTATCTGTGAATATTCTGTGAAGAAATATCATCCATATTGACGATTGATTAAATTTTAAATTATTTATTATTCAATCAGTTTTATTGGAGGTCTTATGGACAGAAAGCTTGAACTGCTACTGAAGGGAAATGCCTTCTGCAATATGGTCGAGAGTTTCAACGCAGACCTTAGAAAGCGCTATGGCCTGAAGAAGAACGAGATAGAGGTACTATTCTTCCTCGGCTGCTGCAGCGAGTGCAATACACCATCCAAGGTCGCTTCAATGACCCAGATGACACGTGGCCACGTCTCGCAGGCGATAGACACGCTTCTCGATAGGAATCTGATAACAGGAGTTCAGGATGAGAGGGACAGAAGAAGTGTCCACTACTTTGTGACCGACGAAGCGAAGGTGATCGTCAGTGAGCTTGAAAGGAGCCATGACAAGATGGAGGAGAGACTTTTCGAAGGGATTACTTCTGAAGAGAGAGAGACGCTTGAAAGGATAATCCTCAAGCTCAGCAGCAATATGGAAGAGATAATGAAGGAGATGTGATATGGGAATGGAAGAGAAGCACAGCAACAGGAATCAGTACAACAGGAACCTATTGAAGATGTTCCTGCTTGCCATGATGCTCGTTATGCTGTTCAACGTGCTCGTTGTACAGCGCATTGCAGAACAGCAGGTCAGGAGTGTCGACTATGGCACCTTCCTTTCGATGCTGGAAGGAAGTGAACTCTCTGCAGTACAGCTGGAGGACAACGAGGTCTTCTTCGTCGACAATGCGAACCAGATATACAGGACCAACGCAATAGCACAGGACTACCAGCTTGTCGAGAGGCTGGACAAGGCGGGAGTCAAGTTCAACAAGGTCTATCAGAAGCAGTCGCTTCTGGAGACGATATTCGTCGACTGGATCATCCCCTTCCTGCCTCTTATGCTGTTCTTCTACCTTGTCAACAGGAGAGCCAGCAGAAGCAAGGGAGCAGGTGGACTTGGCTTCAACAGCATGATGTTCGGTGGAGGAAAGTCGGGTGCCAAGGAGTATGTGGTAAAGGAAGGCGAAGGAATAAAGTTCTCGGATGTCGCAGGTCAGGACGAGGCAAAGGAGTCCCTTGCCGAGATCGTCGACTTTCTGAAGAACCCGCAGAAGTACACTGAGATCGGTGCGAAGATGCCAAAAGGCGCCCTTCTTGTCGGCCCTCCGGGAACCGGCAAGACCCTGCTTGCCAAGGCCGTTGCAGGTGAAGCTGGTGTTCCATTCTTCTCCATCGCAGGCTCCGAGTTCGTTGAGATGTTCGTCGGCATGGGCGCAAGCAAGGTCCGTGACCTCTTCCGTCAGGCTGGGGAGAAGGCACCCTGCATCGTCTTCATCGATGAGATCGACACGATCGGAAAGAAGAGAGATTCCGGCTCCGGGATGGGTGGAAACGATGAAAGAGAGCAGACCCTCAACCAGCTGCTTACCGAGATGGATGGCTTCGATGCGACAAAGGGTGTTGTCATTCTTGCAGCTACAAACCGCCCGGAGACACTCGACCCCGCACTACTGCGCCCAGGCAGATTCGACAGGAGAGTTCCTGTAGAGCTTCCCGACCTCAAGGGAAGAGAGGCAATCCTGAATCTTCATGCAAGGAAGATAAAGCTGTCTGCAGGAATCGACATGAATGTCATTGCCAGAATGACATCCGGCGCATCAGGTGCTGAGCTTGCCAATATCATCAACGAGGCAGCCCTCGGCGCCATCAGAAATGACAGGAATCAGGTCATCCAGGCAGACCTTCAGGAGGCTGTGGACACGATTCTGGCAGGAGCCCAGAAGAAGAATGCCATCCTCTCCGAGAAGGAGAAGCAGATCGTTGCCTACCATGAGGTCGGACACGCACTGCTTGCAGCCCTTCAGAGCCACTCTGCTCCAGTCCAGAAGATAACGATAATCCCGCGCACAAGCGGAGCTCTCGGCTTCACGATGCAGGTGGAGGAAGGTCAGAAGAACCTGATGAGCAGGGAGGAGATGCTTGCCAAGATATCCACATTCACAGCAGGCAGAGCCGCTGAAGAGGTCGTATTCGGCTCGATCACGAATGGTGCAAGCAACGATATAGAACAGGCCACGAAGCTTGCCAGGGCCATGGTGACAAGGTACGGAATGAGCAAGGAGTTCGATATGATCGCACTCGAGACTGTCAACAACGCCTACATGGGAGGAGACGCATCCCTCGCCTGCAGCGAGACGACTGCAGCCGAAGTGGATAGGATCGTCACCGAAATCGTGAAGGAGCAGCACCAGAAGGCCATCGAGATTCTCAGGGCCAATAGAAGAAAGCTCGATGAGATAAGCATGTTCCTCTACCAGAAGGAGACGATAACTGGCGAGGAGTTCATGGAGATTCTCACAAGGAAGGACTCTCTTCCCGAACCAGAGAAGAATTGACGACTGCATGAATGATCCTATCAGGCCTGGTAGGATCATTCCTTTGATACACTCAGGTCATAACATGATGGGATGATTCCGGTTATACTTCATACCAGAGGCAAGGAGAAAGCACTATGGATTATAATGAACTCAACTCACAGCTTGAAGCACTGATATCAGGGTGCAGCTATCTTGTCTCCAACCTTTCCAACGCTTCTGCCCTTCTCTATGAGAAACTGGAGAATATCAACTGGGCAGGCTTCTATCTGATGGAGGATGGAAGGCTCATACTTGGTCCCTTCCAGGGTAAGGTCGCATGCATCGAAATTCCAGTTGGAAAGGGAGTATGCGGCACAGCAGTCCTTGAGGACAGAACACAGCTTGTCAGGAATGTGCATGAGTTTCCTGGACACATTGCCTGTGACAGTGCATCGAATAGCGAGATAGTGATTCCTCTCCACAAGGATGGAAAGGTCTGGGGAGTTCTCGACATAGACAGTCCACTGCTTTCGAGATTCGATGAAGAGGACAGGATAGGACTTGAAAGGTTCTGTTCGATAATGGAGAGCGTTCTCTGAAGACCTGTATCCTCATCAGATCAGGCCGATAAGTCTCTCGTATATTCTCTCTGCGACCAGAAGCTTGTATAGAAGTCTTGTAGGCTGTGCCGGAAGCTCAAGGCTGCAGGAATGGACAGCAGTTCCAATGCTTATTGCAAAGTAGACATGACCAGGTTCTGAGAACTCTGCATTCTCGGGATCGATATTTCCCATCGTTCCAGTCACACCGATACCGATATCGGCATCGAAGGCACTCTGCGCAACCCTTGCCATCTCTCGCGCTGTCTCTTCAGAGTAGACCGAATATTTCTCGATCACAGCAGAAGGAACGCCCAGCCTTATCTTCACCTCATTGCTGTAGGAGACGTATGCACCCTTGAGGACTGCCGACGAGCCTTCCGTGTCCGTTATCAGAGAAGCAAGCTGACCTGCTGTACAGCTTTCCATTGTTGTGATCGTAAGCTTCTTCTCGATAAGCGTCCTTGTAAGACACCTGTACTTTTCTCTGACACTCTTCTCATCGACCATGGCTCTATCCCTCATGGACGATGATAATCATCTATGCCCTTCGTGGCAATTGAAGGAGCAATCAGAGCAGCTTCCACAGCAGGAGCTCTTTCCTCTCCTTCTTCTGGAAATTGCAATGGAAAAGGCAATCAGAGCTACTGCGACTATGATGAGGATGACAAGAATATCTGCCACTTTTTCTAGGCTCCCATCCCAAGTGCGATGCAGAGCGTTCGTGCTGCAAGAGCGACAAGCCAGGCGATAACGAACTGCCAGACGATGACAGAAAGTGCCCACCTCCAGCCAAGCTCCCTCTTTATCACAGCGATGGCAGCAACACAGGGTGTATACAGCAGAGAGAAGACGAGCATTGCCATTGCAGCACTCGTCGAGAGGACAGAGGACATGTTCGAGCCGAACAGCAGCTGCATCGTGGAAACAACTCCCTCCTTGGCCATGAAGCCAGTGATCAGGGAGGTGACGAGTCTCCAGTCTCCAAGCCCGATAGGCCTGAAAATAGGAACAAGCACTCCGGAAACAAGGGCCATGATGCTCTCCTTCGAGTCCTCTACGACCTCAAGGTCCGGGCCGAAGGTCTGGAGAACCCAGATAACTATCGTCGCCACCATGATGACACTGAAGGCCCTGGTAAGGAAGTCCTTGGCCTTCTCCCAGAGAAGCTGGAGGACGTTCTTTGCACCTGGAAGCCGGTAGTTCGGTAGCTCCATGATGAATGGAACAGCCTCGCCCTTGAAGAGTGTCTTCTTGAAGAGCAGCGCAACAAGCACACCTACAACGATTCCAAGGATGTAGAGCATTATCATCACGAGAGCTGCACTCTCCGGGAAGAAGTAGAGTGCGAGGAACGAGTAGATCGGAAGCTTTGCCGAGCAGCTCATGAAGGGCGTCAGCATGACTGTCATCTTCCTGTCCCTGCTCGAAGGCAGCGTCCTCGTTGCCATGACTGCAGGAACACTGCACCCGAAGCCGATAAGAAGGGGTACTATGCTTCGTCCGGATAGTCCAAGCTTTCTCAACGACTTGTCCATGAAGAATGCGACCCTTGCTATATAGCCACTGTCCTCGAGAATCGAGAGGAAGAAGAAGAGAGTCACGACAATCGGTATGAAGCTCAGGACACTTCCTACTCCTTCGAATATTCCATCTATGACAAGATCGTGGACTGTATCTCCAACGCCTAGTCCTGTCAGTGCGCTATCGACGAGCTGTGAAAGATATGAGATACCGGCAGCAAGCAGATCCTGCAGGACAAGCCCGATCACATTGAATGTAAGATAGAAGACGAGGAACATCATCAATATGAAGCAGGGGATCGCTGTCCACTTTCCTGTCAGTATCCTGTCAAGTCTCTCGGACCTCCTTCGCTCCCGGTTCAGTTCAGGTTCCCTGACAGCATCCTCGCAGACACGGGTGATGAAATCGAACCTCATGCTTGCGATTGCCGCACTTCTGTCCATTCCGCTCTCGCTTTCCATCTGCACGATCATATGCTCGAGCGTCTCCCTCTCATTCTGATCGAGAGCAAGCTGCTCGAGAATCAGTGGATCTCCCTCTATCGCCTTCGTAGCTGCGAACCTCAGAGGAATCGAGGCTCGTTCTGCGTGGTCCTCGATGAATGCTTCTGCTGCATGGATGGCCCTGTGCACCGCACCAAGCCTTCCATCCTTCCGGCAGTAGTCCTTGCGTCCAGGCTTCTCCTGGTACCTTGCGATATGAAGAAGGTGCTGGACAAGCTCCTCGATACCCTGCCTCTTTGCCGCAGAAATCGGGACAACGGGAACACCGAGCTCGGCTTCCAGTCGGTTTATATCTATCGCGCCGCCGTTTCCATCGACCTCGTCCATCATGTTCAATGCAATGACCATAGGAGTATCCATTTCGAGCAGCTGCATTGTAAGGTACAGATTCCTCTTGATGTTGGTGGCATCGACGATGTCTATGATCGCATGGGGGCGTTCATTCAGGACGAAGTTCCTTGAGACCTTCTCCTCACTGCTGTAGGGGGACATGGAATAGATTCCGGGAAGGTCGGTGACTATCGTGTCAGGATGCCTCTTTATCGGGCCATCCTTCCTGTCGACTGTGACACCCGGGAAGTTCCCTACATGCTGGTTTGCTCCTGTGAGCTGGTTGAAGAGAGTCGTCTTTCCAGAGTTCTGGTTGCCTACAAGTGCAAAGGAGAAGATCGTTCCAGCAGGAAGCTCCTCTCCCTCTCCCTTGACATGGAACTGCTCCTCTCCAAGTCCCGGATGCACTATTCTTTCAGAAGAGTCGCTTCGGACAGGCTTCTCTTCCTCTCTCTTCTCGACCTCTATCCTGTTGGCATCCTGAAGTCTCAGCGTAAGCGAGTAGCCGTGTATCTGTATCTCTACAGGGTCCCCCATCGGAGCGAACTTGATGACCTTTGCAAAAGATCCCGGGATCACACCCATATCGAGAAGGTGCTGTCTGAGTGCACCTTCACCTCCTACAGCTGTAATAACAGCCGTCTCCCCTATAGCAAGATCTCTGAGTGTCATGTATGACCCTATTCCCCGAATAACTGGAAGTGATTCTGCCGGACAGAGTCCGACCTTCCACATCTTTGGCCATAGTGCCATTTTAAAGGTGTACTTTCAACTGCAACAGTGAATAATTTGCAGTTTTTGATGACAAATATGATAACTATCCCCAAAGTATCCGGCAGTATCCTCCGAATTCAGTGCTTTTGATGCCGATGGATATTTTCCCTGCTGTTGCCGGTTCGATGGATCATGACAACAGCAATCCATAAATCAGGATGGCAGTCCCCGACTATCTCAAAAGTGACCAGTCTGTCAACTTTTTCTTCACACTACTATTGATGGCCATAAGTTGCGGAGTGCTGAAATATTGGTGACACGACTGTCAGTTTCTACCCTTTCTTTGTTTGAAGACCGGTTCTAGAACTGAACAAGTTCGTTATAGAACAAAAAAAACCAGTCATTTCTGACTGGCTTCTTGTGCCGTCTCCAGGAATCGAACCAGGGACACATGGATTTTCAGTCCATTGCTCTACCAACTGAGCTAAAACGGCATTGTCTTTCGACTCTAGTTATTTAAAATTAAAGAACTGTTTTTGTCAATGCCCCTGATCGATTTTTTGTGCATTTTACCGATTCAAGGCCCTGATTGTGGAGATAGGGCCATAGGAATATCTTCAATGCAGTCCTGTGAACTGCCAGTAAATATGGTTCACAATTCAATTGTCAACGAAATGACAGAGTGCTTTCTTTGATGCTATCCTTCTTCCATGCAAAAGGTCCTGGAAGTCGAGAATCTATCACTTGTGCTTGATGAGAAGAGAATCTTCTCCGATATCTCCTTCTCACTCGAGCCGGGAACAATCACTCTGCTGCTTGGGAAGAATGGTGCAGGTAAGAGCAGACTGCTCAGGACGATCAAGGGACTTCAGAAGCAGACAAGTGGAAGAATAATGGTCTCAGGGAAGGATATGTCCAGAAAAAAGAGCGATAGACTTCGTTCTGTTGCACTCGTCTTCCAGGATGCCGACCTTCAGATAGTCGGAGAGACCGTCTACAGGGACTGCGCCTTCGGACCTGAGAACCTGGGACTTTCAAGGAACGAGATCGAAGCGCGCTGCACTGCTGTGCTTGCCCTGATGGGCCTTCAGGAGAAGAGAGACCAGAGGGCCTCTACCCTCTCAGGAGGTGAGAAGAGGCGACTTGCGATTGCTGGTGTTCTTGCGATGTACCCGGATCTCATAATGCTCGACGAGCCCTTTGCAAACCTCGACTATCCATCCACGCTGACTGTCATGCAGGCAATACTCAACCTGAGGGACAGAGGGAATACTATACTCCTTGTAACACATGAGGCCGAGAAGTTTCTCTCTCACGCGGACCGCTGTCTGATAATGGACGCAGGAAGACTGGTATACGATGGAGATGCAAGAGATTCGATAGAAAGCATCAGAAGAGCGGATGTCTACATACCCGACCTTCCCTTCGAGGAGCTGACATGGCTCAGGCAGTGATCTTCCATGCAAGGTGCAGAGATGGTCTCCTCTATCGTCTCCACCCCGCACTCAAGTTCCTCCTGCTTCTGACGGTCTCGATAGCAGGAGGATTCCTTCCTCTCTCGTTTCTTGCTCTCATATCCGTGCTTCTGTTAGTCGCTGCACTTGCGATAAGGCTTCCCTTCTCTCTGATGAAGCACAGCATGGCCTTCTTCATCCTTCTTGCGCTTCTCATCTTCATCACAGAGTACTGGGACAAGGGGGATGTGCTGCTCTCACTTGCACCTGTCCTCAGATTCTCCAATGTGCTGCTCGGTTCCCTGATACTCACGGACACTACGATGCCGAGCGACATGGCCAGAGGCCTTGGAAGCTTTCTTTCTCCAGTAGCAGGAAGATATGCCTGGAAGTTCGCAGCTGCAATCGAGCTTACGATGGCGATGCTTCCTCTCATCACAGATACGGTCCTTGGAGTATATGAAGCCAGGATATCGCGAGGTGAAAGATTCTCCAATCATCCCATCAGAAGTCTTGTCGGGTTCTCTTCAACGACGATATCCACACTGCTGGACAGAGTATCGGAGTACGCCGATGCACTTTCAGCAAGAGAATATGACAATACCAGAAAAAGGAGACTCTACAGAGGGTTCCACGCTGAGGAGCTGTTTGCAGTTCTTCTCATCCTTCTTCTGGTCGGAGCTGCAATATGGAAAAGAACAGTTTGAGAAGAAAGCACAGAGGCCAGAGGGTCGACAGGAATCAGGGTGATGAAATCTGCAGAAGAATAGTGGAGCTTGAGGCCTTCAGGAAGGCTGAGAAGGTACTGGTCTACTCTCCTCTTTCCGATGAGATCGACATCGTTCCCCTGCTCGAAGAGAACAAGAAGTTCTACTTCCCAAAGCTTGAAGATGGCAGGATGGTCTTTACGCTCTACACAGGAGTTACAGTGATCGGGAGCTATGGGCTTGACAATGCTACAGGACCGGTTCTCGAGAACTTCGATAATGCAATTGCGATCGTTCCAGGTCTCTCATTCGACGCCGAATGCTACCGCCTCGGTCGCGGTGGAGGCTTCTACGACAGGTTTCTGCAATCTCATCCGAAGCTTTTCACGATCGGAGTACAGACGGAGGAGAATCTGGAAAGCATCCTTCCTCATGACAGCTGGGATGTCAGAATGAAGTGCGTCCTGACAGAAAAGTCAGTTTTCGTATCTTGAGAACTCCTGATTGGAGAACATATCGAGGAATCTTACAACATCGGGATTATCCATATCGAGATTCACAAGGTCCCTTCTCAGCTTCTCGTCATGCACCCAGGAGATTATGGCGCCAAGGGCCTTGAGATAGCCCGGTTCATCGTCAAAGGACGATGAGATCATGAAGATGAGATGGACTTTCTCCTCATGCTCGTCATCGTATCTGATTCCTTCCCGGCTTATTCCCAGGATTATGTGCACTCTGTCTACAGAGGAGCGCTTTCCATGTGCGATTGCGACCCCATGTCCGATTCCTGTGGACTGGATTCTCTCGCGCTCAGTCACCAGACTTAGAAAACCTGCTCTGTCGGGAACGACGGAGCAGGATTCCATTATCCTGGAGAAGGCCTCGTACTTGTCGATGCCTCCCTCCAGGATTGCAACTGAATTTCTATACCTTTCAGGCAGCATTACTTGGTTGCAAGATACTCGTTTATTGCCTTGGCAGCCTTTCTGCCCTGGCCCATTGCGAGGATTACGGTTGCAGCACCGAGAACGATATCGCCACCTGCATAGACACCCTTGATCGAGGTCTCGTTGGTCTCCTCATTCACGATGAAGTTGCCCTTCTTGTTCACCTCGACAGCTGGAGTGGTCATCTTGATAAGCGGGTTGGAAGCATTTCCGATGGAGACGATGACACAGTCGTATGGAATCTCCTCCTCGGAGCCTGGAATCTCGATCGGCTTCCTTCTTCCGGAGGCATCAGGCTCTCCAAGCTCGCACTTTCGTGTGATGACACCCTTGACGCGGCCATTCTCGTCTCCTGTGATCTCGACAGGCTGGTGGAGCATCAGGAACTCGACGCCCTCCTCCATTGCATGCTCGACCTCTTCCTTTCTTGCAGGCATCTCCTCTCTCGTCCTTCTGTAGATGATGGAGACCTTCTCGGCACCGAGTCTCAGTGCGGTCCTTGCAGCATCCATTGCCACGTTTCCACCACCGAAGACTGCAACGCGCTGTGCATGCCAGAGTGGAGTATCGGACTTCTCCTCCTCGTATGCCTTCATCAGGTTGGACCTTGTGAGGTACTCATTCGCAGAGAAGACACCTACATAGTTCTCGCCCGGGATGCCCATGAACTTTGGAAGACCTGCGCCGGTTCCAACGAAGATGGCATCGAACCTGTCCTCATTGAGAAGCTCATCGATGGTCCTTGTCCTGCCAACGAGGAAGTTGGTCTGGATATCGACGCCCATTGTCCTGAGCTTGTTGATCTCGGTCTCCACCAGCTTCTTTGGAAGCCTGAACTCAGGGATACCGTAAACAAGTACACCACCAGTCTTGTGGAAGGCCTCGAACATCGTCACATCGTGGCCAGCCTTCCTGATATCAGCAGCAGCTGCGATACCTGCAGGACCGGAACCTACGATTGCGACCCTCTTTCCGGTCGGAGCTGCGACTGCCGGAATGGAGTTGATGTTGTTCTCTGCAGCCCAGTCGGCTACGAATCTCTCGATCCTGCCGATTGCGACTGCACAGCCGATATCCTTCTTTGCCAGGCCGACCATGCAGTTCTTCTGGCACTGGTTCTCCTGAGGACATACACGACCGCAGATGGATGGAAGCAGTGAGCTTTCGAGGATCACGTGGAGTGCATCCTCGAATCTCTCCTCGGCAACGCACTTCACGAAGGCAGGAATGTCGATTCCGACAGGGCAGCCGAGAACGCACTTGGGGTTCTTGCACTGCAGACATCTCTTTGCCTCAAGGACAGCCTGCTCCCTGGAGTAGCCGGTAGCTACCTCCTTCATGTTGTGGGATCTGACCTGGGGGTCCTGGGATGGCATCTCCTGAACTGGGATGCCCATTCTATCCGGGGTCTTCAGGACCTCTGGAAGACTGTTAAGCTTTTCGATTGCGCTCTGGCGCAGTGTCTCATAATCGTGGCTCATCTCTTTACCTCCGGCAGACCCATCATCATTCTGCACTTGTGGTTGCGCTCCTGTTCTCTTGGCCTGAAGGTCCTCTGTCTCTCCATGAGATTGTCCCAGTCGACAAGGTGTCCGTCGAACTCCGGACCCTCTACACAGACGAACTTCATCTCGCCACCGACAACTACACGGCAGCCACCGCACATTCCGGTTCCGTCGATCATGATCGTGTTGAGGGAAACGAGTGTATGCACACCATATGGCTTGGTCGTAAGAGCACAGAACTTCATCATGATGCCAGGACCGATTGCAACTACCAGATCCGGCTTCCAGGTCTCGCAGAGCTCCTTCAGAGGCTCAGTCACGAGGCCCTTTCTGCCTGCAGTACCATCATCTGTGACGATGATGAAGTCGGGATCGATGCTCTTCATCCTGTCCTGGAAGATAAGAAGGTCCTTGCTTCTTGCACCTGTGATGACCTTCACCTCATTGCCTGCGGCCTTCATTGCCTGGGCAATCGGATATGCTGGAGCAACACCGATACCTCCACCTACGACTACTACCTTGCCGTACTTCCTGATATCGGTCGGTTTTCCGAGTGGACCAAGGAGATTTGCGATATAGTCGCCCTCGTTGAGCCTAGAAAGCTTGAGTGTGGACTCGCCGACAGTCTGGAAGAGCAGTGTGATGGAGCCCCTCTCAGGATCTGCGTCTGCGATGGTAAGGGGGATTCTCTCATCGTAGTCGCTACCGAGCTGAAATACGACGAACTGCCCTGCCTTGCGCTCCCTTGCAATAAGTGGAGCTTCTACTTCCATCTCGAAGACTTCTGCAGAAAGCTGTGTCTTTTTCAAAATCTTGTTCATTATTTCTCCTTTCTCTTGGAAAAAACTCAATTCATGGGCATTTTCATGCATTTATTATTTTTGTTCAATAGGTATTTAATGTGATTTATTTCATATAAAATATGAATTTAGTTGAAATAATAACAAAAAAATTTTCTCTTTACACTTTCTCGAATTCTTGGTAGCTTATTTAGCGTAATCATATGCCCAGGTGGCGGAATTGGTAGACGCGCTAGCTTCAGGTGCTAGTATCGAGAGGTGTGCAAGTTCGAGTCTTGTCCTGGGCAATTCGAGATGTGGCAAGGAATTGTCCGTTTCGACCCCGGTCGTGTGAAATGTAGAGCGAACAGAATGCTAACAACTTTTGGAGTTCGCCTATGTACAAACCAGCAAACTACTATACCCTCTTCAGGAAGCGGGGCATATGGTCGTATGCCTGCTACACCGAGGAAGGAGTGCGTGTCCAGCGCTCCACCGGACGAAGAAGGAAGGGCGAGGCCATGGAGGTCATCAACGAGCGCATAGCCTCCGGCAGCCTTGTCTGGCCTTCCGGCTTTTCGTCCCCTGTCCCCCATCGTCCACCGACCCAGAAGAACCCTCTCTTCAAAGATTATGCAGAACCGTTCTTCGACCACGACAGATGTCCTCTTGTCCGTGATGCACTGGCAAGAGGTGCAAGCCCCTCACGTACCTTCTCCGCCAATTGCCGAGGCTCGTTCCTCAAGCATGTCATGCCGTTCTTTGCCGATATGCGCCTTGGCGACATCACCCGTGCCACTGTCAATTCGTGGCTTCTCTCTCTTCCCAAAAAAGGAGGGATATCCGCAGTCCATGCCAACAAGGTATTCCGACTGCTCGTCAAGGTCATGGACCGTGCGCTCTTCGATGGCCTCGTCTCCGAGAACCCGTGCTCCGGCATAAGGCTCCTTCATGAGAAGGACCCGGACAGGGATTCGTTCACGGTCGAGGAGGTCAGGAAGATACTCACCTCCACGCACTTCCGATATCCCATGGCCCGGCTCGGATGCTACATCGCAGCTGCGACCGGCATGAGGAACTCCGAGATCCGTGCGCTCACGGAGAAGCAGATATTCCCCGACCATATCCTCGTGGATGCTTCCGAATCGTTCCTCGATGGAAGGAAGGCGCCGAAGAACGGCAAGGCAAGGGAGGTGCCCATTTCTCCTGCGCTCTATGAGGCCATAAGGCCATATCTCCATGGCGACCCCGACCAGTACATCTTCACATTCAACGGCGTCGTTCCCGTGTCAAGGACCTTCTTCAACAGCAACCTCCATGAAGTAATGAAGGCCGAGGGCATTGTGCGCCCCGGCCTTGTGTTCCATTCCTTCAGATGCTTCCTCGATACCCAGCTGATAGCCGAGGGCAGAAATCCCGAATCCATTCGCCTGATGCTCGGGCACAGTGATGGCGAGATGACGAGAAGGTACTTCCACCCGAAGGCCGAGGAAAGGAAGGCCTTCATGGGCGGAGTGCTCGGCCGTGTGGATGGTCTCTATCTCCAGGGAGAGAACCTGAATCCCAGCGCCCCCACGAAGCTGTCCGTGTAGATTACCTCGCCGAAGACTCCCACCCTGTCCGATATCTGTAGGTCGACCATTCCGAAGCCTCCGATATTGGACTCGGTGTCCACCGCCACTCCTCCGCCGAAGGTCAGGCGCTCATGCAGCTCGGGTACCTTCTTCGGAAGGTTCTTCAGCTGTGCGTTCTCCTTCTCGAGCTTGTCCAGCTCCGCATAGGCCTCTTCCAGCTTCTGATTCGCTCCCGTTATGGTCATGGCGTATTCGGTCTGCCCTTCCTCATACAGCTGGAGCCTCACCTTCGCCTCGACAAGTTCCCTGTACTCGTCCTGGGGTATTGTGACCGACCTCACGGAGGATGACGGTGCGACATACTCCGATGTGCCGCCTGCATTCGCATCGGACGGGGCCAGTAGCTCCACCAGTATCAGTGCGACTATGTATGCGACCTTCCTAGGTTCCATTTTTCCATTTCTCCTTTTGAACAAGAAAGGGGAGAGTCGATAGGAACTCCCCCCGGGTGTATACTCTTTCCTCGCCTATCCGAGGCAAAAGGAGTCCGGACTTAGAAGGTCTTCACGAGAACAAGCCTTCCGGTGATGTCCTCTTTTTTCGGATCATTGAGAGCGAATGCATCCTCGTAGCCTACGCCACCAAGGACAAGCCATGAGCCCTTTCTGATTCCGACATAGCCCTCGATTCCCATCTTCGGCTCGTCTGCGTAGAAGTGGCTGAAGGTACCAAGGCCGACTGCAAGCCTGATGCCCTCTTCGGCATCCAGCTCGGCATCCCTATTCTCAAGCTCTTCCGCATAGAGGTCGTTGATGACTGCAAGGTCCTCTGCACCCTGCTTCTCCTCTGCCTTCTTTCCCCAGAAGAGGAAGCCCGACTTCTCAGACTCCGGCTCTTTTGCGGGCTGAACTGCTGAGTTTTCGGAGACAGTCTCTGGTGCGCCTTCTACTGCCTCTGGTGCTGACTGGACGGTAGCCTCTGTTGGCTGATTCTTCTTTGCAGAACCGAACTGCGGCAGAGCGAAGAGCGATGCACAGCAGAGCGATACAATTAAGAATAAGACGAATTTTCTTGAACACATTACTTCTTCTCCTTTGTCCTTTCGGACTTCTTCGCCTCGGCCTCTGCCTTGGCCTTTTCCTTCAGTGCGACGATCTGCTTTACGTAGCTGTTGATGACGGCCTCCGTGGATGTCACGATCGCAGGGCTGATCTCCTTGTGCTCCTTCATCTCGGACAGGCTGAGACCCATGCCTTCAACGAACGGATTGCCAAAGTCAAGACCACCTTCCACATTGTCATCGACGAAGTGGAAACGCAGAATCTCGCTACATCCTTCCTTGATGGCATTCTCATCCGCCTTAAGAAACTTCCTGAAGGCTCTCTTCCACACCTCCGTCTCGTACTCGTTCGGGTCGAGGGTGTAGATGTTGTACATCTTCCAGTCCCATATCACTGCGACTGCAACGAAGAGACCCATCATCGTCATCCCAAGGAAGAACTGAGTCCATGTCTCGGAGTTCTTTGCATAGGCAAGGCCGAACACGGCAAGGAGAGAGAAGGCAAAGCCTGCCCAGTATTCCCAGTGGGTGAGAAGAGATCTGTAGCGGTTGAACTTGAAGGCCACATCGTCAATGAGAAGGACTATGGCCACAAGGACTGCCATGTCCATCGCACCATAGCACAGACCCCACAGTCCGACACCTGATATGATGTTCATGATCGTGGCGATCGCTATGGAGATGACGAAGACTTCGATTGTTTCCAGAATTGTTTTCTTCATTTTCATTCCTCCACTCAGAAAGGTACAGGAATTGGGAGGAATCGGATTGCCGATTTCTTGTCAACTTTTTATCAGATTCTTGCCATGGCTGGGGAAGGCCTCTTTCGGCTTCATGCGTTTTTCTTGCGTTTTTCTTGCGTTTTTCATGCGTAATTCATGCGTAACCCATGCGTAACCCATGCGTAACCCATGCGTTTTGCCTTTTCATCTGCAGACGGCCGGACGGACTTGGGCACATGTATCTAAAGTGAAAATAAAGTGTAATTTTTTTTGGCCGGGCCTAGGCGACACTACAAATCCAGGTCTTCCAGCATGGCATTGATCTCGGAGGATATCCTTGCGATGGTGGAGTAGGAGTATGCGACGCTGAGATTCCTGCTTATCTGCTGGAGCGACATGTGACGGATGAACCTAAGGTCGAAGAATTCCCTCTTCACATCCCCGAGGTTCAGCAGGTCCCTTACCGCTTCCACATCGCATACACGGCTGAACCCTAGAACCTCCTTCGCTGTCACAAACTGCTCCTTTATCCTTCTACTTTAAAATGGAATGGCGAAATCAACAATCGCACCGGCCCTAGGACCAGTCCCATCAGCCGAAGCCCCTGGAAAGGACCCTTCGGCCCCTTTTGGTTATCCTCTGGAGGTTGCCCCTTCCCTCGGCACTCCTTGCCTGTTCCTCGGCTATGGCGTCCCACTCGTCCCCGGTGAAGTTCCCGAAGCCCATCAGATAGAACATGGCAAGGTTGTACACGGTACAGTCCAGTACCTCGTTCCTCTGTCTCGTCTTGACCCACATCCACCTTCTCTTCTCCTGCTGCCAGCTTTCTGCGAACAGCTGCATGTAGTACTCGTCCGAGTAGTCGCAGGGGAAGTCCATGTAATACGGAGAGGTGTCCTTGTTCGGCTTCATGCTCTCCTCGAGGTGGTCGTACAGATGGTGCTTGAGACTGGAGACGGGAACATCCCACCATGTATATCCCGACTGCTTGCCGAACCTTCTCATCGAGGTGAAACCCGTCAGCGAATCCCTTCCCTTTATCGGGAAGGAGCGCTCCTTGTCCTGTCCCGTCAGTGTGTTCCAGAATGCGAACTCGCAGTCCTGCTTGTACGATGAGTCTATCGCATTGGCGACAGTCCTCATGCCGAGTCCATCCTCACGCTCCCATGTGCACCCTATGGTGCTGTCGTAGTACCTCTGCCATGCATCGGAGTTCGGCACCTCGAGGTCGTGCTCGTCATCGAACGGGATTATGAGGTGCTCTATGGCAAGCGAGCGTCCGAGCCTTCCCCATCCGTAGATGGAGACCTCTATTCTGTCCTTCTGCACATCGGCACCCGAAGTGAGGAAGTTGACCCACCTCGGAATCTCCCCCCTCTTCAGTTCCGAGACCCTCGCCTTTTCAAATAGGCTCCTCCACTTCTGCGAGTTGTCCCCTCCTATCCTGTACTTCTTCCCGAGGATGGTGTTGTAGAAGGTGGTCATCCTGTCGTGGTCCACTCCCTTGGAGGTGAGACAGGCATCGGCATACTCCTGTGCTATGGCATGCCATGAGATCCATCCGACAGGAGCATAGAACGATGGGAGGTAGAATCCCTCGTTCGTCGGGTCGGCATCGGGATTGGTGGCCAGCCACTCGCCCTTTTCCATCATGCCGAGCTTGTCCTCGTTGTGCATTTTTCCGTGACAGTGCGGGCACTCCATCCACGCATCCCTCACAATGCCGTCGCCCACCAGTTCCCAGTGGAGGTTTTCCATCTCGAAGGTGAGCTTCTCCCCGCAATGGGGACACGGGACGAAGAACTTCCTGTAAGTGCTGGCCTCGAGATAGTCGACAATGATGCCGTCATTCAGAGGGGTCGATGACAGGCACATCTTCGCAGTCTCACTGAAGGTGTTCTGCCTCTTGGCAAGCAGTGCCTTCGGGTCTCCGCCCTTGGTGATGCCCATGCCGTCAAGTTCGTCCGCAATGACTATCCTTACAGAGTCCGACCTCATGGAGGCCTCGGACTTTCCCGACAGGAACTTGAGGAACCCTCCCGGGAACTGCTTGCTCGTCAGGGAATCCGCACTCGACTTGCCCTCGGATCTGAGCAGTTCCCTTATCCACGGGTTCGCACTGAGCATCGGATCGAATTTGTTCTTTATATAATTGGAAAGGTTCTTGTCATCGGAGAATGCGAAGATCATCGGGGACGGATCCTCTGCGATGTAGTAGTCCATGGTGACATTCTCGACTGTCGTCTTGCCCATCTGGGAGCCGAAGTCCAATACTATGGTCCTTGCAGGGTGATGGGGAGAAAGCGCCTGCAATATTCCTCTCTGATAAGGAGTCCTATCTATCGAGTACCGTCCCGGCTCGCTCGTGTTCGAGGGGAGCATGAATCCGACATCCTCCACCCATGTATCTATTGCCCTGTATTCCCTTGGCGTGAACGCCTGTGCGAAGGTCTCCAGCATCCACTCATTCATCATCGGCAAGGTTCCTTATTTCCGACTGGATGGAAAGCATCACCTGAGGGGCCACATCCTTGAGCCTGTTCCTGAGTTCAGTCTTCTCCTCGTTGGTGAACTGGTACCCACTGAAGCTCTCAGCCAGTGCGACGAATGCTGCAGTATATCTTGAAGGGATGGCCTCGAGGTTCGTCTTGATGATTCCCGCAATGGCCATGGAAGTCCTCTGCACCTCCTGCTTTGGAATATGAAGCCCCTTCTCCTTCTCCAGCTTGAACTCATAGGTCTCGGCAGTGAGCCTTGCCTTCAGCCTGTCGTAGTCGAAGACTCCGAACTCGGTAAGGCAGTCGGCATACTTCACCTTGTCGAGCTTGTCGAGGTCCATCTCGCCGCCTTCGGCCGGAGCCTTCACTTCGGCATCCTCGATGCCCGGCGAGGGAATATCCCTCACCTCGGCATTCTTCCCGACCTTGCCGAAGTTCTTCAGTTTGTTCTTCCGGCCTCCGAGATTGGAGAGAAGCTCGACTTCCTTTCTGCCGTACTCAAGGTCGATGAATTCGCCCGAGAGTCCGTTTATCCTCTCCGTGCGCAATATGCCCTTGCCTATATATTTGAGGACGCTCTTGTAGCTTATTCCTATGAGTTCTCCGAATCTCCGTCTGCTGGCGAACTTCCGCCCCTTGTACATGACCTCAGGTTCCTGTTTCACAGCCCCTCCTCTATCTCATATGAGAACTGGCCGTTCTGTATTATCTCCGAATTGTTGCCGAGATTCTGCAGTCGGCTTGCCCTGAATCTTGCTCCGTTCTCCTTCAGAGTCTGCGACAGCGCCGATATCGATGGATACTCCCTTGTCGATATGTATGTGTTGTCGAAGTACGTGTGGCAAATCATCCTCTTCTTTCTGCTCACCAGTCCCGCCCCCTGTTCAGCAATCAGATAACTTCTTGTTCCACCTGAAGATGTGAAATCCTCGCACTAATCCTATTATATTCCGACATTGGTATACAATTCAAGCAGAGTTATGGCCAGAGACTACACAGCAGAATTGACTATCGCAAGAGAGAACCTCGAGAGGGCAAGGAAGGCATATCTGAACGCCCTCAATGCCCAGTCCTGGGAGACAAGGGACGGGCAGTCCACCCGTTCGGTCACGAACGCAAGGCTCTCCGAGCTCTCAAGGGAATACGCCAAGTGGCAGAAGGTCGTCGAGATGCTCGAGGCACAGGCAAATGGGCAGTCTGCAGGGCTGGCCTTCCGGGTAGGAGTGAAGCTGTGAGCAGTGTCTACGAGAATCCCTCAAGAGGAAAGATAAGCAGTGGCTTCAGGCCATTCTATCCTTCCGACCCCAATCAGAACTACACATATGTACAGGATATCGCCCAGCAGCAGTCGGAGGGCCTCTACAGGACCACGACCGTCGGCAAGATGATGGTCGATGCGCTCACCCGCTATGTCATCGGCAGGGGCCTTACCCCAATGGCCGCTCCGGAGACCGAGATACTCGGCTGGAGCGCAGAGCAGGTCGACAGGTTCCAGCGACAGGCCGAGGCCTACTGGCGCCTTGTCACAGGCTCCGCGAATTTCGACTACTACGGCAAGGACAATTTCCGCCAGCTCCAGAGGATAGCCTTCAGGAACATCCTCATTGCGGGAGACACCCTGAGGCACAACGGCTACAGGAGGCTCAGAAACGGGGCCATAGTGCCGTATGTGCAGGTCATATCGGGACGCATGGTCTCGCAGATAACCGAGCAGGATTCGAAGAAATCCCAGGGCGGTGTCGTCATCGACAAGGCCACGGGTCGTGAGGTCGGCTACAAGATAAGGGTCATCGACGACCTGCTTGTCGACCAGTTCACCTATAAGCAGGTGAGAAGATACAACTCGCTCGGGCGTCTTGAATTCGACCTCATCCAGCTCGACAAGTCCGACCCACAGCTGACAAGAGGAATCCCACTGCTCTCTGCAGTGAGGGATGATGTCCTCGACCTCGACAAGTTCAAGGACAACCACCTTCTCCAGAGCGCAGTACAGGCGCTCTTCACGGCCTTCATTAAAAAGGACATCGGAACGGAGGAAGGGACATCGTTCCTCGACAAGATAAATTCTGCCGGTGCACAGACGGTGGATGACGGCGGAGAGCGCCGTATCGACATGGGTTCGGGCTATGTCATCGAGCTCAACCCCGGAGAGGATGTCGTCATGGCAGAGCGCCATACCGACGGCGATGACTACGACCAGTACCTCAAGGCCAATATCGGAATGATCGCATCGGCACTCGGAATGTCATACGAGGTCGCAATGAACTCGTTCAACGCCTCGTTCTCCGCATCTCGTGCAGGCCTCAATTCCGCAGAGAAGAACTTCCAGATACTCCGTGACGAGTTCTGCACGAAGTTCAATGACCCGGTATGGCGCATGGTCGTGGAGCATGGGATCCTCACGGGAATGGTCGAGGCCCCGGGCTGGGAGAAGGGAGGTCTCTACAGGGATGCCATCTTCTCGGTCTCATGGACCGGCGTGACACCACCACAGGTGGACCCTGGAAAGGAGGTCAATGCCTATGTCACCGCCATAGACAAGGGCCTCATCACAAGAGAGTATGCGACCCGCCAGCTGTATGGCCTCGACTACGACGAGGTGCACGAGCGCTGGCTGAAGGAGATGGAGAACATGCCGGAAAGCAAGGATTCCACGGTTGTTCCCAATACGGAGGAAGAGGAAGACGAGGATGGACAGGATCAGACTTGAAGAAGGTAGAAGGATCTATTTCATAGACCGCAACTCGGTCGGCAGGTTCAACGAGCGACAGTACAAGCTGTTCGCAGAGAGGTATGACTCAGTCAGAGATGAGGACTCCGGCAAAGGCTATGTCTCCGTCTACGGAGGCCTTGGCAACGGATTCTGGGATTCCTTCTGGAGCACATATTCGACCCTTGCCGCAAGAATCGAGTCGCTTGTCAACGATGACAGGATAACTTCGATAGCACTGCTGATAGACTCCCCCGGTGGCATGGCAGAGGGTCTTATGGACTTCTGTTCGTTCATCGAGGAGGCCAGCAGGAAGAAGCCAATCAATGCATACATCACGGGCATGGCATGCTCTGCGGCCTATGCGATCGCAGTCGCCTGTGACCATGTGTACGGCATCGAAGGCGGAGAGACCGGGTGCTGTGGATGCTATGCAGAGGCCCTCGAGGTGGCAGAGGAGACATACAGCAAGCTGGGATTCCTGCACAGGATATTCCGCTCGGCGAATGCTCCGAAGAAGAACCGTTCGGTCATCACGGACGAGGAGGCCGAGAAGGCATTCCAGCAGTCGGTGGACGAGAGCGGTGCAAGGTACCTCGAGTATGTCGCCTCGCGCAGGGGCGTCGATGTCGCCACTGCAGAGGAGACCTTCGGCAAGGGCGCAGTGGTCTCCATGGAGTACGCTCTCGAGAACGGCATGGTCGATGGCATCTGCTCGCTCGAGGAATTCATGCAACTTACCAGCTCCGTCCCCACAGACGGGAGCGAAGGAGAAGATATGGACATAGCCAATATGTCGGCGGAGTCCATCGTCTCTTCCCTTTCTGCAGAGCAGACAAGGGGCGTGTTCGATGCACTCTGCACAGCAGACCCTTCTCTCTTGGAAGAGAGGATGGCCGCTGTAAAGGAGTCCGAGAGACAGAGAGTCGCAGAACTCGATGCACTCAGGGATGGATCTGAGGAGGTCGATGCAATAGTCGACGCCGCAGTCAAGGATGGCAGAAATGCACAGGCCATCGGCCTTGACATCGTCAGGGCAATGAAGGCCGGCGCACAGAAGGCCAGCGAAAAGGCAAAGGCAGCCATGCTGGAGACTCTCATGAACGACACAACTCCAGTCGCAACTCCTTCTGCCGAAAAGAGCGAAGACGAGATCATCGATGACCTCGCTTCAAGAATCTAACAAGGAGAAGAGTTATGGCTACTGAAACTTTTTCCGCCCCTATCACAAAGTGGGGTCCAGATGTCGTTTCCAAGCTCATGGCCGTCACGGCAGGTACTGACAATACCGCCTGTCTCGCTGGCCAGCCGGTCACTCTCGGTGCCGATGGTGCATCTGCCGTAATCGGCAACGCAGGTGGCTCGGGCAAGGTGCTTGGAATTCTCGCAGAGGATGGCGTCTTCGGCACGACCGCAGTCAATGCCAAGGTCATCTATGCCGGTACTGTATATGCCGAGGGCATCCTCGCAGCACAGTCCGATGCTCCTGTGGCCAAGTATATCGCAACCCCAGGAAAGATCGTCGTAATCGATAGAACGGAGGTGTCATACTATGCCTAATTTCAATTTAGATCTGCTTTCTCACGGACTTCCGAAGTTCGTCGAGAAGATAACAGTCGAACAGCCCGTTGACGACTTCCTTCAGAGGGTGCTGTTCGGAGGCCCAAAGGCCATGGGAAGTGAGGGCGTCGATGGCGTTGCCTTCGACTGGAGAAAGAAGGCACCCGGTCTCGTTGGTGAGGCTCTCAGAGGTGCAGACCCAGAGAGAGTCAACTTCCAGGTCGGCTTCAACTCCGGCTACGTTGTACCGAACTACTATCACATGGTGGACATGGTATCCCTTGCAGATGCAGACCAGAGAGTCTTCGGTGAAGCAGTCGCCACCGATGTGGACTCGCAGGCAAGAGTCACAAGGATATTCGCCGACAAGGTCGCAGGCATGAAGGATTCCATCACCATGGCAAAGGAACAGATGTGCGCAGACGCCATCTTCAATGGCTCCGTCGTCAACAGGGATGGCACACAGACATTCCCGATGACCTCTGCACTTCTGAACGTTTCCGGCGCTGGCCTTACCTCCAACTTCAACAGTGTCATCTCCACTGCATTCGACACTGTCCGCAAGAAGAACAAGGCATTCAGGGCAACCGCTCTCATCCTCAATCCTTCCGACGCAATCACCCTCGTGACTGCACTCGGTACTCTCATCAACAAGGAGACCTTCGACCTCGGCAGAGTTGCCTTCGGTCAGAATGTCGGTGGTGCCACACTCTGTGGTACTGTCAATACTCCTGCTGGTCTGCTCGCAATCTACGCCTACTATGGCGTGAATGCTTCCGGCAACAACTACATCGCACAGGGCAAGGGCATCCTTACCTCTGGCAGGATCGGTGGTTTCGCCTACGGCAGAATCAGAGCATTCGAGAATGGAAGGCCTTGCTTCAGGGTCGCAGAAGAGAGAATGGTCGCATACGAAGTCGGCGAAGGCGATATGAGACACTACGAGGTCGAGTATCAGACCGCACCACTTCCGATCATCACCAACATTGATGGTTACTGCGTCCTGACTTCCATTACCTGATAGGAGACGGAGCATATGAGCCTGATGGAGGATTTTGCCGAGCAGATGGGGAATATCGTCATGGATGGGCCGTTCTCGGAAGAGGCGGTGCTCTCCGTGGAGGGATATTCCGACATGTCCGTCAACGGAATATTCTTCTCCGGCTCATACGAAGAGGGGAGCATGGCACCCTACTCCATGAAGAATCTCGTGGACAGGGAGTTCTTTCAGGTATCGACGCTCCAGCTTTCGGACATCGACAGGCCGTGGGATGCTCTGCGGGGTGCCACTCTGGAACTCCGTGGAAAGACATTCCGCATATCTGCCGTGTCCGGCAAGAGAGGGAGCGTTCTGACACTGGAACTGCAGGAGGTCGAGGACGATGGCGAATAGCATGGGAATCCATATCGATGTCTCTGGCTGGAAGACCCTCGCAGAGAGGATCGAGAAGGCCGGAAGGACCGCATCGAGGATGGCCGATTCCGTTGCGGCAACTACAGCCGCAATGGGAAGAAGGGCCTATACCGATGTGCTCGAGGATGAATTTCCCCACATGGGTCGCAGGACCTACACGAAGTCCAACATAGGACGGGAAAAGCGTGGCACGTTCTACGACATGGAGCTTGGAGGATACCGTTCCCGTACAAAGACGACAAAGCACGGCAACTTCAGGGAGTCGAGCTTCTCGTTCGAGACGGTCGCCGCACATCGGAGTGCCGGTGCCTTCAGCCGAAGTCTTTCGTCCGTAAGGCTTACATCCCTCACTGCGAACCTCTGGGAACAGACGACGAAGCCCTACACAAAGCACTCTCCATTCTGGCGATACTCCGGAGATAGAAATTCCAACTGGCTCAACATTAGAGATAGGAGATTCGGAAAGAATTTCTTCCAGAGCAAGGCCCGTCAGAAGGTCGAGAACGCAGTCTCTGCGGCAATCGCAAGGACGGAGGCCAAGTACAGAGGAGAGCTTGAGGAATGAGACCCGACATCTACGAATTCATCACGGAGACGAGAGCCATCTTCACGGACAGGCTCAACACCTTCCTCGAATCCAAGGGCCTCGAGGCTGTGACCATCCTCGATTCCGGCCTGAAGATCCTGAAGAAGGCGAAGTCCCTTGCAGTCTACCCCACTTCGGGTTCCGGCTCCACGACAGAAGAGAGTGCCAGCAGTGCGACCTTCAGGTTCACTGTGGACTTCTTCTGCAACAGGAATGGAACGGAAGGCGGGATGGAAGAGGTGGAGAGGTACTATTCGGCCCTCTTCGCATTCCTTTCATCCAACTGTTTCGGGGAATACTCGTTCGTCTCGGATTCGGTGCTCATCCGCATGGATGAGAACGAAGCCTTCAACGGATGCAGCTTCCTCGTTGAATCACGAATCACGACCTACATGGACTTCGCTGATTACCTGTAGGTCATAGGAGACATAAACATGGCCAACACCTTTCAGGGCAGAGACGGCAAGCAGGGTCTTGCATTCCTGCTCGATGTAGAGAATGGAACACTGGTATCGGGCGGCTCTGCGCTTGCCGCAGGCGATATCGGATTCATCACGGCAAAGGACGCTTCCTCCATCTTCGGAAACGCAGATGTGAAGACTCCGTTCTTTGCCCCGACCGCACTGACCCTTGCCTCTGACGACAAGTTCTTCAAGTGCACACCATACTTCCTCGGCTTTGCTACCAGCAAGTCCGTCAGCTACTCCAAGGAGACGCAGGACATCACCTGCGACTACGATGTGGCTGTCGGAAAGACCAACAATGTCACCGACGGTGTCGTCACTACCAGCGGCTCCATCAGCGGCATGAACCTTCTCGCCACAGGAATCACCAATGCGATCAACCTCCTCAAGAGTCGCTTCCACTCCATCACGGAGATCGGAGCCGACGGTTCCGTCTCTGTCATCCCGGCAGATACGACCAACAAGGATGTCATCGTCATCATCTGGAACTTCAGGGATGTCAAGGCCGCAGACGACATCTTCGACCTCGAGGTGCTCCCTGTGCTCTTCACCTCTCTTTCCAAGGGCGCCGACTACGGTTCGCCACAGTCCTTCGACCTCGACTTCACTGCCAATGCCACCGACGAGAACGGCTACATCGGCGGAAACCTTCAGGTCACCAGGGGCGCAAGCAATCCGTTCGCTGGCTGGTCCGTTGCAAGAGCCTGACCAATATGATGGGAGAGGGGTTCCCCTCTCCTGTCATTTCATCTTCGACATGTATACAGACAAAAGGACAAAGACACGATGAGAATCGAATTCAACAACTTCAAGGCGAAGGTCGACGAGAATAAGCTGGTCGTCGATTTCAGGCACGAATACAGACCATACAAGGACAATGACGAGGTGGTGGTCGTATGCAACTACCTCAGGAACTGCGAGCTGGCCAAGTACATGGGAAACGGCTTTTCGGACCTGGACTTCAATAGGCTCTTCCTCGACAAGGTGGAAGAGATAAGAGGCCTTGTCCTCAGTTTCGATGGCAGGGAAATGGAGGCGACTCCGGAAGCGCTCTGCGAGATTCCGTTCGGCACCTCGGAAGCACAGAAGTTCGTCTCGACCTTCATCCGGGATGTCGCAATGCATATCCTCGGAGGAGACCAGCTTACAGAGGACGAAGTAAAAAACTCCGATTAGGGTATCAGATCAGAAGAGCGAAGCTGACGAACATCAGGGATGATTCCTCGGACTTCGACTTCGTTGGATACCCTATAAGAGGAATGGAGATAGAACCCGGGAGGTGGGACTACGGCGAGCTGACCAAGGACGAGATAGCGGAGCTGAACACCACCTTTGCGGCAAGAGCATTTGCCCTCTATAACGAGTGGAAGACCTTCAACGTGCTTCCTCATGGCAGAGGCACGATGGATGAGCGGAGGACAGTACTCACGGCCCTCTTCATCATCGAGGAAGAGGCCCACGCATGGGATAGATGGGAAATGGAGAAGACTAAAAAGGAAGCCTAGGACACTAGGCTTTTTTAGCAAGGGAGCTTTTCATGCCGGATATCAGTATAAGGATAGTTGCAGACCCTTCGGGTGCAAAGCAGGGCCTCAAGGATGTGCAGAACGATCTGCAGAAGCTCGGCACCACCATGAAGGAGGTCATGAAGGTGTCCGCCAAGGGCTTCAGACCCTTCGGAAACGAGACAGATGCCCCCAGGGACCTCGAGAAGTACACCCTGCGCATCAAGGCCATGTCGAATGCCATGAACGCATTCGTCTCCCGTCTGGACCGTCCCGAGGACCAGATAAAGGCATGGAGAAAACAGCTGTCCTTCTTCCAGAAGGAATATATGGAACTGCTCACCCAGGGCAAGTTCAGCTTCGATGGAGGCGACAGGCTCGGCAATCAGATGCTCGGCAACATCGAGGAGACCGAGAAGAGGATAGCCGAGATAAGGAAGGCCGTGGAGGCAGAGAAGGCCCTGTCCAAAAAGGCAAAGGAGGGAGCCGATGCCGAACAGCTTGAACTCCTCGGCACAAAGTATCAGAAGGTCACGGCAGAGATAGAGAAGCACCGCAAGGTGCTCAATGCTCTCCTTGTCGAGAAGCATCGTGAAGGCAAGGCCTCCGATGACCTCAAGAAGAAGATAGACGCAGAGGTCGTCTCCATCAGGAAGCTCACAAAGGAACAGGAGAAGGCCTCGAAGACCTCGTTCCTGTCCAAGATGCTCTCAATTGCGAAGAACATCATGGGATTCCAGATGGCAATTGCGCTCTTCAGGAAGACCACCACTGCAATCACGCAGACACTGAAGGAATCCGTGCAGGCAGCCGCAGAGGCCGAACAGATATATTCAAAGCTCGGCACTGTCTTCGAGGGCGTCGCCGGTTCCATGGATAAAGCAAGGGATGTAGCAGCCTCCATCGGTGTTGCGAACTCCACTGCTGCAAGTGCGCTCTCCACGGTCGGCGACCTTCTGCAGGCACAGGGCATGGGTGCAACCGAATCACTGCAGAGGGCTTCGAAGTGGGTCAAGCAGTTCCAGGATATCATCGCCTTCAAGGATATCAACATGTCGCTCGAGGAGTTCGCACAGAACTTCATGTCGGGTGCCGCAGGAAACCTCAGGAACTTCCGTACCTTTGGCTCTATCGTCAAGGAATCGGCAGTACAGGCAGAACTCCTGAAGCGAGGTCTTGACGGCCTCACCGGCTCCCAGCTTGAGCTTGCGAAGATGACCGTACGTGCAGAGATGGCACTCGAGCAGCAGGCCAATGCAATGGGGGCAACAGAGAGAGAATGGGATACTGCCCTCTCGGTATCGAGAAGACTCAATGAGGCATGGAAGGAGTTCAAGGAGAACCTTGGCGATACCCTTATCCGCTTCGTCAATCCGATAAGAAGAGGAATCACCGAAATCCTCGAGGATGCGAACAGGGCCAACCGTGCCATGAAGGGCGAGGCGGTATATACGGGGGTGAATGAAGTCAATGGGGATGACTACAAGCTGTTCAGGTCGAAGCTTCTCAGGCTCAAGGGCACGAACGACATCCAGACACGCTCCGGTGCCGAGACATATCTGAAGGCATTGAAGAATCTTCCTACAAAGGAAACCCTCGATTTCCTGTTCCAGGACGTGGAAGGTTCCATGAACGAAAGGGAAAGAGAACGTATCCGCCCTATCATCGATTCCATCATAGAGGCCATCGAAAAAGAGCGGGAGCAGAAGGCGGCAATGGATGCAACGGCAGAGGCTCTTGCCATTGCCAACGACAACCTCGATAAGTACAGGGAAGGTCTTGAGAGCATCAAGGGCGTCGGAAGCCTCGAGAAGATAATCCTCGGCGATGTCGACAACCTCGACAATGGAAAGGACCTTCTCTCCCGTCTTGCCATCAACGCTCTCGGCACACAGGATGTCGGCACGTTCGTCGACAGAATGGCAAAGGCATTCGACTCCGAATCGGCGACCAACGACGGATACAAGGCATGGCTCGATTCAATCCGCCAGCTGTACACCCTTGTCGAGACCGAGGACCCCGGGTCCATTCTTGCAGAGAGACTCCTCCGCCTGTACGAGGAGGTCACCAACAGGCAGAAGGGTTTCAATGATGAACTGGAGCGTGGCAGGAACTTCGCCACGGCACTCGAGAACATCGATAAAGGCACGAACGACTACAGGAGCAGGACTGCACAGGTCGGCATGACCGACCTCGGCAAGGCGCTCTATGCGCTTGAGGAACAGCACAGGAAGGACCTTGAGCTTGCCGATTCTGCCAATGCGGTCACTGCAGTGAACGAGGCCTATGCGCTCCAGAAGGACGCCATCTACGACTACTACTCCAAACTCTCCCTGCTCGAGGCCAAGACCGAAGATGCGGCCGAAGCCGAAGAGGCCCGTGCCGCACTGGCCGAACTGGAGAACAGGAAGATACAGGAGCTCATTCAGGCCGAGAAGGAGCTGAAGGACACCATCAAGGGTGACTTCGTCAGCATGTTCGGCAAGGCCGGAGCGTTCTCGGAGGCGCTGGGAGCATTTGCCCAGAATCATGACATGAACGATGCCAAGGGCCTGCAGAACGCAAAGGACCTATGGTCTGCACTCTTTGCAATCCTCAAGGAGACCAAGGCGTTCCAGAAGGTCCTCGAGGGCACGGAGGTCGCACTCTCGGGCCTCGATTCCATCCTCGAGCCGTTCATCCCGTACATCGAGATGGTCAACAGGCAGATACAGCAGATGATGCAGATCCTCAGGCCTCTCATCCCTGTAATGAAGGTGCTCGCCTCGGTCATGACGATAGTACAGGTCTCCATAATCCATTCCACGACGGTCATTGCAGAGGCCATGACATGGATAGTCAGTCTTGCAGACAAACTTCTCGACCTCATCAACAAGCCGGCGAAGAAGGCCGGAAGCCTATTGGGGGGCATCTTCAGTCCGATACCTGTTGTCGGCGATCTTGTCGGCAATGCAATCGGGGCGGCATTCGGAGGAGTCTCGGGTGGCACAAGCAATCTCCTTAAGGAATTCACAGGGTTCATGGAAGGTCTTGGTCTGCCGACCACGGAATCCCTCCTGAAGGATATGGGACAGACCCTTGAGGACATATGGAACACCGAGGAGGAGATAAGGTTCAACACCGAGGACTCCGACCTGTCGAAGATCCTCGAGGAACTGAACTACCTCTATGCCCATGGCATCATCGATGCCAATACCTACAATGCGAGGGTCAACAGGGTGACCGGTGGCAACTACCTCGATACTGTCGGCTCTGGCGGCCTGTGGAACAACGGATTCTCCGCAGGTGCAAGAACGAACAACATCAGCATAACCATCAACGGAGCAGGTCTCAACAAGGACGAACTGGACGCAGTCCTCTCGAGCGCACTGTCGAGGGTTACCGGCAACACCGTCCATGTCGACACAAGAAGGGCCTCGTTCGCATACTGATGGGATTGGTGCATCATTCTGAAATTGGAACGATGCACCATTCAATGATATAATCCTATAGGAGTCTGTCTTGGTAATATACAATATTTCAGCAAGCCCTGATTTCTCTTCGGTCCTCGACCTTACAGGAGTCGTGGATACACGAAGAACATCCATCGAGATGAATGGATGCAGTACCGCATTCTCTTCGGCAGAGGATACTGCCAGCTTCACCATACGCAATATAGAATCTCCCCTGAGGAGCAATGCCATCACCATGCTCCTCGATGCCTACGAGAACGGCACGGACCTCTATGGCAGAATAATGGACAATGGCAGGTACCTCTTCTCCGGCATGGTCGACCTCGGTGGAATCTCCCTGACGAGCACCTCGCTTGCAGGGCCTGTCTCCGTCAAGCTCGTCGACCTCGGAAGAAAGTATCTCGATGTCGCTCCGAAAAGGAACATCGTCATCGAGAATGTGAAGATATCCACCGTGGTGACCACGCTCCTCGGATACGCAGGATGCACTGTCGGCACGATCTCCATCGCCGGTGACGATGATGCCACGCTCCCCTGCTTCGTGGTCGACAGGGACGGAGACGAGACCTACAGGAACATCCTCGACAGACTATTGCTCGAGACCGGCCTCTACTATCTGTGGTTCGACTCCCAGGGCCGATGCAATGTCTCGCCCGTCACGCTCTCTGCCGACAGCGGCATAGTCCCCAACTACAGGATATCCTCCGGCCTCCAGACCACAGGCTCCAAGATACTGGAGTCCAAGGGGCTCCGTGTGCAGTGGTCCACTGCAGCCGTCAAGGCCGACCAGATAATCTATGTGGACAACATCTCCAAGAACCTCTCTGAAGATGGCCGTTCCGTCATCGGCACCGAGATACAGGAGGATTCGTACTATCCGGCCGATGGCGATGTCGACCCGATCTATCAGGAGTACTCCGTCGACTTCCTCGACAGGCCGTACATGTCTGGAGCCTCGAGAAAGAAGAACACGGACCTCTCGCTCCTCATGGCGAGGGATGTCACAGTATACCTCCAGTTCACGGACGAGCTGGGCAGGTCGCTCGATACGGATGACTGTGTCGAGTATCCGTCCTCTCCTTTCACGGAGGAACCGGTCAACCCCATCATGTATGCAAAGAAGGCCTTCATCCTCATGAGGGCACTGCAGGACTGCTACATCCTGCATTTCCAGTTGAAGGGGACCATCAGATACAGGGATGTATCGTACATCTCCTCCATCGGAGATACCTCTTCCGACCCGATCGACTACACCTCCGAATACATCTTCTCGAAGGCGCAGGCCGAGAAGTTCGCCCAGCGCTACTGGCAGATGAAACAGATGTCGAGGCTCGTCCACAAGTGGACCGACCTTGACGACCTTGCCATCGGCTCCATCGTGCAGATTGCGCACAGGGATACTGCTGTAAGCCAGTACGCCTATATCGTCTCAAGGACCTCGTCCTTCGTCGGAGGTCTCTGGCAGTACGAGTACACGGCAGTCTCCATCGGCTCGTGGAACGCAGGGACCGTGGCCACAAGAGGCTCGTCCCTCGAGAAGGGAAGACAGGGCGATGTGACCATCCAGTATGCATGGAGCAACTCTGCAGACACTGCTCCGATCGAAGGCTGGAGCGCTCAGCCTGCAGAGAGGACTTCGGAGAGACCATTCCAGTGGATGCGAACTTCCACCGACAACGGAGAGACGTGGGCGTACTCGTGCATAACCGGAGCGGAGGGAGAGAAGGGAGATACCGGATCATCCAACGCCATGATCGTACTCTACAGGAGATCTTCCTCGACACCCTCTTCCTTCGATGGAGGGCCTCTGGTATACACCTTCTCCACAAACGCACTGACAGGCGATCTGGGATCGTGGTCCCGAAGTGTACCATCCGGATCCTCTCCTCTCTATGTAGTCTCGGCCCACGCCTATGGAACAGGAGATACCGATACCATAGACACAGGAGAGTGGACCTCACCTGCCATACTCTCCGAGAACGGTTCTGCAGGAGCAGATGGCAAGACAGTCGCAACTGTCATTCTCTATCAGCGAGGAGCCTCTGCCCCAGCTGTCCCCAGTGGCACTGTAACCTACTCGTTCCATACGATGAGGGTCTCAGGGGCAGGAAGCTGGACGATGGACATTCCTGCGGGGTCGGATCCCTGCTGGGCCATCATGGCCACGGCTGTGGGCAATGGCGTATCGGACACAATAGAGACAGGAGAATGGACATCCCCTGCAAAGGTCCTTGCCAATGGAGAGGATGCCTCCTTCCTGTCGATTGCCAGGGATGCTGAATTCTTCCTTCTCGACTGGAGAGGCAATCTTCTCTCTCCCTCTTCCATAGTGCTGACCGCAGTCAGGACCAATCTCGAGGGCTCCGTATCCTGGTCGACAGGAGAGACAGGGAATTCCATCTCCATATCCTACAATGCGTCCCAGACATGGCCAAGGACCATCACTGCGACATGTGGAGGTCTATCTGCCACCATATCCGTTGCTGCAATAAGGCAGAGCGAACCTGCTCTGGAGATGTCTCTCTCTGTCCAGAGCTGGACATTCCCAGCTTCGGATCTCGGCGTAATATCCGCCTCGGATCTCGCCGCATTCTCCTCTACGGCAAGAGCATTCAAGGGAGAAATCGAGGTATCCCCGACAGTCTCGATTGCAGCCAGGGAGCACTGCACCACTTCTCTGAACGGCAGCACTGTGAGTATCTCGGCAATGACATCCGATACTGCCTCCATATCTATCTCCTGTTCATATGGGAACGAGACTGTATCCAGGACCATTTCTCTTTCCAAGGCCCGACAGGGAATCCAGGGCATACAGGGCGTTCAAGGCGATACTGGTGCAACGGGTCCGCAAGGGCCTCAAGGTGAAAAAGGTGAAACGGGAGCCACGGGTGCTCAAGGCCCGCAGGGAGCTACTGGCGCAACGGGCAATGGAATCTCGTCCATCACATACTACTATGCCAAGTCCTCGACTCAGACGGCCCCCTCTTCGGTCACATCGACAACGATTCCTGCCCTTTCAGCGACAGAGAAATACCTGTGGCAGAAAGAGGTCATTGCATACACCAATGGGACCAGCAAGACAACGACAGCCCTCATAGGTGTCTACGGAGACACAGGCTCTCAGGGTCCTCAGGGCAATAAGGGCGACAAGGGAGATACAGGTGCAACAGGTCCTCAGGGACCGCAGGGTGAAACAGGTGCGACTGGTGCTACCGGAAACGGTATTTCGTCGGTCACTTACACCTATGCAACATCCCAGACGCAGAGTGGGACGAAGACTTCCTATCAGTCCTCCATTCCTACCCTGTCGACAACTGCAAAGTATCTGTGGCAGAAGGAAGTCATCGCATACACGAACGGAACTTCCAAGACGACAGAGGCTCTGATCGGTGTCTATGGAGATACAGGTGCAAAGGGAGATACAGGGGCTACTGGAGCCACTGGTGCTACGGGAGCGACTGGAAACGGTATCTCCTCGATAGCCTATACCTATGCCACATCGCAGACTCCGACAGGCACGAAGACCTCCTACTCTACATCGATGTTCACTCTGTCTGCTACGAACAAGTACGGCTGGCAGAAGGAGGTGATCTCCTATACCAACGGCACCTCAAAGACGACCGAGGCCATCATTGCAGTCTACGGAGATACAGGAAGCAAGGGCGATAAGGGAGAAAAAGGCGATACCGGTGCAACTGGACCTACAGGAGCAACTGGACCTACTGGCCCTACAGGTGCTACCGGAAACGGTATCTCTTCGATAAGTTATTACTATGCCGTCTCTTCGACCCAGAGCGCACCTTCCTCTGTTACCTCGACCACAATTCCTACCCTTTCTGCCTCCAACAAGTACCTGTGGCAGAAAGAGGTCATTGCATATACAAACGGAACGAGCAAGACCACAACAGCGCTCATCGGTGTATATGGAGATAAGGGAGATACTGGAGCCACGGGAGCAACAGGTGCTACCGGAGCTACTGGTGCAACTGGCGTCGGCATCAGCACTGTCCAGGAACTGTACTATCTCTCCAACTCATCCAGTGTTCCTGCAGCTCCTACTTCCGTCGTCACTTCGACATCTACAGGCTACAATGCGTGGACAACGGTCTGCCCTACATGGACAAGCACTTACAAGTACTACTACACATGTTCACAGGTCCTGTACACCAACGGTACATACAAGTGGACAGCACCCGTTGCCGCAAACGGACTGAACAGCGCAAACTCGACAGCCTCGTCTGCTTCTTCGACTGCCAACACAGCGAACAGTACTGCCAACACTGCCAATTCCACGGCAAACACAGCAAAGAGCACAGCGGACTCTGCCCTCAGCAAGGCCAACACCAATACTGCAGCAATTCAGGTGAACTCGGACAGCATAAACTCTCTGGTCTCCAGGGCCGATGAAATGGATGGAACGATAGAAGAGGCCTTCACTTCGATCGAGCAGACCTCCGAGCAGATAGCGCTCAAGGTAGGCACCAATGCAAGTCTTGGAGGGCTCTCTGTCAACTGGCAGGGCTCCAGGGCCGTTGTCACCGTGGACGGCGACACGATCGCTCAGGGCTCCGTCACGGCAGAGAAGATTGACACCGACTCTCTTGGGGCCACAAAGATACACCTCAACAACGACGGTGCCATCTATGCGGGGTGCTATGACGAGAACGGCAATGATACAGGTACAGGAGCTGGCGTATACATAGGAGCAGACGGCGTAGTCAAGGCCGTATCGATGGCCGCAACCGATATCTCCATCAACTCGGTCGACAGCACAAGCGATGAGACAATACTCGCAACAAGGACCAGCTCGGGAACTGCAGTCACGAAGAACCTGAGCATCGCCGCCGACAGATACCTCGTCTCTGAAGTGGCCGGAGCAGACAAGGCATGGACAGCCGGAACGAACAGCCTCAACGGCACATCCTATGAGAAGGTCGCAGTCAACACCTCCAGCGAGGCTGTGGAGAAGCTGTGGGGAACAGGCACAAAGCCGACAGCCCTGGCCGAAGGCGCGAATGCAGATATGTACTGCTATATCTACTCCAACAAGAGTTCCATAACGGAGACGACTTCAGTGAAGGGACTCCTTGCTGGAGGTTTCCGAGGGCAGGTAACGATAAACTGGCAGATGCAGACATTCGGTGCGCCTCACAACAACAATCGCTGTTCGATCTGTGTAAGCGAAGATGGAGGTTCTACATGGACGGAGGTCTTCCATACAGGATGGATAAGTGCAAAGGTCGTCGGTGAAAGAGCGGATGGCGAAGGCGGAACAGAATATCTCGTTGGGGTAAGGAGCTACTCCAATACAATACCAGTAACACCGAGCACTATCATTCGATTCGACTTCTACTGGACCACAACGGAAATGCGCAGCTCTGCTCTGTCCAACGTATGGGCTGCCCTCTACAAGGAGACCTATGTCTACATAGAGAGCGTTCAGATGTCCAAGACGGTCTCTGCTTTTTCTGTCGCCTTCGCAAATCCAACCATAGAACCGTACAATGTAGGTCTTTCCAACTACTACGGAAGTTCCCTGCCGATGACCGTTCTCGGCACCGCCTCCTCATCGAAGATGAACTATGTTCTTGGCCAGACGCTGATATCTGCAGTCAGGACTGCCTTGGGGCGAGACTATACTGGAAAGGTCGACAATGCGTCCTACAAGGCCACATCTACGGTCTCCTTCTCGACCCTCAACATCTCGAGCTCCACTCTGCAGATGGGCCAGTTCTCTGTCTCGGGAGAGTCGATAATAGCTGTCTCCAGCCATGTCTTCACGGTAGTCTTCACAACCAAGATCAAGTCGGCAGGCATAGAGATATCTGCACTGTACTGCAATTCCTTCATCGGCATGGTCCAGTTCTTCATGAGAAAGACCGCTCCTGCTGGTTGGATAGAGTGCGCCGGAGGTCTTGTTGCTAAGACCGATTACCCTCTGTTCTGGGACATGATGAATACATCATTCACGACATCTTCTTCACGATACGTCTCCGATTCGGACATTCAGGGAACAGGCCTTGACGATGGCATCTACTTCTCTCCTTCGTATGTCAGAGTACCGAATCTCATGACCTATGGAAGTATTTCATCTCATGGCCGATTCCTGGTAGGCGGCAACAGTGTCAGTTCTGTTCTCGAATCGCAGAACCTTTCTCATTCGCATGGCATCAATGTCAGCAACAACGGCAACCCGGATGGATATGGTGATAGAAGCACGGCTGCGAACCGTCAGTATTGGCATACAGGAAACAATGTCATAGACGCCCAATACAATACCATACCGAGCACAAAGGAAGCAGGGGGAGATGAAGCAAGACCTGCTTCGCTCATAGCACTTCCGTGCATTTATGTAGGAGAGTAACGAATGGATATCCTTTATAGATACGATGCCGATGGTTACTACACCGATACGATCGAGAACGACAACCCAAGGGTCTTCTATCCCCGCACGACAACGGAGGTTCCCGTCTTCGAGGATGGTTGCAGACCGAGATGGAACGGCAGTGCATGGATATCCGAGCCGCTTCCTGCCCCACCACCAGCACCAGAACCCGCACAGCCGACAGAGAGGGAGATTCTCGAAGAGGAGATGGACACGCTCAAGCAGTATCTGAGAGATACGGACTACTGCGTCATCAAATGTCTGGAGACAGGTCTCGACATAGTGACCGAGTATCCTACGGAGGTCCTGAAGCGCAGTCAGGCAAGGGCCAGGATAAACGAGATAGAAGAACTGATGAAAGAAATGGAGGAATAGACAGATGAGCATTTCATTCAGGATCCCCGATGCTGCAGACGGGACGCAGAGAACCTGCTTTTACCAGCACGACAGAGGACAGAGAATCTACATCGATGGAGCGACAGTCTCCGATGATGGAACTGCAGTGCTTTTTCCCGAAGCCTTACTTATTACAGCGAGGGGCCTCGATACTGTGGTGCAGACACTCACGGCCATCGACACAGACGGCAACGTATATGCAGTCATCCCCGACGCGATACTGGACGAAGGTACGAAGTTGTATGCCTATGCCTATGACCTTGATTCTCAGACAGGAAGGCAGGAGGTCATCGCATCGGCCTCATTCCAAGTAAAGCAGAGAGGCCAAATCGTGGAGGAGACAATTACCACGGACGAGTGGTCGACTCTCAATCAGATTCTTGCGACTGCAACAGCTGCAATTCAGACAACGGGAGAGAATGCAACGGCTGCACAGGCGGCTGCCGATGCTGCCGAGGCGGCAATCGTCACAATCAACGACATTGTCTCAGGCCTTGAGAACCTGGAGACAGTGTTAGCGAACCTATAGGAGGAGAAAGGCAATGTCCATACTGACAGAACTCTCAAGACTTCAGACGGCGAAGGCCAACATGAAGACTGCGCTCGAAAGCAAGGAGGTGGTTGTCCCTTCAGACGCCCGTCTCAGTGACTATCCGGCACTCATCACCTCCATAGGCGCAAATGCAAAGGCAGTCGAGGAGAAGGCCCTCAACTTCTACGATTTCGAAGGGACTCTTGTTGCGTCCTACGATGCAGACGAGATTGCAGGTCTTGAGGAACTTCCCGAAGCTCCCGATCATAGCGCTGATGAAGTGCCTCTTACATTCGAGGAATGGAACTGGACTCTTGCAGAGATAAAGGAATACCACACTGCCATACCAGAAGGTAATATAGATGTCGGTGCCAACTATCATACGACAGACGGGAAGACGCATGCGATCTATTATCAGGCGCAGGGAGGAGAGTACTGGCAGATTGGCATTCATGTTTATGCAAGTGGAACGGTAGATTGGGGAGATGGGACTGCAGACTCTTTCTCGGCAGGCGATGATATTACCCATGTATACACAGGTCCTGGGAGATTCCATTGTATTATTGACCACGAAGCTGATGAGTCTGTGCAATTAGGTGGAGAATTAACAGATGCTAACCCAGCTACTCTTAATTGGAGCTTGACTGAACTGTATCTGCCTGTAATCAAGACCTTTTCAGGAGCAAAGTTGGCACCAGTGATGAGCAAGTGTTCTATTCCTTCAAGTGTAGAGTCGTTTGCGTTTGAAGGATTCTTAATGTCAGCAACGGACTTCTTCGCTCTTCCAAGAGCATTAGTGACATTGAGTACTATCGAAACCTTTGAAACGGCTTTCGCTTCAACTTTTGCGAGGAAGATTTCAATCCCGCCAACTCTTGCATATATTGGAAGAGGCTCGTTTGCGGGGAATATGAGGATACAAGAATACACTCTCCCGTTGACCACAGAAGTTATTTCAAATGCGGTTTTCCAGTATAGCGACAGCCTTATAAGGGCGATAATCCCACCTAGGGTAACAGAGATACAACAGTATGCATTCCAAGACTGCTACAGGCTCCATACTGTCATTCTGAAGGGGACCACCCCTCCTGTGCTTGACTCGGAAGCTTTCAGCTCTCCACCCGAGAGGATAATTGTTCCAAGAGGAACTTTAACGGCCTATCAATCGGCTACTAACTGGAGCGACTATGCAGACATTATGGAGGAGTCAACAGAATGATAGTTACAGAAGATTACAGGACAAGAGAGGACGGAGTAGTCCTCAAGAGAACCTACAGCGACAGTGGCAAGTACATCATACAGGCCGAGACAGGTGTAGAATATACAGAGGCCATAGACCCAGCAGTCAGCAACCGAAGCTACATCGAATCCGATAAAACGATAGAGAAACAGGATACAAGACGGGAGTACACATGGGTCTCGACAAGGCCATAGAGCATGGGAAGGAGCATAGGAAGCCGTACTGCGGAGCAAAGGCAACGTCCGTCTCCTGCCGCAATCACGGTGGCTCCCACGCATGGCAATGCCCCTACTGCTACGGCAACCGCATGTACCAGAGGAACAGGATGCTGGAGCGTGCAAGGCAGATGGAGATGAGTGCGGACTGTCCTAAGAGATCGGCCGGACTTTCCGGCCTTTTTCTTTGCTTGCCATGTACGGACATATCCACTATACTGTACACATGGATAAACGTATTGAACTGAGGGTGGACGATGACTTTCTAGAGAAGGTCGAGTACATCCAATATATCAACGAATACAAGAGCAGGTCGGATGCCATAAGACGGACGATCGAAAAGGAATATCGCAAGGAGAAGAGATACCGCAAGGTATGGGATGAGAAATGGGAGAAGCTAATGAAGGAAGAGGAGAGAAGATGACAAACCACGGAAAAAGAAAAAGGAAATATGGGAAAAAAATCTATACGTACAAAGATGATGCCACACACCTTATCGGGAGTAAGGTCATAGCCTCTGATTACTACAGAGACCTTGAAGAAGAAACAGATGACTGGAGCGAGGGCGTTCTTGAAAAAGTACACACGGCATCAGCCTGTCCTTTTCAATTGGCCGATGGTAGTTGCAGTTGTTACCAGTTCATTCGTGAGATTCTTTCCGATATCTAAGAAACCAAGGAGACACCATGATTCAGATAGATATGGAGATACCAAAGTCTTGCCTAAAGTGCGAGATATCCGCTCTCTGCAAGGTTCGTCAGAAAGAGTACGTCAAGCATATCATGGACAAGACAATGGACGAATACTACGATGCCACAGAGCAAGGGAGATTGCCCAATTGTCCCCTCAAGGAACTCCCACCGCATGGTGACCTCATTGACATATCCGAGGTGGTAGCCGTAGCAGAAAGGCTTAGAGCCAGTGGGGAGTATTCCCATTCATGGGAAGAATATATGTACATGGCCCTTGCTATCGTAGACCCTGTACTAGGGAGCAACAGATGACCTATGGCTATGATATGAAGGAAGACAGGATGAATATCATCGGATATTTCAAGTGGGAGGAGAAGAAGAAATGAGCCAGATAGTAATGGATGTCGATTTCTCGGATTGCAATTGGTGCATACTCAGTGACTTCTACATGGCGGTGGAGAACTGTCCAAACAGGAAGGAATGGAGTCATGTTGAAAAAGGAAAAATCCATCCTGAGTGTCCTCTTAAATTTTTTTCCCCTCATGGACGGCTCATAGATGCAGATGCTCTTATCTCAAGCACCAAGGATGTCTATGGAGAGAAGGAACTGACAGGACAGAGAGGAACGCTCCATGTTCCTCTTGGTGGTGTCTTCAAGGAGTACATAGATGAAGCACCGACCATTCTGGAGAGCAACAGATGACCGACCTCCTTCTCCCCTCCAACTCCAACGTAGAGAGGTATGAGAAGGATCATTACAGGATAGAGGAGAAGACCAATGAGCGATGAAGAAAGATTCAGAATTCTAGGGCAGACACCATACACGTTCCTCTACGTGGACACGTACTGGTCGAAGAAGCGCAAAGGCCATCTGCCGACAGGCATCAATGAGGCCATGGCAGACCTCAACGATATCTGGCAGATGACAGTGCCAGTGAGAGAGAACCCCAACAACTGGTACACAGAGAGATGGTCGCTGAGTGGTGTTCATCATAGTGGATACCTGGATTTCCACTACTCTGAGGAAGAGAAGAATCTTCTCAATGGGAATCTGCTCAGAGTGAAGAGAGAGGATCATTTCAGAAGGCACATCAAATTCAGATGCAGGATATTCCTCGAGTCTCTCTATCTTCCTTCCGATGTCTACAAGAGCATCAAGGAGAAGGCAATGAACGAAGAGGAAGAGGATATCTGCTTTGACTGCGATGGTGGAGCAAATGACAGACATCGCTTCGAATTCGATGAGGGTACACCATATGATCATAGGAACAGTATCTGACAAGGCCGAGGAAGGAGGACATATGACCCTATACTACGCAAAGGACAGGAAGAGAGGAATTACTGTCAACATGGCAGGAGAAACTCTGTTCGTTAGCAACAAGACAATACTGGAAGACATTATCGGCAAAGCCAAAGGGATAGTGCCATCGCTCGACATCGAAGACTACGACATCTGCTCCATCAAGGTCTGTGCCCTGCATGGGCCAATGTATGTAATAGAGAAGCCAGAGACCGACATCTTCGATTCCGACAACGACTAGGGACACTGTCCCCAACTTTTCCGCACATCCATTTACAGGTGTGCTATACTGACTCCCATGAAAAGACTGACCATTATACTCATCCTCGTTCTCGTTTCCATTCCGCTCTTTGCGGATGTGCCATTCACCGCCGAACTCGCAGAGAAGCTCGATTCCATCATCTGCAACTCCAAAGAGTTCCAGAACAACTACGACGGCTATATCATATGGGCCACACCCAAGGGCAGAGACACCTTCTACAGTGCCGCACGGCACTACTCCTCCATGAAGGATTTCCACGAGAACTATGGCAACAAGATCAGACTCGTGTATGTGATCGGAGTCGTCAACAACCACGGCAGGGCCGAACTGACGACCACGGCCTACTACTTCGCCAAGACGGACAATGAAGGCGACATCTCCCACTACAAGTACCCCAAGCCCCAGATAGTGAATGCCAGAAGGCTTCTCGACTACGATATCGCCTGTGAACCTACATGGTTCTAGGCCCGGGACTGGTGTTCTTCATTTTCCCTTCTCTCCTCGCTGTCCCTGTCCTATAATAAGGATTGGGGCAGTTCTTTTTCAGTGTTTATTCGGTTTCCGGCCCTCTCCCAGAGGGCCTCTTTCTTGTGTGCTTTACTCTCAGGAAATCCCGTGCTACACTATGTGTAGAGCATTTCATCCTTTGGTTGTCTCCTGTCCGGGTTTCCTACCTCCTTTCCCGGACAGGATCTTTTTTGCGCATGCATTTAGGCCCTAGTGCCTCCGCATGCATTCAGGTGAGAAATACCCTGGTGCCTCCAAGCCTCGACCAGCTCCCGGCCTTGTCCCCGAGAAGCACGTACTGCTGGTGCTGTGCGAAGATGTACATGCAGCGGGCGTAGGTCTTCAGGAATGTTTCCCTGGTGTCGAACTCGGAAGCGATCACGAGACAGTCGAGATTGATCTCCGGAATCGAGACACGGCCTTCCAGCCAGCCGGCCCATGACCCTGCTTCGACTCCGGCCTCCCCGGCAGTGATCCCGAGCCTTGCGGCCATCTTCATGGCCGTAAGCTCCGAGAGCATCTTCCTGCATACCTCCTCGATCTCCTGATGGAAGAAACGAACCAGCTGGGTGTGTTTATCTCCTCCGGAGTGGTAGAGGTTGCGGGTCAGCAGGTTGTAGACAAGAGGGTCCCTTATCTCCTTCGGGTCCATCTCGTATGCGGCCTGCATCCTCAGTTCGTTCTCGTACAGATCGTTGATGGTCACGGATGGATATGGGATCCTGTCGGCATCCTGTGCTATCCGGGCCGCCAGTGTCCAGCCTATCTTCTTTGTGGCATATCTATAGTTCCTGTAACTGTTGGGTCCGATCATTTAGAGGCCTCCATATCCCTGCGAATCAGGGTCTTGATATAGCCGGCCATGGATGGCTGGCTTTCCAGATGTGCGATGATATCGGCATCGATCACGGAGTGAAGCCGGAAGTTGATTATCCTATGGGTACGGATAATGTACTCATTGTTCCTGATCTGCTGGGCCTTCCTTCTCTCTTCCGGCGTCATGTCCGTTCTTCTTGGTCTGCCCGGCTTTCTGTGCTCGCTCTTCATCTCTTCTCCTCCCAATCGATTGTGTCGTATCCGAACCCGAAAGGATCCGTGATCTCCTGTGCCGTGTCCACAAGGCCATGGCAGAGCGTCACTGAGCTGTGCCTCTGCTCGCCGGGCGTGAGATGGTCCCACTCCTTCCTGGCTTCCTTGATGGCCTTCTCTTCGCTTGTGCCGGCCGGGAGAATATCCTGGAATGTGTCTCCCGGGATCCTCTCCTTCTGGACCCAGTAGCGCTGCTCAAGAGCGCCTTCGATCTCGAAGTGGTCGATTTCCCATTCCGAGTCCTCCGTCTGGCGATAGACTGCACGAATTTCGTTTCCGAAGTCATCACTCATGACTGCTTCCCAGCGCTCGAAGATGGCGCCGGCTTCCCTTCTCTCCATGGTCTCGACGGCCAATGATCCGAGCTTCTCGACTGCTTCATTTCTTGTCATTCTTTCCATAAAATTTTCCTCCTGTCATTTAGTCGAATATTCTGCTTGCTGCTTCCAGGTAGTCCAGCTGGCAGCAGACCTCAGTGACGCTGCCATTCTCGTAATCGACAGCATAGACGGCGCTGTCCTCGAACTCCTGGCCCCTGAAGCGCTCCTCCTGCTTCAGTTCCCTGCCTGTGATGTAGCAGGCGGCCCCATCGTGGTAGACTCCCTTGGTCTTCAGAGTCTCGATTTCCTCCTCATTGAAGCCTTCGAGATACTCGGCTTCCCAGAAGTCCGTGATCACATCCCCGTCCGTCTCGACAAGATACCAGCGTCCGGAATCCTCCTCACAGAGGACGAGATCTTCCGGATCTGCGCCGGCAAAGATCATGCCATGAACTCTCTGCAGGTCGCCGGCCCTGTGCAGGCTGGCTTCGTCATGTTCGAGCTTCCCGCAGAGATCCTTTCCCAGCGCGGACAGTCTTTCGGTGTCAGCTTTCATGAATCCAATGTTCGTCAAAAATTCCATAGTTTCTCCTTTGAAGTTTTGGAAAGGCTCATTTAAGAGCCTTTCTCATCTCGGTGATTGCCTCCTGGAATCCGGTCTCCTTGTTGAAGCCCTTCTTCCACTTGGCAGCATTATAGATGTCCCACAAGGTCGTGACCTCCAGATAGTTGCCCTCGAAGATCTCGCCATTGCAGGTGACTCTTGCAATTACCTTGTCCGGGTGATTCTTGAGCCTGTAGATTGCTCTCGTGGAAACCCTTGCAGGCATGACAGCCGGGTATAGCCCGTCTCCTGCAGGGTACTCCAGTACCTCCGGAACTGCCCTGTTCTCGGCCTCATAGGCCTGCCTGAGTACATGGAGCATGTACTCCCTGCCCTTCAGGATCTCTACCTCTGTGTTGTAGAACAACTCCATATTCTTCTCCTTTGAAATCAAACTTTTTTCTACTGGCATTTAGAGCCAGCTTTCCGACGGCCTGTCGTTCAGAGTCCGACCACCTTGCAGGCGTGGCCGTACATTCTGGCGGCTGTCTTCTCGTTCTCGAATTCGAGAATGTTCTTGTAGCAGCACCCGTCGCAATGAACCCAGAAGTATACTATCCGGGATCCCGTAAGCTTCAGATCATCGCCGTAGGTCTTGTCAAGGTCGGCCTTCACTGACCTTGCCCACTCCATGAGCAGGCGGCCTGCCATGGTCTTGGTGATGGCGAAGACCTCCGACGGTCTGCGCTCCGTATAGTGGGGGTAGGTGATACTGCCATACGAAAGGTAGATAACATCTTTCCTCTTCATTTCTTCCTCCTTCTGCAGGGCCGATTTCTCTGCTTTCAAAAATTTCCTCCAGAGCATTTAGGCTCAATTTTCAGTGACTTCTTACAGCCCCGGCATAACAGGACGAGTGCGGTATCTGTTCTTTCGACTCCAAGCATGTTCTACCTCCCTCCCATCCAGGCCTTGAAGCCCTTGATGGTTCCATTTTTCTTTTTCCATGCCGCTTTCAGTTCTCTTTCTTCGCAGCCGATCCAATGGAAATTCTTTCCACCAAGCTTTTTCTTGGATCCATTTAGGCCGTAGAACCAGGTATGATCAACAATCCTGCCATGGACTGAATACTCTTCGGCCTTCCACCCTCTAGAAGTCCTGACGAACTCGACCCAATCGGCTCTAGCCGGGATTGCAGGATCCTTGACTTCCGGAGCCTTGACTTCCTTCTTCTGGAGGATCTCGATGGCTTCAGCTTCTCCGAGTGCTGCAACTCGGAAGAACTCGCTATGGTTGTAATATTTCCCTGTATGGTGCCAGGAGTCATACTCCAGAAAATTCTTTCTAAGGAAGTTTATTGAATGCGCATTTAGAGCTTTTTGGGCTTCCGGCTCAATCCGACCTCCGAAGATCTCCGAGACGATCCCGGACACCAGGGCCGACTTGCTCCACTTGCTTTTGGGCATGGCACCGTAGTCGTAGGCTTCTACCGCCCTGTTGCTCATGCCGGCTTTCCAGTCATAACCCTTTTGAAACATCATCTTTTCCGAACCTCCATTTAGGCGCTTGCGCCAGGACAGAAAACCGTCTGGCTTGCGTTCTCTGTGTCGACGATGACAATGCAGGTGTCCTCTCCCCAGGATTCGACATAGTCGCTTGCGTCCACATAGGCGTCTGATAGGCTGTCATAGCCATGAACCAAACCATTGACGACTAACAGAAATTTGCTGGCCGGATCCCATTTCAGATGATTTTTTAATTCTTCTTCCTTGTACAATTTTCAACTCCTTTTGAAGTCTTTCGGACTTCCTTTAGATCTATTAGAAGTATAACCGATTTCTGCATTTAACGCAAGGAAAAGTTTTGCGAAAAGGCATTTAGGCAAGTTTTGCGAAAAGGCATTTAGGCAAGGATTTTCGGAAAAGCATTTAGGCCGGGTTTCTAGTTAGGATCCTGGACGGACTCCGGCCGACCGGCTCCGGCCGATGGATCCTAGAGGACACCCAGAAAACACCCAGAAAACACCCACAAAACACCCAGAAAACACCCAGAAAACACCCACAAAACACCCAGAAAACACCCAGAAAACACCCAGAAAAGAATCTTGAAAAGTGCTCCGGATGGGATCGTAGCAGCAACCCGGCCAGACAGAATTCCAGCCCCTTGAAAACGACGCTTTAAAGCAATGCCAATCATGACCCGTATAACTATACACACTCCAGACTGAAACGTTCTAGAGTCCTTTTTTTCGGCCTATCCAGGGACAAAAAAAACAGCCGGCTAACCCGGCTATGATCTAGAATGAAAAAGCTTGCAATAAACTCTCATTGCCGTAAAGCTTTAAAATTCCATGCTGCAAAACTATGCCTGCTGTCTTTACCGGTATTCTGTATTCGGACCCGAAAGCGTCGAAAGCGGCAACAAGATCTTTTCTTCTGGATCTTGTAATGAAATTTTCGGCCTTTCGTGCACTGCTGCAGAAAGAAATACAAATGTTGTTATCAAGAATTCTGATTTCCATGTTTAACCTCTTATACTGTAAATGTTCACGATAAACCCGCTTGCAACCCTGTAATAGTTGCAAGCTAACCCACTTTCTACCAGCCGGACCAAAAGCGCATTCAAGCGTTCCGGATCCGAAACAAAAGTCCTACAAAGCTGATTCATTTTAGTTCCTCTCTGATATACTCGCCTCTATGATTCAGAGAGTAGCAGCGCTTGCAAGTCCTGCAGGATCTTGCACCACAGTTGATTGTCACGTTGTTCTTCTGAATGAAATCCGGATCATAAACGGTAAAAACAGATACTGGCATTTCCAGGCGCTTTTCAACAGCGCTCTTTTCATCTTCTGAAATAGGCTGATTGCAAAACATCGAAGATATCAACAAATGGCATACCCTGTGAAATGCGCTCTTGTGCTCCGAATCAAGTTTTTCATAGGCCAAAATCAGGAAATTGAAGTTTTTAGTCCACCAGCCACAAGTGACTCTATAACCGGCCCTTTTTGATACCTTGTAAAGCTGATAAAGAATGTTCAAATAGTTGGTTGCATGACATACGTTTGCCAAATCTCCGAAAGACTCCAGTCTGAATTCATGCGTTCCATTCTTCTTGCAAGCTGCAACTATTTCAGTTGCTACCTTTTCGCAATCGGAGTTCGAAAGCTCCGAACCGGTCAGGATCCAATAATTAGCAAGCGTGTTAGCGTCCAAACTTGAATAGTGATCAAGAGTGTTGGACGCAAAGCAATGTTCACATATCGAGCCGCAAACCTTGGATCTTGCTTTGCAATTTGGGTTTGCGTTGCAGTTTGTCGACAAGCTCAAAATGTTTGTCATTTTGGCCGACATGCGATAACTTAAATGTAATAGATTCTGTCTAAAATTCTTTGGTGCTAGTTTCATTTTTTTTCAACTCCTTTTCTTTCTTCCTTGAAAGATTTTCGGCCCTCTATTTAGAGAGCCTTTGTAAACTCATTTCGAAGATCTGCGAGTGCTGCATACTTGCCGGCCTGACAAATCTCTTTTGCCCTGTTTTCAAAGCTATCAATAACAGCCTTTTCAACTTCCTTGCCGAAAGGTCTATAGCCGGTGACAAGTGCGATTGATCCGAATGCGTAAATATCGGCATTCCATCCGTAAATGCCGGCTGTGTAGGCCATTGGCGCAACATCCATTGTCAAATATTGCACGCTGCAATATGGGACCTGATAAACACTTCTGAATGTCTCGTTGATTGATTTTCTGGTTGCCTTGATACTCATTTTCCAACTCCTTTATTTTCAGCCGATCAAACGTCTATCGGCCTTGTTCCTGAATGACTTGCCATAATCAGCAAGATCGAATGCCTTATTTATTTTTGCTTGCGCTTTTTCAAAGTCGCCTGAAAAAACGCAATTCAAAATCTCACGAACCGCGTCAACTTCCTTGCTTGTGTTTCCATTCCAGTCGATGATGTAATCATCGCTGGATTTGTCGGCAAGATTGTAGATTGATGACATCTGCCATCGCTCTAACTTGATCTTGCCAGCTTTTGCACAAGCAAAGATGACATTTGCCATCTTCCTTGTGATTGTCTTGTTTAGAATTTCTGCCATTTTCACATCCTTTTGAAGTTAATTTCTTTCAACTTCTATAATTATATTACAACATTTCACACTTTAAAGCAATATATTTCTTGCAAAAAAAAGCCGGTCCGGATCATGCAGCACTCGGATATTTTCCCGTCCATGAACCCGGAGCACTCCAGCAGAGCATGAACCCGGGTTGCTCTCTGGAGCCTCTAGGACTCCAGCGACTCCGGACCCGATAGCCGGCCGAACTTCCCGGACATTATCAACCCGGCCAGATACCAGGACCCGGCCATTGTACATCCCAAACTACAATGGCAAGGCCTGGAGATCCTACCAGGGCCGGCCGGAAATTTTCCGGGTTGATCTTCTGGCTAGGTTCTTCCAGCGCCTAGCGCAGTTACTACCCCGTCGACGCCCGGCCTCTCGGAGTTGGTAATGTTCCGAAAAGTGGGGTCTTGGGGACAGAAAACCCCCTGTTTTTCACATCAGATGCTACTGGACAGGGGATTAATGTGAATAGATTCACTTTATTTTGAGGTTATTCGTTTATTTTGAGGTTATTCGGAGCGTGGCACCTGTTCAAGCTCCACGGCGACCTCCTTTCGGAAGGTCATTGCGCAGATGACCGTACCCTTCGGGATGCGGGCATCTCTGGTCGCCAATACAGGGAGGCTGAGAATGTTCTCGTCCGTCATTACATAGAACGAGCCGGTATACAGGATGCCATAGCCAAATGCCATCGAGGAGTACAGCTTGATTTCAAGGTCGTACCCCTTCGGCTCCTCGATTGAGATGCCGAGTGGTATGAGATGGAAATCTCCGGCCCTGAGCGATACCTCCTCGGATGTGGCGAGGTCGTAGAATGCGCCATGCTTCTCGGGCATCGGGCCACCGTGGGTATCGATGGGGACATCAAGAGGCTCCCTGTCGTCGAGAACATCCATGACCTCCTCGAGCGAGAGGTAGATGGTATGGGTCTCGGGGCCTTCGGGGCCGTTGTACACAAGTCGGCAGAGGCCGGATGAGCGGGGGTCTGCCCCATACTCCCATATGGCGTTGTCCCAGTCCACCGAGACGGATACGATCATATCGGTATTGAAGAGCGCAGTGTCGAGGACCTCGCGCTCATCCACGATTCTCTTTCCTATGGGCAGTTCGATAAGCATCAGTTTTCCTCCCTGTATATCTCTATTCTCTTCCACGCTACCACTTCTTCATCCATGAATGAAAAGCCTTCACCATTCCAATAGGTAAGAACATATGAGAAACTTCCCTTTCCTATCTTCCTTGCAACGATATACATACCTCTATCCACAGGAGTACCTGTGCACCAGCCATTGGCCTCTACGGAGAAAGGTCTGTAATCACATGGGAAGATCCTGTCGTTCTCTGTGGTCTGCGAAAGGATATATTCCGCAAGGGAATCCTTGCCTTCTCTGCCCAATTCGTCATAGAGCCGATAGACGATCTGCGTGAAGGCTTCATTGTCCTTTCGATAATAAGCTTCGACCAATTGGGCCAGAAACGAAAGTGGGTTCATCTTCGAATCTTCTTGTTCTGTCATTCTACCTCCAGTATCTTCTCGAAAATCTTCATAGCTTCACCTTCCCATCATCGTAGTATATGATGCCGTTGACGGATACCTTGAGAACCTCGGCAAGAGGGTCGGTATAACAGTATTTTCCGTCCATACTGGCGGTATAGACGAGCGAGCCTCCATCGATGTTCAGTGCATAGATATTCTTGAATATCTTGAGCCTTCCGCCCTTGTACAGGATTGCAAGCATCATGTCTTTTCCTCCTCCATAAGTCGCTTGACCTCATCGTAGGATTCACGCACTTCCAGGTACGTTTTGATATCTCCGAAGAAGATACAGCTTCCCTTGGCCAGATCGTCGCCCACCATCGAGATGTGTGCAGCAGAGACCAGCAATCTGCTGCCGGTCGTCCTCAATGACAGCTCGATAAACCTTGAGCTCTTTTTTTCATCCAGAATAGTTGGCAGTCCTGTAGATTCAGTTGTCTTCATTTGCAGCCTCCTTCAGTGCTTCTTCTACACTATTCCGCAGAGCCTCGACCTCCCACCTTATGATCCCGATGTCGTCGACCAGGCTTCCCAGTGGAGTCCTCTCCAGGTCATTGAGCTTTTCGATAATGTCGTCGAATTTCCAAAAATCTTTCATCAGAACCTTCCTTCGATATCTGCTATCATTTCGTCCCGAATGTCCTCGACATCGTTCTTGAGACAGTCTATCTCATACGGCAAGTCCAGCGGGTCGGTCGTCTTCAGATCCTCAAGAGCATCAATGATCCTGTCGAATACCTTGAAGATGTCTTCTACGTTCATCTGTTCGTCTCCTTCACGTAGTCACGTAGACGATTACGGCCTTCTTCCAGCAAGGCTCGTACTGCTTGCAGATTCTATCGACTTCAGCATTGAGCTCCTCGTCGTACAGCTTCTTCTCGGTTTTCGTGTACACGTAGTCCTCGACATCCTCCTCGAACTCAGACCTGTCCGTGTAGGTGTGCTCTGGGTTGATATCCTGCTCACAGTCGAGCACCTCTCCTTCCTCACATGAATATCCACCAGCAAGCCAGACCCAACAATCGTCCCATGCGACATCCGAATCCACGAGAATGACTACTGGCCAATCCTTGTGGCTGTTCAGCATTTCTCTAAGTTTTCCAGAATCATGTGTTATCTTCATTCGCAATCCTCCTTCTTCTCCAAGACCTTCAAAGCTCTCTCTTTCGCCTCATCATCTGCCATGTTCTCGATTGTGGAATAGACACCAACAGCAATACGCTCAAGCTCCTTTTTCATCTCGTCAATGTCGGTTATCCGCATAGATGCTTCTCCTCCTCTTCTGTCAGTTCTTCGTCTATGGCATATAAGTCGCATCTCTTTAGGACGCACGCCTCTACATTGCCTATAGAACAGTTGTCGCATGTCTGCGCCTGGCACAAGTCTGCCACGAACAGTTCCATGTTCTCTGTGATGTACTCTCTAAGTGTCATCTGCAGTCCTCACTCTCAATCAGTTTTGTGAGACAGTCCTCCTCGTAGATGGCCTTGGTAGGCTTCGACCACTCGGTATCTCCCCAGTGACGAATGAGGATGCTGTCGGGAACAGAACCGTGCTCATTGGTTCTGGGGTAGTCATAATGGCTATATGTCCGCAATGATTTCTCAAGTGTGCACTCCCCTTTCCCCTTCGCCAGCCACTCGGCAAACTGTCGGTTGGTCATCAGCTCTTCCTCAAGGATAGGGCGGAAGAACTGGAATCCATAGTCGTTACCTCCATAGAAGGGACATTCCTCTTCCATTTCGATTTTCATGAAAGTACCTCCAAAACACTCCGATGGACTCTCTGTGATTGCCCTCAGACTGTCGCTGAAGGCACCATTCTTCCCGATGTACTGCTTTGCCTCCTCGGCTGTTCGATAATCAAATACTTCTCCAAATTTCATATTTCCTCCTTAGGGGAAAGTTTCCCCAGATTTCCTTTGATTTCCTCTTCTTCAAGAACAGGTCGGAAGAAGTGAAAGCGACAATCAAAGGTCGGCTCAAACGGATGAGCATAGATTCCAAGACTGGTACAGGCATTCTCCCATACCTTATGGAGTATGCCTTCGATACACTTAGATGGATGTTCGGTGATGAGGTACAGGCCGTCGCTGAACATACCTTTCTTACCAATGTACTTCTTGGCTTCTTTTGCGTTCCTGTAAGAGTAGATTTCGCCGTATCTCATACAATCATCCTCCCTTCTGAATCTATCATCGTCAGCGATACTCCGAGCAATCTTGCTACCTTCATGCGCTCTTTGTTCCTCAGGTAGTACCTGCGTGCCTGTTCCCGAAGCTTCTCTCTATTCAGCTGGTAGTCCAATCTGCGCAAGGCATTTATCCTCTCCCTGTTCCTTTCGATATAGGCCCTGTGCTGCTCCCTGTGGGTCTCACGGTAGTGCTTCTGATAGGCTTTCCTTTCTTCATCTCGGCGTCTCATGTCCTATTTCTCCTTCTCCTTTCCGGTATAGTATTTCTGGCCACGGGCTATACCCAGCGCCATGTTGCACAGGTCGAGCACCTGCATCTTGACCTCGTTCTTCTCCACTGTTCTGTCCATGACCGAATCGAGCAGATTGAATATCGCTCTGACCTTCGAATCGAGCATGGTCTCCGTCATGTCCGTCATCTTCTTTCCTCCATCGCCTTCCCGGCGTCTCTTGTTATGATCGTCCTCATGTCCACGCTCCTTGCAGGACCTTCAGGCACTACCGTTCTCCTTACTGCCTTTCTCGGGCATACCTTCTTCCTCCTCATCGAGGATACGGGAGTCAGTGTCAGAAGCATCAGATTCCTGTTCCAGCATCTGACCATGCCTCCCTGCATCCCTCGGCAATTCACACATTCATCGCATATCATTGGATATCCTCCTGTATACCGCATTGGCCTTTCTCATCCATCTTGAAGTGAAGCCATTCAGTTCCGGAACGACCCTGTCGTGGTCTCCATAGCACTGCACGACCCTCAAGCGCTCCTCTCCGATCCTGATCTCTGCCGTGACGAACGGCCGGTCGGGGTCTTCCTTCTTCCTTATGAAGCAGATGACGCTTGTACCCTTCGCCTGTCTCCTGTCATAGTCCATCCTGCCCACGCAGTGATGGAGAATGGCGCCTTCCCTGATGAGATCCTCCTTGGAGTTCGCCACCCTTACCATGTAGCCGTCCTCGTGGAAGTCCGACAGGAACGAGAAGCGCCCGGCCGTTATCCTCATCCCTGCCGAGACGGGGATGCTGCCGGATATCTTCTCCTGCTCGGCGATGTGGTCTGCATACTGTGCGACATAGAGGTCGTGCATCGCCTTAAAGTCGTGAGGGAAGAGCACCTTGGTATCCGAGAAATCCAGCCTGAGCCAGTTGCAGGCGATGATGTAGTCCGAGTAGCTCCTGCGGTTGATGCCGTTGCTCCTGAGGTAGGATGCGAGGCGTTCCTGGGTGGTATGCTTCAGCACCCTGTCATATGCATCACGATCGAGGACCGCCACCTCCCTTCCGCACCTGCACCTGTACTCGAGCGAGCTGAAGTACGAGCCCGGGTCTCCGGAAGGATTCTTCCTGTAGGCGTTGTATGCCGTCCGGGGAGCCGCTCTCCTTGCAGAGAGCGTCCCGGCGTTCCTTGCGATCCATCTGGCGAACCCGACTTCGGACTCGACAAGCTCGAGCGCCTTCTCATTGAGAAAACGAGAAAGACCCAATCGTGAGAGCATCTCGCATGAGCGGGGATGCTTCCTGTAGAGCCGGAGGTAGTCGATGACGGGGATTCCCAGCTGACCGTTCCATCCGCAGTATCTGAGCGATGGGTCGAGAGCCGTGAGAGACTCCGTCGTCACGAGGTCGGCATTTCTGTAGAAGCGCTCCATGGGCACATCGTCAGAGAATATGGAGAAGTTCGGCTGGTACGCTGCACTCCAGTATCCGTTCCCGTAATCCCTGCCGTCATAGCCATAGGATGCGAAGTGCGGGGTCTGTCCTCCCCATACCCAGATGACATTCCTCACGAGCGCAGGACGCCTTTCGTTCTCGGAGAAGACTGCAAGGAGCTGGAAGAGGTGGCTGCCATGGACCTTCTTCATGCCGTAGACGAGTTCGACAATGCCTGTCCTGTCCCTGTCCATCAGGGAAAAGAGGGGCGCTCCTGCACGGTCTCCGAAGGCCTTCACGGCAAGATCCTGGATCCTTTCGTCGACAGGTCCGATGCGCCTGTTCATCCTTGAAATATAGGCCTCATTCTTCCTGTAGATATCCATGGTCCCCTCCATCAGAAATCGAAGAGCATCATCTGATCGGACTCGGACTTCTTCTTTTCCGGCTCCGGCTTGGGCATGGGCTCGGCAGGGGCTGCAGGGATATCTGCCATGTCCTCGAGGTAGTAGTGGACGATCCACTCGAAGACCTGCTCGGATTCGACAACTGCACAGCCACCAACGGCCATGTCCCTTGCCTGCTTCTTCGCATAGTCCAGAGCACCCCTGATGCTCTTGCTCCTGTTCTTCATTGCCTCTGCAAGGTATCTGTCCTTTCTGCACCTCTCCCTGAGATATGCCTTCACTGCTTCTTCCGGCTTCATCTTTCTCGCTCCTTTGCTCTTCTTGCTATCCTCTTCTCGTAGTCGAACTCGCAGGCCTCCATTGCCTCGTACTCGGAGGAGAACACTCCTCTGCCGACAGGCTCCAGGGACTCGTCGAGGCGGTAGCGCCCTGCGGTCCATCGCTCCTCGTCCGTCCTGCTCTGCTCGACCCTGTAGACTCCGACAGAGGTCGTGGCATACCCCTTCCTCCATCTGAGATCCCCGTTCAACTTCCTTACTCTCTTTCTGAACACTCCATCCTCCTTTGCCATGGCTTGGCACTGCTTTACCTAAGCTGTGCGATGATGCGCTTAGCCGATGCCATGAGGCGCTTCGCTATGCCTCGCCTCTGCCGGGCCGAACAGTGCAATGCTCTGCCAAGCCATTGCTCTGCCGTTGCATTTCGGCACGTAGCCTTGCCCTGCCTTTGCAATACTCTGCGTTGCTTCGCCGATGCGCTGCCGCACTATGCTGAACTTCGCCGGCGCTTCACACTACTTCGCTCTGCTTTGCATTGCCACTGCAGCGCTTTGCCTTGCGTTGCCCTCGCATCACTGGGCTTTGCAATGCCTCTGCTGTACTTTACTCGGCCTTGCCTTGCCTCTGCCCAACTATACGGTGCTTTGCCGTTGCCTTACTTTGCTTTGCTGTGCCTGGCCTTTGCTGAACAATGCTTTGCAAAAATATGCTCAGCCGTTGCCGTACCAAGCAATGCATTGCCTTTGCCTCACCTGGCTGCACCGAGCATAGCCTCTGCCTCGCATTTCAATGCATTGCCTCTGCCTTGCCAAACCGAACACCACCGTTGCCGAACTTAACTCCGCTTTGCCTTTGAAATACCGTACCCGGCCTTACCTCACCTCTGCCTTGCTTCGCTTTACTGGGCCTGGCTTCACCTCTGCTTAGCAATGCACCACCCTGCGGAACTTTGCCTCGGCAGTGCCATGCTCAACTAAGCCATAGCATTGCAGGACTGAGCTTTGCCGTTGCATCGCATAACCTTGCCTTTGCTGGGCGTCTTAGTACTTTGCCTTCGCCAAGCTTTTCCTTACCTTGCCGTCGCAAAACTGCTCCATGCTCAGCCTGAGCTTCGACATGCTGAACAAAACTATGCCTGTGCCGTACCGAACTTTACTTTACCTTCGCTCTGCTCGGCTCCGCATCGCCCTAGCTATACCACACTCCTCCTTGCTATGCCCCTGCATTGCTCTGCAATACCCGGCTTGGCATTGCCTCGCCCTAGCCACGCAATACTCTACATTGCCATTGCCACGCAAAACTCTGCTTTGCCATTGCCTGGCTTTACCGCACCCCACAATGCATTGCCATTGCGATACTGGGCCATGCTTTGCCTTCGCTTTGCCAAACAATGCTGAACTAAACCTCTGCTTTGATTCGCACTGCTAGACCTTGCTTCGCCGGTGCTGCACTTTGCTCTGCTTTGCCATTGCGTCACAAAGCCATGCATTGCCCCGGCGGTGCTTTACAGGGCCATACCTTTGCTAGTCCTTGACCTCCTCCCACTTGAAGCGACCGTAGCCTCCATTCCTCCACTGTCCTAGACCCTTGTAGAAGCCGTAGTCGAGACATTCTCTTACACAGGCCTCAAGCTCCGGCTCGAGGAAGAGGAAGGTGAAGGTCAGAACGCTTCCAGCAGGGACTGACTCCGACCTTGCCAGTGCCACACGCTCGCCCTGCATGGTCTGCGCTCTCAGGGACCTCTCAAGCTCGGTCATCGCCGAACCTTCCACAAGGTTGCCGTCACTGTCGGTGAAGAAGATCTTCCTATCCTCCTCGGCAAGGAAGATGGCATTGTCAATTTTCTGCTTGTACGCCTTGATCTCGGAGCACTTGGAACCCTTTATGGCCTTGATGGCCTTCCACGCCTCCTTGAGGAAGCCCTTGACCATGTAGTCCCAGATGTATGGGTGTCCAGCCTGCTTGTCGAAGAAGGTCATCTTCTTCTCCACTGCATCCTCGGTGGAATAGTCCTCCTCCCTGGCCTTCATCTCCTCGGCCATCTTCTTCTCATCTCCGGACTTGGAGATGATGTGGTCCCTCAAAAGCTCGTCATTGCCTGGCTTTGTTCCAAGACACTGCTCCAGCAGCGTCAGTCTGACTTTCAGTTCACTCTTTGCAAAATTCATGTGTTTCTCCTTTCAAACCTGTGTCACAGGTTGCATTATTCATCCCTTCGACCTTTCCCCATACGTGGCAGTAGTGCCCCAACTGTGGGTGAAAGTCATGCCGGGGACAGCCCCAGCACGTTCTCAGCTTTCCGCACGGCTTCCTCCAGTCCTCGAGGTCGGGAAGGATCCTATCCTCTCTGGCCATCGGAAGCCCTCCCCGAGCCGATCTTCCTCACCGGAAGCTCGACCCTTCTTCCCTCGGCTCTCGGCCTTCCGACCCTGTAGAGCCGGACAGTTCCCTCGAGACGGAGAGCTAGCTCTCCATCTCTGAGCACCTCCATGAGCCTCGAGATGGCCTCACTTCTGTCCATCGGCATCCTCCTTCATCACGGACTCTATGTGAGAGACTATCGTCTCCCTCATAGAGGCCGAAACGGTCTCCATCCGGTCGATGTCGGCGCCGGACATGATGTCCAGTGCGACCCTCATTCCGGCAAGTGCCTCCTCGAACCGCCTCCATGAATCCCCGTCGCCGAGGTACCTGGACAGCTGCTCGGTGCCCGCCTCGGCAAGTCTTGCGGCGGCGTTCGCAAGCATCGCAAGCCGGTCGGATGTGAATGTTCGGCTCCTGATGAATGCGAGATTGGCCTCATACAGCGCAAAAACGGGGTCGTCAGCGCATTCTGTCCTCTTTGCCGTCATCTCCATCGTCCATTCTCCTTCGAAGCCTCAGAAGGCCTCTTTTTCTCTGCTGCCGGGTGCACAGCCTCACATACGCCAGAAGGTAGAGGTACGAGATCATCAGGCAGAGGATCTGCGCCTCTATCATCACGAGCCAGAGGTATTCCCTCAGGAGCCAGTCGATGTAGTCCCTCATCCCTGTCCCTCCAGCCATCGCCTCTTCGCCGGGGTCGAGACGAATGCGTAGAACACCCGGCCCTTCCTCGTCTCCTCACAAAGCGGTATTTCCGTAGGAAATTCCACTTTGCGCCCGTACTGCCTCGCTATCTCCCTGTCCGAGATGAACTCGGGGTATACCGGGATGCTCCTGTAGATGGTGCTGATCCTCACTTCATTCCTCCCTTTCCCGGGATGCTCCTTCCGAAGCGCTCCCAGGCCATCTGCTCCTTCATCGGCTCCACTATGGCCCTCACATCGTCCACCGACCTCACCACACGGACCGGGGTATCGAACATCCTGCCGAGAAACTGGTGCATCAGCAGCTGAACCTTCGATACCACCCCTTTGGGGGTCTTCACCTCCAGGTGGATGTACCGGTTCTCGTGGCCTACCGGCAGCTGGGGCACGGATACCAGCAGGTCGGGAAACCCGGCCCTCAGTCCCATGGACCTCTGCCTTGCCATCTCGATGCGGCTCCTGCTGCCGGCCTCGTTGGATACGTGGACCGCCCACAGCCCTTCCGACTGGAGGTAGAGGATCATCTCCTGCTGTATCCTCTCCTCCGACTTCCTCTCTTCCAATCTCTTCCTCCTATCGTGAGTGTCTTCTCTTCTCACGGAACTCGCCGACACCACCCGGCACTCACTCTTCGCAATTCTCATTCACCCCTTCTCATTAAATGAGAAGAAGGGGGGTGTGAGAATTGACGTGAGAGCAGTGGTGGTCAAGTGTCCACGGAAGACGAATTCTCACAATTCTCACAATTCTCACAGGTGGTGTGAGAATTCCCGAGCCGGGCATTGCGCTCCTCTTCGGAGAGTGCTTCCCATACCCCGGCGAACCCATTGCACACCTCCATATCGAGCACCCTGAAGTAGTACCCCTTCGGCTTTCCGAGTCTCTTCAGAAGCTTCTCCGTCGACAGCATCCTGCAGATTGCCCTCTTCTCGGCGTTGGAGAAGAAGTTCTTGATGAAACTCTCGGTGTTGCCCCTTCTCCTCAGGTCGTCCTTCCAGTCCTCCTGGCGGACGAATACCGAACCCTTCTCCATGTAGCCGCAGATCTGAAGGATGTGTTCCAGTTCCTCACGGTCCTGGGACTCGAAGTCCCTGTTCCCGTAGCCTTCGGTGTCATCCACGTACCTGACGATGCAGGAGGTTATCTCCTTCCCGTAGCTGTCAGTTGCGATGACCTTCTTCTCCAGCTTCATGTACACCGGCTCCTCGAGCATCTCGGCATCCTTCATCTTCTTCTGGGCGACCTCGACAAGACCGGCGAACTTCTGGCTCTTCTGGACGCAGATCTCCGTGTCGGCGGCTCCACGCCATGCGGACGAGCCCCTTGCTCTTCCCTGCGCATCCTCGGCGACTCCCGTATGGGTCACCACTATGACGATGCAGCCGTACTTTTCCATCAGGGCAAGGCAGTTGTTGATGAACGCCCTCGACTCCTGTGCGGAGTTCTCGTCGCCCTTCATGTACCTGTTGAGGGTGTCGAGAACCACTACTTTCGGTACAACTCCGGAGGATTCGATCTGCTGGACAACTTCTGACATACCTTGGGGTGTATCGAAGTCCGTCTGACCTTCGAAGATCTCCATGAGGCCCTTCGCCTGGCTCTTCTTCATGCCCCTGTCGGCAAGCCAGAGGTTCATCCTCTTCTTCAGTCCGACCTGTCCCTCGCCTGCGAAGTAGAGACATGGAAGGGCCTTCCTTATGCGGTTGCCGTTCCATTCCTTCTGCCCTGTGGCGATGTGCATCACGAGGTCGAGGACGAAGAAGGTCTTGCCACTGCCACTGGCACCGTAGACGAGATTGAAGGTGTCGGCCACGAGCCAGTCCTCCACGATCCACGGAGTCTCGTAGTCGCCGTCGAGAAAGTCGACGATGTCCACGATCCTCTTCTTCGGAAGTTCCTGGCGGATGAGTCCGGCAAGGTCGCCTCCATCGTTCACGTAGTCGTTGGCATCCTTTCCGACCTCCGGAATCAGGATGTATCTGCACCCCGTCTCCTTCGCATACCTTTCCCCTGTGCCGGATTCATCGTTGTCGGCGACGACCACTATCGGCGAGTAGGGATACAGCTGCTCCAGTACCTTTGCGGCCTTCGGAAGGTTCATGGCGGAGAACGCCATGAATGTCGGATAGCCACTGGCCTTCTCGACGGACACCGCTGTCGCCATGCCCTCGCAGAGCATGATGTAGTCGGTGCTCTTCACCTGGAATGTGCCCCTTGCAGGACAGAAGCATCCCGAGGTCCTTCCGTTCAGCAGGAAGCGCTTGTCGCCCCTGCCGTTGATGCTCTGGTACGAGGCTATCGTCGGCCTGTCACCGGATGCATCGAACATCGGCACGTACAGAAGGTTGCCCTTCTGCCTGAGGAGAGGCATCGGAGCGATCTTCTTCTTCTGAAGGTAGGGATGGTCCTCTTTTGCCTTCTCTGCCTGCTCGGAGAAGAATGCCTCGGCGACCTTTGCTGCGGCCTCCCTGTTCTCCTCGGTCATCCTTGCCCGTTCCCTTCTCTCCTTCTCCAGTCGGGACTGGAGGAGCGGGTCTGCAGTGGTCCTGCCCCTTTCGCAGAAGGTCTTCGCCTTCTCGCCGAACAATCTCCAGTCGCCGTAGACGGCAAAGAACGGGGACTGGTCGGCATGGACTGCGTACCAGCCGGAATCGTCTCCTCTCTTTCCGTTCGAGGAGAATCTCATGGTCCTGCCACTGCAGTCCCACGAGGTGGGAGGAACAAGTCCGTCCGCCCTCATTGCGTTGGCAAGGTCCTCTGTGAACTGGGAGAGTGTGATGGTCTCTTCATTGGCAAGCTGTTCCCCCGGAATCTCGGAGAATGCCAATGCGTTCCTAAGTTTCGCCATACGTGCTCCTTGTCACCCTTGGGAAGCCACGGTCAACGACATACTCGATGACCTGTGGACTCCTTGCCCTGTTCAGCTGCCCGGCAAGTCCTGCCAGGTCCTCCGTGTACTCTATGCCGAGGATGTCGAGCAGCGGCTGAAGCCGTTCCATGCTCTTCCTCTTCGCATACTCCTTGCAGTTCTTCAGGAAGAAGCTCTCCTTGACCGAGCTCTGGAGAAGGTTCTTCGGAAAGTAGAAGACCGAAAGCATTCCGATCCCCCGCTTCGATATCTCCGCCTGCCAGCGCCAGGAGCGCACTGCAAGGAGCTTCTCCACTGGTCCGCCCTGTATGTCCATGTCCTCATCGACATACTGCCGTTCCTCCTTCCTGTCGAAGACATGCCCGCATTGCGGACACACCATCGTCTGGATCGGAAGGTATTCCTGGCACTCGGGGCATACCTTCAGTGGCATTGCTCCCTTGGTCTCTCCCTTCTTCCTCGCTTTTGGAGGCCTTATGTCGGTGATGGGCCCATGGGTCGAGATGTTCTGTGCGAAGTCCAGCACAAGGCAGTTGCCCCCGTCGGACTTCGGCCTCAGACCCCTGCCCACCATCTGATAGAAGAGCCCGGGCGACATGGTCGGCCTCAGGAGCACGACACAGTCGATATCCGGGAAGTCGAATCCCGTTGTCAGGATTCCGACATTGGTCACGGCCTGTATCCTTCCGGAGACGAAGTCCGAGAGTATTGCCTCCCTCTCTTCCTTTGAGTTGAGCGAGGAGATGGCAGAGACCCTTATGCCCCTGTCGCCGAGGATCTTGGCTATCGCATTGGAGTGCTCTATCGAGGTGCAGAATATGAGCCAGTGCTTTCGGCCCTTCGCCCTCTCAAGGATCTCCTCGCAGACGGCCTCGTTCGTCTCGTAGACATTGACCCGCTCTTCCAGTTCCTCGGCCTTGTACTCGCCCTGTCGGATGCCCACGCCAGTAAGGTCGTAGACCTTCCTAGGTCTCTTCGAGGTCAGCATCGCAAGGTGTCCGAGCTCCTGGAGCCTTGCAATGCTCACGGGTTCGATGAGGTCGGCAAAGATGCCGTCGGTCACCATGCCCTGTCCGAGCCTGTATGGCGTGGCGGTCATCCCTATGACCCTCATCTTCGGCTGGAGTGCCTTCAGACGGTCGAGCACCTTCCTGTATGAACCGGTCTCCCGGTTGTTGATGAGGTGCGCCTCGTCGACGATCACGCAGTCGAAGGGAGGAAGTTCCTTCACCCTCGCAAGGGACTGGATTCCGGCAGCAGTTATCCTGTACCCGAGCTCCTTCTTCCCTACGGAGGCCGAATAGATGCCTATCGGCGCCTGTGGCCACTGGGCCCTGATCTTCGCAACGTCCTGCTCGATCAGTTCCTTCTGATGCGTGAGTATGAGGAATCGGGAATTCGGCCACTTCTGCAGGCTGCGCTTGCAGTACTCTGCGATGAGCAGGGACTTGCCGCCACCTGTCGGTATGACCATGCATGGATATTCGGAATGATCCCTGTGAGCTCTGAACCAGTCGTCAAGCATCTTCAGCGCATCATCCTGATATTCCCTTGTGCTATACATGCTCCATCGTTCCTCTGAAGGTCTCCAGGAGTCTCATCTCCCGGTCCTTCTTTCCTTCGGCAATGTCTCTCGACAGCCATGAATCCATTCCATTCCAGAACGTGCCGCCGTTCGGCAGCTCGTAGAGGAAGTTCCTTGCGTTCGATTCGGCCCTGTGCCATTTCCATGAAGGCTGGAGGTCGGGAAGGAAGATGTGGCAGTCCAGTGCCTTCCTCTGCCTTTCCTCCGGCAATGCCCTGTTGGCCTTCTCGCAGATCCATGTGCCATCCGCCCTTGCGGTCGAATAGGTGCATGTCCTGCAGTTGACCTCCTTCGTCATTTTCCCTTCATGGCAGAACCAGTAGAACCTGCACATTTTGCATCTGAAGTCGGTGGCATCGTCCGAAAGCCTTGGAGGTATCGAGTTCTGGACTCCGATGAGGTTCGCCCTTTCGAGCTTTCTTGTGGCGAACTCCTCGTCGTATGGAACGAACTCGGTGTATATCCTGTCATCGTCCTTGCAGGTTGCTGTGTAGAACGCCCTCCTGATATTCAGCCCTGTCAGCTCCCTTGCCTTCTTCATGTAGCACTGCATCTGCGTGTAGTGCTCCGGATGGGTGGCCTTGACTCTGTTCTTCTCGAGGTCGGCAAAAGCCTTCCTGTTCGAGGTCTTGTTCTCCCATATCATCGGCTCGTCGGGGTACTCCCTGACTCCACCTTCGATGAGCCCATCGATGTGGCCCTTGCAGAGCCCGTCCACGACCTCCAGCTGCCCCTCGTCTCCGAGGGCGGGGTTGGAGGTGTGCGATAGCTTCACACCGACCGCATCGAGGTAGGTGCTCATGATGATCTCCTCGAGGTCGCCCCTCTTGAAGATCCTCACGAGCCTTCCGTCCTCTACAGGGCCGTCCATCCACCTGTACATGAGCCACAGGTAGCGGTCGCATGGGTTGCCGATGAACGACATGCCCATGTAGCCCCGTCTCTGCTCCCTGGCCTGAAGGCGCACCATGTGCGCATCGATGGCCTCTGCAGTGGTCCTGTCACCATGGGATGTCGTCATCGCTTTCGGTGTAGGTCTCCTGCTTCTTCGGCGCCTGCTTTGCAGGAGTGGTCGGAGTTGCTGCCATCGAAGGGCCGGGACTCCATGGCTGGGCCTCGACATTCGGGAAATCCGGATTCTTCGACTCCGTCAGTGTTATCTGACAGGTTTTGTTGAGATACTGGTCGGTGTCGGTGAGGACGAACGAGTCGTCGTAGCCGAGCGCAAGGCCGAGAAGCTTGGTCTGCCTTCTGCCCATGGCCTCCATCTGGGCCTTCCTTGACGGGTCGGATACATACTCGTGGCAGTATTTGACTGAGTGCACCCTGTTGGCCTGTGCTCCGTAGAGCACCCTGAAGGTGAACACCAGATAGGTGTCTCCTTTCTGATTCGTCGAGATGTCGGTCTTGCTGACCTGGCACTGGTATGTCCCGAGAGGGAGTGTGTCCCACGTCGAGATGTCCTTGAATTGGTATGCGCCACCTGGAATATTGGCCATTTTTAATCCCTCCTTACTATTTCCTTCTTTGGTTCGCCGAACTTCGATGTAATGAACGGCTCGAATTCCTTCCTTCGCTCCTCGGGAAGCATGTAGAAGTTCTTCTGCTTGACCTCAAGCTTGAACTGGAACACGCTCCTGAGCTCCGACAGTGGAATGCGCTTCTCCTTCGCATATTCGAAGAGCGCATCCACATCCACCTCTCTCCTGACCGTCTGTGTCAGTGTCAGTTCGAACGTGTTGTCCGAGTATCTGACAGTTCCCGGTGCGTTTTTGTCGTAGCCTACGAACTCGAGGCACCTTGCAAGGGATGCCTTCGCATCCTCATCGGCCTTCTTCTTGTCGGCCAGTGCGGAGAAGTATCCTGCAAGGTCCTTCGAGAACTCCTCATCCACTACCTGAATAGATTCAATCCTGTTAGCCATTGCTGGCCTCCCTTTCTTCATCTAAGCTTCCTAAGTCGTCGAGAAAAGAAGGAACACTGTCCGTTCCGATCCTTATCTGATTTGCCTGACTTGTCTGGTTTATCTGGCTTACCTGCTTCTTCCCCTTGATCTTGTCGAGGATGTATCCGAGGTCTGCCGGCTCGACAGGGTCGAGCATGCCGCTTCTGTCCTTGGCGATGTACTCGCCATCGGGCTGACAGACAAGCTGTCGTTCGAAGTTGCCCTCGGCATCCTTGACGATCCTCAGTGCGAATACCTCGTCGAAGAAGTAGGGGATGTCCTGTGCGGCCTTGCTGCCGGGAATGAGAGGCGAGAACTCGGTCACGTTGAACTGGTTTGCGACCCTTCCCTGCTTGAAGATGCAGATGACATCCTTCTTCAGGTCTCTGAGCTTCCTGAGGATGTACCTCATGTCCTCTGCGACCTCAAGATACGCCTGTCGTTTGTCGGCGATCTTCGGCTTCCCATTCTCGTCCACGGTCTTCTCTCTGAAGTCCATCTCGCAGAAGTCGGAGATGGAATCGAAGCAGATGATCTCGAAGGGGCATGGACGCTCGGGGTTGGCGATTATCTTCAGGGCCTGTGCCAGATCTGCCATTGTCGAGATCTCGGCATAGGCGACCCTCTTGTTTCTGAGTGTCAGCGTTCCATGTTCCGAGGAGAGGATAAGGACCTTGGAGGGATCCTTCGCCGTTCCGCAGAGGTAGGTCTTGCCGACACCGCTGTTTCCGTACACGGCGGTCATCGTGTTTATCAGTTCGATGTCATCCGTGTGCTGTATTCTGAATGCCACTTTTGGCCTCCTTTGAAAAAAGTTTCTTTCTGGAAGACGACAGTCTTCCTGGCGAGGGGTCGTTCCCCTCGTCCCAATAGCACCTGCCGGAGGTCTCCTTTTTCCACTCCTCCGGTCAGGAGAGATCAAATGGTCAGCTAGTTCGAGATAGCACTCATCCCTGGTCGTGTGTGTAGAGCAGCCACCTTGCGGATTCTTCTGGCGTGGCCTACCAGTCAATGAGGCACGGAATCATTTGCCCTGTTCCTTACAGTACATGGCGGAGTTGCACCGCCCTAGCGCTTCTCCCTCTTCGAGAGCCACGCTTCGAAGCTCGCTTCGTTGTACTTCTTTCTTTCTCCAATTTTCGTTATTGGTGGCTTCTTGCTGTCGGGCATGCGATAGAAGGTGGCCCTGTCGATTCCCATTCTCTTTGCCACCTCAGAGCCGGTCAGCAGTCTTGTCGGCATTCCTTTTCCCCCTTTCCTGTCGCCGGTAATTCCATTGGCGACCATCTGTAAACTATATTGCGACTGCAGTCATGTTTTTGTCAACTGGAAAAATGCACTTTTTCTTCGAAAACGTCATATCTCGTCATATGCCGTCATATCTCGTCATATTTTCTGCTTGCCTTTTTCGGAAAATCACCCTTAGAATCTAGCCATGAAAAACGGAAACGAATTCTGGACGGAAGTCGGCAATCGGCTGGCTTCGGGAGGTCTCCAGTACAAGGACCTCGCAGACGGCATAGGCACGACCAAACAGCAGGTCAGTGCATGGAAGACAAGGGACCAGATTCCCCCAGTCCTGTATGTCGGCGGTATCGCCTCGTTCTTCGGCTGTTCCATCGAAGCTCTTATGGGGCTTGAGGAAAGAAGTTTCGAGGGAATTCTCAATATCCCACTCATCAGCCAGCGCCTGTCCTGTGGAAGCGGAGAGCACTGGGATACCGAGGTCGAGGCGACTTCGATATCCATCATGGAGCGTCTCGCCTCCGGGCAGAAGAAGGAATCCCTTGTCGCCGCAATCGTCAAGGGAGACTCCATGACCGGAGCCTCCCTCTTCGACGGCGACATGGTCGTGTTCTCTCGTGGCCTCGTCAGCGGAAACGGCATCTATGCCATTGCCATCGATGGCGAGGTCTACGTAAAGAGGCTCGCATGGAATCCGATCACGAGAGTCATCACCATCATCAGCGAGAACCCCGCCTATGAGCCCATGACCGTCAACATGGATGACGAGAGACTCATCATCCTCGGCAAGGTCACAGGGTGGCTCCATACCAGCAGGTAGGTAACGGATGGATAACAGGATGCTAACAACCCTGCGTCATATGCGGTCATATGAGGTCATATGCCGTCATACGCAGGTACTAGCAGGATAACGAAATACCGCCCTCATTCGCACGATTCGCTCCTCTTCAGGTGCTAGTATCGAGAGGTGTGCAAGTTCGAGTCTTGTCCTGGGCACTGGAAGTGGAGTTCCCAAGAAAACAGGGAACTCCTTTTTTTGTTCATGGGAGTGTGTCTTGAGCAACATCTACGATTATCTTGACTGGAGAGGTGACCTTTCCTTCTCGCAGGACCCATTCAACGAGGTCGATGCCCTTGTCCTCTCCTGGCTCTCCTACTACAGAGCAGAAGAGTTCGACCTTGACGAGATCGAAGGAATCACGCTTTCTGCTCTTCTTGCTCTCCATGAAGGAAGATACGGTGTCCTTGACATGAGGGAGGCCGGAAAGAGTCTCAATACTGCTATCTCCTCGAGATACCTTCTCAAGGCACTTTCCGGAACAGTCCGATTCAGAAATACTGTGATAAAGGGCTTCAGGTCCCACTACGACCCTGAGAACAGCATCCAGTTCGCAGCCTTCTCCTTCTCTATCCAGGAGGATATGGATGTATTTGCATTCAGGGGAACCGATACCTCCGTTGCCGGCTGGAGGGAGGACTCGAGACTCTGCTATGAGGAGAGAATACCTGCCCAGGTCGAAGCAAAGGAGTTCCTCGACTTTCTTTCTGCTGGAAGCGGCAGGATAATGGTTGCAGGCCACTCGAAGGGTGGAAACCTCGCCATATATGCTGCAATGAATGCAGACAGGGCGATTGCCTCGAGAATCGACAGGGTCTACAACTTCGATGGCCCTGGCTTCTGCTTCAGCATGAAGACTCTGCCCTCCTACGAGCTTCTTTCCGACAGAGTGAGAAGCTTCCTTCCTCCGGATTCGATCGTTGGAATACTCCTTGAACATGTTGAGGATTATGCTGTAGTTGAAAACAGCAGCATCGGTATCCTGCAGCACTTCCCTGTCTACTGGAGTGTCAGAGGAAACAGACTGATGACCATCGAGGAGAGGACATACTCGAGCCAGATGATAGACTCCATATTCTCTACATGGATAAGAGATATCTCATTCGAGGAGAGAAAGGAGTTCGTCGAGTCCCTCTTCTCTGTTCTTGAAAGGGCCGGCATCGAGGACTTTACTGAACTCACTAAAGACAGCTTCCAGAAGATAAGGGCGATACTCTCAAAGATGGTCGGAATGGATAGAACGAAGAGGAGAATGATCACAGGCTTCCTGATGGACCTCATGAAGACCAGCTACAGCAGTCTTGCTTCCGCCATGAAGGACCACTCGTAAAAAGCTGTCGGCAAGAGTGCAGATTCTGTGGAATTCATTCCGAGAGGATAAAAGGAGATGATTCTGCCTATTTCCATTCGACCAGTGGTCTATTCTGCCTGTCCGTGAACCTTCCAGATAGAATGCCTATCAGATCCACAATCAGCCCGATCATGAAACCTCCACATGTAAACAGGTAGAGAATTCCTGTGCTTATCTTCCCGACATAGAATCTGTGAACTCCCAGCCAGCCAAGAAGGATACAGAGAACAAGAGCTATTGACCGGCTTTTCCTTGAATGACCAGAATCTCTGTCCATTCTGTCCATTTCGAATGAGTTCCTGATTGCTGCAATGAGGGCCGGGTCTGTGACGATCTCCCCGCCCTCTGTCCTGATGACGAAATGACTGCTGTCGTTCCTGTCCATCTCGACAATGTATTTCGTGGTCCTCTTCTGAGCTGGCTCCTCTGCTGAAGACCTGAACTCCTTTCTATATGAAATTCCTGTTCCAGGAATACCTACATTCACACTTGAGCGGTCTTTTCCAACAGTGACGGATGCACCCCTTCTGCCGACTGTCGTACTGATCCCGGACTTTGAGATATTGAGCCTGATTCCCTTGCATATCCTGATTGTTCTTCTCAGCCTAAGTCCCATGACTTCCTACTCCTCACGCTGTTTTTCCAGTTTCTGGTCCTTACATATATCCTGCAGTGATCATACCACTCGATATCAATACCTGCGAATACCCTGGCTCGCTCATCCGGTTCATTATCCTGCAGTTCAACTATATGTTGCTGCTTAGGTACCATAGGAAGTTTTCATTCTGTGCATGGCCAGAAGCTTTCTGGAGCCGCTGCAGATCAAAAAACTGCCTTCCGGATGGCCAGAAGACAGTTGAAAGCAGTGTATTATTATGAAATCAGATGAACTTCACAGAGCCTGAGGTCGCGAACTTTCCAGCCTTGTCGAACATCAGCACGGACTCGTCCTTGAAGAGAACGCTGATGAGAGAATCGGATGGATAGTCGACTGAACCTATCATCACGCAGCTCAGCATCACATCGTCGAGCTTCAGGTTGAGGATCGTCTCCATGCCGGAAGGCAGAGAGGTATCGACCTTGACCTTGATGCCACCGCGCTCTGTTACAAGTACATTCTCGGGTCTTACACCGATGGTGACCTCGCTGAGGTCGGCTGGAAGCACATCCTTGCTTGCATACTCGAGAGTCATCGACTTGTGAGCAAGGATTGCAGTGTGGTCATCCTTCCTCTTTCCCGAGAACTTAATGATATTCATAGTCGGGTTGCCTACGAAGTCTGCAACGAAGGTGTTTGCAGGTCTGTTGTAGACAGTGAGCGGTGGATCGTACTGCTGCAGGTAGCCCTTGTCCAGAAGACAGATCTTCGTTGCGAGGGTCATGGCCTCGAGCTGGTCGTGGGTCACGTAGACGAAGGTGGCTCCGGTCTCGTGATGCAGTCTCTTCAGCTCTGCCCTCATCTCCATCCTGAGCTTGGCATCGAGGTTGGAAAGTGGCTCGTCCATCAGGAGGACCCTTGGGTTGGTCGCAAGTGTTCTTGCAATTGCAACTCTCTGCTGCTGACCACCGGAGAGCTCTGCAGGATATCTGTCCGGGAACTCCTCTATCTTCAGAAGCTTCAGCAGCTCCTTGACTCTCCTGTCCACATCCTGCTTCTTCCACTTGAGGTTCTCAAGTCCGAAGGCGATGTTCCTGTAGACGGTCATGTGAGGCCAGAGTGCGTAGTTCTGGAAGAGGAAGCCTACTCCCCTGTCCTTCGGTGCGACGTCGATGGCCTTCTCGGAGGAGAACACGACCTTGTCGTCGATGAGGATTTCCCCGCTTGTAGGCATCTCGAGGCCTGCGATCTGCCTGAGAGTTGTGGTCTTTCCACAGCCGGATGGTCCAAGGAGCGTGATGAAGTCACCATCCTTGATATCGAGGGAGAGGTTGTCCACTGCGACGAAGTCTCCGAATTTCTTTGTTATATTCCTAAGTTCAATATGTGGCATTTCTAATTCTCCTTATCAACCACCGATACCCTTGTCGATGGAGGCTCCTGTAGTTCTGTTGACTGTCCAGTTGACCAGAATGACTATGATTACGATCAGGAGGTTCAGACCGTTGGAGTACTGGCTCCAGCCCTTCTCGTTGTAGTAGTACAGCAGTGTTGTAAGTACTCTGTTCTGTGGTGTGCAGAGAAGCACGAACAGCGAAAGCTCTCTCATACAGGAGATGAATGGCAGGAGGTATCCGGAAACGAACGAACTCTTCTGGATTGGGATTACAAGCTGTGTCATCCTCTTTAACCAGCCGATACCGATTATCTCACCGGCCTCTTCGATCTGGTTGGAGAGCTGCATCATCGAGTTGATGCCGCTTCTCGAGGCAAATGGCATGTACTTCACTGTACCGATGAGTGCCAGTATGAAGAAGGAGCCATACAGCGATGGGATGAAGAGTCTTCTTACAGAGAACATCGAGAGGTAGATTGCAGAGAAGGCCATTGCTGGAATGAGGTATGGGAAGAAGGCCAGGCTGTCGACGATCCTTGAAAGTCTTGTGCCCTTTCCTCTTACGATACCGTAGCCAACGAGGAAGCCGATGGTACCGGCACTGATTGCACAGGTAGCAGAGAGCCTTACACTGTTCCACAGAGCCTTCCAGAGGGCCGGGTTCAGAAGAAGACCAGGCTCACCAGAGGTGATGATCGCACCATTGTCCCTGCCGATCCAGAATGCCAGAGTCATATTGTCAAGTGTGTACACACCTGGTACTGCAATGAGGGACTCGAGTGCGAAGGTCACCAGTGGGAAGAGGGAGACCATAAGGATCAGGAAGAGAAGGATGCAGGAAATCGGAGTCCGGCTCTTCTTGAGATTCACAAGTGCAATCTGTGAGCTCTTTCCTGTTACGGTCGTATAGTTCTTCCTGACACCGATCACCCTCTGGTTGAAGGCCAGAATACCTACACTGAGCAGGATCATGATAAGTGCCATGGCAAAGCCCTGACCTGGAGCAACACCATCCATCGTCCTGTACAGTTGCATGGTCAGTACCTGATAGCGGACCGGCAGACCGAGGAAGGATGGGACTGCGAATGCGGACATTGCAGAGGAGAATACCAGGAGGAAGGTAGAGAGTACTGCAGGCATGATCATCGGGATGGTGATCCTGAAGAGCATTCTCCTTCTTGTGGTACCGAGCAGCTGGGCTGCCTCCTCGAGGTTGGCATCTGCGTTTCTCAATATGCCGCCGATCATGATGTATGCAAAGGGTGCATAGTGAAGACCTGTGACAAGTGAAATCGGGAATGCGCCATATGCGAACCAGTTAGGTGTGACGATACCGGTAACTGCAGTGAAAAGGCCCTGGGAACCACCGACGAGACTGTTCTTGAATATGTTTATCCAGGCGAGTGCCAGCGTCCAGGATGGCATTATATAGGGGAAAATGAAGAGAGCTGAAAGCACTCTCTTCCATCTGAGATTTGTCCTTGTAACGAACCACGCAAAGGTGCCACCGAAGACCAGGGATACAAAGCAGGCCGCAAGTGAGGTGACAAGCGAGTTGATGAAGGGTCTGTAGAATATCTGGAGCGAGTTCTTGTCGAAGAGGACCTTCATCCAGTGATCCAGGGTAAAGGCACCGACGCCGAGCTTCAGTCTTCTGGCCTCGCTGACGTGGACGGTGACAGTATCCTTGACCATAGAGAACATTGGGAAAAGTGTCAGATATGCAAGAAACACGAACATGACCACAAGAATTATGTTGTGCGGCTTCTTGAAATATGACTTCATTTTGAATGCTAGTTTCATGGATCTGATTCTTTTTTTCTTTCAAGAAAAGAATGGCTGCCAAAGACTGGCAGCCATATATTGACCTAATTGATCAAAGGATGGAGACAATGAACTGCTCGACTTCGTATCTGTGAGCTGCGAGATAGTCTGGATCCTCGATAACAAGGGTCTTCTCCCAGTCAGCGAGTGTGCGGGTATCTTCGGAGGAACCGAGGATTGGGCTGTTGTCGCCGAGTGTATCCATTGGCTTCCAGCCTTCAGCTGTGTATGCGAACTCCATGAAGAGCTTTGCAGCATTTGGATGAGCACATACTCCGGTAAGAGCGGTGTAGATAGGATACATGAAGCCGTTGAATGGAACGAGGTCGTAGTTGACTGCGAGAGCGAGGTTCTTCTTCTCAGCTGTTCTGAGCTTGTTGATCGTGAAGAGACCGTAGAGCTGCTGTGCCTGGCCCTTTGCACCTACTGCCTCGCAGATCTTGGTATCGGAGGAGCCGAGTACGGAGTTTGCAAGCAGCATCTTGATGAACTCATAGCCAGCGTTCTCGGTAGTGAGAACGAGGTCCTTTCCATAGAGGTCCCTGTATGCCTTTGCAAGCTTCTCGGACCACTCTGGGCTGGTGAGCATGACGAAGAAGTTCATGCCGACGCTCTCCTTCTGTGGGTCCTTGAACTGGACTCTGCCCTTCCACTCTGGCTCTGTGAGCTGCCATACGTTCTTGAGATCGCTTGGCTGCTCGTTGTTGAAGATGAATGCCTTGATGTTGAGATCGTATACGAGTGGGTCTGCATACTGAGCTGGGATTGCCTTCTCTACCTCAGCTGGAACGTACTTGTTTACATATCCAGTATCGAAGAGCTCGGTGAGGACTCTACCGGAATCCTGAGCGAAGATGATGTCTGCGCCCTGGCCGGCCTTGGCCTCTGCAGAGACCTTGCTGATCATCTCAGCGTCGGAAAGCTGTGTGACCTCTGTCTTGATACCATACTTGGCCTCGAAGGCTTCTCCCACCTTGCTGCCTCTGCTGGTGAATGTGTAGACCTTGAGAGTTCCCTCGGCCTTTGCGGCCTCAACGAGCTCCTCGTGGGTCATCTGTGGCTCTGCCTGAGCTGCTGGAGCCTGAGCCTCAGCTGAACCCTGAGCAAAGACGAAACCTGCAACAAGTGCCAGGATTGTGAACATTGCAACGATTTTCTTCATCGTAAAACTCCTTAGTTGAATTTCAATATAATTCTGAATCCACCTTTTCAATATGTCAAACAGTTTTTTGAAATAATTTCACAATTTTTCATTTTATGCTTGCGAAAATCCCAAAACAAGACATAGAATCTAAATGAAACGTGAAAAAATTTCATCATTTGGCAGTTATTTAGGGTCCACAGGAGACTGAAAGGAAGCAGATGGCAACACTCGACACTCTGATCGACAAGGAAATCGGTACAAGGAAGAACCAGGAGCAGAAGGTGATGGACTATCTTCTCTCCCATCGCGAGAGCATACTCGAGCTTTCCGTCTCCCAGATTGCAGATGGTGCCGGTGTCAGCTCCTCCACAGTCGTCAGATTCTGCAAGTCCCTTGGCTACGAAGGTCTGAAGGACTTCAAGCTGAACTTCCAGGCTGAGCTTGTGAAGCAGGAGCAGCTCTCGCGTCCCTTCACCTGGGAGAGCAGCAGCAGTGAGATCTGCACTCTGATGGAAACGAAGTCGGTCCATGCAGTGCAGTCGCTCTTCACAGAGAGCAACATGAAGGCGATCGATTCGATTGCAAGGGCCGTCGTCCAGGCCAGGAATACAGAAATACTCGGCCTTGGAGGCTCTGCCATCATCGCAGAGTACCTCTTCAGGGAGCTTCTGAGGTATGGCAAGAAGGTCAGCCTGCTGACGGACCCGTATATGATGAGGCACAACATTTCCGACAGGAGCCCTGACGATGTACTTATCGCAGTATCCCGTTCAGGCTCCACAAAAGAGATACTCGATCTGGCCTCGAAGGCAAAAATGCAGAAGATCAGGGTCTTTTCACTGACAAGCAATGAAGCTTCTCCTCTGGCGGCCTTGAGCGAGGCTCATGTCCTTTCCTGCAATGTCAGGGGGTTCAAGGATGAGGGAGATGCCTTCTCCAGGCTATCGCAGTTCTCTGCAATCAATATGATCACACTGCTCTCTGCCATCTATCTTGGCAGGGGCAATGAGGAATACAAGAGGAACTTCAACGAGAGTTCCAACTACCAGAATTTCCTATCGGGAGACAAAGATGTACACTGATATCAGAACCATCCTCAGGGATGCAGCGGAAAAGGGCTACGGGGTCATTGCGACCAGTGCCATCAACATGGAGACTGCAAGGGGCATAGTTGCAGCCGCAACAGAGAAGAATGCCCCTATCATTTTCCTCCTTGGACAGAATATGATGAGAAGTCACGCAAAGGCAGAGCTCATGATCCCGATGATCCAGAAGCTCGCCGAGTACACTCCCATCCCAATTGCAACCTGTCTCGACCATGGCAGCGATCCGGAGAGGATCATGTACTCCTTCAGGAACGGCTTCTCTTCCATCATGTACGACGGCTCGCTGTACGGCTTCGAGGAGAATATGAAGAAGACCAGAGAGTATGCAGAGCTCTGCCACCAGTTCGGCCTTGGAATCGAGGGCGAGCTCGGACATGTAGGCATCGCAGCCCAGGGTGACAACCTCAACACAGACTGCTACACGGATCCGAAGGATGCGGCCGAGTTCGCAAAGTATACCGGAGTCGACTGTCTTGCAATTGCAGTAGGCACAGCACATGGAGAGTATCCAAAGGGCCTCATTCCCCACATCAACTTCGACCGGATCAGAGAGTGCAAGGAGGCAACAGGCGGCATGCCGATTGCTCTGCATGGAGGTTCAGGTGCCGGAGACCAGAACATCCTCGAGGCCGTAAAGGCAGGCATCAACAAGATCAACGTCGTAACGGATGTCTTCAATGCAAGCAGGGACTATCTGACAAGGACTCTCAGTGAGAATCCCAAGATCGGCTACATCGACCTGATGAGTGGAATGGAGATGGCCGCAAAGCACTTCATCTCGCACTGGATCGACCTCTCGGGTTCCGAAGGAAGAGCAGACAGCTTCCGCGTCGCCAACAGGATATCACTGCTTGCAAAGAAAGAGACAGTCGGCCTTTCAGAGTAAGTACCTGTAGTATGCAGATTCAGAATCCAGCAAGAGATTGCTGGATTCTTTTTATTCGGAAGATGATCAGGCTGCATGATGGCTTTTCTGAAAGACCCATATTCAGAACTGCACAATCAAAATGAAATTGCATTTTCCCATGGGGACTCGGTATCCACCTATGATTGCGGTACGGCAAAGGCCTATAGCATTCTCATGGGGCTCTGATGCAGAGGCGAGATTGTTCAGCGAAAGAATGGAAACAGGACCATATATGTACCAGTGCTGAAGCGTTGAACAGCCGAAGAACCTGAACACTGGATGAGGCTCCTCCTTCTCAAATGAAACAATGCTCATTCTGATTCAATCCCATCAAGCTTGAAGATGGTGCTATAATCATGGATATGACAAGATGTGCACAAGAGACCTCCTTTGAAGTGAACAGATGCCTGCTCTGTCACATGGCACCCTGTTCAGATGTCTGTCATGAATCCCTGGCCGTCTCGAATATCCTGAGATCACTCTACTTCGATGATCCTGAGAGGGCCAGGCAGCTGCTTGGCGATGTTGACTGCTCACTCTGCAGTGCACCATGCGTTTCCGCCTGCGTCCTTTCGGACAAGGGCAATCCTGTAGCGATAAAGGAGATACTGACAGAGCTCCAGAGCAGTAGAGAGAAAACCGATGCGCACACGATTGAGGATGTCGACCTCTCGACAGATATCTGTGGCGTTCATCTTGAAAACCCCTTCATTATTTCTTCATCGGTTGCAGCAAGCAGCTATGATATGTGCGCACGAGCCTTCGAAGCCGGCTGGGCTGCAGTCTCCTTCAAGACGCTCTGCAGCTTTGAACAGCACGAGGCCTCTCCACGCTTCTCTGCCATCAGGAACCACACGAACGCCTTTATCGGCTTCAAGAATATCGAACAGCTTTCGGGCCACACTGTCGAAGAGGACCTGGAAATATTCAGAAGACTGAAGCAGAAGTATCCTGAAAAGGTCATCATCGCATCGATAATGGGCAAGGACGAAAGCGAGTGGACATATCTTGCCTCTGCCTGCGAAGAATCCGGAGCCGATGTGATAGAGTGCAACTTCTCATGTCCGAACATGGAGCAATCCTCCCTGGGTTCGACCATAGGACAGAGCGAGGAGCTGGTAGAGCGCTTTACAAGGGCAGTCAAGAGAGGGACAAAGCTTCCAGTCCTTGCAAAGCTCACTCCGAATGTCGCCGACATGGTTCCTTTTGCGATAGCCGCAAAGCGCGGTGGAGCTGATGGAATTGCAGCAATCAACACGATATATTCCATCACTGGAGTCGATATCGACAATCTGGTCGCAGAGCCATCGGTGCATGGAAAATCGATTATCGGAGGCTACTCGGGCCCGGCTGTGAAGCCTATCGCACTGAGATTCATCTCCGAGCTGCGAAACTCGAAGGACCTTTGCGGTATGCACATCAGCGGCATGGGGGGAATCGAGACGTGGAGGGATGCACTTGAATTCATCCTGCTCGGGTCCGGCAGTGTGCAGATGACCACCTCTGTAATGCAGTATGGCTACAGGATAATCGATGACCTTCTTCATGGACTCAGGAGCTACATGCAGCGCAGGGGCATCAGAAAGGTCTCTGAGCTTGTAGGTGCTGCAGCCTCCTCCGTCGTCGACCACCAGAGCATAGAGAGGGACACGATCCTCTACCCTGTAATATACAAAGATAGATGCAACGGCTGCCTCAGGTGCTACAGCTCGTGCATGGATGGTGGTCACCAGGCGATCGAGATCACAGAGGGAAGACTGCCGAGAATAGATGCGAAAAAGTGCATCGGCTGCCATCTTTGCCGCCTTGTCTGCCCTGTCATGGCAATTGGACAGGCGAGCAAGCCCATTTCGATAAGATAATCTGACAGAGCCCTGGCCAACCCAGGGTATTTTTCTGCGCCTATGGGTCTGCAAATCCTCCAGAACTACGACAGTTCATTCTGAAATGAGTAGATTCCGTACAACTTATTGCATTCTGTTCGACAAGTACCTTTCTCCGGATTCGCCCAATCTGATTTCACTTTACAAGCAGAAATGGCAAGTGTAATCTGTCGGCATAATCTGATATCACTTTTTTAAAATAGATATCAAAAAAAAGGAGAAAATAATGAAAAAGATTCTCGTTCTTGCTCTCGTAGTCCTGCTGGCACTCACAGCAGTATTCGCAAACGGTGGAAGTGAGAGTGCAGCTGCCGACTCAGGCAAGAGCTACACAATCAAGCTCGGTCACACAATGAGCACCGAACATCCTCGCCACAAGGCCCTTCTCGAGTTCGAGAAGTATGTTGAAGAGAAGTCCGCTGGCAAGGTCCAGGTAGAGCTCTTCCCAGCAGGTATCCTCGGCAGCGAGCCAGATATGCAGGAGTCCATGAGAATGGGCACACTCGAGGCCTTCGTTGGCGGTCCATTCGACACCATTTCAAAGAAGCTCAACCTCTTCCTGATGCCATTCTTCTTCGACAACCAGGAGGCCCTGATGAGAGCCGCAAAGAATGAGAAGGTCTTCAATATCATATCCTCCGATGCAGAGGCAAATGGTCTCAAGATCCTCGCTATCGGTGATGGCGGTGCCCGTCAGATCACCAACTCCAAGAGAAGGATCACAAAGCCTGCAGACATGAAGGGTCTCAAGCTCAGAACTCCTTCCATCGAGGCCATCATGGTATGTATGGACACTCTCGGTGCTTCCACAGTATCCATCCCTCTCGCAGACTGCTACATGTCCCTCAAGACCGGTGTTGCAGATGGCCAGGAGAACCCAGTTGCCACCATCTACGACCAGAAGCTCTATGAGGTACAGAAGTACATCACCTATGTCAACTATCAGTATCATCCAGAAGTCATGACAATGAACGCTTCCTTCTTCAACAGTCTCCCAGCAGACTATCAGAAGATCCTCTCCGACGCAGCCTGGCTCTTCATCGAGACCGAGAACAAGATCGCTCTCGACAATGCAGAGGCACGACTTGAGGAGATGAAGGCCTATGGCTGTGACATCTACACACCTACTCCAGAAGAGAAGCAGGCATTCGTCGATGCATGTGCTCCTGTATACGACCACTTCGTAAACAAGCTCAAGTACTTCTCCCAGGAAGAGCTCGACCTCGTAAAGTCTCTCGCTCAGGGCAAGTAGGATTCGTTATTCATTCGACAGGGTCTGGCTCAAAAGGCCAGACCTTTTTAGAAAGCATCCAATATGAACAAACTGATCAAAACATGTGACAAGGTCGTCTCATTCATCCTCATCGTGCTTGTCGGCTTCCTGGCAGCCGGTGTAATGACGACCGTCGTTCTCAGATACTTCCTTGGTCTCTCCTTCTCCACTCTGGAGGAGTTCCTGACCATGGCATTCATCTTCACAACACTTTTCGGCTCGGCAATTGCAATCCGCGAGAAGCAGCACATTGCGATCTCCTACTTTGCTGACAAGTTCATCGGAAGAACAGAGACCGGCAGGAGGGTCGCTACGATCCTCATCGACCTCTCGATACTCTTCGTAGCGCTCTTCATGATCGTCTACTCCTGCAAGTGGATCGGCCAGGTCGGCCACCTCAGGAGCGCAAACTCCCATCTTCCAATGAGTGTCTACTACATCTTCATGCCTATCACATTTGCAATCACAATCTTCTATCTCGTTGTCGATATCCTCTCACTTTACCTTCCTATCGAGGAGGCAGATGGTGGATACAGCACCGATGACAAACTCCCGGAGGAACAGGAATGAATCTCGCACTATTGTTCATCGCACTCCTGGCATTCATCTTCATCGGTGTACCTATCGGCTATGCACTCGGTGGAGCAGGTATAATCTACTTCCTTCTTGAGAACCCGACCTTCCTGATGAGCGTTCCTCAGAGAGTCTTCTCCGGTCTCAACTCCTACATTCTCATTGCAATGCCGCTCTTCATGCTCTCAGGCGAGCTCATGAACCACGGCGGCCTTACAAAGAGACTGATCAACTTCGCACTTCTCATCTGCAAGCCATTCCGTGGCGGTCTTGGAGAGGTCAACGTCGTCGCATCCATGATATTCGGCGGCATCACAGGCTCCTCCGTTGCAGATACCTCTGCTCTCGGTTCGATCCTCATTCCCGACATGGTCGACAAGGGCTACTCCAGGGACTTCTCCACAGGTGTCACTGTCGCATCCTCGACAGTCGGCATGATCATCCCGCCATCGATTCCGATGCTGATGTTCGCAATGGTCTCAGGTGTCTCGGTCGGCAAGCTCTTCATGGGCGGTGTCATCCCGGGTGTCCTTATCGGTCTCTTCCAGCTCATAGTCGTATGGGTCTACTCCGAAAAGCACGGCTACCATGAGATCCACGCAGTGATCGAAGGCAGCAGGGGCAAGGTAGTCATCGACGGCCTCATCGCCTGTCTCATGCCGGTCATGATCCTGGTGTTCACGACCTTCGGCATAACGACTGCAAGCGAGTCAGCTGCTGTAGCAGTTCTCTATGCACTTGTCGTCGGCAAGTTCATCTATAAGGAACTGAAGTGGGTCCACATCGTTGCAGCCTTGAAGAAGACAGCCATCATGACCGCTACGATCATGGTCATCGGAGGCTTCACCAACGTCTTCACATACATCCTGGCAATCAAGCAGGTTCCACTTGCAATCGCAAATGCAATCCTCTCATCGAACATCCCTGTCTGGGTCATCTTCCTCCTTTTCGATGTTCTGGTACTGGTACTCGGAACCTTCCTGGATGTTGTACCGTGCATCCTCCTCATCGCTCCGATCCTGCTTCCTGTCATGACCAAGCTTGGAATGACGGATATCACCTTCGGTATGGTCCTTGTCGTAGGTCTTGCAATCGGTCTGGTGACACCACCAGTCGGAATGTGCCTCAACGTTGGTTCCAAGATAAGCGGCATGTCGATCGTCAGTGTCTTCAAGGCATCTGCTCCGTTCCTCATCTGCAACCTCTGTGTCCTTCTCTTGGTCACATTCATTCCAGCAGTATCCAACTTCATTCCATCGCTGCTGCTGTAGTCAAAGGAGCATTACATGACATTAAAGGAAAAACTCAAGAAAGGACCGGTATTCGGCATCACCTGCTATACCGGCATGGCAAGTGTTGTAGAGTGCATCGGACGCTGGGGCTATGACTTCGTCTATCTCGATCTGGAGCACCAGACAATCGATGGACTTACCAATATCGAACGCTTGATTCTTGCAGCAAAGCATGCAGGTGTCTCTCCTCTCGTAAGAGTCTCAGGTGTCCACGACTCCGAGATCAGGCAGATACTCGAGATGGGCGCCGAGGGTGTTGTCGTACCTCACTGCAAGTGCAGGGAGGATGTCGAGGCCATCATCAGGAATGCAAAGTTCCCACCAATGGGAAGAAGAGGCGGGGAAAGCAACGTCAGGGCTGCCGGCTTCGGTGTAAATGGCTTCTCATGGAGCGAGTACACAAGAAGAAGCAACGAGGAGACGATGGTCATCCCAATGGACGAGGACTTCGAGTTCACTGACAATATCGAGGAAATCCTCGACGTTCCAGGTGTCGATGCAGTCAACTTCGGACCGGTAGACTATGCACTCTCTGTCGGCGCAGAGGTCGGCTACAGGATCACGGACGAGAGGGTCGATCACGGCTTCAGAAGGCTGGCCGAGGAGGCAGGCAGGAGAGGCATCGGAATCATGGGTCCAGTCGTTCCTTCCAGGGAAGCAGATCTCAGGGCAGCTATCGCAAAGGGCTACAACATGCTGATTCTCGGAAACGATATGATGTATGTCAATCAGGGCCTGAAGGCTGTTGTTGACGAAGTGAACAAGGTAAGGTAACAATTCTAACTGACCTTGCAAGAATAGGGTAATTTTATGGCAGAGAGCACAAGCATCAACATTTTCGAAATCCTCAAGAAAGAGCTTACAAATCTTACGATCAAGCCGGGAGAGAAGCTTGAGGAAGCCGAGATGTGCGAGCGCTTCTCTGTCACCCGCCCACCCATCAGGACCGTCTTCCAGCGTTTGCAGGATATCGGACTATTGGAAGTAGTACCCTACAAGGGTGCGACAGCCACCTTGATAAGCCTCTCATCCGTCCACCAGATAATCCATCTGAGGACCGCCGTGGAGGCCTGGATCATCAGGGACTTCATCGCATCCTCCCCTTCCATGATCGATCTCGAGGAGATGGAGCACAATGTCCGCCTCCAGAAGCTGATCTATCAGCAGCCGGTCGTCGATGAGAAGGAGTTCTTCCACCTTGACAGTGCACTTCACCAGTTCTGGTTCGACAGGATGAACTGCTCAGGTATCTGGCAGATGATCCAGTCCGACCTGAACTATGAAAGATTCAGGATGCTGGACTTTGTCGGCACCCAGGGCTATGTGAACATCGTCAAGGACCATGAGAAGCTTCTCGATGCGATAAGGAACTCCCGCAGCGAGGATATCGTACCTATCCTCTCGGTCCACTTGAATGCAGGTCTTGCCAGAATGGGCAACCTCATCAGGAATGATTACAAGGAGTACTTCACTCTGGATGAGGAGAACAACGAGTACTGGGTCAACTACAACGCAAAGCTCGCTGGACTGAAACGAAAGTAACAGGCAATTACAGAAATGGCTGAGTCGAAAGCTCAGCCATTCTTTTTCCTGTTCGGGTCGAAGTCTACTTCGTCTCTACAATCGTGATCGTGTGGACTCTGGCACCACGCTTGAATTCATCATGCTTGGGAGATGCAATTCTGTATGTGCCCTTCTTGAGTGTGTATGTAAGATCTACAGGCTTCGTTCCATGGACAATCGTAATGTTCTGGTCATTTAGAACAAGGTTGCCACCTTCGTCGAAGAGTCCGATTGCAGAGTCGTTGCTGCCGCCGTTGCTGGATACTCCGATCGTTGCCTTCGCACTGCCGCTTACTGTGAATACATAGGCGCTGGACATTGCCTTTCCGACCTCAGTGGAAGTAACACCCTTTCCATCTGTCCATCTCTTTACTACAGGACCCTCTGTCCTGATGTACCCCTTTCCTTCAGCATCTACAGCTGCGCCCTCGGCAAATGCCTCCTTGTCGACCTTTGCGCTCTGGGCCTTTGCAACGAATGTGTGCGTCTCCTCTGCTGCCATGAGGCATCCAGAGACGAAAATGGCGATAATAAGAATTACCAACAGTTTCTTCATGCTATTCTCTCCCTTTCTATTAGAACAGTTCACTAATAACGATAGAACGAGAAAGTTGAAAAAGCAAAAGGAATTTCCTGCCAGGAGAATTAATCGTCACATACTCTCAAGGAGATGATTCTCCACTCTATAAAGACCCCAATTTCCTTCGATATGGACCCAAAGTGTTTTTATGGCAAAACAGGCAGAAACGCTATCTCCAGACACCTCATTTCCTTGACTGTCAAATAATTATATTTCGGTGCAGGAAAGAGCTTACACTCGAGTGTAAAAAAAGGAGTCAACAATAAAAAAATAACCTGCAGCGAAGGCTACAGGTGAAAAATCATATCAACAACAGTCAACCAAGATATGGATCGTCCTTCATGCAGAGGTGTACTGCACCCATCTTGAAGGTCATTGGGAGAGCCAGGATGTTCGGATTCGGTCCTACGATCTTCCTCTTTGCATCCTCGAGTGCCTCCTCGAAGGTTGCTCTTGTCTTGAGACCCATGCCTCTTGCGATTCCCGGCTCTCTTGCTCCTACGATGTAGATGGCAGAGGTGTCCCTCTCGGCAAGGTGGCCACAGCTCATCATCGAGAAGCCGTGGAATGGGTGGAAGGCATTTGCGAAGCGGTACTTCCTGATATACTCCGGATTCGTGCCGAAGTATTCACCATAGCGGTTCATATCGGGAAGGATGTTCATGTAGTCGTGCTGGAACATCTCGTACAGTTCTCTGAGGTACGGCCATCTCTCGTCATGGAAGAAGCCGTCACAGATGGAAGAGACGATGAATACGCAGTGGTCGGACATGACTCTCCTGTGCCTGATGACCTGTGCAGAGAGTGCCTGCATCATCTGGATAGGATTGGTGCCCATGCCATCGCCATAGTGGAAGTTGGTAGGCATGCCGAATACGATCACATCGTACTTCTTCTCTGCCCATGGAACGAAGGTCCTCTTGTCGGCCATCTTCCAGGAGATTGGCTGCATCTCCTTTGCATAGCCGGAGTTGATCTCGATCTGCCTTGAGAAGGTGTCGAGCACTGCATCGCAGCAGAAGAACTTCTTGCCCATCTTCTCTTCCATGTACATGCCCTGGCAGTCGAACTTCGACCTCATCTCGCTATGTGTGGAGACTGGTACGAAATCGCTCTTGTGCATTACCTGTGGAACGTGATGAGCGGCAATGCTTCTCCAGTGGGAGATACCGGTTGCACAGTGCTTGTAGCCACCGGAGTAGCCACCGTATGGGTTGCCCTGGGTGTGTCCGATGAGGATTGCAACATCAGCATCGAAGACGTACTTGTTCATGATGACGTGGTCACCATTTGGAGCAAGACCAAGGTCAACGAGGTGATCGTAGTCCTCGGAGTCGTGGCTTGTGATCTGTCCGGTAGGATAGAACTCATTGAAGAGCTCTGGCCCGAGAATCTGCTGCATCTCGCCAACTGTTGCCCTTGGATGGAGACCGTTGGAGATGAGAAGCAGGATGTCCTTCTTCTCTACACCTACAGAATACAGCTCATCGAGACAGCAGCGGATGGAGACCTTTCTGTGGCTCGTACTCTGGCAGCCACCCTTTACGATATCAGGGATGATGATGACTACCCTGCTGCCCTTCTTGGCAAGCTTTGTGAGGGTAGGCATTCCGATAGGATTCCTGATGGAGTCCATCGTTGCCTTGTACAGGGAATCCCAGTCCTGTGGAAGACAGGGTGGATCGGGATAGGTCTTTCCTGGGATGAATACATCAGTATTGTCAGGAAGATTTGCGCTCATCAGGCCATGGCCATACTCAAAATCCAGTTTCATCTTATACCCCCAGATATGTTCTTATGATCTCGATATACTCGTCAGGATAGAAGCCGATCTCACCCTTGAACCTTGTCAGGGCGATCAGTCCTCCGTCGATCTCATCGATGGATGCGAGCATTTCTGCATTGTCCGTCTTGAGGCCACCACCGTAGACGACATCGAGACCGCCGGTCTTCTCCTTGACGAATCTTGCGACCTTTGTGATGTATGGCCTGTCTGCTGGAGTCTTTCCAGGTCCGATGGACCAGACAGGCTCATAGCCGATTGCAACTCCTTTCAGGTCTGCATCCTTGAGGCCTATCTCGAGCTGCTGGCCAAGCACCTTGTCCCAGTCTGCAAGCTCAGTATCCTTCTCTCCGATACAGTAGAGGACCTTCATCCCTGCCTTCTGGGCTGCCAGGATTTCCCTATTCAGGATCCTGTTGACTGCAGCAGAATCTACGACTCCTGCTTCTGCAAGGATTGCAGCAAGCTTGTTCCTCTCCTCGCAGTGTCCGATAAGCGCATAGGTGCAGCCGAAGGAGGTTGCCGCATTTCCGGTAAGGGAGGTCGTGAAGGCGCCGAAGGGGCCACCTACTGCAGTATCTGCCCAGAAGAGACCCTGGGTGCCGACCTCGACAGGACTGCCCTCGTTCTTTGCCCTGCAGGCGCCAATAAGATGTGCCTCAGGGAAGAACATTGCGAACTCTACACCCTCGAACCTCTTCAGCTCATCCTGGGTCTTCTCTACTATGAATGTCCCCCACTCACATGGGTCGGCGATGGAGTTCACCCCGCCCTTTTCCTTTGGGATGTCGAATCTCTTCAGATTCAGATAGATGTGCTTCATCTTTTCTCCTTTAAGATTTTTCGATCTCAGCGTCCGAGATCTGCGAAATTTGTTAGCCCAGTTCCAATGAGAGGAAGTGCATAGTCGAAGAACTCATCTGCAATTCCACCATGCTCGAGTATCCACTCCATCGGGAACTTCTTCTCGACATTTGCGACCTTGTCAAGTGGTGCAAGTTCGAGACTCCAGCTGTACTCCGGCTTCCTTTCTGCCTTGATTGCGACCATGTAGCCGCTTGTGCCCCTTACAGCCTCCTCGACAGCTCTCTTGCCGACAGCATATGCCTCGATTGCATCGATCTTCGATGCATAGGCGATGCTGGTCCTGCCGATAAGGCCCGGCTTCTCGGCGCGGGACTTTATATTAAGTCTTGTCATGATCTGGTTCGAGAGGAATGTTCCTACTCCACCAGGCACCTTGTGGCCGAAACCATCGACGATACCGGAGTCTGCGAGAGGATTTCCATCCAGACCGCAGAGACCTTCGGAGACATTGACAAGAACACCCTTGCCCTTGGCCCAGGCCTTCTCTATATCAGCAAGCACAAGGTCCACATCGACAAGCTTCTCAGGAAGGTATGTGAGCACCTCGCAGTTAGTGACTCTCCTTGCATATGCACTTGCTGCAGTTACCCAGCCGGCATTTCTGCCCATCAGCTCGAGTACTACAACGTGGATCGGAAGAGCAGAAGCATCCAGAGCGAGCTCTGAAGCATTGACTGCGGCATACTTTGCGGCACTGCCGAAGCCTGGACAGTGGTCTGTTATATCCAGATCGTTGTCCATGGTCTTTGGAATACCGATGACCTTGATATCGAGGCCCTCCCTGGAAGCCATTGCACTGATCTTGTTGCAGGTATCCATGCTGTCGTTGCCACCATTGTAGAAGAAGGCATCAATCTTGAACTTCCTGAAACAGTCCAGGACTGCTGGATAGTCGGCATCTGTGAGCTTCCTGCGACAGGAGCCGATTGCAGATGCAGGAGTGGAAGCGAGCTTCGAGACCTCTGATGAGGGAACATCGGTAAGGTCCATGAGATCCTGCTTGAGAATTCCCTCTGCACCGAAACGGGCACCATAGATCCTGCCCTTCGGGTCAAGAGACCTTGCGGTCTCTATGACACCCTGGAGGGAGCAGTTTATTACAGCGGTAGGACCGCCACCATGCGCTACAAGAAAATTCATCCTCAGATACCCTCTTTCCTATATCTTTCTGCCATCTGCTCGAGTGTGACATTCTCGATCAGAGGAGCCTTTCCATAGCTCTCGAACTGGATGATCAGGGAGCCTACAGCCTCCTTTACACCTGCTTCCATTCTCTCCATGAGGATGCGTACATCGTCATCGACGATCTCGCCGGTCATGACAGTGTGCATCACAGGTGGCAGGAAGGTCCTTGGGTCAAAGGCCTGAGGGTTCTTCACCATGAGCTCGTATACAGGTCCGATGGATGGGCTGTTCTGGAGCTTTGGATTGCCCTTGAAGAGCTCATAGAAGTTCCTGGTGACAGCAAGGCGGATATCGGTATCGACGTTGATCTTTCCAATGCCGCACTTTGCGACCTCCTGGAGCTGCTCGATCTTGATACCGTAGGCGTTCTGAACATCTCCACCGAGTGCGTTGATCTCCTTGACGATGTACTGTGGAACAGTGGAGCTGCCGTGGCTTACCAGAACACCGAAGATGCCCTCATGTCTGAGACACTCCTTGGTGGCAATTGCGATCTCCTTTCTGATGACTGTGTCCTTGCCCTTGTTTGCGCCATGCTTTGTGCCGTAGCTGATTGCAAGTGCATCGACCTTGGTCTTCTTGAAGAACTCGATCGCCTTCATCGGGTTGGTGTATGTGGAGGTGGAAGCGAAGACGTGATCCTCGACACCGGCAAGTACACCGAGCTCGCCCTCTACTGTTACGCCTCTTGCATGTGCATACTTTACGACCTCACGTGTCAGCTCGACATTCTCATCGAATGGAAGGGATGAACCATCGATCATGACGGATGTGTAGCCACCTTCGATTGCGGAGACACAGGAGTCGAAGTTCCTGCCGTGGTCAAGGTGGAGCGCAACTGGAATCGGGCTGTCGACTGCGAACTTCTTCACTGCATCAGCGATGTTCTTTGCACCCTTCTTCTTGTCCTCGAGGGTGGAGTTTGCAAAGTCGGTCCTTCCACCCATGAAGCCGTTTGCAAGGTCTGCTCCCTGGATGATCGCAGCACTGCGGAACATCTCATGGACCTCCACAACTGCCTTTGCCTGTGCAACTGCATTTACGTTGAATGCTCCCTGAGCGTAATTGTACTTGTCTGTAGCCTCGAGTATTGCTCTCATTGGTACGAGTGACATAATCTTATTCCTCCAATATGGTGTTTATCTTTCTATAGATAATTGGGCAGGGCCCAATATTCAGTTCAGTTGATTCTGTAGGCCTGCTCCCTGGCGACCTCGTTCACATAGATCAGAGCATCGGGATGCTCCTGCAGCAGGCTTGCCGGGAAGGCTGTCGAGATAGGACCGAACAGTGCCCTTCTCACTACAGCGCGGTGCCAGATGCGGAAGACTCCGAGCCTTATCTTCCTCGAAGAGAGTATCTCCTTCATGCCGATTGTGACTGCATACTTCGGCATATCCTCCAAGGCTCCACCAAGGTCAGGAATCGAGTTCGCAGTCCTCGTCTCATCGGAAATCCTGATGTTCCTTGTACTCAGGGAAGCAAACTCCTCTCTGGAAAGGGAGGCATTCGCTTCGTTGAAGGCGAGGTGGCCGTTGATCCCGATTCCACCAAAGCAGGCATCTGCTCCACCCAGCTCTTCGAGCTTTCCAGTGAGATAGGATGGATTCTCCGGATCGGGGAAGATCCTCTGCTCTTCAGGATTCACGAGCTCAGAATCGATTTTGGAATAGACCTCCCTCTCCATGTAGCCACGGAAGGAAAGGAAATGCTCCTTCGCTATCCATCTGCACTCGTCATCAAGATACTCGTCCATGTTGAAGAACCAGCAGTTCTTCAGGGATATCCTTTCTCTGTTGACAATCTCTACGAAGAACGGATACTGGCCTACAGGTCCGACAGGGATTATGAGGACTGTCCTCTCTCCCCTCTCGTTGTGGCTCACTATCTCATCGACCATCTCCTGGGCCATTGCCCTGAAGACAGCCTCCGACGAGTCCAGGCACTGGGCCTTTATCCTTCCGTCGCTCATCAGTTTTTCAGCTGAATAGGTGTAGTATTCGTGCATCTTCACCTCCCCAGGATCCTGAACATGTTCTTCTTGTAGTCCTCGACACCCGGCTGATCGAATGGGTTGATCTCCTCCATAAGACAGGTGAATGAGCAGACAAGGGCGAAGAACATGAAGAGATAGCCGAAGGTATACTCGTTTATCTTTCCAGTGATCACCTTGTTGCAGGTGATATGTGTACTGTGGGCAAGGTATGCAGCCTCGCATGCTGCAGCATTGAGATCGGCAAAGTGCTTTCCATCGAGGTATGCAAAGCCATCATCGATTCCATCCTTGACGATTTCAACATCAGCTTCATCCTCCTCGGTGACGAGGAAGGTCTCGAAGAGAGCCTGGTCTCCATCCTGGAGGAACTGACCCATTGAGTGGAGATCCTCGGAGAACATGCAGGAGACAGGAAGTACACCACCACTGTTCTTTCCTTCGCTCTCGCCAAAGAGCTGGACCCACCACATGAAGAAGTACTTCATCCTTGGGTCGAAGCAGGAGAGGATCTCGGCCTTGCAGCCCTTTCTGTAGAGCTCGAAGCGTCTGGCTGCATACCTCAATGCCATGCTCTCATCGACGAGCATATCGGCCCTTGCAGCTTCAGCTCCCCTGATGTAGTTCCTGATGTCTATTCCGGCAACTGCAAGAGGAAGCAGAGCCACATCCGAATACATGGAGAATCTTCCTCCTACATCATCTGGGAAGAGGAAGAAGTCCCATCCATTCTCTCTGCAGAGCTTCTCAAGGCTGCTTCCCTTGCTGCCTGTTGCGCTGATGCGTCCAGCGGCCTCATTTCCATATCTCCTGTAGAGATACTGCCTGAGGACCCTGAAGGAGACTCCGGGCTCAAGTGTTTCGAAATTCTTTGCTATGACGTTGACGTGGATGGACTTCTTGCCGTCCAGTCTCTTGAGTACTCTTGTGATTGCTGCTGGAGAGGTCGAGTTGCCACTGTAGATGATCTCGGGACCGTTTCCTCCATCCATTGCCTCTATGACGGCCCTTGCCGCATTGTTGGATCCACCGACGCCGACAAGCACGAATGCATCGCACTCCTTCCTTATCTCATCGGCCTTCTTCTCGATCCTCTCGATGTTCTCATCATTGGCATATTTCCTGGGCTCCATCCACCCGGTTATATCCTTTCTCTCTGGAAATGATGCTCTTGCACCCTCCAGCAGATGGCCATACTTTTCAAGCGAAAGAGCAGAGTTGGAGCAACCGTCGATAAACTGCATTTTGTCCTAGCCTCCCTGTTAGCATTATTAGTCGATATTATTATACACGAGATTGGGGAACACGCAATAATTATTTGGTATTTTTTTGATAATTTTTGAGTAAGTTATTGGATGAAATGTGGCAAAAAGTGGGTATTTTTTTGTATTTTAATCTTGGAAATATCGTGTTATGATTCTTTAGGTACAACAGATCATAAGGAGGTGTTCATGAGAGAGAATCGCCTTATCCAGATGGAAGACTATATAAGAGAGAAGCAGTCCGTCTCTTTGGACGAGCTTTGCGAGAAGTTCGACATATCGAAGAATACAGTAAGACGTGATATCGCCGAGATCATAGCCCGCTCGGACATAAGGAAGACCTACGGAGGCGTCTCTGCTCCGTACAACCAGATTCCGCCATCCTTCAGCGAAAGGGCCAATGTTGACCTGGATAAGAAGCAGATGATCGGAAGAGCTGCAGCCGAGCTGGTGGATGACGATGACATAATCTACATAGATTCGGGGACCACGACCTGCCAGATGATAGACTACCTCAAGGATAGGAAGGGACTGACGATAATAACCAACTCCCTCGATGCGATCAACAGAGCGGCACAGTATCCTGAGATAACCCTTGTATCCCTCTCCGGGAACCTCAACAGAAAGACCTCATCCTTCACGGGGCTGAGCACCATAGAAGTACTGAAGGACTACAATATAGGCAAGGCCTTCATGGCCGCAAATGGAATCACCGTAAAGAGCGGTGCCACCCAGTCGACTCCGATCGAGTTCGCAATAAAGAAGACCGTCGTCTCCAGAAGCCGCAAGGTCTACATGATGGTGGAGAGCCGCAAGTTCGGGGAGTCCACACTCCTTTCCTACTGCCAGCTGGAGGATATCGACAAGATAATCACCGAAAAGAGTCCGAGTGCGGAGTTCTGCAAGGTCTACAGCGAGCTCGGAGGCGAGATAATAGTCGCAAGGTCCTGATCACAGACCAATTGTGCGATTGCTTCCAGAGGCTCTCTCTGCTGAAAGCAGGATCCTCTCCACATAGCAGCCCTGGTCGATAGTAGCGACCGGGACTTCCTTTTTCTCGACCAGATCCAAGAAGGCCTTCATCTGATCCTTCAGCATCTCGGAAAACTCATTGCCACTTTCTGGTACGCAGCTTTCGACCTTTCCGGTATATGGTCCATCCAGTCTCTTTTCCCTGAAGGTCACTTTTCCCCTCCCCTGAAGGTCTATCTCCACAGTTCCACCCTCTCCTACTACAAGAAATCGTGGATCGACCATGCCGACCCTGCTCAGAGAGAAGGAACCAAGTCCATTTCTGCTTCTTCCCAGAAAGAGGGCCACATCGTCATTGTCCACTATTCCTGGTCCATTTGCAGAGGGGCGCTCTGGAATCACAGTCTCCCTCATGCATGAAAGCTCTGTATACCTCTGACCGCAGAGAAAAAAGGCAAGATCTACCGCATGGCTTCCGAAATCGCCAAGGGCACCACTTCCAGAAAGAGAACTGCGCATGCGCCATTCAATTGGAAGCGAAGGATCGGCAAGACGACTTCCCCCGATCATCGCATTGAAGAGATAGATCCGGCCAAGGCGCTCACTGATCATCCTTCCTGCAAGCTGCACAGCTTTGGAGAATCTGTAGGTGAAGCTTACCATGTTCGCCCTTCCATACCCCTTCAGGGCCTCCTCGAGCCTATCGCAATCCTTGACAGTCAGGGCACAGGGCTTTTCTACCAGAATGTGCTTATCACTCTCGATCGCCTTCATCACCTGGTCAGCATGCAGATAGTTCGGAGTGCAGATAACAACAGCATCGACCTGGGAGAGCAACTCCTCATAGCTTCTACAGGCATGGGCAGATAAACGGTTGCTCTCTATCCATTCTTCTGCCCTCTCGACCGAAGACGAAAGGACTGCAGAGACCTCTGCCCTTCCATCTGAAAGGATTCCATTCAGATGATATCCGGCAATCCTGAAAGTTCTTCCTGTTCCAACTATTCCAACTCTTATCATCAACTTCTCCAGTACAAATCGACAGAACGCATATTCATATCCAATTGGGAATGCAGGGAATTTCCAACTCGCAGAACAGATAATTGCATATAGGTTCCATGACAAAAATTCCCTATATTTCCATTTTTACACATGTTATAAATAATAGTAAGTACACAAACAAAGAGGTTCTTCTATGTCTGAAAACAACAATGGTCAGGAACCCAAACAGCGCAAGCTGAAGGATTTTTCCGAGGGCAACAAGCTGACACAGACAATCATCACAGTCTGTTCGATCATTGGTGGTTTCCTGCTCTGGCATATAATTGCCAGCATTCCATCGATCCACACCTTCCTTTCTACTCCGGCAGAGGTAGTAAAGGCCGGAATCTCGGAGGCAAAGGCCGACGGAAGATACTGGAAGGATATCGGAATCTCCTTCCAGAGAATCCTCGTAGGTTTCGGAATCGCATTCCTCTGTGCCGTTCCTGTTGCATTCATGATGGGCTGGTATCCGAAGCTCAGAAAGGCTCTCGAGCCCTGGATCCAGTTCTTCAAGTCGATCCCCCCAATCGCTCTGATTCCTCTGGTAGTACTTGCGATGGGCCTTTCGGAGAAGTCCAAGTACACCATAATCTTCATCACCTCCTTCCTGGTAATGGTCGTCACCATCTCCCAGGGCATCAAGGAGGTAGACCTCACTCTGGTCAAGGCTGCCTACACCTTCGGAGCAAAGGACAGCAATCTCTTCTTCGATGTAATGATACCGGCTTCCTTCCCATACATCCTGGTCGCAGCAAGACTTGGTATCTCCACAGCACTTACCACCCTCATTGCCGCTGAGATGACCGGTACGATCTTTGGCCTCGGAGCAAGGATCCAGGGCGCACAGCAGTTCATGAACCAGTCCGTCGTTCTCCTCGGAATCGCGACGATCGGTATCATCGGATTCATCCTCGACAGACTTCTTCTCGCACTCGAGAAGAGACTGACACGCTGGAAGTAAGGAAAGAGTCATGGCAAATCCATTGATCGAGATCAACAATGTCAACAAGGTATACAAGGTCGCCAAGGGAAATGATGTCGTTGCACTGAACGGTGTCTCCCTAGATATATTCGAGAATGAATTCATTTGTGTCGTAGGCCCATCAGGCTGTGGCAAGACAACCCTCATGAACATCATCGCAGGCCTCGAGCAGTACGATTCCGGCACAGTCAGGATGGCGGGAAAGGATATCATCGGCCCAGGTCCGGACAGAGGTGTCATCTTCCAGCAGTACGCCCTCTTCCCCTGGATGACTGTAAAGAAGAACATCATGTACGGCATGAAGTTCCTGAAGAAGCCGGATGGAACTCCATACACTAACGAGGAGAAGGAGGAGAGAGCTATCAGGTTCATCAAGCAGGTCAATCTGCAGGGCTTCGAGAACTCCTATCCAAAGGAGCTTTCCGGTGGTATGAAGCAGCGTGTTGCAATCGCAAGGGGCTACGCTGTAGACCCAAGGGTCCTTCTGATGGACGAGCCGTTCGGTGCACTCGATGCACAGACCAGAGCACAGCTCCAGGAGGAGCTCCTGGAGGTCTGGGAAAAGCAGAGAAAGACTGTCTTCTTCATCACGCACGATGTGGACGAGGCTGTCCTGCTCTCTACGAAGATCGTCATCATGAGCGCACGACCCGGAAGGATCAAGGAGATCATCGACAATACGAACATCGGATACCCAAGGACACAGGCCACAAAGCTTGAACCTCAGTTCGAGAAGACAAGGAACTATGTCTGGGATACTGTCTACAGGATGTATCTGGAAGTGAGAAAATAACCAAAAGGAGATAAATATGAAGAGAACCATTTTCACAGTTCTATTGGTACTTGTTTTCGCATGCTCCCTTTTTGCAAACGGAGCCCAGGAAGCATCTGCTTTGGCAAAGGATCTTGCAAAAGTACGCATTGCCATTCACAGCAACGAGGGTGGTGCATCTCTCGTAGCAGTTGCCGAAGAGCAGAAGATCTTCGAGAAGCATGGCATCAAGGCCCAGATCACAGTCGTTACAGGCGGTGTACCTGAAATGGCTGCAATGAGAGCCGATGACAGGACTCTCGATATCGGATACATCGGCGCAGGCGTTGCCTGGAACCCGATCGACTCCACCGGCAACCAGCTCAGCTTCGTATTCCTCGACTGTCTTTCCAACTCCGAGAACCTCATCGCAAAGAAGGGTATCTTCAAGGATGCGAACGGAAACGGCAAGTACGACAACGACGAGATCTATGAAGGCCTCAAGGGCAGGACCGTCTACCTCCAGACCGGTGCTACTCCAGGCGCATGGTTCCTCCAGCTGATCGACACCTTCAACACAGGCAAGGCCGACAAGGAGAAGCTCTGGGTCTACTGTGAAGATGCCAGCTACACCTCTGGGCTCAAGCAGGCAAACAACGATCCTGCATACCGCGTACAGGTCGTGAACTACGACAATGCCAACATCCCGGCTGGCATGGCCACCAAGGACGCTTCTGCTGTTCAGATCGCAGCTGCCTATGCTCCTTCCACCACCACCGCTCTCAAGATGGAAGGCATCGAGTTCATCTGCGACAACTCAGCACTGGATGCCAAGTATGTCTCCCCTTCCACCTGGGTAGCATCCAACAAGTGGCTCAACGAGAGCCCTGCAGTTGCTCAGGCATTCGTAGATGCTCTCCTCGAGGCAGCAGCCTACAGATATGAGCACCTGGATGAGTCCATGAAGGCTGCAGACAGGATCTCTCAGCTTCCTGATGGATCCTGCAACGCAAACAACCTCATCGCCTTCAGCATCGACGACTACAAGGCACTCTTTGCAGAGGGTGGAAAGGGCTATGCTTACATGCAGGCACTCTACGATCTCAAGAAGGGAAATGTTCCTGAAGGCTCCAGACCAAAGGCATTCGAAGAGGCCTTCAACGACACCTTCATCACAACAGCTATCAAGAACTACAAGTAATTGTACTGAAGCAATATCCACGCAGTCCGGGAAACCGGACTGCTTTTGTTCTAGTTGAAGAAAACTGGAGAGGAGACTGCAAAGGAGCCATTCTCCTCAAGCACCCTGAGATAGGCATAGGTGCCCAGGCCTGATGCAGGAAATCTGAAATGGCAGCTCGCTTCCGAGCTCCCTATAGCCTTCCCTGCCTTCATGCAGGGAGAGACGAAGCCGAAAAGGTACTCTATCATCTCATTCCTGCAGAGCTCATCTGCACTGTAGGTCCTTTCCATAGAGGTGCTTCTTCCATTCCACTCTGCCTGTATGTTCACCTTTATCAGCGAACACTGTTCTGTCTCTAAAAGGACTCCCTGGGTTCCATCAGTGGATGTATTTGCATTGCCATCGCTCTGGAATGCAAGCTCGATCGCATCACCCTCTCTCCTGAAATGCGCTGGGATGCGATCTCCTGACGGGCTATCGAGTGGAGCGACAACATCCTCACCTCTTAGCCTTGGAATAGCGTTCACAAGACCATCTGCCTCGATTCTGACACTCCAGCGGCATGGTGTGCTCTTCTTTCCCCAGCCGAATGTGAATGGGACAAGTATCGTTGAGCCTCTGGAGTCCGAGCCTCTGAAATCGCCAACGACTCTTCCATCCGAGACAAGCTGGACATATCTGAATCGATCGAGACCGCAGACAAAGCCTTCAAGTTCACCATCCCTTGAATCCAGGAATATCTCTATCGGATCTGCAGAGAGTGCAACTGTGCGTCCACTCTTCAGACTGTCCCAGACCGACTCTCTCGTTCTCTCTCTGCACCAGAGCCCGGTCCTTCCTGCTCCATAGCTTCCCGGAGAGGCGTTGTGATGGTCGGTATTGCCCAGGACACCAAAACGGAACCCCATATCAAGCGCATGGCGCATCGTGTTGCTGCTGCACCTTGGTCCCATTGTATGAAGATATGGAAGCGGCGCATCATCGCTCTCGCTTGCTCCATGCATGGATATTATCTCGACAAGAGGAGAGGCCTTGTCATTGTAGTACTTCCAGTTCACTCCCCTATAGCCTGTCCTGTAACCGATGTGGTGGGGAAAGGCGATATACCCTTTGTCCGGACTGCAGTTGGATATGAGCTGAAGAAGATGCCTCTCCTCTTCTCCATCAGAGGATGGAGGTGGAAGCTCTCCATCCCTGTCGAAGAGAACGATGGTATAGTCTCCTGTCAGAAAGCTGTGGTACTCGTATGAGAGAAACGCTATCATTCCCCCCTTCTTTGATTCATTCATGACACTTCGGTAGTGATCCCAATTGCTCCTGAGCCTTTCAAAGCCCCTTCTGTGGTAGGCGACCACATCCTCTGGGATATCTCCCTTTTCGATATCAGGCCAGGCGTAGTGGCCTGTGACAGAGAAGAAGTCCAGCTGCTGGGATGCAAACTCGACAGCATCCTCTATGCTTCCATGCCCATAGCTTATTCCACAATGGTTGTGGATATCACCGACAAGAAAGAGCTGGTCCTTGAGAAAAGCTGCATCATCACCATAGAGGTAGAAAATCCTGTTCACCTTCACTCTCCAACGAAGAAGTTCTCCACCTGGAGCTCCCTTATCAGATTGCATAGCTCCCGGGTCCTGGACATCCCGCACTTGTGAAGAATGCGGGTTATGTGCTTCTTGACTGTTGCAGTCTCTGTAAAGCGCGCCTGGGATATCTGCTTTGGATTCATCCCCTGAAGCAGAAGACCGACGATATCCTTTTCAGAGTATGTGAGCATCATCGCGCGCTTCAGGAACTCCATGCTCTCCCTTGTCGAGTGGGATATCCTGACATACTCATTGTGCAGTATCTTCTGGATTGCGACCTCCATCTGGATGATGTCCTGGTGCGCCCTGCGGATGTGCGCGATTGCATTGCTGCAGTCGGAGCTCTTGACCACATAGTCAAGGGCACCGGAAGAAAGGGCAGAGAGTACGGTCTGAGAATCCTCGTGGACAGAAAGGAAGATAATCTTCGTTGCATTCTCCTCTTCGAGGATCAGTCTGGCCGCATCTATGCCTGCAGTTGCACTCTCCATCTCGACATCCATCAGGATTATCTCAGGCTTCACCTCCTTGGCCATAGAGACAGCCTCGGATCCGCTGGAAGCAGAGGCGCATACCTCTACATCGCTCTCTCTCGAGAGCATTGCGACCAGATTGTCCCTGAGAATCTGCTGGTCCTCCACGACCATCACTCTTATCTTTTCCATTCTTCTATCTTACCTCAAGTCTGGGAAGGTCGATAAGGAAAACTGTTCCCTTTCCCTCTGTCGTCTCGAACTGGATGGAGCCACGGTGCTTTCTTATGACCATGTTGGCATAGCTGAGACCAAGCCCCCAGTTCGTCTGGCTGTTCTTCGTCGAGAAGAATGGGTTGAAGATGTTCTTCCTCTCCTTCTTGGCAATTCCCTTTCCGTTGTCCTTTATGGTAATCAGGACCTTTGCACGCAGGTTCTTGATGGTGACATCCACAGCTCTTTCATCAAGCTTCTCAGTTGCTTCGACAGCATTCTTTATGATGTTGTACAGTGCCTCGCTGAGAAGCTCTATATCGCACAGAAGCTTCACATCCTCCACAGTGTAGGAGATGAAATCGAGACCCGGCCCAAGCTTCTCCCTTACAAGCTCTGCAAGTTCTTTCGAGGAGACGACCTTGAATACCGTATTTATCTTTATGAAGGAGCGGTAGAGTACATTGAGGCGCTGCAGCATGAAGGAGTTTATCTCGGAAAGCTGCTCCATCTTCGTTCTTGTCTCCTCATCTCCCCTTACCGCATCCAGCTCCTTCAGTGAGTTTATAAGGATCTCGGAGGAAAGCAACTGGTTCTTCACTCCGTGTATGAGGATGGAGGATGATAGCGCAGCTCCGTTTATCCTCTCCTCTATCACCAGCTCCTTCTTCTTCTCATCGAAGTCGAAGTGGAAATACTTGATGCTCTGCACTATAAGTATCAGCGTGGAGGCCAGGAAGAAGAGCAGGAAGAGGGTCCAGTTGCCCTGTCTGTTCTTTATCGAATAGAAGGTGAACAGGGTCGGAATCCTGATGCTGCTGTAATTCTGGTAGACCGTTACAGGCTCAAAGAGTGCGAACATCAGGTACTGCAGTCCAAGAAGAATGTACGATATCGCCCTCGCCCTGAAGCGCCTCTTGAGGTACAATATCTGGATCTTGAAGTACTCTGAGACAACAAGGACCATACCACATAGAAGATAGAGAAGAATCACTGCATCGACAGCATAGGCGAAGCAGGCCTGGGCCTGGAATCTGTATATGAACACTCTCTTGAATACATAAGGGAGCGATGTTATCAGAATTGCAAGGACCGGTAGAAGTGGAATGAGCATGACAAGAGGCCAGCGCCTTATCAGCAGTCTGGTCCTGTAGTTGGCCCTGAGCGCCTCCATCAGGTAGAAGAAGCAGAAGGAAAGGCGTCCGATGACTACTATCAAGGACAGTCTTTCAAATCCCAATGGAAGCTTCTCCAGCCCCTTTACATTCACTGGTCCTGAAATATAGAGCATCCTCTGGGCATGAGAGAACCCTCCTACCTTCAGATAGTAGATGGAGAGTCCTGAGAAGAAAATGACCAGAGAGAAGCACGCCATCGAAAGGTAGATGTTCCGATGGGAAGAGGAAAGGATGTTGATTATTGCAATGAATGCAATCAGGAAAAGTATTACGAAGAAGAACATAAGCAAAGCAGGAGGCCTTTCTCCTCCTGCTCAATGATATCACATTATTTTACTGCTTTTTCCATTATATCCCAGTGGATATACTCTTCGAGAGGAACGTCCTTCTCCAGCTTGCCGTTGACAAGCATTCCATTGTGCTGAGCTGCATACATGGCCTTGAGGGTTCCATCCTCGAGAGCCTTTGCAAGCTCTGCCTTGTTCATCAGAGAGAAGGTTCCGATCTGGGCCTTGATTGCAGCCTCTTCGGCCTCGAGCTGCTCTGCTACCCATACTGCGACCTGCTCTGGGTTTGCCTTCCAGTAATCCATGCACTTGGCCAGTGCATTTGCGAAGTGCTGTACGGTCTCAGGATTCTTGTCCATATACTCCTGGGTGGCAAGCCAGCTGCCGATGGATGCAGTGATATCGGAGAAGTCGGAGGTCCTTGCGATTATGAGAGCATTGTCTCCAAGCTCCTTCACTACAGTTGCCCTGAAGGTGGAGTAGACGCAGACTGCATCGACCTTGTCGGAGAGCATTGCAGTTACACAGCCGCTCTGGTCCATGTTGATGATATTGATATCGTTCATCGTCATTCCCTCCTTCTGGAGAGCGAAGTTCACGATATTCTCTGCTGAGGTTCCGAGAGTGGTCGCAAGGGTCTTGCCCTTGAGGTCCTTCATGCTCTTGATGCCGGACTTCTTGTTGACAACGACAACCTCTGCATCGCCGAGGTTGTTGAAGAAGATGACCTCTACTTCTCCCTTGGCAGCGAGATTGGTGGCACCGCTTCCGATATAGCCGAACTGGAGATCGCCAGATACCATGGCTGCAACTTCAGGTGGTCCTGCTGTGAATGGAACGAGCTCGACATCGAGTCCCTCCTCTGCGAAGTAGCCCATATGGGTTCCGATGACTGCGACACCACAGCCTGCGAGGCCCTTGTGGTGGGCAATCCTGATCTTTGTCAGGTTCTGTCCCTGAGCACTCTGCTCTGCTGCACCATTTGCGAAGATGCATGAAACTGCAACTGCGAGAACGACCATTACTGTCAGAAACTTTTTCATTATACGCTCCTTTTATTTTATTTTCTTACTTCAAGATATTCCTGATATACCTTGCTCCAGATGTAGTTCTTGTATTCCAGGAACTCTGGGCTCATCTTGGTTGCCTGGTCTCTAGGATGCGGGATATCGATATTGACGATCTCCTTGATCCTGCCGGGGCGTGCACTCATGATGATGACCCTCTGACCGAGGATGATAGCCTCCTCGATATCGTGGGTAATGAAGAGACAGGTCTTCTTCTCGGTCTCCCATGTCCTTATCAGCTCGCTCTGCAGCTGGGTCCTGGTCTGAGCATCAAGAGCACCGAAGGGCTCATCGAGGAGAAGGATCTCCGGATTGACTGCGTATGCCCTTGCGATTGCAACTCTCTGCTTCATACCACCGGAGAGCTCCTTTGGATACGAGTTGGCGAAGTCCTCGAGCTGGACGAGCCTGATGTACCTCTCTGCAGTCTCGTGGATCTCTTCCTTTGTCAGTTTCCTCTTCTGTCCTGGATTATTGGGATCAGGGACCTTGTTGATCGTGAGGCCGAACTCGATGTTCTTTCTTACAGTGAGCCAGGGGAAGAGTGCATACTGCTGGAAGACCACGCCCCGCTCTACACCTGTACCCTCTACGAGCTCGCCATTGCAGTAGACGCTTCCTTCGGTCGGAGGAAAGAGACCTGCGATGATATTGAGCATTGTGGACTTTCCACAACCTGAAGGACCTACGACGCACACGAACTCATTCTCTGCGATATCCAGGCTTACTCCGTTGAGTGCGACCACTTCACCCTTCTTGGTGTTGTATATCTTCTTGATATTCTTTATCTGTACCTTGATGTTGTCTGCCATATCACTCCTCCTCGATTACGTCCTGCCAGGTGAGAGCTCTCTTCTCGAGAGTCCTGACTACCTTCTGAAGGATAAGACCGAGAACGCCGATCACAACGATTCCCATCAGGACTGTATCCATCTTGAAGAACTGGCTCGCTGTCTGGATCAGGACACCGAGACCCTTTGCAGCTCCGGTCATCTCGGCTGCGATCAGTGTTGTAAGAGAGGAAGAGAGACCAAGTCTCATTGCGGTCATGATGAATGGGAATGAGGCTGGGACGACGACGCGAGAGAAGATGACGAAGTCGTTTGCACCCAGGACCCTTGCGGCCTTGATCAGAGTCATATCGACATTCTTGACACCCTGGAAGATCGTTATCGTCATTGTCAGGAAGCAGGCTATGAAGATGACTGCGACCTTGCTCTCCTCACCGACACCGGCAGCAACAACGATCAGAGGAATGTATGAGATAGGTGGAATGTTCTTCAGGAACTGGATCCAGGGCTCGACGATCCTGCAGACAGTCCTGTACCAGCCAAGCAGGAAGGCAACTGGAACTGCGCAGATGAAGGCTAGGGAGAAGCCGAGGATGATACGGCGGAAGCTGGCAATGAAGTGCTTCCAGAGAGTACCAGTTCCTACCCCTGCAGCGAAGGCCGCTGCGACCTTTGCAGGAGATGCAAAGACCTTTCCACCACTCTTGCTCTGAGAGATGAGATACCAGACCAGGAGGGCCATCAGAAAAGACAGAACACCCCACATCCAGTTTGGAATCATAGAGAGAAATCCCTTGTTACCTTTACTTTTGCTCATTCGAATACCTCTTTCTATAGTAAAAGTATAGGTATGAGTTTTCCGATCTCATAAGTGGAAAGTTTTGTACTACCTTTTCAGGGGAAAACGAAGGGAACTGCAGGTGTCTTCGTGCTGACCATCTCCTCAGGAGCCTCTCTTCCAGCAGGGGTGCACTTCCACCTCTCCTCATGGTCGAAATCGAGCTTCATCGTGACCTCGAGATTCACCCGTTCCGCCTCGGCATTATCATATATCCTGTAGGAGGGAAGACAGACCTCTCCAAGGTAGGTCCTCATCTTCTCTGCCAGCTCTGTATTTTCCAGAAGGATATTCCTTGTCTCGAGAGGATCGGCAGCGATATCGGCCATTCTTTCGAAGCATATCTTCTCATCATTGTCGAAGAATCTTACGTACTTCCTGCTGGCACACCTGACCATCTGGCCATAGGAGAAGAGACCGCTCTTCTTCTCTATCCTGCCTCCGACCTCGCTTATCACCATCCTTTCAAGATCGTCCTTACCACCTACAAGCTGGGAAACCAGACTCCTTCCATCCTGCTGACCTGCTGCCTCTGCACCTGCAAGGGCACAGATTGTCGGACCGATATCAAGAAGGGAGACCGCACCATCGAATCGTCTTCCCCTTTCGATCCCATCGCCAGAGAAGATCATAGGGATGTGGACCGACTCCTCGTAGAAGGTATTCTTGCCGTACATTCCCCTTGTTCCTGCCATCTCTCCATGGTCGGAAACATAGATGAAGACTCCCTCGTGTCCAGTTCTCTCAAGATATGCCTGGAAGGCCCTGTAGACCTGGCCCACCTCGTCATCGAGGAACTCCACAAGGCCGTAGTAGGCAGCGCGCACTGCCCTGATCACCTCAGGATCCCTGTCGCGGAATATATCCTGGTAGAAGGGGTCATCCTCGAGATGGAGTGTATCTGGAACGGAGTCGACCTTGTCCAGATAGTAGTCGTAGAGCTCCTTCGGCGCCACAAATGGGTGATGAGGAGCATAGGTACCTACACAGAGGAACTGTGGCTTCTCGTACTCCCCCTGAAGATAATCGAGGGCGTGGGAGATGACGTAGCGGTCATACTCCAGAGTCGGGGAGTTTCCTGCTCCTATCGCAGTGAGGCTGTTCCTGCCTCCGACTGCCGTATTCATGTGGATACCCCTCTCCTCCTTCATGGTCTTCGGACGATTGGTGTAGAAGGGAGTCAGGTCACCAGCGATTCGCTTTGTAAAGCCGTGCCTCTGATCCGGACCGACGAAGTGCATCCTGCCACAGAGGACCGTATCGTACCCTGCCACATCGAGAGAGTGGGCAAAGGTCGCCCTTGCAGAGGAGAGGACACTGGAGTTCGACATGCAGTCGATGCGGCTTGCAAGCTGACCGGCCATCATGCACATCCTGGCAGGAACGCAGAGCGGATATGGGGTCACTGCATTCATGAATGCGCATCCACCTTCTGCAAGCATATCCAGATTCGGAGTCCTGACAAGGCTGTCTCCTGCATAGTGCTGCATAAGTGCCGAGTGCTGATCGGAAATGAAAAGCAGTATATCCTTCTTCATGAACTACCCCCTTGCAAAATAGGCGCTGCCCTGTGATCTGACCGTGTACGCTGTATTCTCCGGAATGTAGAAGCTCTCCCCCCTGTCAAAGGTCTGGAGGCCCTCTTCGCTCTCTATTTCAATGCTGCCATCTACAACTAGACCAACAGCCTCTGTTTCGCCCTTTATGCAAAATTGCCCATCTTCGATTCTTGTAAGCCTGAAATCATCTACAGGAAAGATGTACTCTCTTCTTCCTGCGCTGTCCTCGATGGTTCTGCACTTTCTCGCATCGTACTGGTCGAAGACTGCAATCCTTGCAAGCTCGTCAAGATCCATCCTCATGTGCGTAAGACCACCCCTGAGTACATTGTCTGAGTTCGTCATTATCTCTATGCCGTTTCCATAGCAGTAGGCGTGAAGCACTCCCATCTGGAGGAATACACCTTCACCTGGCTGCAGATAGACCATGTTCATCAGAAGAGGAAAGAGACAGCCGATATCATCCGGATAGAGCTCGAGGCACTTTCTTATCACGCCATCGATCGTGAACATCGAAGTCTCACCCTCTAGAAGGACATTGGTCCTCAGCTCGGATAGGATGGTTTTCTTCTCCTTTTCAGAGAGTGCATAGAGTCCCGAGTAGAGCTTCCAGTGGTCACAGAGGAAGGGTTCTATTAGCTTCCAGCTGGAAGGAATGGTAGTGCGCAGATTGTTCCTTATCGATGAAAGCGGCAGAAAACCGCACATTGCAGATACTGGAGTCAGGGCGATGAAGGCCTCTGCCTTCTGGTTGGGATCCTGGTAGTTATGGGGTTTTCCCTCAGCTCTCAGAGCCTCCTCTCTCTTCCACCCTTCCCGGGCCTGGAGAGTGTTCGGATGACACTGGATCGCAAGCGGATTCTCGATCGCAAGTATCTTGAAAAGGTACTTCAGATTGTGGCCGATGAAGCCTGAAAGCATCCGTCCATCCGAAAGGACAGCCTGCCCATTGGGATGGGTTCCCATCCAGTATTCGGCCTGGGGCCTTCCATCAGCTTCACCGACGAGGGATGGGATGAAATCGGAGTTCCCCCAGGCGTAGTTCTTTACAAAGCCCCTTATCCTGACGATTGACATCAGAAGCCCATCCTCTCGTACTGCTCTGCTGGGGCCTCCGACTCCTTCATAAGCTTTATCATCTTCTCATTGAGCATGTCGACAAGCTCCCTGTTGTCCTTGAGGTTGTGCTCCTCTGCCTTGTCGTTCTCCAGATCGAAGAGCAGGTCTCCGTACTGAAGGTGGACATCATAGTCGAGATAGGTGACCTTGGGAACGTACTTTGTGTTTCCAGGGATTTTCATCATAGGAACATTGCCGCAGTAGTCGAAGCCTCTGTAGAGCTCGTTGTCGGCCATCCTCAGCTCCTCTCTTGTGAACCAGTTTGCGAGATGCGTGGCCATCAGAGTGTACTCATAGAGCTTCGAGTTGTCCCTGGCGGCTCTCATGTATACATATCTGTCGTCGCGGACGTTGATGTGCTTTCCGAAGTAGCCGAAGAGAATTGCGTCATGCACCTTTTCATCGCTCTTTATGACAGCCTCCAGGTCCTTTCCCTGCATTGCATCTGGAACACTCTTTCCGAAGTAGTTCAGGAGTGTCACTGGGATATCGATCGTCTGGGCAAGTGCATTTCTTCTGGTACCGGCGCACTCTGGATGCCTTGGGTCATAGAGGAAGAATGGAATATTGACAAGTTCCTCGTAGCATGGCATGTAGTTCTTTGCCATGAAGCCGTGCTCGCCCAGCATGAAGCCGTGGTCCGTGTTGACGATGAGCATCGTATCCTTCCAGAGGTCGTGCTCGTCGAAGAAGTCGAGGACCCTTCCAAGATAGTCGTCGCACATCGAGATGCAGGCCTTGTAGTTGATTATCGCCTGTCTTATATCCTCAGGGTCGTGGTTGCCCGAAAGGTCATACTTCGGCCAGTCGAAATCCACGACCTCATCGGTGTAGAGCTTCTTGTACTTCTCCGGTGCATCGAAGGGTTCATGTGGATCGAAGTATTCGAGATGGAGATACCAGTTGTCCTGGTCCACATTCTTCTCCAGGAAGTCCATTCCGGCCTCGAGGCATTTTGCATGGCAGCAGTTCTCGTTCCTGGTGTACTCCCTGTTTATCCTGTCCTGTCTTCTTGGGAAGCGTTTCTGTGGAAAGTCCGAATATCCCTCGGCCCTTGCGTGCCACTCATCACCCTCCTGACCGCGGATGAACTCGGCACCTGTGAATCTCTGATGGTACGTAAGTCCACCATCCTGCCAGTAGTGGCAGTGGTCGGAGACGAACTGGGTACAGATTCCATTCTGTGAGAGAATCTCGGGAGCGGAGTCGTCGAATACCTCGAGCGGGCTCCAGGAGCGCATCAGGAAGTTGTATCTGCCGGTATGAAGCTCCCTGCGGGCAGGCATGCAGGGCATGCTTCCGCAGTAGAAGCGGTCGAAGGTTGCCGAGTGACTGGCAAGCCTTGCAAAGTTCTGCGCAATGACATCCGTGCACCCGTATGGCGGAAGATACTTCCTGTTGAGACTATCGTACATAATGGAAACTGCTTTCATTTTCTTCTCCAGATAGTATTATCGATTTGCATTTTCAAAGCGGTAAAGTGGAAAAAACCATACCACCCAAACCGGGAATCCATATACAGAAATGCCACAGCAGACCTGTGGCATCGTCGATTTCACCTCTTCAGTGCCTCTCGCCTGAATCTGTCGAGGTAGGCATCGCGGGATGAGAGCATGTAGCCTTCCATCCTCTCTCTGAAGTGCTGGATCCTCTCCTGATGTTCAGGTGCAGCTATCAGATTGACAAGGCAATCCCTGTCATCGTCAAGGCAGAAGAACTCCTCCTTGACGCGGAAGAGGTATAGGTCAACTCTCTTCTGGATTTCTGGATCAGTCTTTGCTGCCTCTACCATCGCATTGTATGTGAGGCCCTGCATCGACTCGTTCCTGAACTCCGTCTCTCCATCCGACCAGCCGTTGTAGATGTAGATGTAGTGCTTGTCCTGCACTGCCCTCATCGGATAGTAGCCTGGCTCCTTTGTCTTCGGGTTGACCGAGGTCTTGAAGAAGAGCGTGAAGATATCATCCTGATACTCCTCGTTGTCATAGAGGCAATGAAGGAAGCTCTGTCCATTGACGCCCTCGATCGGATCGAGACCGAGAATCTCGAGGAAGGTCGGCGTTATATCGATACCATTGACAAGTACGTCCACTTCCTTTCTTGCACCCTTTGCCATCGAAGAGGGAAGCTTGAAGATGTATGGGCTTCTCGTGCTGTTCAGATAGCAGTTGGTCTTGCAGAATGGAAGTGCCATTCCATTGTCGCTCAGGAAGAGGATGACGCACTCCTCGTACAGTCCTCTCTCCTTCAGGGCATCGAGAACACGACCGACGCACTGGTCTGCACGGCGCACTGAGGAGTAGTACTGTGCCATCTCCCTCCTGATGTCGGGAAGATCCGGATGGCAGGGCTTGACATCCACCTCCTCTGGTGAGTACATGTAGTCGCAATCGACATGTCGACCGAACCTCTTTATCTCCCCATCGCTTCCGGCAAATGGGCGGTGCGGATCGTGGGAGTTCAGCATCAGGAAGAAGGGCCTTTCCTCCCTCTGTGCCTCATCGAGGAACCTGCAGACATGGCCGTAGTAGTTCTCCGGATCCCGTCCCCAGTTGTCCTCGTCGGTCATCGTTCTCTGGTAGAAGTCCCAGCAGAACTTGAAGGCGGGAGCGACATGGTTCTCCTTGCCGATTATTCCATTGTAGTAGCCATTCCAGTGCAGCACCTCGGTAAGCGTGGTGCAGCTTGTATCGATCGCCTCGAAGCCTCTTGCACCGTTGCAGTGAGGATAGAGACCTGTGAGCATCACGGACCTGGAGGGCTGGCAGACACCGATGGTGACATGGGCATTCGTCAGCTTGATGTTCTCTTCGCAGAAGGCATCGATGTTGGGGCTCACCCCCTTTACAGGTGAGCCGTAGCAGCCGAGTGTATTATAGTTCAGATCATCCAGTGTGATGAGAACGACATTCTTCCTATTCATCAATCGACATCCTCGCTTCCACTGTCATCCTGCTTGACACCGGTCTTCTCGATATGCTTCTTGCTGAAGGCCTCTGCCTTCTTGTTCTGCTTGTACATCAGGATGAAGAGCAGAACGGAGATGATCTCGAAGACCAGGCAGATCGGACGGGTAAGGAAGATCATCGGAGATCCGCCGCCCATGACGATCGAGCCGTCAAGGTTGAACTCGACAATAGGTCCAAGAATGAAGCCGAGTACGAATGGAGGGCCTGAGGCACCGAGCTTCTGCAGCCAGTAGTAGATAAGACCTGCGAAGACGAAGATGCCTACGTCGAAGAGTCTGTTGTTGACTGTGAAGCAGCCAATTGTACAGAAAATGAGCAGGATAGGCATCAGAAGGACTGTCGGGACCTTCGATACGTTCCTGAATACCTTGAGAAGATACTTTCCTTCCAGATACATGATGATCTGGATGATCAGGAAGCCGAGGATGATTCCGTAGAAGTAGGTCGGCTGGTTCGTGATCATCAGCGGTCCTGGGCTGATGCCGTGCATTGTAAGTGCACCCATCAGGATTGCGGCAACGACGGAGCCGGGGATACCGAGAGTGAGAAGAGGTACGAAGGAGGTTGCACAGACTGCATTGTTTGCGGCCTCAGGTGCTGCGATGCCTTCGATCGCCCCCTCTCCGAACTCCTCAGGATGCTTGCTGCTTCTCTTTGCCTCGGAGTAGCCGAGGAAGGATGCGATCACAACGCCAGCTCCCGGTATTGCACCGATGATGGTACCAATGATGGAGGACTTGAGAATTGTCTTTGCACAGGATCTCACGATTCCACCGGTAAGCCTGTCATCCTCCTTGCTCGTTATGAGCGTCTGGCTGGTGCTCTTCTTGAGCTTGAGGATGTTCCTCATCAGCAGAGTCAGAGCGAAGATGCCCAGAAGGACCGGCAGGGAGTTGAGACCCTTCAGCATCTTCACAGAGCCGAAGGTATATCTGCTTGTACCTGCAAGTGCGCTCATGCCTATTGTCGAGCAGAGCATGCCGAGGGCTGCGCAGGTAAAGCCGGTGAATACATTCTTTCCTCCTACGCCTGCGACGATTGCAAGACCGAGCAGTGCAATTGCGAAGTACTCAGGAGGTCCGAGCTTGATTGCGAATTCGGAGATGATCGGAGCTGCGAAGAGAAGGATGAGGGAGCCGAAGAAGCCACCGATTGCCGAAGCAAGCAGTGCCATTCCGAGTGCTCTTGTCGGATAGCCCTTCTTTGCAAGCCCGAAGCCATCTGCGACGGTTGCCGCATTTCCTGTCGTGCCCGGGGTTCCGATGAGGATCGATGTGATCGAGCCGCCATAGGTTCCACCGTTGTAGATACCGAGAAGCATCAGAATGCCGCTCATCGGCTCCATGGCGAATGTAAGAGGAAGCAGAACGATGATCGCAATACCGCCGGAAAGACCGGGGATTGCACCGAATACGATACCGATGAAGACGCCCAGGATCATGAAGAGCATGTTCATTGGCGAGATGACGACGAGCAGGGTTTCAAGTATGATGGCGAGATTCATATCACTTGCCTCCGAAAATGAGCTTCAGCGGCATGCCCCATGGTAGTCTGTGGACCTTGAGACCATAGCGGAAGAAGACGAAGACAAAGACAGTAAGGATCGCGAGGACCAGATAATACTGCCACTTCCTGCTCCCCTCGATATAGAGGACGAAGAAGCCGAGTGCGATCGAGCTGATCACGAAACCTACGATGTTGAAGATAAGCAGATAGACGAACAGGGCCACGAAGCAGAGAGCTACTCTGAGCTCTCCCTTCATGTCCAGTTCTACCTCCTCCTCCATCTTGAATACCAGGCTTCTGACTAAATTGGCCACGCCGAAGAGAAGGAGGAGGACAGAGGCGAAACGAGGAAATGTAGCAGGACTTATATTGCGGTCCTCAGGTATGTACATTCCCATGTCTATCTGGCTGTAGCTGAGTATGTATGCCAGTACTGCAACTACAACAGCAAATATACCGATTGTAATGTTCTTCTTGAGTTTCATGCTACATTTCCTTTACGAAACAGCTCTTACTTGATGCCGAAGATTTCCTTCACGACAGGAATGAGTGCTATCTTGCCTGCAACAGCCTTGTCTGCGAACTGGTATGTGGAATCCTCGAGGTAGGTATTGCCTGCTGCTTCCCACTCCTTCTTGAAATCAGGATCCTTGTATGCCTTCTGGATGACCTCTCTCATGTAGTCGACGATAGCTGGATCGGTATCTGCTCTCATCTGGAAGGTGTTACAGGAGCTGAACTCGAAGTTGTGTCCCATGCTCTTGAGAGTAGGAACGCTGAGTTCGCCGTGGTCACCGGTGAAGGTCTCGATACCGGTTCCGAGGATCGGGCGGATCTTGCCGGAGAGGTAGTAGTCTCTTGCTGTCGGATAGCTGGACCATGCGATGTCGACGTGGTGGCCGAGCATGTTCGCAATGCTCTCAGGAATACTGTTGGCAACGACATTCTCCATTGCAACACCGGTCATTGTGCATGCGGCCTTGGTAGCGATGTAGACAGGACCCGACTTTGCACCGGTACCGAAGATGACAGGCTTCTTCTTGGAAGCTTCCACGACATCATCCCAAGTCTTGAATGGGCTGTCCACATTTACCCAGAAGTATTCCTCTGTGTAGTTGTTTGCCGAGAGGGATACGAAATCCTCGTGGCTATACTTCATCTTCTGGAGGATTGGGGAGAAGACCTTGTGGTCTGTGGAGAGCATGATGATGGAATCATCGTTCTTCTCTCTGGAGAGGTAGTCCTGGACTGCAACTGTAGTGGCGCCACCTGCGATGTTCTCTACGATGACGGTCTTGCCAAGATACTTCTCGATGTATCTCATCAGGATTCTTGCCTGGTTGTCCATGCCTGCACCGGAAGAGACCGGAACGATGATGGTGAGTGTATCACCAGCTGGGAACTTGACTCCACCTTCTCCACCCTCGGAGCCACCCTGTGCAAAGACAGGAGACATCACTGCAAAAGCGAGAACAGCGATCAAAAGCAAACTGAAAAATTTCTTCATAGGATACTCCTTTCTATGTATTTTTTATATTTTTTATAAAAATTCTTGATTATACCTATCACACGGTTTTTCCGATTTGTAAAGGAATATTTTCTGTCTGGAAGACCAAATTGGATATTTCCTCACAAAGTGAGGAACTGCTTTTCAACAAATACTATATTTATGTTGATTTAAGCAGAAGTTAATAAATATTTTACCAATTACTCCACAAACATGATTACGACTTAACAAAGAACTACCCATATTCCCGGACTCCAAAAACGTGCCTCCAAGAGGAGTTCTTTTCGACATTTCCACCCTGGAAGTCGGGGAAAACGAAGAATCAAACTTCTTTTCAATTGCTATTTCTGCTGGTAGAATCGTTCACATGGAATACAACTTCAGCCTTCTGCAGCGCAAGGAAAAGGAGATGCTCATGGCCATTGTCAGGGCCAAGCGGATCTCCAGGACCGCACTTCAGAAATCATCAGACCTGAAGATTGCGAATTTCTACAACACCGTCGATGCACTCTGCAGGTCCGGCTTCGTAAATAAGACAGAGAGCCCCAACCATGAGAAGAAGGGGCGTCCTTCAGAATTTCTCTCACTGAATGAGGAGTGCCTGAAGTTCCTCTATATCTTCCTCTCGAAGAGCAAGTTCCAGCTGGGCATAAGCAACCTCAATGGAAAGCTCTCCGAGACAGAGGAGATGAAGGTCGATGAAAACTTTACGGCGAGTGATTTTCTCGAGCGGTGCCGCAGCTACCATTCAAGAATGAAGGAAAGGTATCCGATCGCAATTGCCGCCTTCGTCATGGGAATCAACCCGAACAGCAGGGTCCACTCCGGCTTCAACGATACATTCTTCGACCCAGAGCTCGAGATGAAGCTCAGAAGTACTCTGGGCATACCACTCTTTTCCGATACGATCGCTAGGGCCACAGCTCTTGGAATCTACAATGAGAAGTACTCCCAGAAGGTCAGCTCGCTCATCTTCTGCAACCTCAGCACAGGTATCGGAATCGGCATGGTGAACGAGAGGATCAACGAGGACTTCTGGTACTCAAACAGGGCGAACATCGAGCACTGGAGTCTCGATCCGAATGGAAGGATGTGCTACTGCGGAAAGAGAGGCTGTCTCGCGACCTCGCTTGGAACGAACAGCATAGTCCAGAATGCCAGAAGTCTGGTTGAAGAGGGAAGAGCCTCTCTCCTGAATGGCGATTTCGGCTTTCCCGATGTCGTCCAGGCCGCGAACAGTGGAGATGCAGTTGCAAGGGAGGTGATGGACGAAGCGGCCAAGGCCTTTGTCCAGGCACTTGGAAATCTGTACAGCATCTTCCACTTCGAAGTGGTCGCAATCGGAGGGACCACCTGCAGGGACAACAATCGATTCTTCCAGACCGTCAGGAAGCTTATGCCGAAGGATCTCTTCGATTTCTACATTGAGAAGGACTTCATTTCTAAGGCAAGCAAGGGAATCTGCTACAGGATAATCCGAGAGCTTCTTTCCTGACTCATACCACCAAGACCGGGAGGTAATTCGTGATACATACCATCAGAAATGAAAAACTGACCTGCTCGATCGACTCTCGTGGAGCCCAGCTCATATCGCTTTCATCCTCCTCGGGAACAGAGTATATCTGGACAGGAGAGAAGGATATCTGGCCCTGGCACGCACCGGTTCTCTTCCCCTGCTGCGGCTCCTTTCCCGATGGCTTCCTGGTCGATGACAGAATATATCACCTGCCCCAGCATGGTTTTCTGAGAAATGCCGAGCATGCCGACTTAGGTGATGGAGTCTTCCTCTACGAGAGCATGGGAGAAGAGGAGTACCCCTTTGCCCTCTCGGCAAGGACAAGCTTCTGTCTGGAAGAAAGCACACTGATACACCGCCTTGAAATCGAGAACAGGGACAGAAGACCGATGCCATATTCCATGGGCTTCCACACAGGCTTCCTGCTTGAAAATGCCAAGCTGGAATTCGAGTGCGACGAGGAGGAGCTTGGAGGCAGCATCTTCAGGGCAGATGACTCGACACTCGAGAAGACCTGCTTCTTCACGAAGCTGAAATCCAGAAGGCTTCTCTGCTCCGATGCAAAGGGAAAGCGGCTCGAGCTCTACTCTCATGAGTTCACGACCCTCGTGCTCTGGACGATGAAGGGTCACAGCCGGGACTTCATCTGCATCGAGCCGAGAGTAGATACAGTTGCAGAGGGAGCAAGGCACCCCTTCAAGCGAGTGCTGGAGCCAGGAGGCATCTGCACTCTCGAAGAGAGAATAACGATTCTTGGGTAGATGGATGAAGACCGCCACAGAAAAGTGACGGTCTTCTCATCTTCAGAACTAATTCGTCTTTATTACTATCTTACCACTTGTCCTTCCCGAGGCCATTGCCTTTATGGCATCTTCAAGCTCCTCGACCGGACGGATGCTGTCTATGTAGCCCGAGGAGTCGAACCTGTTGCTCTCAAGCAGCCTTACAGCCTTTTCCATGGAGCTCTTGTTCAGGGCAAAGGAACCCATGAATGAAGCATCCTTCCTGTAGATCTCGAAGGGGCTGAGCTTCACGATATCCGCACTGCTGCACACTCCAAATGAGAGGAACTGACAGCCGAAATCCATCCTTTCGAAGGAGCTCTGGATGCTGTTGACATTGCCAGTGCAGTCTATGATCACATCGTAAAGCTCCTCATCGACATCGCGTCTGGGATTCACAAGCCTATCCGCACCCATGGCCCTTGCACGCTCGAGCCTTGACTCGTTCATGTCGCAGACAGTGATCAGACTCGGCATCATCCCTCCAAGAAGCTGGAGGAACATCAGGCCTATCGCACCTGCCCCATTGATCCTGATCTTCTGGTCATGGGCAAGTCTCAGCTTGTCGATTCCATAGATCACATTGGCAAGAGGCTCGGCAAGGCAGAGCCTGTAGGGGTCCATATCCTGTCTGACCTTATAGACACTTGTCTCGGGAACAAGTATGTACTCAGAGAAGCCGCTAGGACCTTTAAGACCGATTGTAGTCCTGTGCTGGCAGTTGTTGCTCTGATCCTTGAAGCATGCAGAGCAGCTGTTGCAGGTGAAGAAGGGGTTGATCACAACGAGCTCTCCCTTTTCGAAATGGGAGTCACTGCTGTTCACCTTCTCGACATGGCCACAGACCTCATGTCCGATATGGAAGGGAAAGACCTTTCCGAATATCGTCTCTCCAAGAAAGGAGTGGACATCGGAGCCGCATATACCACAGCAGATGGTCCTGATGAGGACCCATCCTGCTGGGACCTCGGGTATCTCGACATCATAGAATCCTATCCTTCCTGGACCATCCAGCTGTACCTGTCTCCTCTCCTGCCTCCTCTCAGATACTTGACGGCAACTTCCTTGAATCCTCCGAGCTGTCTGTCCAGTAGGAGTCGTTGAGATGCCTGCTCGGCTTCTGTGCAAGCTGCATGAAGTCGTATATCTTCCAGTTCTCTCTCATCCTGGCCTTCACCTCTTCATTCGATGGCAGGCCCTCGAGCTCCTTCCTGAGCTCTGCAGCTATTTCAGGGTGCTCCTTGATGATATTGACAGTCTCCTTCGGATCCTTATCAAGGTCAAAGAGGATATCCCAATCCTCGTAGTCTGCCCTGGTGATGAACTTGTACTGGCCCTTTCTCACCATGCGCGAAATGGAGTTCATGTGGTCGACCTCCGGGAACTTGCCAGGAGCTCCGAAGATACCGAAGACCTCGGAGACTATTGCCCTGTTCATATCGACATCCTTGTCAAGGACGTTGACGCCATCGATGCATGGAGGATTCTCGATACCTGCATAGCCGCAGAGTGTTGGAACGTAATCGATGATGCTGACAGGATCCTTTCTCCTGACTCCGACCTCGATGCCATCACCTTCCATTACCAGAGGAATCCTTGCAGAGGTCTCGAAGAGAGACATCTTTGCAAAGAGTCCCATGTCTCCGCACATGTCGCCATGGTCGGAGGAGTACATGAAGGCACCCTTCTGTCCGTTCCTCTCCTGGTAGGCCCAGAATGCATCCCTCACCTTGCCGATATTCTCATCGAGCTGCTCTACCATGCCACAGTATGCAGCCTGGGCCTGGATGACCTGCTCTCTTGTGTGCTTGAAGCGGTCGAGCCTTACCCTGTAGGCAGGATCGAGGAACTCTGGTGGATTGTCGAAGCTCTCTGGGACTGTGACCTTGTCCAGATAGTAGCGGTACTTCTCTATCGGAGCCACATATGGGAAGTGAGGTGCATAGGTTCCTACGATTATGAACTGGGGTCTGTCGTGAGGCTGGCTGAGCCAATCGACAGCAGTCTGGGTAACGAGTGCATCGTATTCGAGGATAGGAGAGTTTCCACCACCCATCACATCCGTGCAGCCCCTCTCGTCGAAGCAGGTCATGAATGGACCTCTAAATCTCTCCTGCAGCTTCCTCTCAGGCTTCCACTGAGGTGGAGTGCAGTCGCCGACGAGACGGTGCTCGAAGCCGTGGTTCTGGTTCTCTCCAACGAAGTGCATTCTTCCAATGAGAGTTGTCTCATAGCCGGCTGCGGCAAAGGCGTGGGCAATTGTAGGAATGGTATCCGGGAGAACGGCATAGTTGTTCAGGATACCGGTCTTCGTCGGAAGACGACCGGACATCAACGCCATTCTTGCGGGAACACATAGAGGACATGAAGTGTATGCTGCATCGAAAATGGTACCTTTTCTTGCCATGTCGTTGAGCACTGGAGTCCTTGCGATACCACCATAGCACTCCGAAACCATCGGTGTATGCTGGTCACTGAAATAGAGCAGTATGTTTCTTCTCTCGTCTGCCATGGATTTCCTTCCTTTTTTCTATCGATTCCTCACCAAAGAGAGCGGGGATAGAATTCTATTTGATGAACCTATCGAAGAAAGCAATATATATATTCCTGAGTCTGTCATCAAGATAGCTCAGACCCGTCTCTTTTATATCCTCTGGAATTCCAAAGACTGCTTCTGCAATACCACCACAGATTGCAGCTATCGTATCGCTATCTCCACCAAGCGAGATCGCATTCCTGATGGCATCCTCATAACTTGTGGCCTCATAGAGCGAGAGGAAGGCAGCCTGACAAGTTCCATCACAGACACTGCACCACTTATAGACCTTTCTGAGCTCATCTACAGTTGTATCTATAGGATAGTAGTACTTTGTCTCTATTTCTCTGATGTCATCGATAGACGAACCATTTCTTGCCATGAATATCTGGACAGCAGTCGCTTCAGCTCCCTTGATACCATCTGGATGATTGTGGGTCACAGCAGTTACAGCCTTGCTCATGAGGATGCACTCTTCAGGTGTTCTAGCTGCATATCCTACTGGAGAGACTCTCATCGCACTTCCATTTCCGCAGGAGTTGTAGGGTCCCATCTTCGGGTCGGATAGCCATACTCTGAAGTGCACACCATAACCTGCATTAGGATACAGAATGCCGATCTCTCTCATATACTTTACTGAGAGTTCTGCGAGACGCTCATAGCTGGGTCTCTTCTCGTCATCCCAAACCAGTATGGCCTTGGCAAGAGCGAAAGTCATTACAGAGTCATCTGTAAAGAAGCAGCTGTCCTTGAAGAATGTGAAATCCTTCCTATGTATGTTGTGCCACTCGAATCTCGAGCCTACGATATCACCAATAATTGCACCCAGCATCAGTTGTTCTCCTTTCCTCTTCTGGCATAGTCCTCGTCGATTCCATTTCTCCAGGAAGCCGAAAGCTTCTTCTTGTTGGGCATTCTCCTCATCTCGCAGATTGCCTCATTCACAGCTATGTAGTTCTTTATGGTACCGGTAACATCACTTACGTATTTTACGGCATTCTCCTTCCTGATTCCATATCTGGCAGCAGTTTCGACTGCATCGATATTCGCACCCAGGAAAATAAACTCCCAGCCATACTTCTCCTGTTGTCTCGATACCATCTGTCTGACCCTGTCTGCAGTGTAGTGACTGCTGGCATTCTCCATTCCATCTGTCGTGATCACGAAAAGTGTCCTCTTCGGTCTGTCCTCCTCGCGAGCATACTTGTGCACATTTCCAACATGATTGATCGCAGAACCAAGAGCATCGATCAGGGCTGTGCATCCCATTGGCCGATAATCATATCAGTAAGATTCTTTACTTCCTAAATTGGAACTCTATCAAGAATGACTTTTGACATATTATTGAAAGTGACCAGAGAAACAAGGCAAGCACCATCCTCTTCTCTCTGTTTTTCCAACGTCGAATTGAATCCTCCAATCGTGTCGTCCTTGAGTCCATTCATTGAACCGCTCTCATCAAGAATAAATACGACTTCAGTAAGTTTTTCGTTCATTTTGCTTCTCCTGTTTTCTTAAGATGGCTTCATCATATCGAATCAGGAGAAGGCTTGAATTAACTGCGAGTTAATGGTCTTTGCAGAGAGTCATTCCCTATCTGGAGTCAGAGTCTCGAGCTTTTTTAGAATATCATGTGATAGGATGTAATGAGAGGTTCTTCCATCTGCAACAAGCTCAATGTATCCGTCCCTTACCAGTTCCTCGATATCTCTGAATGCTGTTGCGCTTGTGCATTTTGTCAAGCGACTCCACTTCTCTGCATTCAGTCTTCCATAGAAAGAGCCACTTGCCAGCCTATAAAGAATACTGAGCTGTCTTCCATTGTATCTTGAACCAGCCTTCTGCATCATCATCGTGAGTCTTATCTTGTTCCTGCAGGTCGAATATGCCTCATCCATCAGAAATACAGCCCTGTTTATATACCATACAATCCAACTGGTAATATCCAGACTCCCTTGCTTCTACGTACGTTCAAGAATGTCATAATATTCAGACCTGGACATGCTTATGAGTTTTCCATAAAGCCCACCTTCTCTGGAAAGATAGAAATCGCTTACTGCTCGGGAAATCCTTCCATTACCATCTTCGAAAGGGTGAATCGATACCAGATAGAAGGAAGCGATGGCAGAAAGGATAATTGGCTCCTCGTCAAGAGCCTATATCTTCTCTATGAAGATGGAAATCTCCTTTTACACTTCAGAACCCGGCACCGCCTCATACTTCACAGTCTCATTGAATTTTCCATCATAGACCCTAACATGGATATTGCCCTTTCTGAACTGGCCCACATGCTCTGGCCGATTGGCCTTCGGTAGGCCTTCGAAAAGAAGCCTATGCCAATAGAGAAGCAAGCTCGCAGAAAGCTCTCTTTCCCTGGAATTGGTCGCATCGAGCACAAGCTCGGCAGTTGTCTCGGCATTCCGATCCGATTCTGCCTCTGTCCGCATTTCTGGATCGAGCTTTCCGAGAAGAGAGTTAAGGACTGTTTCGAACCTGATCGTTTCGCCCTCTATCAATGAGCTATGGACAGCTTCCGAGGCATAGTTCTCTGCCAGGAAGATGGTCTGGGCTTCGGGCAACAGCAATTGAAAGATCTCGTATGTTCTGCTTCTGCTCGATTTTATATGGAGACGGCAGTATCCACCCTTTCCCTGTCATAAAGGAAATTCGGCCACGAATCGCACTGCCATATATAGCCCATACTATCATTCATCAGAATTGATAGCAGTTGTCCATCAATCTCTCAAATTTGAGAGATATTCCGCTGTTATTCTCAAAAAATGAGAAATGAAATCGTCAATAGCCGTTAAAAAAATAAGATAATAGTCGTTCTGTCAGCAAAAACTGCATAAGACAAAAAATGCTAAATCAACAACGGTAAAGTGCCAGAAAATAATGTAAATTGACCGCTACTGAAAGCCATGCCTACTCTGAACTTGAATTAGGGAAAGCTTAACTATGACAAAGTATATTGCAGATACATACAAACGAAAACCAGGCATAACAGCACGCAAGGTATTGGCGCGAGACTGGCAACTTCTCGTTCTATGCGTGCTTCCTGTCGCATACTTCATAATCTTCTACTATGTACCCATGTATGGGGTACAGATTGCATTCAAGGATTTCAGGGCCGCCAACGGAATCTGGGGAAGCAAATGGGTCGGTCTCAAGCACTTCAAGCGATTCTTTGCGTCATACCAGTTCTGGCCACTCATCAGGAATACTCTAGGCCTCAGTCTCCTCCAACTCCTTCTAAGCTTTCCGTTCCCGATAATCCTTGCAATTCTCCTTAACCAGATGAAGAACACAAAATTCCGCAAGTTCGTTCAGACTGTTGCCTACTGCCCACATTTCATCTCCATTGTCGTCCTCACCAGCATGCTATACATCTTCCTCTCTCCTAGAAATGGCATTGTCAACACTCTTATCAAGGCCTTTGGAGGACAATCCATCTTCTTCCTGGGAGAGGCAAAGTACTTCAAACCAGTCTTCGTCTTCTCTGGCATATGGCAGAACGCTGGATGGAATGCCATAATCTACATCGCTGCACTAGCAGGAATAAGCCCGGACCTCTATGAGGCCTGCGAAGTGGATGGCGCCAACAAGTGGCAGAGAATCTGGTATATCGATCTTCCAGGCATTCTCCCGACTATGGTCATGATGTTCATTCTTGAAATCGGCAAGGTCATGAATCTAGGTTTTCAGAAAGCCTACCTGATGCAGAATGCACAGAACCTCGCATCAAGCGAAATAATCTCTACATACATCTATAAGGTCGGCCTCATAAATTCCCAGTACAGCTATTCTGCGGCAATAAATCTATTCAACAACGTAATAAACATAATACTCCTCGTCACCTGCAACCATCTTGCAAGAAGAGTGACCAAGAACAGCCTTTGGTAATAGGAGGGGATCATGAAACTAGCAGAATCAAGAAGCTTCACCAAGTTCAGGACCCAATCCCTGCCCGACAAGTTCTTCGACATCTTCAACTTCTTCATCCTTGGTCTGGTTTCCTTCAGTATCGTATATCCTCTCTACTTTGTAATCATCGCTTCTTTCTCCGATCCGGTCGCTATCAACAATGGGGAAGTGGTCTTCTGGATCAAGGACTTCACGATCGAAGGCTACTTGAAGATATTCGAGAACACCAAGATATGGAGAAGCTATCTGAACACCATCGGCTATACCGTCATCGGTACTATCATTCAGCTGACACTGACCATGCTTCTTGCATATCCACTGAGCAGAAGGGAGTTCTTCCTCCGCAATCCGATTCTCTTCCTTGCAATGTTCACCATGTATTTCCGGGGAGGACTGATTCCCACATTCCTCTGGGTCAACAAACTTCATCTCTACAATACAAGACTCATCATCATACTTCTTCCGGCAATAAATGTCTTCAATCTACTGATTGCCATGAACTTCATACGGAACAGCATTCCCGAGGAACTCTATGAAGCTGCGTCCATCGACGGCCTAGGGCATATCGGATACTTAACCAAGATCGTCATACCCCTATCCAAGGCTATAGAGGTCGTCCTCATTCTCTATTATGGAGTTGCCCACTGGAATGAATTCATGAATGGTCTGATCTACTTAAGGGATGAAACTCTTTATCCTCTCCAGCTCACACTGAGAGGGATACTCCTTCAAAACCAGGTTTCAAGCCTCGGTGACGTCGACAGCATGGTAGAACAGCAGAAGGCGGCAGAACTGATCAAGTATGGACTCATCATCGTGTCCTCTATCCCTGTCATGGTCGTCTATCCGTTCATCCAGGGATATTTTGCAAAAGGTGTTATGGTCGGCTCTGTAAAGGGCTGAAAAACATAATAAGGAGTTTATCATGAAAAGATCTTATTTACTTGCTCTCGTGGTTCTCTTCATTACAGCAAGCGCATTCTCCCAGGGAAGTCAGGAAACAAAAACACCAGCTCCCCAGACTGCAGCAGCAATAGGCTTCCATGCCGAAGGCCTTCCCATCGTAGACGAACCAACAACCTTTGAAATCGCAGCAGCAACACAGAAGAACAAGAACTTCAAGGAACTGGAGTTCTTCAAGAGGCTTGAAGCTGACACAAACGTAATAATCAACTGGAACATGTCATCCGATGACGGCTGGAATGAAAAGAAGTCTCTTCTTTTTGCCAGCAATCTTCTTCCTGATGCATTCTACGGCAATGAAATCCTTTCCGATGTCGATATAATGAAGTATGCCTCCCAGGGGCTCCTGATTCCACTCAATCAGCTTATAGAGCAATATGCTCCGAACTACAAGGCAGTTCTCGACGCCCATCCTGAATACAGGAGCCAGATTACTGCACCAGACGGGAACATCTATGCTCTCGGTACTATAAATGAAATCACACCGACTACCCACGACAAGCTCTTCATCAACAAGACCTGGCTCGACAATCTCGGTCTGACAGTCCCTAACACAATCGAAGAGTTCGAAGCAGTGCTCAAGGCATTCAAGGAGCAGGATGCCAATGGCAATGGTGATCCGAATGATGAAATCCCGTTCACCTTCCGCTACTCCTCCACAGACCTCTACAACAGGCAGCAGGGTATTCAGTCCCTTTTTGGAACCTTCGGCCAGCTAGATGACATCTATCACTACATCGTCAAGGATGGAAAGGCCATCTATACTCCTACGACGGAACCCTACAAAGCTGCCATCCAGTATTTCCACAAGCTCTATGCAGAAGGTCTCATAGACAAGGAAGTCTTCACCCACGATAAGAATGTCTACGTTTCCAAGATCCAGAGCCCGAACAACATCGTAGGCCTGTTCCTCGGATGGAGCACCTCGGCTACAGCAGCAGCGAACAAGGAAAAGTACATCCCAATGGCTCCTCTTGTGAACACAAATGGCCAGAGAATATGGAGAACAGTCAACAATCATGTCATCTCCAGAGGAGCCTTCGCCATCACCAGCAAGTGCAAGCATCCTGAAGTCCTGATGAGATGGATAGACCAGTCCTATGAGAAGGAGACATCTCTTGAGATATGTCAGGGCATGATCGGCAAAGCCATGATGAAAACAGAAGATGGCAGATACGAATTCATCAAGCTTCCAAAGGGAACGAATCTCGATGCAGTTATCCATGAATATGGTCCTGGCAACGACGGAACCTTCGCTGTTGTCAATGAAATAATCGATAAACTGAAGCTCAATGCAAACCTCCAGGAAAGAAGGAATCTCGACAAATTCTACTCCGAATACAATGTCCCGATCTCTGAAATGTATCCATCGGTATTCTTCACAGAAGACGAGATAGAAGAGGTCAGCATCCTTCAGACCGACATCGAATCCTACGTCCTGCAGAAGTATGCCTCCTGGATTGTCGAAGGAGGAATCGAGAAGGAATGGAATGACTTCCAGGCAAGACTAAAGAGCATGGGCGTCGAAAGATACATCTCCATATATCAGACAGCGCTCGACAGATTCCTGGCAGCACAGAAATAACAAAAGGAGTCAACAGGGGTCGAGGAGAAACAGCTCTTCGACCCTGTATATGAAATACCAATGAAGAATCTTATAGTCATCATGGCAGACCAGTTGAGATATGATGTCCTCCAGAAAGGCTTCACGCCTCACATCGATGCGCTCCTTTCAGAGAGCGTCAGATTCACAAATGCCTATTGCGCATCCCCTCTCTGCGTTCCTTCTCGTGGCGCTTTCTTCACAGGACTCTGTCCCAACAGCAATGGCTCCTTGATCAACCCCTGGGAGCCGAAGGATGCACCTTATGGCGATGTCAGGGCTTCTGTGGACAACCTATACGATCTGATGCAGGACGATTGGTATTTCATACACAGCGGAAAGCAGCATCTCTTCACAGAAAATTCCAAGTTGGAGAGCCGACCCGAGTCGAAAGTCGTCTGGGCCTCTACTGAAAAGACATACAAGGCCTTTCTCTCCCAGAACGGAAAGAGGCAACCGGGACTTCTACCGAAGTTCAAGACCTATATTCCAGAGATGGTGTCAGGAAAGGTGACAAAGGTCTCCAGATACTCCAATGCAGAGACCGGGTGCTATCCAGAAGATGAAGAGTATTACTTCGACTCATACTTCACGGAAATGACGCTGAAGGCCCTGAAGACCAGGGATAGAAGGAAGCCTCTGGTCCTCTCTGCAATGTTCCTTGCCCCACATCCCCCCTTCGAAATTCCAGAACCCTGGTTCTCTTCCGTGAAGGAAGAAGATTTTTCTATGCCTGAGAATGTTGGAGTCTTCTACCCTCATCAGTCTCCTCTCCAGCTGTACAACCTGACCGGAATCGTAGGCACTCGCTACTCCAAAATGCAGTGGAGAAGAGCCTGGAGAGTCTATCTGGGGCTCGTCTCCATGCTGGATGAAAAGGTCGGACTTATTCTCGATGAACTTGAGAAACAAGGTATCTATGATGACTCCATGATCATCTTCTCTTCCGATCATGGAGAGATGCTTGGCTCTCACTCTCTCTTTCAGAAGATGTGCATGTATGAGGAGTCAGCAAAGATTCCTCTTTCCATCAGGCTTCCACAAGGCTGGAAACAGGTTTCCAGGACTGTAGACTCACTCGTCAGCCATCTCGACATAATGCCGACTATCTGTGACTACTTCGATATAGAATCAAAGAACAGCTTCGAAGGGGCCTCTCTTCGACCTCTTCTAGAAGGGAAAGCAAGAAAGGAGAATCCAATCTTCATCCAGTTCGATGGGAATGGGGCAAGATCCAACTTCCAACGCTCAATCATCCACAATGGATTCAAGCTTATCGTCGACATTTTCAAGGATGAGGAGTTCTATGAGCTCTACCATATTGCAGAAGACCCAATGGAGACCACGAACCTGGCCTTTCATGCAGAATTCGATGATATCCTAAGGAGTCTTTTCTCCTCTCTGGACGAGCACATGAGGGCAACGGGAGATATTATTACCCTAAGACCAATGGATCCAGACACCTTCAGGAGCCTCTATGGAGACTTCAGGGCATGACCATGGACAAGGGCAAAGAACTCACAAAGAGACTTTTCTTCTCCTGGACAAAGGCACTGCACTCCCACCAGGCAGCCTTTTGGGGCAACCCAAAACTCGACGGAGCCCTGATCTGTCCTGCCTGTGGAAAGATTCATGGACGCTGCGTGGAAGCAATCTATCCTTTCATGGCCATGGCCAGGACTACAGGACTGAGCTTCTGGTCCAAGGATGCCGAACGGCTATTCGACTGGGCAGAGGAAACTGTCTCACAACCTGACGGAAGCTTTCTCAATGACATCGACTCAGACTGGAAGGGGACCAGCGTCTTTGCTGCCATCTCCTTTGTAGATACACTTGAGGACTTCGGTACTATCCTTGAGCCATCTTTCAAGAAAAAGCTTGAAGGCCGGCTTCTGAAAGCATCAAAGTATCTCTGCTCTGAAGATAGCTATCTCGAAAAGAATACAAACTACCCCGTTTCCATAGCCCTTCTTCTCTACAGAAGTGGTCTCTACTTCAGTGATGAGAAGCTCCTCCAGAAAGCTGAAGACTACAAGAGAGTCTGCAAAAGCGTCATGACTCCAGAAGGCTTCATTTTTGGAGAAGGCTTTATGCGAAATGGGAGAAGCGCCCGAAATCTCCTTGCCATCGACATAGGATACAATGTAGAGGAAACTCTTCCCGCAATGGTGAAACTAGGCATTCTGACAAAGGATGAGGAACTCCTGTCCATTGCAGAAAGAGGCTTCAGCAAGCAACTGGAGTTCATGCTCTGTGACGGAGCCTGGGATAATAGTTTTGGAACCCGAAACTTCAAATGGACATACTGGGGCAGCAGGACCAGTGATGGGGCAGCGGAAGGGCTTCTTCTACTGAAGGAACGAAATGCACTCTTTTCAGAGGCTGCATACAGGAACCTTCTACTGATGGAACAGAGCACGCATGATGGGCTTCTATCAGGCGGTCCACACTATGGCTCTGCAATGCAGCCGACATGCATCCACCATACTTTCACACATGTAAGACCTCTTGTATCGATTCTTGTCCACGATCTTTGGGATAATGCTACTCAGAGTACACAACTGCTTCCTCGCTATCAGAAGCAGGGAGTCACAGAGAACAAGGATATTGCATCCTTCGTCTATACCTGCAGCAACTACACTGCTACCATCACCGCATACGACTGGCCCTACATGCCTGCTGGTCATACCTCAGGAGGGACACTTTCCCTTCTCCACTCAAGCAGATTAGGACCTATTCTCATTTCCGGGATGGGAGAATACTGGCCAAAGGAAAAGAACAACATGCAGCTTCCACAGGGGAAGATCATACATGAATGTCTGGACCTCAGGATCGAGATGGAAGAAGAGGACAGGACATTCTCTTCAAGGGAATGCATGAATGCCTCTCTCACTCGAATTGATAAATGCTCCTTTCTTGCTTCAGGAATACTTATGAGCAAAAAGGGCGAAATCTCCACCTCTCCTGTGCACTATGAAATATCCTACCATTTCAAAGAGAACATAATTGAGATAATTGCTACCTGCAAAAGGGGAACTCTTGTCTGCCCGATCGTTTCAAGGCACGACGAAGAGATTGTCCAAATCGGCAACAAGGTTCTCATCGAAAAGAATTAGGATGTCCTCAGCTAGAGAAGACGATGATATTCTTGCATTGACGGATGCAGGAGCCGGTGATCGTGTAATCCCTTTTAGTGAGGACATCAGGTACCTCAAAAAAGAAAATACAATAG
>Ga0208297_1000188_pt1 | contig 161009 bp, 125 predicted proteins | sample LMS_cellobiose_e_FD_187367 | JGI IMG/M metagenome (GOLD analysis project Ga0208297, IMG submission 187367) | Rumen-fistulated moose microbial communities from Alaska, USA - LMS_cellobiose_enrichment (SPAdes) (version 2) | ecosystem: Host-associated > Mammals > Digestive system > Stomach >... | reverse complement strand
AAGAAAGCAAGTATGGCGGATAGAGCGAAGATCAGGATAATCCGGATTGTTTTCATACTAAAAGTTAAAAGTCTATGTCCGTTTTATCAAATAATGTGGTAATTAATTACAAATGTAATAAAAAAAGTCAGTAATTTTACAAACTGAAACATTTGACGAAATGGGGAATTTTCTCGCACCTCCGGCTCACAAGCCGGAAATGACGGGCAACGTCGACAAGGAGTATAAGAGACTGCGCTGGCAGGTATTCCTGGGCATATTCATCGGCTATGCCGGATTCTACATCGTAAGGAAGAATTTTTCGATGGCCATTCCTGGACTCGAGAAACTTGGATTCGAGACCGGAGAGCTCGCTATCGTATTGTCAATGAACGCGATAGCCTATGGTTTCTCGAAGTTCCTGATGGCCAGCATCTCGGACCGTTCTGATGCCAGGAAATTCCTGCCTCTCGGCCTTGTGATGGCCGCCTTGTCAATGGCCTTCATGATCGTTCCGGTGAAATGGCTGGGAATCGAACACAAAGCATGGGCGATCACGCTGATGGCGGTGCTCAACTTCCTGGTGGGCTGGTTCAACGGGATGGGATGGCCTCCTTGCGGGAGGGTGATGACCCATTGGTTCTCGATCAAGGAAAGAGGCACATGGATGTCGTTCTGGAATTGCGCCCACAACGTTGGAGGAGCCCTTGTCGGACCTATGGCGACCTACGGCGCGATCTGGTTCGGTTCATGGTTCTACGGAGCCCATTCCGAATATTACTTTATTATCGGTTCGTTCGTCTTCCCTGCCGCCGTAGCCATACTGATTGCGGTCATAGCCTTCTGCATGATCCGCGACACGCCTCAGTCCTGCGGCCTTCCGTCAATCGAGAAATGGTCCGGCCATGCCGCCCAGACATATTCCGAGAAAGCCGAGGAAGTGCTCAGTGTCAAGGAGATATTCAAGACCGTACTCAGCAACAAGCTCCTCTGGTACATCGCTTTTGCCAACGCATTCGTGTACATGGTCCGCTACGGTTGCCTGGACTGGGCGCCGAAGATCCTTACCGACAAAGGCATAGACATCAAGAGCACCGGCTGGGCATACTTCGCTTACGAATTCGCCGCCATCCCCGGGACAATCATCTGCGGATGGCTGAGCGACCACGTGTTCAAAGGCCGCAGGGCCCTCCCTACCGTCATATTCATGGCCCTGGTGGCCATTGCAGTGTTCATATATTGGAAGAACCTCGACAACCTCACCGTCATCATAGCCTGCCTGATCGCCATCGGCTTCTTTATCTACGGCCCGGTGATGCTAATCGGCGTACAGGCCCTCGACCTTGCACCGAAGAACGCCGCCGGTACCGCAGCAGGCCTGACCGGTTTCCTTGGCTATGTCCTGGGCACCGCCATCCTGGCCAACATCGTCATAGGTTTCGCGATGAAGAACCTGGGGCTGGACAGCGTCTTCATGATGCTCATCGCGGCATGCGTCATCGCCATCCTTCTGATGATGCTCACCTACAAGGCAGAGCAATATCTGGTCAAGGGTAAATAAGTCTTATCCCGGCGTTAATAATAAAATAAGAACAAAAATTTTGGAATAAATACAAACGTTTGTATATTTGCAGACAGACGGACACTCTACAAAGTCCGATGATTGCATAACGACATGACACTAAACTCGTCCAGAAAAATACAAACGATTGCATTAATAACTGCGATACTCGCGGTTTCAGTTGTATTCACCGCAGGTAAGAAGAAATCCTATGAATTTGCGGAACTATACGAAAACCTTCCATTCAAGATGGAGAAAGTCCGCCGGCCTGCCATCCCTTCCAGGACGGTCAGCCTGACATCATACGGTGCCGTCGGAGACGGAATGACTCTCAACACCGAGGCTTTCGCGAAAGCCATCAGCGGACTCAGCGCCAAAGGGGGCGGACACCTTGTCGTCCCTGAAGGAATATGGCTCACCGGACCGATAACTCTCCTGTCCGGAGTGGACCTCCACCTCGAGGAGAATGCGATTATCGTATTCAGCGCGGACCAGGACCTGTATCCGATCATCAACACCAACTTCGAAGGACAGGACATGAGGCGCTGCCTCTCCCCCGTCAATGCCTTGGGCCAGAAGAATATCTCCATCACCGGAAAGGGAATCATCGACGGCAGCGGAGACAAATGGCGTGAAGTCAAGAAACAGAACGCGCCTCCGAAGGTCTGGAAGGACCTCCTGAAGAGCGGAGGAGTCCTCAGCGACAAGCAGGACGTATGGTTCCCGGACGAAGGCTACAAGGCGGCCCGGGCTACCTCCGGCAATTTCAACAAGCCTGCCGAATCGCTGGACGAGAACTACATCAAGACATTCCTCAGACCGGTGCTGGTGTCGATCAGGGAATGCGAAGGAGTGCTGCTCGAAGGGGTCACTTTCCAGAATTCCCCTGCCTGGAACATCCACCCGCTGTTCAGCCGCAACATCATCATCAAGGACATCAACGTGCGGAATCCGTATTACGCTACCAACGGCGACGGTATCGACATCGACGCCTGTGAGAACGTAATACTCCAGGGCGCCACTTTCGATGTGGGCGACGACGCCATCTGCATCAAGTCCGGAAAGGACGAAGACGGCAGGAGGCACGGGATACCTTGCAGGAACCTGCTCATCGACAGATGCACCGTCTATCACGGACACGGCGGTTTCGTGGTCGGCAGCGAGATGAGCGGCGGAGTCGAGAACATCAAGGTCACCAGAAACTGCTACCTCGGAACCGATGTAGGACTCCGGTTCAAGAGCACAAGGGGCCGCGGCGGGGTCGTAAGGAACATCTGGATCGATGACATCAAGATGAAGGACATCATTGCAAATGCCGTGATATTCAATTTGTTCTATGCCGGTAAAGCAGCCACGGAGGCAAAAGGCGGCACAGCTGCGGAGGAGCCTGTATTCAAGGCTGACATCACCACTCCGGAGTTCTGCGGCATACATTTCAAGGACATCGTATGCAACGGAGCTGCCAGCGCCATATTCATCAACGGTCTCCCGGAGAAACCGGTCAGGGACCTTACTTTCACCGATGTGGTAATCTCCGCGGACAAGGGCATCGAGGTCAACGCGGCATGTGACATACTATTCGAACGCGTTACCGTGAACACGCCTGGAGGCGATGCTCCGAAAGTGACCGGCTCGGAAAGGATTTCTTTCAAATAGGATCGGAATGAAAAAGAGCCTCGCCATCACGTTAGCATGCCTTCTGCTTGCAACCCTCTCCCCTTCCCTCGCTTTCGGAAGGACGGCGGACATCATCGTTTCACAGGACGGAAGCGGAGACTTCAGTTCCGTCCAGGATGCCATCGACGCAGCTCCCGACTATGAACACGGCTACTTCACCATAATCCTCATAAAGTCAGGGACATACCGCGAAAGGGTCACGGTACCTCACAACAAGACCCGCCTTATCATTCGCGGCGAAGGGGCTGGCAGGACCCGCATCGTCTACGGGCTGTCTGCAAAGATGAAATGGCCGGGGACCGACAGGAACGTCGGGACTTCTGGAAGCGCAACGATGTACATCCACGCCAACAACATAGTCGTGGAAGACCTTACCATAGAAAACGATGCCGGTGAAGGCAAGGAAATCGGCCAGGCGGTAGCTGTAAGTATCAACGGTGACAGGGTATTCTTCCACAAGGTGAGCTTCATCGGCAATCAGGATACCCTCTACACCCACGGACAGTACTGCCGCAACGGCTGGGCGGCCCGCAACTACTTCCTGGACTGCTATGTGGAAGGAACCACCGATTTCATCTTCGGACCGGCCACGGCGATGTTCGAGAACTGCGAGATCCGGTCCAAGAAGGACAGTTACATCACGGCGGCATCCACGCTCAAGGAGTTCCGGTACGGCTATGTCTTCAGGAACTGCCGGTTCACAGCCGGAGAAGGAGTCACGAAATGCTACCTTGGAAGGCCTTGGGGGGCATATGCCAAGACCATTATCATCGGGTGCGAACTCGGAAGCCACATCCTTCCGGAAGGGTGGCACGACTGGGAAAAGGAGGGCAAGCCTGATACCAAGAAGAATTCCTATTATGCCGAATATGGCAACAGCGGTCCGGGAGCATCATTGTCAGGACGCGTGAAATGGTCCCACAAGCTCACAGCCCGGAAAGCTGCCCGATATACATTTGAAAACGTAATGCTGGATCCTCATGATTCCGACATCTGGGATCCTTTGAATATTCAATGAAAAAGACTCTGACAGCCATACTCTTACTGTCCTCCATCCTCCTTGTCCGCTGCAAGGAGGAAAAACCGTTTTCAGTGCAGGTGGTCTCGAGCGAGATGGTACGCAACGTGGATGGCGCCCATCTGGACGGAATGGGAGGCAAGCTCAAATGGAACTATACCACCGGCCTCGAGCTGAAGGCTTTCCTCGACGTATATGACCGCTACGGAGACGAGAATATATTCAGGTACGTGGACGGATGGTATGACAGCATCATCGGTCCGGACGGCAAGATACTCTCCTATAAGATAAAGAACTATTCGACAGACCACATCTGCCCCGGCAGGACTCTCTTCAGGCTTTATGACATGACCGGGAAGGAGAAATACCGGATGGCGATGGACACGCTCAGGAAGCAGATTTCCCAGCATCCGAGGACCAGCGAAGGAGGATTCTGGCACAAGATGATCTACCCTGACCAAATGTGGCTGGACGGCCTGTACATGGCCCAGCCGTTCTATGCCGAGTACACCCGCAGGTATGAAGCCCCGGAGCGCAGGGATTCCTGCTACCGTGACGTGCTGAACCACTTCCTGGTGGTTGCAAGGCATACTTATGACCCTGCGACGGGACTGTACAGGCACGCCTGGGACGAGAGCCGGAAGATGTTCTGGTGCGCTCCGGAGACTGGCCAGTCGGACCACGCCTGGGGACGCGCCCTGGGATGGTACTGCATGGCCATCGTCGATGTACTCGAGATCGTGCCGAGGGAAACCGAAGGCTGGAATGAAGTTCTGGGCATATTCAGGGGGATATTCGATACTCTCCCGGAATACGCGGACCCTGCTACGGGAATGTGGTACCAGGTCCTCGACCAGCCGGGACGCGAAGGCAACTACGTGGAAGCCACCTGCAGCGCAATGTTCACATATGCGATGCTGAAGGGGACCCGTCTGGGATTCCTGGACAAGAGCTTGCACAAGGAAGCATGCCGGAACTATTCCAGGTTGCTCGAGACCTTCGTAACCACCGGAGCAGACGGACTCGTCAGCCTGGAGCACTGCTGCGCGGTAGCCGGACTCGGCGGAAAGGACAACCGCCGCGGAGACTACGACTATTACATAAAAGAAAGGATATGCGAGAACGACCCGAAGGGCATCGGCCCTCTGATCTGGGCGTCTCTTGAAATGGAAAGGAAATGAAAAGGAACGGATTATTGTTGGCATTCGCCGTGATGTGCGCCTTCGTATCCTGCGGGGGCAACGGCAACTCGGACGGACCGGTCTCAAAGGCACCGGCCGTACCTTCGGGGATAACCCTGCACAGCAAGACCGAAACATCGCTGAGCTTCCAGTGGGATGCCGTCAGCGATGCCACCGGATACGCGTGGAAACTCCTGCAAGGCAGCGAAACCATCAAGGAAGGCACTTCTGTCAACAGGAATGCAGTCATCTACGGGCTTACCAAGAACACCACTTACAAGTTCGCAGTCTGTTCGGTCGCCGCAGACCTTCACTCCGAGTATTCTTCCTTCCTGGAAGCTACCACAGACGGCCAGGAAGAGCCTCCTGTGCCGCCTCAGCCTCCTGTATCCAAGATCGAGTATTCGGAATTCAAGATTCCGGCTTGCGAAGAGGACGGTGTTCCGAGGGCATTCCCGGGAGCTGAAGGCGGCGGAGCCTTCGTAACCGGCGGAAGGGGCGGACAGGTAATCCATGTGACCAACCTCAACGATTCGGGCGGCGGTTCCCTCCGTGCAGCCCTCAACACCAAGGGTCCGAGGACCATAGTTTTCGACGTAGCCGGGATCATCGAGCTCAAGTCCACCCTGAAGATCGAGAGCGGATACGGCGACGTCACCATCGCGGGACAGACCGCTCCCGGAAAGGGAATATGCCTCAAGAACTACACTTTCAGGATCAACGCGTCCAACGTGATCATACGTTTCATACACTGCAGGATGGGAGATGAATGCAAGACGGAGGACGACGCGATGAACCTGTACACCAGCGGCAACGACATCCAGGATGTCATCATAGACCACTGCTCCCTGAGCTGGTCGACCGACGAATGCGGAAGCTTCTACGGCATGACCAACTTCTCGCTCCAGTGGTGCATCCTGTCGGAAGGGCTCCGCAACTCCATCCACGGCAAGGGGAAGCACGGATACGGGGGTATCTGGGGCGGATCCAACGCGACTTATCACCACAATATCCTGGCTCACCACGACAGCCGTAACCCGCGTTTCGACCACGACTACGTCTCGACCCTGAAGGGGCCTGTGGACTTCGTCAACAATGTCATCTACAACTGGGGGGACAACAGTTCATATGGTGGTGAGAGTGCCAATGAAACGAATACCTACAAGCAATACAACATCGTAGGAAACTACTACAAGCCGGGTCCGGCCACGGCATCGTCAAAGCACAGGTTCATCGATCCTTGGACCAAGGACTGCTCCAACTGTACCAAGGCCACAGGTTGCAGCACCATCGTTCCGGGTCATTTCTACATGACCGGAAACGTAATGGCAGGAAACGACGAAGCCGATGCCGGCAAGACTTCCGACAACTGGACCGGAACCACCGCCGATTCCGATGTCATCGGCAAGATAAAGTCAGCTTCGCCGTTCTACTGGTCGGGTAAAGCGGCCGTCATGACCATCCATACGGCCGACGATGCCTTCCGTAAAGCCCTCGACCATGCCGGCGCTTCGCTGGACAGGGACGACGTGGATGTGCGCATCGCCAGGGAGACCCGGAACGGGACCTATACCCACAAAGGCTCCAACGGATCCACCAACGGCTTTATCGACTCTCAGTCTGACGCTGGCGGATGGCCTTCATATTCAGCCACTTCCCAGCAACTGGAAAGAGTCGCCGACTCCGACAAGGATGGCATCCCGGACTATTACGAGGAACTCTTCGGCCTGGACAAGGACAGAGCTTCCGACGCGGATGCGAAGAGCCTCGACACGAAAGGACGCTACACGAACCTGGAAATGTACCTCCACTATCTCGTCAGGGACATAATCTCCGCCCAGAACGAAGGAGGATCCTACAAGAAACTCTAAATCATATAATATTAACAAACAACAAATCCTTATGAGCAAAATCATTATGAAACTTACCGCTCTGCTTCTCGGCCTCGCCGGCGCTATGACGCTCCAGGCCCAGGAAGTGAAGGGTATAGTTACGGACTCAAAGGGAGAACCGCTGATGGGCGTCTTCGTCATGATCGAAGGCACCACCACCGGAACTTCCACAGGATTGGACGGTGACTATGTCATCGACGTTCCTGATGCCTCCAAGGCAGTCCTGCAGTTCTCGCTGATCGGAATGAAAACCGTTTCCATCCCGGTCGCAGGCAAGTCTGTCATCGATGTCGTACTCGAAGATGAGGCCACGACACTCGACGATGTGGTGGTTGTAGGTTATGCAACCGTCAAGAGACGCGACTTGCTCGGATCCGTTTCATCGGTAGGATCTGAAAAACTGACTGAGCAGCCTGTCACTACGGTCAGCCAGGCCCTCTCAGGAAAGATGGCCGGTGTATCGGTCGTCACCACGGAAGGTGATCCTGACGCCGACATCAAGATCAGGGTCCGTGGCGGCGGATCCATCACACAGGACAACTCCCCTCTCTACATCGTCGACGGATTCCCTGTCGAATCCATCAACGACATCTCCTCTTCCGAGATCCAGAGCATCGACGTCCTGAAGGACGCGTTCTCCACGGCGATCTACGGTAGCCGCGGTGCGAACGGTGTCGTAATCGTGACCACCAAGAGTGGCAGCAAGCAGAGCCGCTTCACGGTCAGTCTCAACTCCTACTACGGTGTGAAGAGGATCGCCAACAAGGAGGCCATCGTCCCTATGGATGCCGAGAATTTCGTCAAGTTCCAGTACGAGCTTGCCAAGATCCGCAGCAACGTTTCAGACAACTACGAGCCATATTTCGGAAAGTTCTCAGACATCGACCTCTACAAGGGTCTCCCGACCAATGACTGGGTCGATATGGTGTTCGGCAGGACCGGAACCACTATGAGCAACGATGTGGCTGTCTCCGGAAGCGGTGACAAGTACACCTGGACCCTCGGTTTCGCAAGGATGGACGACAAGGCCATAATGATGGGTTCTGATTATACACGTAACAACCTCAGTTTCAAGGCACAGTACAAGCCGTTCAAAATCGCGACATTCGACGTAAACCTCCGCTATTCCGGCACCGACGTGCGCGGTTCAGGCGCCAACGGCATCAACGATACCGGTACGACTTCCGGCAACGGCCGTCTCAAGCACTCCGTTTCCTATACCCCGATCCCGATTTCCACTACCATCCAGGGTATGGACGAAGAAGCAGACTACGGTGACAACGCTCCGCCTCTCCAGTCGGTAGCCGACAACGACTCCAAGAGGTTCCGCACCTCATGGATGGGAAACGCAGCCATGACTCTCGAACTTATCGAGAACCTCAAACTGAAGATCGACGGTGGTTATGAAGACTATGCACAGAGGGACGACCGCTTCTATGGTCTTACCACTTACTATGTGACCAACAGCGCCACGTACAAGAATACCCCTGCCTCCCAGTATAGGGACTTCAACCGCAGGAAGTATCGTAATACCAATACGTTGAACTATGATTTCGAAAAACTGTTCAACAATCCTGACCACTCTCTCAACATCCTCCTCGGAGAGGAAATGACCATCAGCAAGACCAACCAGGTCACCGCCATGATCGAGAACTTCCCGCTCTTCTTCGATTCGCAGATGGCGTGGAACTTCCTCAGCACCGGTACCGCGGTCTCGATGGCAAACGTCATCAATCCTGACGACAACCTGCTGTCATTCTTCGGTCGAGTCAATTACGACTACAAGCACAGGTATTCGTTCGGAGCCACCCTCCGCGCGGACGGATCCTCAAAGTTCTCCAAGGCGAACAGGTGGGGATACTTCCCTTCAGCCGCCGTTTCATGGACGATCTCCAATGAAGACTGGATGGAAGGCACCAGGAACTACATCGACCAGTTGAAACTGCGTTACAGCTTCGGTACCGCCGGTAACAACAATATTCCTACCGGCCAGATAAACAAGGAGTTCTCCGGAAGCACCAGTTCCTGGATCAGCCCTGGCACGACATACTGGACCGCCGGCAAGGTAATGAACAACCCGGACCTCAAGTGGGAGACTACCTACACCCATAACATCGGTCTGGACTTCAGCATATTCACAGGAAGGGTATCCGGTTCCCTGGAAGTTTACCAGAACACTACCAAGGACCTGCTCATCAACTTCCCTATCACAGGATCAGGTTATGACAGCCAGTACCGCAACATCGGTTCCACCCGCAACCGCGGTATCGAGCTCACTCTCAACATGCCTCTCGTCTCGTCCAAGAACTTCTCCCTCAACCTGAGCGGGAACATCGCCTACAACATCAACAAGGTCACCTCCCTCGGCGGACTGGATACCATCTATTCCCAGTCCTACTGGGCATCCACCGAAATCGGGGACGACTACGTGGTCAAGGTCGGAGAGCCTCTCGGGAACATGTACGGCTACCGCAACGACGGCAGGTATGAAGCCAGCGACTTCACCTATTCGGATGGCAAGTGGGTCCTCAACGAAGGGGTAGCGGACGATTCCGCCGTAATCGGAGCCCAGTACCTCCGTCCGGGAGCCATCAAGCTGAAAGACTTGAACGGTGACGGGAAGGTCACTGTCGCAGACCGCGAGATTATCGGCAACGCCGCTCCGGATTTCACCGGAGGTTTCGCCCTCAGCGCATACTTCTACGGATTCGACTTTTCAGCCAACTTCAACTATATGATCGGCAACGACATATACAATGCAAACAAAATCGAGTTCACATCTTCCAGGAAGTTCTACAACAGGAACCTCGTCAATATGATGAATGTTGCCGACAGATGGAGCAGCATCGACTGGAGTACCGGAGAGCTTATCACCGATCCAGACGCACTTGCTGCAGCCAACAGAGGCACCTCGATGTGGTCTCCTTTCATCGGAAACGCCGTATTCAGCGACTGGGCGGTAGAGGACGGATCGTTCCTCCGCCTCCAGAGTGCGACCCTCGGTTACACCTTCCCGGAAGCGCTTATGGAGAGGATCAGCATCTCGAAGCTGCGCATCTACGTGACTGGGACCAACCTGTTCTGTCTGACCAATTATTCAGGCTACGATCCTGAGGTAGATACCCGCCGTGCTACACCTCTCACCCCGGGAGTCGATTACTCAGCATATCCGAAGAGCCGCGGAATCGTCGCCGGTATAAACCTTACTTTCGCGAGGAAGGCTGTCGAGACCGGTACTTCCGAGGTCGTAAAGACCGTAAGCAGGCCATCGAAGAAATCCAGCCAGCTCGAGAGCGACTACAATGCCCTCAAGGGTGACTATGAAGCCCTGAAGAGCAAGCTCGCCGACAGCCGCAAGGAATATGAGGCCGAGAACGCCAGGCTCCGCAACGACCTTGCAGACGCCAACGAGCAGATCAAGGACCTCAAGGCCAGTGCAAAGGATTGCGACAAGGCAGTCAAGGAAGCCAAGCTTTCCGGCCTGCTCCGCACCATTTACTTCGCCGAAGGATCATATGCCCTCTCCGAGCATGCCAGGTACACGATCGAGGAGATCGCCGACCTGATGAAGGAAAACAAGGACATGACCCTCAGTTTCGTCGGAAGCACCAATACGAACGGCTCCGAGGAATACAACTTCAAGCTTTCCGAGAATCGAGTCAACGCCGTCACAAACGCGCTCAAGGCTCTCGGCATCCCTGCAGAAAGATTCACTGACCTCAAGTGGGTCGGAAAACAAGGTATGACCAAATCCGGCGAATGCCGCCGCGTAGTAGTCAATTTCGCCGAATAACCGATCACCTTAAATGAATCATACAATGAAAAAGATATTCACATTGATTATTTCGGTTGCAGCGATCTGCGCCTCTCTCGCCTCCTGTGATGCGATTCTCGACCAGGAGTCTCCGTCCACGTTCGGCGACCAGATCGTGTTCTCGAACTACGATCTGACCGAATACAACATCTTCGGAGTGCTCCACTCTTTCGGCGAGACCAACAACTACCGTGGAAGGTTCCTCCCATGGTACGGCTTCAACACCGACATCGAGTGGTACAACGGCACCTACAAGCCAGGTGACGGCAGGTATGACATCGCTGCCTACAACATAGCCTCCAACAACTCCCAGCTCAACCTCGCCAACGGGCCATACAATATGATGTACAGCGGAATCGAGCGTTCCAACCTCATCATCGAGGGCCTGAGGAACTATGGGAATACCGACACCGACGCTGGCATGGCCTATCTCCTCGGAGAGACCCTGACCCTCCGCGCGATGATCTATTATGACCTCATCAAAGCATGGGGAGACGTACCTGCCAGGTTCTCTTCCGTAAACGGCGAAAGCATATACGTCAAGAAGGCCAACCGTGACGTCATCTTCAAGCAGATCCTTTCCGACCTGGAAGAGGCCATCGGCTATCTGCCTTATCCAAACACCACCAAAGCCGTACAGACCAACGACCGCGTCAACAAAGTATTTGCGGAAGGCCTGTATGCAAGGATAGCATTGGCAGCATCGGGCTACGCTCTCCGTCCTGACGACGGCGGAGAAGGCACCGGCGACCTTGGAACCGTCAGGCTGTCGAACGATCCTGAGCTTTCCAAGTCCAATCTCTATCCGAAGGCGCTTGCTTTCCTGAAGGATGCAATCAACAACGGAGGTTGCTCCCTTACAAGCGACTACGAGGCTTATTGGAAGCGCCAGAGCAATCTTTCCAACCTCCCGTTCGACGGCGAGACACTCTATGTGATCCCGTTCAGCGATAACCGAGGCAGATGGAACTTCACCTTCGCGGTCAAGGCCAACGGAGCCAGCATCAACGGCTACACCATCGCCAGCCGCGGCGGAGATGCCGGTCCTGTCCCTACCATGTGGTTCGAATACGATGCCGACGACCAGAGAAGGGATGTAACCTGCGTCAACTACAGCTGGGGCAAGAACGGTCCCGAAGTCGCAGGCATCGGTTCCTGGTATTTCGGCAAGTACCGCTTCGAATGGATGACCAGCCAGCCTTACACCGGCGGTAACGACGACGGTGTCAAGCCTGTTGTGATGCGCTACTCCGACGTGCTCCTGATGGCTGCGGAGATCGAAAATGAACTCAATGGCCCTGCCGGTGCAAGACAGTATCTCCTCCCGGTACGCGAGCGTGCATTCGCCGGCCACGAGGACAAGGCCGAGGAATATGTTGCCGCCATCTCTTCCAAGGAGGCGATGTTCGATGCGATCGTCAAGGAACGCGCCCTCGAATTCTGCGGTGAATTCCTCCGCAAGGGTGACCTCATCCGCTGGAATATGCTCAAGTCCAAGATGGACGAGACCATCGGCAAGATGATGGACCTGCGCGACCTCAGCGGCGAGTATTCCTACCTTACCGGAAACATCTGGCACCTCCTCTCCGATGATGAGCAGTCCCTAAGGATATACGGTCTCGGAAAGGGCGAAACAGCCGCTCCGGACGCTTCATGGGAAGTAGAGGAAGGATACGTCACCAAGTACGACGACGCCAAGAAGACTGGTTTCTTTGCAGAGAAGATCCAGGGACTGTACTACGTCAACCCTGATTCCCGCCAGTTCTGGCCTATCTTCGACGACACCATCTCCAACAGTCAGGGCAACCTTGTCAACGACTATGGTTATTAGCAGATACATTGAAAATGACTAACGATATGAAAACATTCCATAGAATACTTTCATTCCTCGCGGCCATCCTGAGCGCCGGGCTGTTCTTCGGCTGCACCCAGACGATGGATGAGATAGGTACCCTCGAACTCAGGAGATGCCTCGAGCCTATGAACCTGTCTGCCAAGGTTACCAACGGTGACCAGGTGACATTCAACTGGGACGTCACGAAGGATGCTACACAATACAACTTGGTCGTATATACCGACAAGGAGATGACCAAGGAGTATTTCTCCACCACCCTCGACCCTTCCCAGGTACCTTTCAGCAAGGCTCTGGAAGCTGACGCGACCTACTATTACAAGGTCCAGGCGGTTTCTTCGAACGGCCTCGATGATTCGAACTGGGCCGTCTATGACAAATCCATCAAGACATACGCTGTCAAGGACAACCTCTATCTCAAGGTAAGCGGCAGGGACGCATCGAGCGTATCCCTCGCATGGAGCACCGCAGTGGGTGACTTCGAGGATGTCGACAGGATCGAATACCGGCTTCCTTCATCGGAAACGGCATCGACCTACGAACTCACCGCAAGCGACATTTCCAGCGGAACCGCCACGGTCTCAGGACTTACGGCTTCCACCGAATATGTATTCACTCTCTACTTCAAGAGTGCCGCACGCGGCGAAGTCAATGCATGGACGACTCCTGACACCAACGGGACTACTCCGGTATCCTCGATCGCCGAACTCCAGAACGCAGTGAAGACATCGGGAGCCAAGATCCTCCTCAAGGAGTCCGGTTCCCCTTACCTCATCGACATCATGGACATCGCCAACGGCGTATCCATCCTCGGAGAGGGCACGGCTGACGGCTCGATGCCTGTACTCAAGGGAGAGATCCATATGGTCGATACCTGGGCGAACGGAGATGCTCTCTATTTCGAGGGTGTCCAGTTCGATGGTGCCAACGGAACCTACGGCTTCCCTATCCAGAAGAAGAACGGAGGTGCCGCAGACAACATCCAGATTTCCAGCATCATATTCAAGAATTGCGTCATAACCGGTTATTCCAAGGGTCTCATCTACGAGTGGAGCAAGACCATGACCATCGGTGAGCTTACCTGGGACAGCTGCGACATAAACAACATCAACAGCGACGGCTCCGGCGGTGGTGACGTCATCGACTTCCGCGGAGCTTCCACCGTAGGCAAGCTGAACCTCGTCAACAACACCATCTACCAGGGAATGCGTACCTTCATCCGCATCGACGCAGGTACCTGGGGCGACATCAAGGTCGAGAACAACACCCTGATGAACCTCTGCTTCGTCGACAACGCCAACAACGCCGGTATATTCGGAATACAGGTACAGCCTTCCTCCGTATCATTCAAGAACAACCTGTTCCTGAATATGGTGGACAAATCCACCCTCGGCAGTGCGAATGCAAAGTACAAGACCGCATCCGACCTGGGCGTGGCCGCCAGCAACAACTGGTTCTACAACATCGTGTCCACGTTCTTTACCGATTCCTGGCCTCTCGCTGCCGCAAAGGGAACCATGCTTGATGCAGATCCGTGCTTCAATGCCAAGGGAGGATTCTTCAACCTTACCAACACGGACCTGTCCGCTGCCAAGGTCGGAGCATCCAAGTGGTGGACTGCATACGTGGAAGAACCTGAAGATTTGACTCTCGACTGCATCGAGGGCTCCCACACCTGGGACTTCACCAACGCAAGGTACTTCAGCGGTACATTCAAGAAATCCGCAGTACGCGACCACCTCATGATTGTTGCTTCCGGTGACTGCCCTATCGCATTCGAGGACGGACTCCTCAACTTCCAGGCTGCGTCCGTGACCAACAAGAAGAACCTCCCGAAGGACGGCTACATCGTATTCAAGGTGAATGCCCCTGGTTCAGTGGTAATCAAGCCTGTCGAGGGCGAGACCAGCCACGTGATAGTCGGTACTTCCCCTGTAGAGAATCCGGTCTCCTGCACCATCAAGGGCGGAGTCGCTTCCCTCGCAGAATCCACCAAGCCTCAGAAGGTCGTCATCAGCGACATCACCGAAGAGACTTTGGTATATGTCTTCTGCTCCGGTCCGATCGGCATCAGCGAACTGGCCTGGTCTTCGGATGTCAGCGCGGTCAACACCGCACTCCCTGCACCGAACCCTTCAGCTGCTCCTGAAACCGTGACTGCAGGCGACGAGAAGGAAATCGTCGTATCCTGGGAGCCGGTCGAGAACGCCGCATCCTATTCAGTAGTATTCAGCGGTAAGACTTATTCCGTGGACGAAGGCACCTCCTACACAATCGCATCCAACATCATCAAGATGCTCGATGCCGGAGTATATTCAGTCTCAGTCTATGCGAACCCTGGTCCGGATGACATCTACAACACCGAATCCGAAGTCGGAAAGGCTGCATTCGCAGTACTCCCTAAGAGCGAAGGCGGCGGCAGCGCCGAGTTCATCGTCTCGAACGTCGAAGAACTCATGACCGCCATCTCCGCAGGAAAGGATGCCATCACACTCAAGTACAGCGACACTCCTTACGTCATCGGTAACGTCGCCATCTCGGCCCCTCTGCACCTCAACGGACAGACCAGCAACGGGAAGAAGACACCGGTCACGGGCAACTTCACCCTCAGCGGCGAGATCGGCGGAAGCGTCGTCATCAGCAATGTCGAAGTTGTGGGAGACGGTACATCCTTCTTCGTGGAAGACAAGACCAATGCTCCTACGGCAGACACGGTTGCGCTTTACAACAGCGTCCTCAAGGGCACGAAGGCTCTCTATGACAACTCCGGAAAGGCAGCATCAGATGTCCAGTACCTGATATTCAAGGGCAACATCTTCGACAACTGCTCACCGTCGGCCGACTTCATCGACCTCCGTACAGGTGCCCACCACAACTTCATCTTCGTCAACAATACGGTCGCCAACAGCTGCCGTACCTTCATCCGCACCGATGCGGCTCACGAGATGAACTATGCCACCATCCGCAACAACACCTTCTACAAGGTCGCCACGATCGAGTCTAGCAAGGACAACAACGGTATCTTCCACATCAGGAGCGCTGCCGGAAGCGGATTGCTCAGCTACAAGGTCCAGAACAACCTGTTCTACTCCATCCTCATTGACAAGGAGCCTTCCAACGCCGCCGGATTCCCTAAGTTCAAGAGCAAGTCCGGTATAGCCCCTGTGACGGTGATGAACAACTACTTCTACAACTGCGAGGACCGCGAGGACAAGGCTGCATATTCCTTCTTCGCATACATGAGCAAGGAAGCGTGCCTCACCGGAGGCGGTGCCATCCTCCCTGCTGACCCTTGCAAGGATGCCGCGAACGGTGACTTCACCCTCACCAACGGTGTGGCAATGAACGCCAACGTCGGAGACCCTCGCTGGAATCCGGCACGCGGAAGCGCCATCACTTCGGAAATTACGGTAACCAACGTCGAGGAACTTCTCACAGCCATTTCCGCAGGCAAGACCGTGATCACCCTCGAAAACGGTGAATATGATTTCACCTCCATCACCGAGAGCACGGAAGTCTCTGCAGGCAAGGCAACCCTGGTCAATTCCCTCACGATTACGGGAAGCAAGGCTGCCGTTCTCAAGGGAGGCTTCCAGCTCAACGTCGGTGTCAGCAACTTCACAGTCAAGGGAATCACTCTCGACGGTGCAGGAGCCGTGGACAATGCATTCTACGTGATGGACAAAGCCGCTATCAACACCCTCTCGCTGGTTGACGTGAATATCAGGAACTACAAGAACCGCCTGATCTACCAGGACAAGGAGACTTCTTCCGTATCTTCCGTAGTGATCAGCAGGGCGACGGTTACCGATATGGGTACCAGCGGCGACTTCATCGATTTCAGGAAGGGAACGCTGAATGCCCTCAAGGTCCAGAGCAGCACGTTCGCCAACGGTATCCGTACCTTCCTCAGGATGGACGCCGCAGTCGTATGCAATTCCATCCTGGTCGCTGGCAATACGTTCTATAACCTTTGCGCTGCCGACAGCAAGGATAACAACGGTATCTTCCATGTCAGGAGCACTTCCGTCACCGATGCCGCACAGGTAATCGTACGCAACAACCTCTTCGCTTCGATGCATCGTGCCAGTTCGGCGCCAAGCAATGCCAACGGATTCCCGAAGCTCGTCAGCAAGACTTCCGCCGCGATCAAGGTCCCTACCTTCATCCACAACTACTACTATGACGTGGACACCGCGGATGAGGCTTACAGCTGGTGGAGCCAGATGACAGAGGAACTCGGTACCGCAGGCAACGGTGTGGTCCTTTCTTCGAATCCGTTCCAGGGAGCCGCCTCCGGTGACTTCACCCTCGTCAATGCTCTGGCAGCGTCTGAGAGTATCGGTGACGCAAGGTGGAATACGAACTACCAGAGGTACATCGGTCCTCAGTTCGAAGTTTCTGACACGACGACCTTCTTCGAGGCCTTGAGTGCAGGAAAGACGGACATCCTGATAACCGCCGACCTTGACTTCTCCAGCCATGGTGCTATCGCTGTCAACAACCAGCTCAGCATCAGCGGAAAGATCTCACACGGTAAGAAGCCTGTTGTCAATGCCAACTTCTCCCTGGCCGGGAACAAGGTCCCGTTCACCCTCAACAATCTCTGCTTGGACGGCAAGAATGCCATCTCGGATATGATTGTGCTCACTGCAGACGCCAACCTTACTGCCCTGAATATCAAGGATTGCGACATCAGCAATTTCAAGAACAGGATGATAAGCGGTCCTAACGCTTCCGCATGCGGTCCTGTCTCCGTATTCGGTTGTATCGTCAAGGATATGGGCACGGGAGGCGACTTCATCGATTTCAGGAAGGGAACGGTCTCGAGCATCAAGATTATCAACAATACCTTCTACAACGGCATCCGTACGTTCCTGAGAGTCGATGCAGGAGTATTCTGCGGTGCGATCAATGTCGAACACAACACATTCTTCAACCTCGGGTCTGTTGACAGCAAGGACAACAACGGTATAATGCACATTCGTTCCAGCTCAGCAACGGCAATGCCAAGGCAGATCACCGTCAGAAGGAATATCTTCGCGAGCATGCACAAGGCTGCGGAATCCCCGACCAACGCCAGCGGATTCCCTAAGCTTGTAAGTACCGCCTCCGCTAAGATCGCCGTGCCGTACATGACGGAGAACCTCTTCTTCGACATCGACACCACCGAGAACTACAGTTGGTGGAATACTCTTACCGCGGACCAGATCGCCGCTGCAGGAACCGTCCTCACCGAGACTCCGTTCACGGGTGACACCGCAGCCGGCAAGTTCACGGTTGCAAGCGCCTACAAGGGATACGGAGACAGCCGCTGGTAGTCTCCACCGCCCTGAGGGCTGCATTATGGACAAGAGGCCGACCGGAATGGTCGACCTCTTTCTCATTCCCCACCTCCCCGTCATCCCCGGCCTGTCCCGTCATCCCCGGCTCGTCCGGGGATCCCGTCATTCCCGACCTGTTCGGGAATCCCTCCGCGTCAGTGGCTGCAACACCGGGCGCTTGCTGCTTCGCAGCCATGTACGGGTAAATGCGCCCTAATGTTGCAGCCAACTGACGTCCACTCTCCGTCATCACTAACTTGACCTTTTGGGCGTATCCCCGACTCAGGACGTTACATTCTGGCTGGTACGGAAAGTCTTTATAATCAACGAGATGATCAAACAGATGGTGTCAATTTTGGCACCATCTGATGTATGAAATTATTAATAATCAATCAGTTCCGTACCAGGCTCAAAATGGCTGAAACTGCCACTGGCGGCCGGATAGTACCCCTACCCGTCATCCTCAGCTCATACCGTCATCCCCGACTCGTTCGGGGATCTCCGGCCGTTGGGCCGTTTCGACAAACAGCTGCACAGCGACCGGCCCTACACGGCTCTCCAAGGCTGGTCAGCGTGCGCCAAGGCTCTTAATCGGCGTGTGGCGCACAACAAACTGCCTCCTACGGTCCTCCAGATGGGCTAGGTGTGCGGCAGTCTGGCATAATCCAACCAGCAGACTTATGCTGGCGGTCAGGGAGTCATTTCAAATGGAAGGATCCGACCTTGGCTCCGATCCAGCGGCCGGGGGCGGCGATGAAGTCAGGGCCGAGGGTGGCTGGATTGACAGCAGCAGATGTTCCAGCAGTAGGATCGAATGAATACCGGAAAGCGCAGATTGCGGAATAGGTGTCACCGCCGTCATAGTCCGGCAGTTCGAGGTTGCGCCGTTCCTTTATTGAGACGCAAAGGGTGACCTTTGTACAGCCGACAGGGACGAGGATCGAATCAACAACGGTTTCTACGCCTCCCTTGTCGGCTCTGAGGCAGTCTTTCCGGAGAATGACCGTCTGACCGTCCTTGACCGCGGTCTCTATCGTCGCGTAATCAGTACCGAATACAATGATTCCGTGGCGGCCGTCGAAAGGCAGCGGGAAGGTGTCCGAATACTCCATCTCCGGACCTGTAATCTTCATCAGCCTCATCGAAGATTCAAGCCATAGATTCGGGAAGGAATCCGACGGGATGATTGATGTGTCCGATATTGAAGCCTGAGGATTCCCCTGGTACTGGAACAGCAGTTCCGGCCGGACAGGGACAGCTTTCCTGCGGAAAGGCGTCGGACGCTCGTGCGATAGTACCGGCTCCCCTATCCCGTCACCATCGATATCCTCGCCTATGATGCACCACCCGTCAGCGGTCCAGGACATCGGCTGCAAATGGACGACACGGCCCCAGGCATAGCGGTCTTCGAAATGCAGGAACCAGTCCTTCCCGGCAGCATCGGTCACCCATCCGCCCTGATGGGGACCGAAAACATCCACGTCCCCGCTGTGCATCGCCACCCGCATCTCATACTTTCCGGTGACCGTGGCAGACTTCAGCACAAGCTGATGGCCGGTCTTCACCCCGCCGGAAGGGCAGAGAATTACATACTCCCCGTTCCGTTTGTAGAACTTCGGACCCTCAGTCGTGACTTGGCCATTGTCGAAGCCGTTGAAGACCGTGACAGTGTCTGAAACCGCGGAAGTGCAGTCGGAAGACAGTCCACGGACTGAAAGCTTGTTGTTGAAGCCGCAGCGGCTCTTGGCCCAGGCATGGACGAGCCAGACCCTGCCGTCATCGTCCCAGAGCGGGCAAGGATCGATCATCCCTTTCCCCGGAATGACACACAAAGGCTCGGACCATTCTCCAAGCGGATCCGACGTATGCACCTGATATATTCCGAAATCCGGATCACCCCAGAAAATGTAGAAAACGCCTTCATGGTAACGGATGGAAGGAGCCCACACACCCTTCCCATGCTGAGTTTCGGAAGAGATATCACCTTGATAGGCAAGACCTTCCGGGAGGGCGACGGAAACCGGTTCCCAGTCCACAAGGTTTGTCGAATGAAGGATCTGCAAGCCAGGCGTGCAGTTGAAGGAACTCGCCGTCATCCAGTACTCTCCATCCACGCATACCACATCCGGATCCGAATAATCGGCATAGATCACCGGATTGGTGTAAACCTTTGGAGAAGAGCAGCTTCCCAAAACAAAAAGGAGAACCGGCAGCAGAAGCCGGATCTCCCTCAATGATGTTCCCTTCATCACTAGAAGTTGAAATATTCCTTTGCGTTGTTGTAGGATATGTCGCGGACCATTCTCTCGACATCCGCTATCTGGCTTGCAGGGATCCTGCCGCTCTCAACATCCTTTCCGAGAACATCGCACAGGATCCGGCGGAAATACTCGTGCCGTGGATAGCTGATGAAGCTCCTGGAGTCGGTGAGCATACCCACGAAACGGCTCAGCAGCCCAAGGACCGACAGGGCGTCCATCTGGCGGCGCATCCCAATCTCCTGATCGAGGAACCACCAACCGGAACCGAACTGCATCTTGCCCGGGCAAGTCCCGTCATTGAAATTGTACGCCATGGTCATCATAACCTCGTTGTCCTTCGGATTGAGGCAATAAAGGATGGTCTTGGCAAGCTTGCCGACCGCCGTGAGCCTGTCGAAGAACCTGTTGCCGGCGACAGCCACAGGCTGGTCGTGGATGGCATCGTATCCGGTGTCCGGACCGACCAGGTCAAACATCCTGGAGTTGTTGTTGCGTATCGCACCGACGTGGAACTGCTGTACCCATCCGGCTTCCGCATCCATGACAGCCTGGTCGAACAGGAACGCGCTGCGGAACTTCTCGAGCTCCTTCTGGTTAGGTGCGATGCCCATCAGTACTTTCTTGAATATGAGCTCGAGCTCGATCTCCTTGTAGTCAGCCGCATAGAAGTTCTCCAGGCCATGGTCGGAAAGCTTGCAGCCGTTGGCAGCGAAATAGTCGTGACGCTTCTGCAAAGCTTCGCGCAGGTCAGCATATGAATCTATCTCCTTGTCGGCAGCTTCACCGAGCTTCTTCAGATATTCCTTGTAGGCCTTCGGGTCCTCGATCGCCATAGCCTTGTCCGGTCTCCAGGCCGGAATCACCTTGGTACCGAAAGGATGCGCCGCGATCTGCTTGTGCCAGCGCAGGTCATCGGCTGGATCGTCCGTGGTGCACACGGTCTCAACCCCGAACCTGCGGATCAGGGCCTGTCCCCTGTATTCCTCGGTCGCGAGTTTTGCATTGCATTCCTCGAATATCTCCCTGGCCGTCTTCGGACTCAGTATCTTGTCTATCCCGAAGACCCGGCTAAGCTCAAGGTGAGACCAGTGGTAGAGCGGGTTCCTCATCAGGTAAGGCATGGTCTCGGCCCATTTCTCGAAGGTCTCCCACGCACTGTGCTTTCCCCCGGTCAGGTAGTCTTCGGAAACCCCGTTCGCCCTCATCGCACGCCACTTGTAATGGTCTCCGTAATGGCCGTCGACCAGCCAGAGCTGGGTGATGTCGCGGAACTGGATGTTCTCAGCGATCTGCTGCGGAACAAGATGGCAATGGTAATCGATGATCGGCATCTTCTCAGCGCTGCCGTGGTAAAGCTGCCTCGCAGTCTTCGTGGACAGCATGAAATCCTCGTTGATAAAGCTGGACATATCTTTTCGTTTTTGTGTTATCACCTTAAGTGCATACAAATTTAGTCTTTTCGAATCAATAATACAAACGTTTGTATTGAAAAATGTGACAAAGTGGCAGAATTATGCGGTTGGCAGATAATTTGATATCTTTGCAGTCGCCAATCAAAACGTAACGTCATGAGCAAAAAGAAAAATATAGAGAATCAGGCGAAGGTGCAGCCAGAGGAAAAAGCCGAGGAAAAGATCGCAGAAAACGCTCCTTCGAAAAAGGAGGAAAAGAAGCTGAAGGAAGCCGAAGAGAAGATCGATAATCTGACCAAGGAAATCCAGGAGCTGAAAGAGAGCGTCAACAAGGAGAAGAACGATTATCTCCGCCTAATGGCCGATTTCGAGAATTTCCGCAGGCATTCTGCAGAAGCCAAGTTGGAACTTGTCAGCACGGCTTCAGCAGAGACCATCAAGGGACTCCTCCCTGTCCTGGACGATTGCGAGAGGGCCATAAAGATGCTCACCGAAGCGGATGACACCGTCGCAAAGGAGGGTACGGAGCTGATTTACAACAAACTGCTCGGATACCTGAAGACGAAGGGATTGGAACAGATCGATGCCCAGGGAGCGAAATTCGACACCGATTTCCATGAGGCGGTAGCGCAGTTCCCTGTCCAGGAAGAAGACAAAAAAGGTCTGGTGTTCGATGTCGTACAGAAAGGCTACACGCTTTCAGGCAAGGTCATACGCTACGCCAAGGTTGTCGTTGGAATATAGTAATGATCCGCTATGGCAGAAAAGAGAGACTACTACGAAGTGCTGGAAGTCGCAAGGACAGCGACGGCAGACGAAATAAAGATGGCCTACAGGAAGGCCGCCATGAAATGGCATCCTGACCGTTGGGTTGACGGTACTGAAGCCGAGAAGAAAACCGCCGAGGAGAAATTCAAGGAGGCTTCCGAGGCATATTCCGTGCTCAGCGACCCTGACAAGAAGGCAAGGTACGACCAGTATGGTTTCCAGGGCGTGGACACCGGTGCAGGCCCGGATTTCAGCGGAGGTTTCGGTAATCTAGAAGACCTCCTGAGGGACCTGTTCGGAGGCGGTTTCGGAGGCTTCGGTGGTTTCGGCGGATTCGGCGGCTTCGGTTCGGGAAGTTCATCTTCCGGAAGGACCCAGACCAGGGTTTACAAGGGCAGGGATATCCGCACAAGGGTACGCCTGACGCTGGAAGAGATAGCTACCGGGGTGGAAAAGGACATTACCATCGAACGCAACAGGCCTTGTCCTGACTGCGGTGGCCGCGGAACGAAGAATGCATCCGACATAAAGACCTGCCCGACCTGCAAGGGCACCGGTCAGATATCCCATGTAGCCAATTCCCTGTTCGGAAGGACGGTTGCCTACAGCACCTGCACCCAATGCGGAGGAGAAGGCAGGATCGTCACGAATCCTTGCCGCACATGCGGAGGAACAGGACTTGTCCGCAGGCGTGAAACCGTCAAGGTCAAGATCCCTGCGGGAGTGGAAGACGGCATGCAGCTGACTATCCGCGGCGAGGGGCATGCAGCCCCGCATAACGGCACGAACGGAGACCTTCTTGTAATAATCGAAGAAATCAGCCACTCCAATCTCAAGCGCAGCGGCAACAATCTGTTCTATAACGCCATGATATCCGTAACGGATGCGATCCTCGGCACCGAGATAGCGATTCCATGCCTTGACGGTACGTACAAGGCAAAGGTTGAGCCGGGTACCCAGTCAGGCGCAGTTATCAAGTTGCGGAACAAGGGATTACCATCCGTCAGCGGATATGGCAGCGGAACCGGCGACCTGTACGTGAAGATCCTTGTGTGGATTCCGAAGAGACTATCCAGGGAAGAAAAGGATGCCCTGGAGAAGATGCGCACCAGCCGTTCTTTCACTCCTGATCCGACCCGCGACGACAAAGCGGTATTCGACAAGATTAAGGATATCTATTGATCCGCTATCCTGTTCGCTCTCTGCAGCGGATATGCGGCATACAGGATCTTGTTCCTAAGCAATCCAGGATAATCCGGATGCGACTCCAGGAATCTGTCCAGCTCATCCAGGGCCTCCTTGCTCCTGTGCGCCCCTAACAGAGCCACGGACCAGTTTGTCGGGAAGAATATGTCTCCGGTGGCTTTGACGTCCAGGACGGCTTCAAGCCCCGGTGTGATGTATTTCACCGATGATGAATCCCTGAGGGGATGGTTCAGCAGTGCAAGGGCTGACGAGGCCCATGGCTCTACCGTCCGGTTTTCTGCCTTGAGCAGGTCAGAGAACAATGAATCCAAGTCGTCCTGCCCTGGCACCGCAGCCCTGCTGACGAAATCGAACTGGCGGAGTATTTCCTGGTTGAAAGTTCGGGCAGGATCACTCCCGTCGATACGTTTCCTCTGGAGGGCAAGGATATCTCCGGCCTTGTCAGGATATCTTAAAGCAAGTTGATAGGTAAATGACATATAGTCATTAATATTCAAAGACTTGTTAGATTCATTCAACCAGATATCATATATTGCCCGGACTACTTCCGGAGCTGTAGCTTCAGAAGCGAGGAGACGGAGGATCTGAAGCCGGCAGGAAGGCATGGAGTGAGATTTGGAAAGAGCCAGCAGCCTCGCTTCCACCGGCAGTCTCAATGAATCGCGGAGATCGCGCAGGGGATCCGTGATGCAGCTCACGATGGTCGAGGCAACAACAGGATTGCTCTCCTCCGCAAGATATCCGACAAGAGAATCGAGATGCTCCCGGGCTGCAGCTGCAGGACCGGCGAGATAGGAATCATGCGAGAGCAGGATCTTGGCCTCACGCGAAGCATCCCCGCCTCCGGAGGCATATTCCTCAAGTATCCCGCGGAGGTTCCCCGCCCTCGGGGAAAGAGTCCACACGTCACTGAAACCGCGGATATCCTTTTCCGAATGCCGGTCCAGTACTGAAACAAGGTCATCCCAGGTCGCATTGGAATATGCGAATGAAGAAAGATATTCACAGACTCCGTCGCGGAAGGCTTCGGCGCCCATGTACTCTTCTATCTTCCTCATCATCACCGGCGTCTTGTCATAGACCGTGTTATTGTATATCAGACCGGCGTCAGCCAGATTCCCGAGATGCTGGTTGATGGCTGTAGCTCCTTCGGTACGGTCCTCTGCCATGGCCAGGGACACATATTGCTTCAGCCAGTTCAGCTCGTGGTCGATCTCCGGGAACATCGGCTGAGCCATCTTTGCCGCCATCTGGTTGGCGAATACCTCCTTGATCCAGACATCGTCGAACCACTTCATGGTCACCATGTCCCCGAACCACAGATGGGCGGTCTCGTGTGCGATAAGTTCAACCCTCCTGGCACGCTCGTCCGGCGTAGGATCCGGTCCCAGGAACATCGTAGCAGCCTTGAAGAATATGCACCCCGGGTGCTCCATCCCTCCGAACTGGAAATCCGGGACTATGACGAAATCATATTTCGGGAAAGGCATCGGGATCCCCGTGTATTCCTCGAGCCATGCAATGGCCATCTTGACCTCTCCGAATATATCGTGGAGCTGTGCCAGCTTCGCAGGATCAGTTTCCCGGTAGTATGCCGTAATCCCAGTTTCTTCGTCCGCCTCAGACTGCCATTTCCCAGCATAGAAAGCGAAAAGGTACGTACTGATTGGCTTCGTCTTATGGAATATTACCTCATGCTCTTCTTGAAATAGCGGTTCGGTGTTGGAAACCGCCGTCCAGCCTTCCGGAAGACCCAGTGTCAACTGATATTCAGCCTTGAGGTCCGGCTGGTCGAAGCATGGGAAAACGGTGCGTGCGTGTGCGGGAACGAACAGACTGTACAGGAACTCGTCGTTCCTGTTAAGATACCTGTCAGCCGGAGTGAACTCGATCACTACCGAATTCTCCCCTTTCGATACGGGAACCACTATGTGCTCACTGACATACCGTGCCTTTGCAGGCTTCCCGTTGACTGAAATCACCTTGAAATCCGTTGGCACGAAGTCCAGGACCACCTTGCCTCCCCTCGCCGAACGGAAGCGTACCGTTTCACGTCCGGACAGCGCGGAATCCCTGCTTCCGGGTATGTCGATGGATATCTCGTAGCTCAGACCAGAAATCCTGGAAGCTCTCTCGCGCGCAAGTTCCATCGAAACTCCCGGCTCGGTCAACTTGGGGGCACCACCGAAGCAGCCGGAGACCAGGAATGCTGTTCCAAGCGCGGCAGTTGCCAGTATCATTTCAAAAACACCTTTCATTTGCCATCAGATGACTTGTTTCCAAATTTACGAATTGTTTTCTTTGCACAAAAGAATATCATTTCGATGAAAGCCATTCGGATCATAGCGGCGGCGGCCTTCCTTTGCTCCTGCATCTCATGCATGGACACGAAAAAGGGATACGACAGGGAGATCCACAATCTTTACCTTTACACCAAGAATTAGTAATACTTGTGTTTAAACTATTTATTATCAATGTTTAAAACAAAACTATTATAGACAGAAACATTTTTGTTATACGGGTTTTCGGGGCAAAAATCCTTGCTCGTTAGTTTGAAAAGGTGTATTTTCGCATCTCCAAAATTCAGAACAAGGATGAAGACTTTGTCAAATTGTTTTACTTTCCTGTGCATCCCTGCAGTGATGATTTCTCTATCTTCCTGCATCAAGGATGAGGCGCCTAATGCAGAATGCGACATCGAAGAAGTAACGGTCGTAGTAGATGACCCGGAGTCATTTTTCTTCAACGTAACGGATATGACCAAGAGTATTCCTTCTGCTGACTCGGTCATAGTCTTCTCAGTCCGCAGAAAGGCCGACATATCATCTGTCGCTCCTGCATTCCGGCTTTCCGAAGGCGCAACGATAAATCCGGAATCCGGATCCGTCCAGGATTTCAGCAACGGTCCTGTCACTTATACCGTAACTTCGCAGGACGGTAATTGGAGAAGGAGATACAGGATCTCTTTCAAACAGGAAACCAAGATGGTAGGAGACACCGTACGTTACGACTTCGAAAAGTATTCTACAGTATATTTCGATGCCTCGAAGGCTACATACAATGTATGGCTGAACGATGGTTCGGATGAGAGTCTCGGTACCATCTGGGCGACTGGCAATCCTGGCTACGCCATCACGGCTTCCAATGCGACTCCCGATTTGTTCCCTTCCTCTGTACTCGAGCAGGGTTATGACGGAGCTGCCGTGAAACTCACCACCTGCAGCACCGGCTTCATCGGACAGCTGTTCGGTAAACCGATCGCTGCCGGCAATCTGTTCATCGGATCATTCGATACAACTACGGCGATGATGGATCCTCTGCGCGCCACTACTTTCGGCATTCCGTTCGACAGGAAGCCATTGAGGATGACAGGGTATTACAAATACACCCCGGGTGACAAGGTGACAGACGCCGAGAACAAGGAGCTTGCAGGACAGGTGGACAGCGCCGATGTATATGCGGTGTTCTTCCGCAACCACGATTCGGAGGGCAATGCCTGGATCCTGGATGGCACCAATGTCAAAACCGGCAACCAGATCGTAGCGATAGCTGACATGGTCTATGTCGCACCCGCATCCGACTGGACTGCTTTCAGCATCGATTTCGACTACAAGGGACAGGTTGACCTGGACCTCCTCGCCAACAGAGGTTACAGTATGACAGTGGTCTTCTCTTCCAGCAAGGGAGGAGACAGTTTCATCGGAGCTGTAGGTTCTACCCTCTGCATAGACAAAGTACGCCTCATTTGTGAATCAGAAGACAATTAGCAATGAAAAAGACTCTCCTCATATCAATCCTGATGGTTGCTGCTGCGTCGGCTAGCGCTCAGGACAACAATGGATCCATCATATTCACAGCAAGTGCAGGCTTCTCCGTAGGAGGGACCGCTCCCCTGCAGATGCCCGCAGAGATAAGGAATATCAACAGTTTCTCACTGACTCCCAATTACCAGGCAAGCCTTCTTGCTGAAAAGACTTTCGGTCAATGCGGCATCATCTCTGGAATCCGCTTCGAGGACAAAGGGATGAAGGAGGAAGCGAATGTCAAGAACTACCACATGGCGATTGTTCAGGGCGAGCAGTCGATAGAAGGGCAGTTCACAGGAGATGTGACCACGGAGGTCAGGCAGATGATGCTGACAGTCCCTGTGATGCTCTCCTGGAGGAACAATTCCGAGTCATTCCGACTGAGGTTCGGGCCATATGCTTCATATCTCCTGAAGAAAGGATTCTCCGGATATGCACGCAACGGATATCTCCGCCTGGGAGACCCTACAGGTCCGAAGATAGTTATAGGAGACGGCAAGGACCGAGGAGACTATGACTTCTCTACGGATATGCGCAGGATGCAATACGGACTGGACCTCGGCTGCGATTGGTTCTTCCTCAAGCATCTGGGAATGTACGCCGATATCGAATGGGGGCTTACCGGAATCCATCACAGTGGTTTCAAGACAGTGGAGCAGACTCTATATCCTATCTACGGCACCCTGGGACTGACTTATCGTTTCTAAGTTATGGATATGACAAAAGCAAGGATCTATTTTCTACTGCAAACGGCCGCAGTCCTGGCCGTAATGGTTTCCGTCGTTTACGGATGCAGTGGCAGTGTTACGGGTTCAAAGCAGACCGACCTCGAAAAGTTCGGCATCGGCAGCCAGCCGGTCAGCAAGGTGAAGGTTGTCTGCGACACCATCTACAACAGGATTCCGGAGGACAATTATGAAGCGGTATTCGATGCTTCCGGAAACTTATCCATGCTCCGCGCCCTTTACACTGACGGAAGGACGATGAACTATGAATCCTACGTATATGATAACGAAGGACGTCTGGACGAAATCCTCCTCCTGGACCAGGACAGCAGCCTGACGGGGCGTTATCACTATGAATATGACGGCAGTTTCATCAGCAAATGTACCCTTTACGGAATGAATAACCAGGACATCCAGACTTGGATACACTCGAACAACGGCAAGCAGATAGTCCGGACGGATTTCTATCAGGAAGGTGAACTGCAGACAGTCAGCAAGAACAAGTGGTCCAGAAAAGGGAAAGTCAGGAAGGAAACCGTCACCGATGATGAAGACGAACTTGTAGGAGAGTCCGAATATATCTATATCTCCTCCGGCAAGCCTGTCTCCATCACCAACGACCTTGTAAACCTCTCGATAACCTATGACGGCAATGGCCTGCCGACCAGCAGCAGCGATGTATTCGTCAGCTCCAAGGGAGACCTCATAGCCAGTGAGATCGAGAATAAGGACGGTAGTCCGGTCATATTCACGTACGAATATACCTACGATCCTGCCGGCCGCTGGATCAGCCGCAAAGCGACCCTTCAGGACGGCACCGTCTACGAAATCCTCACCAGGACCATAGAGTAACATCATCCGGATGAAGAAAACAGAGGATGGCCGTTTGGTCATCCTCTGTCGGTTGATATACGTTTACAGGACCCTAGAAGGCCGTAGCTGCGACCTTGGTCAGGTTGCTGCACTCATATACGTGAGTGATCCCGCTCCTAGGAATGGTCTGCGTCGCGCGGACCGTCCATCCCGTCTCGGAAGAAGGATCGTCCGATGTCGGCCTGTAATACCAGTAATGGCTCGCAGTAGTGCTCGACCATGTCGTGGTATTCTTTCCCAACTCGTTGAAATAGTAGCAGGCCGCGGCGACATTGCAGCATGAGCCGTTTGAAAGGCGCTTGAAGTCCCCTACCTTCTGGTCACCCTTGAAGAGTTCGACCTTCCAATAGGTATCGTCGTCGTTGAATACCTCGGCCACGAAACAATACTTCAAAGCCGTATTGCCCTTGACCGTGATACTGGCGGATCCGGCCTTCTGCGAAGCGGTGTACCAGTTGAGCTTGTAGCCCTTGGAACCGTCGTAGATATCGTTTCCGTCATAAACGCGCATCTGGAAATCCTTGTCACGCTTCGTTCCTTTGATATACCAGTCGGTAACGCTTCCGTTCTCGATGGTATAGACGGTATAGCCGTTAGGTCCGCCGGTAACGTTCGACTGGGAAGACCACCAAGCTCCGCAAGCCGCACCATGGATATGCTCGTAGATCGGATTCCCGTCCACCGTCTTCACCGTATGAACGTAGTTCTGGTTGTAATGGGTGTGACCGATCATGATGTGAGCCTCCTTGAAACCGGCAAGCAAGTTCAGGACCTCGGTGTAATTCTTGTCCTTGTTGAAACTCGATCCCGTATCGTTGGAGCCTCCGTTGCGGAAAGGAATATGGCAGCAGAGGAAGACAGTCTTCTGACTCTTGTCCTTCACGAGCGCTATATCCTGCTTCAGCCATTTGAACTGGTTGGCAGTGAAGCCCGAAGCATAATTCCAGGTAGAACCGGTGGATTGGAGTCCGTAAACGTCATCCATGACAATCACATGCAAGCCGTTTCGGTCGAAGGAATAATCCACCGGGCCGAAATGGTTGATGAAGTTGTTCTGGGCGTAGTAGAACTCGCTCTGTCCGGCATCATGGTCATGATTGCCGATGCAGTTGAAGATCGGCATTATGCTACCGTTCGAGAGCTTGAAGTTTCTCATCGAATTATCCATCGGATCCCACTGCACCGTATTGTCGAACGTGATGTCGCCGAGCGTCATCGCATAGACATTGGTCATTCCGTCAACCGTAGCATGAAGGTCCGGAATCGTCTCTGTCTTCCAGCGGTTTACGTCACTGTCGGTCTTGCACTGAGGGTCGCCTATCATGATCATCGTGTACTTTGTCTCCTTTGAAGGAAGCGGTTCCAGCTTGAAATCATAACGCGTCGTCTTGGAGGCGACGAATGTACCCTCGTTGAAGAACTGAGGCAGTCCGGTGGTTGGATTCAGGGCGATCTTGTAATCGGCAGGCGTCGTGTAGAAAATCTTTCTGGCGAGCCTGTTGGCCGACAACTGGTACACTCCATTATCATCGGTTGTCGTGAAGTTGTACCCATCGGAGACCGGAACTCCCGGAATACCCTTGCCTGTAGTCGCGTCGGAAATCAATCCATAGGCATTGTTGCCTGCCTGGATCTTTGTCCCGTTGACAACGATGTCCTCTACAACAGGAGTGACAGGGGTGACCGGACCAGGTCCTGGCCCTGGAGTCGGATCGGGATCGTCAGGATGGCAGGCGGTCATCGTAAGAATGACCGCCAGAGCCATCATGCGTAATAGAAGTCTAGATTGTTTTACCATCCGTAATTCTGTCCAAGATTCTTATTAAGGTTGATTGCGGACTGAGGGATAGGCCTGACATACATCCTTTCCTTCCATTCGAGCTTGTAATTGTAAACAAGCAGGAAACCAGGGCCTGAAGGCTCGAGAGTCCAGTTCAGGTCATTGGTATCGGAAATAGGATAGATGTTCTCCTTATTGGCGGTACCGGTGAACTTGTAGGTGGTCCCGGAGAATTCAAAGCCGTTCTTGGCTTCGTCTGCGGTCACCCAGATACCCGGCCAGCCCTGATGGTTGTATCGCCTCTCGATGAGGTCGGCCTGATTCCAGCGATAAAGGTCGGCGGTACGGAGTCCACCCTCGAGGGTGAGCTCTGTGACCCTTTCACGACGGATCTCGAGGTCGATGTCATCAAGGTTAGGAGAATAGGCCACATCCTCGGTGTAATAGCTCCTGAGCCATGGATCCGGAACATATTCGGCGCTTCCAGGATAGATGTTCTTGACACCTGCCCTTTCCCTGAGCAGACCGATGGTCTGGTTCCATATATCCTCGTTGAACTGGCCCAGTTCCTTCATAGCCTCGGCATAGTTGAGGAGCACCTCAGCATAACGGAGGATAGGAAGCGAGTTGTTGTCGATCGAGTTCTGGAAGTTGTTCTCATCAGGAATGCACCACTTCACGAGCATGTATCCGGTCTTGCAGAAAGTAAAGTTGATGTTCTGGTCGGAGTATTCGCCTGAGAGTTTGTGGATCTTCCTTCCAGGTCCCAGGACGGTTGCTGCGAGACGAGCGTCCCTGTCGGTGAACTCCTCATTGATCGTCTGGTCACCCGTAAGGACAGGAGTACCGTCGGTCTTGAGGAACTGGCGGACAAGGAACTTGGTTCCAGAGCCCTGCTGTCCGAGGGTGGAAGAATTGTAGTACCTGGTCAACTCATGCCTTGCACCGAGCTCTTCACTGTAGGTCCTTCCCCAGATGGTCTCATCGGTCTGGAGATTCTCGCTGAGGAAGAGTTCCTTATAGTTTGCATGCAGTTTGAACGCCTTGGAGTCGATGATTTCCTTGGCATATTTTGCGGCGAGACGCAGGAGGTCGTCGGCGCTCTCATACTGGTTGTTCCAAGGGTTGTTGGTTGCAGGGTTAACGCTGTGGTTCTTCCTGTATGTACCCTCATAGAGCATGAACCTGGATGCAAATGCAAGCACCACGTACTTGTCGATGTAGATACGGCCGTTGGTGTGGAACTTGGAATCGGCGGAGCAGTTCGCAGTCGCGAATTCAAGATCCTCCACGACCTTGTGGAATACGAATTCCCTGTCGTCACGCTTCCCGAAAAGGGTGAGGGTATCCTCAGCCTCGACTACATGCTCGAGCCACGGAACATCGGAGAATGTACGGATCCTGGAGAAATAAGTATATGCCCTCCAGAACCTGCCTACACCTTCGTAATGGTTGTAGGTCTTCTCATCGATGTTGCCCTTGGCCCTCTCCATGTTGTCCAGCATGTAGTTGACCCTTCTGATAGCTGACCAGGACCATCCTCCCTGCTTGACATTGTTCCAGATGCCAGGGTTGTAGAAGTCGGTACATGTCTTGGAAGCGATCAGGTCGGTGTAGACATCGTTACCGTTATTGCCGATATCAGTATTGTCCGGCAGCCAGGAATTGATCATTCCATCGCAGTACATCTTCAGCTGGCTTTCGTTCTCGAAGTATGTCGGTCCTGCGAACTTGTTGATCGGCTCCCTGGTGAGGAATTCCTCGCAGGACGTTGCGAACAGCAGCGCCACTGCGGCAATAATCGCATATTTAATATTTTTCATGATTCTTCCGTGATTATAAAGTGAGGTTTACACCGAAGGTGAAGGTCTTCATCATAGGATATCCGTATCCTTCACCGACACCGCTAAGTCCATAGTTGCTACCGGTGAGGGAACCACTGTCGAAGTCGGTATCACCGATTCCGATACCCTCAGGGTCGAACATGTCAGTGTACTTGAACATAGGTGACCAAGTCCAGAGGTTCTCCATGTTGACATAGAACTTGACAGCCTCGAGCTTGACCTTCCTCGTGAGTTTCTTCGGGAGGGTGTAGTTGATGTTCAAGGTCTTCAGACGAACGTATGCGGCGTTCTGGAGGTAGTGGTCGTTCTGCCAGGTGAGAGGACCGACGTTACGGTTCGCGGCATAAGCCACAGGACGGGTCCAGTAAGGGTTGTCATCGTAGTTGGTGACCACCCAGTTCTCAGTGCTGAAATCGACACGGGCCATCCTGTCATACATAGTATGCATCAGGTAAGGGCTGTACTGCCTGTTGTAAGGTCCCCAGAAGAAACCGGTCTCGACGGTAGGATACCAGTCACGCTTTCCGACTCCCTGGAAGAATACGTTGACGCCGAATCCGTTCCAGTTGAAATCGAGGTTGAGACCGAACTGATATCGAGGTGTCTCGTTACCGATGACCTCGATGTCTCCGTGGTCTTCAAGGTTACCCTTTCCGTAGTTGATGTCACCGTCTCCGTCGATGTCGATGAACTTGAGGTCACCGGCATACTCGCGGAAGTTGGATCCGTTCTTGTGATAGGTATCGGTAGCCCAGTTGTTGGCCTCGACATTGTCACGGAATATTCCGTCGGTGCGGAAACCCCAGATCTCACCAAGGTGCTTTCCGGAATATAGGTTGAACAGGTTACCGTCAAGGTTGGTGTAGTCGATGATGATGGTCCTGGTGTCCCAGACGCTACCCTTGATGCTGTAGTTGAAATCCTTTCCGCCGAGCTTGAAGGCATCGCGCCATGAAAGGGTAGCCTCCCAGCCGAGATCCTTGTAGCTGGCGTAGTTGCCCTTAGGAGCGGAAGCACCATAAACATCAGGAAGCTGCGGGCCGGAAGTAATCACGTTCTCGGAAACCTTCTTGAAGAGGTCTCCGGAGAATGACAGGCGGCTGCGGAGCATGTCGATGTCAACACCTACGTCATAGGTGGTTACGGTCTCCCAGGTCAGGCCTGCAGGAACTGGAGCAGGAACGGTGGTGTAGTTGTTCTTCTGTCCGTCGAAGATCACACCGGTCTTGTCGACTCCGATGGTCTCGAGGTAGGTGTATGGAGAAACGGTACCGTTACCCAGGGAACCGATGTTTGCGCGGACCTTGAAGTTGTCAAGCCAGCTCCTGGACCATTTCATGAACGGCTCCTCGGAGATCCTCCAACCCACGGAAGCTGACGGGAAGAATCCCCACTTCTGGGTCTCAGGGAACTTGGAGCTTCCGTCGTAACGGGCTGCCACTTCGATGATATACCTCCTGAGGAGGGTGTAGTTCAAACGACCGAACAAGCCGAGCACACCGTAGCTGCTGTCGTTCTGCTCGATGGTATAATCGGTTCCGTCGAACAGCTCATAGCTCTGCCACTTGTCAGGGATGAGCATTCCCTTCCTCTGGATGTAGAAGCGGTTGTACTGGTAATCTTCCATGTTTCCACCGACAACCACATTGAGTTCATGGTTCTCACCAAGCTTAGGAGTGAAGGTGAAGTAGGCATTGGCCGTCTGATAGTTCGTATCATAAGTCCAGCGGGACTTGTATGAATTGGCCTGAGGGACATACTCGGTGAATGAATTGTCACTGAGCCAGAAAGTCAGAGGCGCGCGGTAGCGCTCTCTTTCCCTGCGGATAGCCTTGAAAGAATAGTCCCCGCGGAACTTGAGGACATCCTTGATGAGTGAGATGTTCACACCTGTCGTTGTGACGAGGGTGAGATTCTCCTCGATCTGACCGGTATTGCCGTCAGTAAATGAAGCGTAACCTGTCTTCGCGGCAGCGAGGGTGTAAGTTCCGTTCTCATTGTAAGGGACGAGGATAGGCTGTCCGTGCTGCTCGATCTGCTTACCGAGGATGGAACCTGTGGTGAACATGGACTGCTGCTGGTTGGTATGGAATACCGAAGTATTGTTGTCGAATGACAGCCAGTCTGTTACCCTCAAGGTACCCTTGGCCCTGATGTTGAACTGGTCGTAGTCATCGTCTCCGACCTTGTAGATACCTTCCTGTGTGAAGTAACGGCCTGTGATGGCATAGCTGAGCTTCTTGGAAGAGCCCCTTACGCTGATGTCATGGGTCTGCGAAGTCGTGTTAGGCTTGTAGAACAGCTTCAGCCAGTTCGTTTCACCGTAGTAGGCATATGCACCGTTGTAGGTGTCGTAGATATCGAAATTGCCTGCTTCGCGGCGAGCCTTCAACCTCTCAAGGTAATCAGAACCGATGGTGAAGGTGTTGACCGTGGAAGGAGCGTTACCGGCAGCGGTAGGAGTCATCTTGTCACCTGCCACGAACTGATAGAACATCTCGGTCCAGGTAACAGGATCGGTAATGATGTTGTCCTCCCACTTGATAGCCCTGTCGTTGTAGGAATATGCCCCGTTATAGGTGATAGTGAACTTGTCGCTCTTGGCATCCTTCGTAGTGACGAGGATGACACCGTTGTATGCCTTCGCACCATAGATAGATGCGGAAGAAGCATCCTTCAGTACGGCGACCGTCTCGATATCGCTAGGGTTGACATTGGCAAGGCTTCCCTCGACACCATCGATGAGGACGAGGGCTCCGCCTCCTCCCTGTCCGATAGTATGGGCGGAACCACCACCATCGGTCATGGATGCACGGGTCAGGTAGGTATGGTTGTTGGTTCGGATATAGACGTTACCCGAGTGGCTTACCTTACCGTCGGTCTGCACGATGTTCAGACCGGCGATCTGGCCCTGGAGGGAACGAGCCACGTTGACGTTGGAACGATCGGTGAGCTTTTCTCCCTCGAGGTTCTCTACTGAACCGACGAGCTGGGTCTTCTTGAGGGTACCGTAACCGACGACCACCGACTGGTCAAGGGTCTGGGTGTCTTCCTGAAGCGCGAAATTGATGACACTGCCCGTCCCTACCGTAGCTTCGACCGTCTTGTAACCGAAGAACTGGCAGACGATGACATCGCCCTTGGCTGCGCGGAGACTGTAGCTACCGTCGTCATTGGAAGACGTTCCCCTGGTGGTTCCTTTCACCATGAGGGCGGCTCCGACGACAGGTTCGTTTGTCTTGGCGTCCGTAACGACACCAGAGACATTTACTGTCTGTGCCATGAGGCTTGCCGGTATCAAGATGTACGCGAGCAGGGCCACAAGGCACGATAGTGTGCGTTTGAATTTAATTTCCATTAAAGTAACCTTTTTTGATAATGATCTGCTCCTAAGAGCTAATTGGCGTTTGCAAGTCCGCTCCCGATCATCGCATGGCCAAGGTGCTTAATGGGTTAAAAATTTACTTTTTCCTATTGATACGTTTTAAAATTGTTAATAATAAATGAGTTATAATAAAATCTGTCAAAATCTGCCGTCTTGGACAGCCGCAGTTCAGGTCATTCTGGGGAGAACGGATGTCCGATACAACAATACAAAATTAATATTATTTTAACCAAACGCAATACTTAATTTATAAAAAAAGATGCAGTTTTATCGTTTTTATTCCTATATTTGCCATGCAAGTCCACTCTTTCCCCCACCAACAGCAAGGGTTCCGGTAATCGTATGAGTTAAGGTCCGAGAGAAATCAAGAATCTTGACTTTGATTCTATTGTATTACAAGAAAATTAATTAGACCAATATGAAACTTAAAAGAATCCTTGCGGTGATCCTTTCGGCGACAGTGGCTTTCGGCTTCTGGTCCTGCCAGGAGGAAGAGATTGAGACAGGTATCGACCCGAACCTGCCGGCTCCGAGTAACCTCACCTACGATGAGGACAACTCTTCCGCAACATCAATGACTGTCTATTGGGACGCATCGGCACCGGATGCCGCAGGCGCCACCAGTTATACGGTTCAGCTGCTCACGGCACCCGACCAGGGCGACAACTATGACAGCTCGACTTCCAAGACTCTGCAAAGCACTGCTGAAGTCCACGACCTCGCCATGTTCGGCGGACTTTCGTCATTCGAGAAGTACCTGATCAGGGTCAGGGCGAACTACAAGAGGTCCAAGTATTCCGAATGGACATATATCACCCTCAACGGCGAGCCTGTCTTCCACGAAGTCGGCTTCGGAATGGTGGACCCTTCATTGCCTACCATCGACACCTGCGGCTACGACGCTACCCTTTCCACTGCTGAAAGCATGTGGTTCAACTTCGACGCACACACGGCAAAGGCCGCCAATGCCGCTGAAGTCGTCATCAGGATCGTAAACAAGAAGAGTACGCTTCCTTCCTATACCAACACAGAGAGCATCTCCGCGACAGGTACCGAATTCGTAAATCTCACCAACAAGAACAGGTACACCGTCTGGGCAAGGGCTGCCTACAAACTCTCCGACGGCCGTACGGCATATTCGGATTGGATGAGAGCGCAGGAAGGCGACAAGAACCTCTATGAGGTCGGCAAGGGCGCCGTAAGGGAAGAACCGCCTACAGCGAAACTCAACTACGCTTCCTCTTCTACCCTCGTATTCGCGTGGTCCAACTACGGTTTCGAGGATGTCGCTTCCGACCGTGACCTCAACGTCCGCGTCCAGCTTTACAAGGATGCTGCCTGCAGCAACCTGGTCGTCGCGTGGACCTTCAAGGGCAATGAGACCGACGTGGTCACGGCAACCAACAAGATATTCAACTCCATCCAGCCTTGCTTCAGCTTCCCTGGCCTCGAACCTGGCACCAAATATTACTTCAAGGTCACCAACCTGGATACAGAACTTTCCAGCGAGCCGGTCGAGGGTGAGACCACGGCATTCACCATCAAGGAACCTGTCGGAGACGCTGTCCAGGCAGGCGACCTGGTCCTTGGTGAAGACTTCGGTGAACTGATCATCGGAGGCGACTTTGTCAACAAGGCCCCTGGTATCTCCAGTACCGGAAGAGCCTCGCTGACCAACCAGAAAGCTCCTACAGGCGAGCAGCCTGACAAGAGTGCGAAGATCGTCTTCGGTCCTGTCTATCACAGCAACGAGGTCGGCTTCTTCAATACGATGGCCCTTTCGGTTCCTTCTACAAGGCTTGACAAGTGGGGAACCTACAACGAGGGTACGGCCAACAGCTATACCTGCGAGCGTCCAGGCTACGTCAAGCTCGGAGCTTCCAGCTATGCTTCCTGGATCACCACCCCTCTGCTCGCCAACCTCGCCGGACCGGCAACCATCGAGGTAACCTTCACGGCAGCCCGCTACGAGAGTGACCAGCTGGCCGGTTCGGTTTACACTGTCACCGGCAGCAGCATCTCCGATGCACACGTAGTAACGGGTACCAAGACTGCAGTATATTCCTTCAACGTTCCAGAGGACAAGTCCAAGTGGGGCACCTACACCTGCACCATCAAGAACGTTATGCCGAATATGCGTCTGGCATTCGGTGTCGCCGAGCGTGAGGTTCCAACCGAGGCAGGTAGCGTACAGCGCCGTATGTACATCGGTGAGGTTACTATCAAGCTCGTCGAATACACCGGAGAAGCCATCACGGTCCCTGTTCCTGCGAACCTGACCCTCAAGGCCAAGACCACCACGATGGCAGTTTCCTGGGATGAGAGCGACGTGGATACCTACACCGTCGAATACAAGAAGACTGCCGACAGCAAGTGGACGGTCCTCGATCCTATCACTACCAACAGCCTGACCATCGAAGGCCTCGAGCCTGACACCGAATATGATGTCCGTGTAAAGGCTGCCAAGACCGGTTTCGAGTCACAGTATGCAACCGCTTCCGCAAGGACGGCATCCGCTTCTGCTCTCAACACCGAGATCGGTTCGGCTTCCGAGCTCGTCGAATGGCTTGCAGCCGCAACCGAGGCTGCTACCGATGAGTACAAGCTCACCGCCGACATCGATATGGCCGGCAAGTCCATCATCGCTGCTTCCGGATTCGCCGGAACCCTCGACGGACAGGGCCACACCATCAAGAACCTCAAGGCAACCGCACCTCTGGTCGCAGTCAACAAGGGAACCATCAAGAACATCAACGTGGATGCGTCCTGCAAGTTCATGCCTGCAGCTCCTATATTCGGAGTCATCGTAGCAGACAACCAAGGTACAATCGAGAACTGCCACAATGCAGCTACCGTAAGGTATCACATCGACAATGTCACCGAGATGACCCTCATGGGTGGTATCGCAGGCCAGTCCACCGGTACCATCAAGGACTGCTCGAATGCAGGTGAAATCGTCGTCAAGTCCGCCAAGGGCCTCGGCGGTGCCGCTGCCGGTATCGCTGCTTACCAGCAGGGTGCAGTCATCAACTGCGTCAACAGCGGACCTGTCACTATGACTTCCCTCTTCACCAACGCAGGACTAAAGGGTGGACCTCTCACCAGTAATATCCTGCCTTGCGAGGGCGGTATCATCGGTGTCGCCGGCAAGGGTACCACCATCACCAACTGCGAGAACAGTGGTAAGATCAGCTTCATCCAGACGGCCATCGAGCAGGCCGGAGGCGGACGTGAGCGTATGATGATCGGAGGTATCGCAGGTAACCCTAATGGAAAGATTTCCGGTTCCAACAACCATGGAGAGATCGCGGTTAGCACCAAGACTTCTAACGGTAAGGAACTCAAAGGCGCTGGAACTTCCTACATAATCTGCGTCGGCGGTATCAGCGGCGGCGACTACTATGCTGACGGCCAGAGCGCTACTGACATCTTCACTTGCATCAACGATGGTCATATCAACATCGACACAGATGCTGCCAATGCCAACTCTGCAGTCGGCGGTATCGTCGGATGGCCTTGCAAGGAAGGTGGCGGCACAGTCTCCACCAAGGACTGCACCAACTCCGGCAAGCTCACTCTCAACGGATTAGGTAAAGTCAGGATCGGTGGTATCCAGGGAGGTTCCGGAATAATGGACAACTGCACCAATACAGCTGATATTGAGATTCCTACCACCGGAAACAACTATTCGGTCGCTGGTCTCCTCGCCGGATTCCACTCCAACGGATATGCAGTCACCAACTGCACCGCCAAGGGTACCATCTCTTCACCAGTCCTCCTTCTTGGAGCAAGCGGTATGATCGGTAACATCGGCAACTCCGCCCACACCACGGGCGACGGCTGCAAGGTCGACTGCGTACTCGATGTTCCGAAGACCACCAATGTCGGTATGGTGATAGGTTACTTCAACGGCAAGACCAAGGATATCAAGATGGGAACCGAAGTTCCTATCAAGGTGAAGGGTACTGTCAACGGAACCGTCCTGAACACAGACAACTTCAGCGGCTTCCTCCACGGACCTACAAACTTCGATGCCAAGGTGCACATCATCAACGCACAGTATGGTGAATAATCCGTACTGAACGGATACTTATTATACGATGACCTCGGAGCCTTCCCGGTTCCGGGGTCATTTCTTTAATTAGTTTTGTTTCAAGGCTGGAGAATGCTTACCTTTACGACATGCATCCGAAATCCGCTGCCATATTCATTTCAGTCATTGCAATCCTGGCCTCCTGCGAAAGGCACGGGACCGAGCCGTGGCACGACAACGGAGTTGAACCGAGTGGTGGTACTGACGAGTATCCCACCAAGGAGGCCACGTTCAAGGCATATGCGGACACCCGCTCTTCCCTTATCACGGGGGACGGCATCTGCACCGTGCAGTGGGGCGAACTGGACAAGATAGGAATATGGGACGGAAAGAAGATGGAGACCTTCACCAACGTAACTGCTCCGGGCCGGGAAGGCACTTTCAAGGGAGAGGTGACAGTCAAGGATAACCCTGACGACATGTTCTTCACCGACTATTTCTACGCCGTATCCCCTTACCCTGAAACATTCACAGACGAAGGCAACAATATCACCGAATTCGCATTCCACCTTCAGAACCGCTTCGTATCGCCTGAACCGGGGCAGGTTCCGGAAGGCAGCATCATTTCGATCGCCACGGTGCTGGCTGGGCTGAAAGGCACCCTGAACTTCTACAACGTCCTGTCCTTCCTCCGGCTGACGGTAAAGGACTCAGAAGTCCGGACATTGAAGTTGAGGGCACATGGGCCTGTGGTCGGGAAGGTCGAAATCAATCCGATATCCAGGATCGTCCAGTCCGCGGAGAAAGCCAGGAAAGATTCCGCCTGGGTAATCTCCCTCTCTGGGATCGGTGGGACAGGGACGAGCGAATACTACATACCGACACTCCCGGGAACCCATCATACCGACATATTCATGGCTTCTGAAGGGACTGAGGACTCCCCTACCGTCATTTTAGGAGACTATGCTTTTACGACCGCGAGGATGCAGGTAACGAACTACCGCACGATCACGTCCCCGGGCAGCGGCAACTGCAGGAAGGTTTCTTCCATCACCGTTGACGGAGACTATGTCCTCATTTCCGATAATGGCTTCGACATCATCAAGCTGGATGTCGACGGCAACGATGCCCGCCTGACCATCGAGACACCGGGCAAGGAATCCGTATTCACGGACTTGACGGTATCCGATCTCAAGCTCATACCCTGCGAAGACGGGGCATATTACATCCGGTACTATGATCCGGCGGGAATCAAAGCCGATGGAAAGATATTCCATAACCTCTTCCTGAGCAACTCCGACGGCTGTCTCGCGCCATCTCGGCTGGATGATGAGGATGCAGTCCCGGACAAAGAAAACCTTAAAAAAGCAAAGGCGGATTCCTATAAGATTTATCTTATTGAAAAATAGCCACTTCCAATCATCTTGAAATTTAATTTTGCAATTAATACAAACGTTTGTATATTTGTAGTCAAGCGCTGAGACAATATGATTAAACCAACGATTACAGACATTGCAAACGAAATGGGGATAACCCCTTCCACCGTGTCGAGGGCACTTGCGGGAAGTCCAAGGGTAAAGGAATCCACCAGGGAGGCTATCGAACGCAAAGCCAAGGAGATGGGATACGAGAGGAACGTGATGGCGTCCAACCTCCGTAAAGGCGTGGCCAAGACAGTCGGAATCATAGTCCCCCGCATCAACAGGCAGTTTTTCAGCAACGTGATAAGCAGTGCCGAATCCATTCTGAAAGAGGCCGGTTACACCGTCATCATATGCCAGTCCCACGAGACTCTGGAGGATGAAATCAAGGCCCTTAAGACAATGAGGGCAAACCAGGTCGCCGGAGTCCTTATCTCGCATTCCATCCAGTCCGTAAACGGAGACCACATCCTTGAGAATATCCACGATGGGGTGGAACTCGTCCAGTTCGACAGGGTTTTCGACAACCTACCAGGCATCAAGGTAATCAACGATGGAGTGAAAGGTTCCTATGAAGCTACGAAATCATTGATCGCGAACGGTTACAAAAAGATAGGAACCCTGGCCGGCTACCTTGGCGCACAGCTGTTCAAGGACCGTAAGGAAGGCTATGTGATGGCATTGAAGGAAGCCGGGATACCTGTTGACGAAGACATCATATTCGAGGACTCGATTCTCCGTGCTACGGGTTATCAGAGCGCTCTCAAAGCGATCGAACGCGGTTGCGATGCACTCTACTGCGCCGGAGATTTCTCAGCCCTTGGAGCCTTCGACGCTGTAAGGGAGGCAGGGCTTGACGTTCCGGGACAGTTCGGGATAATCGGCACTGCCAACGAGCATTTCACTGGCCTGATGTCCCCTACCATGAGCTCCCTGGAGCAAAGACCGGACAGGATGGGTACAGAGGCTGCCCGCGCGTTCCTGGACGCGGTCGAAGGGAAACAGGAAGACCGCAAGATCGTGATCCCGATGGAACTGATCATCCGTCAGTCTTCGTCAAGGAAGCAACAACAGTAAAAAAGCATAACAATGACCAATCTATTTTCACTTGAAGGAAAGAACGCCTGGATCACCGGAGCCGCCTATGGTATTGGCTTCAGCATCGCAAAGGCTTTCGTTGAGGCCGGAGCAAAAACCATCGTGTTCAACGTTCGTGGCGAAGAGGCGCTCAAGAAAGCACTGGATGCCTATCGCGAGGCCGGCATCGAGAATGTGAAGGGCTACACCTGCGACGTCACCGACGAGGTGGCCGTGAAGACCCTCGTAGAGAAGATCCATCAGGAGGTAGGTCAGATTGATATCCTCGTCAATAACGCAGGCATCATCAAGCGCATCCCAATGCACGAAATGACGCGCGCCGAGTTCCAGCAGGTCATCGACATCGACCTTGTCGGTCCGTATATCTGCTCGGCCGCCGTCGTTCCCGAGATGATGGAGCGCCGCGAAGGCAAGATCATCAACATCTGCTCGATGATGTCCGAACTGGGTCGTGAGACCGTCTCTGCATATGCCGCTGCCAAGGGTGGCCTCAAGATGCTGACCCGCAACATCTGCTCCGAGTACGGAGAATACAACATCCAGTGCAACGCCATCGGCCCGGGTTACATCGCTACTCCTCAGACCGCTCCCCTGCGCGAGCGCCAGGCCGACGGCAGCCGTAATCCTTTCGACTCATTCATCTGCGCGAAGACTCCTGCAGGCAGATGGCTCGACCCTTCAGAACTTGGCGGCCCGGCCGTATTCCTTGCATCACATGCATCCGATGCAGTGAACGGACATATCCTTTACGTAGACGGCGGTATCCTGGCATACATCGGCAAGCAGCCTAAGTGATGGAAGCGGTATTCAGCTATATAATCGGCCTCGGGGCCGCCGTCATGATGCCGGTGATTTTCACTATCCTCGGCGTCTGCATCGGCATTCCTTTCGGCAAGGCACTGAAGAGCGGACTCCTGGTGGGAGTCGGTTTCGTGGGCCTGTCGATCGTCACTGCGCTCCTCACGAGCAGCCTGGGCGTTCCGCTCCAGAAGATGACCGAAATCTACAATCTGAAGCTCGGTATATTCGACATGGGATGGCCTGCAGCCGCATCGGTCGCCTACAACACTACCATAGGCGCCTTCATCATACCGGTCTGCCTCGGCATCAACATCCTGCTTCTGCTCTGTAAAGCCACCAAGACGATAAACATCGACCTCTGGAACTACTGGCATTATGCATTCATCGGCGCAGTCGTATATTTCGCAACGGACAACGTCTGGTGGGGATTCTTCGCGGCGATAATATGTTTCGTGATCACCCTGGTCATGGCAGACCTCACGACGAAAGACTTCCAGTCTTATTACAAGGATATGGACGGTATTTCAATTCCACAGCCTTTCTGCCAGGGCTTCGTCCCTTTCGCATGGGCGCTCAACAAAGGAATGGATGCTATCCCTGGATTCAGCAAGCTCGACCTCGACGCAGAAGGGATGAAAAAGAAGTTCGGTGTATTGGGAGAACCGCTTTTCCTCGGTGTCATAATAGGCTGCCTCATCGGTATCCTTTCATGCAAAGGATGGAAGGAGATCGTCGACGGGATCCCGATGATCCTGGGACTCGGAATCAAGATGGGTGCCGTAATGGAACTCATACCTAGGATCACAGGACTGTTCATAGAAGGTCTCAAGCCTATCGCCGAAGCCACGAAGAACCTGGTATCCAGGAAGTTCAAGAACTCCGCGGGTATCAGCATCGGAATGAGCCCAGCCCTGGTTATCGGCCATCCGACGACCCTCGTCGTCTCGCTCCTCCTCATCCCGGTCATCCTGTTCCTTTCTGTCATACTCCCAGGCAATGAATTCATGCCTCTGGCTTCCCTGGCCGGGATGTTCTACCTATTCCCTGTCGTCCTGCCGATAACCAAGGGAAATGTCGTGAAGACCTTCATAGTAGGTCTGGTGGCATTGGTGATAGGATTGTATTTCGTAACCGACCTGGCCCCGCATTTCACCAAGGCGGCTCAAGATGTATTCGCACGCACCGGAGATACCGCCGTGGCCATCCCGGATGGATTCCAGGGAGGTTCGCTGGACTTCGCATCCAGCCTTTTCGCCTGGGTCATATTCCACCTTGTCCACGACATCAAGTGGATCGGCAGCGGCTTGCTTGTCATCTTGGCCACCGTGATGGCAGTGGTCAACCGCAGAAGGATAATCAAAGAATCATTCACTCTGAACAATGAAAAGAATAGTAACGATAGCGGCATTGCTGCTTAGTGCGGCAGCAGCCAGCGCCCAGGTCAACTGGACGATGCAGACAGCCTGTAATCCGCAGGATGTCAAGAACTACGACACCAAAAAACTCCGCAGCAGCTTCCTCATGGAGAAAGTGATGACCGCGAACAAGATCAACCTGACCTACTCGATGTATGACAGATTCGTCTTCGGAGGAGCCATGCCGGTAGGGAAAGTGTTGACCCTGGACACCTTCGATGCACTGAAAGCCGACTATTTTCTCGAAAGGAGGGAACTCGGCATCATCAACGTCGGTGGTGAAGGCATCGTAACAGTAGACGGTCAGAAATACGAACTCGGATTCAAGGAGGCACTTTACGTAGGCCGCGGGCACAAGAAGGTCACCTTTGCAAGCAAGAGTGCTTCCAAGCCGGCCAAGTTCTATCTCAATTCGGCCACCGCCCACAAGGAATACAAGACCCAGCTCATCACAATCGACGGGCGCGAGGGAAGCCTCAAGGCCAATTCCTTCGCAGCCGGAAAGATGGAAGACAGCAACGACAGGGTCATCAACCAGCTCATCGTGAACAACGTCCTCGAAGAGGGGCCGTGCCAGCTCCAGATGGGTCTCACCGAACTGAAGCCGGGGAGTGTATGGAACACTATGCCTGCCCATACCCACAGCCGCAGGATCGAAGCATACTTCTACTTCAACGTTCCGGACGGAAACATGGTATGCCACCTCATGGGCGAGCCTCAGGAGGAGCGCCTGGTCTGGATGGCGAACGAACAGGCCATAATGTCTCCGGAATGGTCCATCCATGCAGCGGCAGGAACCAGTAACTATATGTTCATATGGGGAATGGCAGGTGAGAATCTCGACTATTCCGACATGGACAAGATCAAGTATACGGAAATGAAATAAGCCTTTGACTATATGCCTAAAGTCATCACATTCGGAGAAATAATGCTCCGTCTCTCCACTCCCGGATACCTCAGGTTCTCCCAAGCCAGGCAGTTCGATGCTACCTTCGGAGGCGGAGAAGCCAACGTGGCCGTGTCTCTCGCAAACTTCGGAATTGATGCCGAATTCGTCACAAGGTTACCGGACAATGACATAGCCAGGTCGTGCCTGCACGACCTCCGGTCATATGGCGTGGGGACATCCCACTGCATCACAGGCGGGGAACGTCTGGGAATATACTTTCTGGAAACGGGAGCGGTAGCTCGCCCGAGCAAGGTGGTATATGACCGCGCACACTCCGCTATCAGTACCATCCAGCCGGGGATGGTGGACTGGCACGAGGTGTTCCAGGGAGCGGACTGGTTCCACTGGACCGGGATCACCCCTGCCATCAGCGAGAGCGCAGCTCTTGCATGCCTCGAAGCGATAAAGGTGGCCAATGAGATGGGGGTATTCGTATCCTGTGACCTCAACTACCGCAAAAACCTCTGGAAATGGGGCAAGACAGCCGCAGAAGTGATGCCGGAGCTGGTCCGAGGCTGCGACCTGATACTTGGGAACGAAGAAGATGCCGAGAAGGAATTCGGAATAAAACCGGAAGGATTCGATGCCGAGCATTCCGACGGAAGCATCGACCAGACCCGATTCGAGAGCGTATGCCGGCAGTTGATGGCCCGCTTCCCTCGCTGCAGGAAAGTGGCCATAACACTCCGCGGCTCCATAAATGCCAACCACAACACCTGGGGCGGAGTGATATTCGACGGCAAGGTACTCAAGGAATCACGCAGATACGATATCACGCATATCGTAGACCGTGTCGGTGGAGGAGACTCTTTCATGGGAGGACTGATCTACGGTCTCCTGACATGGCAGGACGACCAGAGGGCGATTGATTTCGCCGCAGCGGCTTCCTGCCTGAAGCATACCATATCCGGAGACTACAACCAGGTAACGGTCAAAGAAGTGGAAAGCCTGATGTCCGGGAATGCTTCCGGACGTGTGGCAAGGTAATATCTAAGCTGACATAACGATGGCAAAGTTCAGAAAACTCGAAACATTGACTGCGATCAAGAACAGCGGAATCGTTCCGGTGTTCTTCAACGGCAACCTTGAAATCGCCAAGAATGTGGTCAAAGCGTGCTACGAAGGAGGTATCAGGGCATTCGAATTCACCAATAGGGGCGATTTCGCAATTATGATATTCAGGGACCTTTCACTGTGGGCGCTCAAGGAATGCCCAGAGATGATACTCGGTGCAGGAACAATCCTGGATGCCCCCACTGCTGCACTATATATACAGATGGGAGCCAACTTCATAGTCTCCCCTTCCCTGAACCCGGAAGTGGCAAGGCTTTGCAACAGGCGCGGGATACCATACACCCCGGGTTGCGGCAGCGTCACGGAGATATGCAACGCCCAGGAACTGGGATGCGACCTCGTCAAGGTATTCCCTGCCGGGAGTGTCGGGGGTCCCAAGTTCGTCAAGGACGTCCTGGGTCCCCTTCCATGGACCATGATGATGGCCACAGGCAGCGTCGAGCCGACCAAGGAGAACCTCTCCGAGTGGAAGGAATCCGGTGTTACCGCGGTCGGGATGGGATCGAAACTGTTCCCGAAGGATGCCCTGGAGAAGGGTGACTGGCAGCGGATAACCGATATTTGCAAGGCTGCAATCGAATATTTCAAATAATCTTCAAAAAAGTTTTTTTGATAATAAAATAATTCGTACTTTTGCAGTCCGAAAATCAAAAGCAACCTCTTACGGGTCGTTATGAGATGTGCGTAACGTTGCGCTAAAATTATTGAGAAATGGATTTGATGAAAGTTGTAGAGCAGTCTTTCGCTAACGAGAAAGTTGCTTCTTACCCGAAATTCAAGGCCGGTGACACCGTCACCGTTACCTATAGAATCAAGGAAGGTGACAAGGACCGCCTCCAGAAATTCAGAGGCGTTGTTATCCAGGAGAGAGGTGCTACACCTGCCACGAGGACCTTTACAGTCCGCAAGGTTTCAGGAGGTATCGGAGTTGAGAGGATTTTCCCTATGCAGTCTCCGTTTATCGACAGCATCGAACTCAACAAGGTCGGTAAGGTACGCAGGTCAAGGATCTTCTACCTCCGCAAGCTGTCAGGCAAGAAGGCCAGAATCAAGGAGCGCAAGCTCACTGTCCTCAAGGACGAGGGTGCAAAGGTCGAAGCCTAGCCACAGCACACTTTAGCGGGTTTATCCCGCAATATGGTCCCCTAGCTCAACTGAATAGAGCATCTGACTACGGATCAGAAGGTTACAGGTTTGAATCCTGTGGGGATCACCAAGGCGCAGAATCAATGACTGCGCCTTTTTCAACCAAAGTTGCGGAATTAGCTCAGTTGGTAGAGCGTCGGCTTCCCAAGCCGAAGGTCGCGAGTTCGAACCTCGTATTCCGCTCTGGAACCAGACAGGCAGCCGAAAGGTTGCCTGTTCTGGTTTTATATTATGACGATGGTCCGCACGAGCGACCTTCATACCCCCGAGGGGCAGCCTTCCATCGGAAGGCGGGGGTAACGTAGAAGGCGCGAAATCACCCGAGGCGCAGCCTCGGGCTCGAACCTCGTATTCCGCTCTCATGGGCGCATTCCGCATCATCTATTATCCCCCTTTCCCCCAAAGGGAGGATCGCGCTCTGCGCGGACGGCAGAAGCCGCCTCTCATTAAACATTTCCTCTATTATCCATAATGCAACGAGAAATTATCGGTATCCGGTTGGGTACAATAATGCCCCTATTTGTACGCAAGTGGAGACCTGAGTGCGCAGTTGCGGAGTTGTTTGAGGCACGGTGATGAATAGCTAACCCAATAGACGGCTCGAGACACTTCAAAACACTTCAAGACACTTCGGGCACCCCGGGAGATAAAGACAGAGAACACCAGGAGAACTGAATCAATCAGTCTCCCGGCGCTATACTCCGTTCAGGGATCAGCTAATTAAGCCTCCGGAATCTCGTCGCTAGGAACAGCGAAAGGAGAGTTGCTGGAAACAGAAGGACCACCTACCGTATATTCCTCAACCTCAGGGACTTCCTCGGCTGGAGCTTCCTCTTCTTCAACAACCTGCTCCCCACTCGTCAGGGTTTGGAACTCCTCCTCGGTAATCATCTTGCAATTGCCGTTGAAGGTAGCGTTCAGGTCAACCTGAAGCCTCCTGACATGAAGATCACCATCTATGACACTGGTGCTCTTGAGAGAAAGGGTGTCCTTGACATAGAGGTCTCCTTCGATCTGGCCCCAGAAATCAGCGTTGTTGCAGATCACATCACCCTTGATGACAGCCTTCTCACCGACGACAACCTTTGCCTGGGAGATGATCTTACCCTCGAAGGTGCCGTCGATCCTGATGTCGTTAGGGGAGATGATCTCACCCTTGATGACTGAACCGGCCGAAATCCTGCTGACGTCATTGACGCCAGTAGAATCGTATGTCCTGTCGTAATTTGCCATAATATCTCAATAAAAAGTTAATATTCTGTTATACCAGTCCTGCACCGTGGCAGTTCTTGTATTTTTTTCCTGAACCGCAAGGACAAGGCTCGTTCCGCCCGATCTTCTTGTCCGCCTTGATAGGAGTGTTCGACTTCTGTTCCCCGTTGGTGCTCAGGTCGTTACGCTGAGTTCTCATCTGGCTCATGTCGGTCTTGCGGCGAGGAGCCTGGGCCGGACGGGCCTCATTCTCGTCACGCAGCGGGACGAAGGCCCTGAGGAGGAATGAAAGCACATCCTTGTTCAGATCCTCCAGCATCGAAGCGAATAGGTTGTAGCTCTCGAGCTTGTACACCACGAGAGGATCCTTCTGCTCGTAAGCGGCATTCTGCACGCTCGTACGGAGATCGTCCATCTCCCTCAGGTGCTGCTTCCAATGCTCGTCGATCTGGTAGAGGATGATGGTACGGCTGAGAGCCTTGGCAATCTCCTTTCCGCCTGTATTGTACGCCTTTTCGAGATTGACGCTCAAGGTCAACATCTTCCGGCCGTCGGAGATAGGGATCGCGATATTCTGGTACATATGTCCCTGCTTCTCGTAAATCTGCTTGATGAACGGATATACCTTCTCTGCCAGGGTATTCATCCTTCGCTCATAGACTTCCTGCATATGGTTGCACAGGGAATCTGCCAGCTTGTCAGCATCGGCACCCGCATAGAATTCCTGGTCGAATCCGAGGTCGATGGACATCTGTCCCATCACATATGCTTCGAAATCCTCATAGGACATTCCTTCCGCCCTTCCCGCAATGATCGAAGAAGAATCGATCATCATGTTCAGGACATCGATCTCTATCCTCTCTCCGGAGAGGGCGTTGCGACGGCGGGCATATACGGCTTCGCGCTGGTAGTTCATCACGTCGTCATATTCAAGGAGTCTCTTTCGGATACCGAAGTTGTTCTCCTCGACCTTCTTCTGGGCATTCTCGATGGACTTGGACAGCATTCCGTTGACGAGCGCTTCGTCATCGGCCATTCCAAGCTTGTCCACCACTCCCGCTATCTTCTCCGAGCCGAACAAACGCATAAGCTTGTCCTCCAGGGAGATATAGAATTCGGAAGAGCCCGGGTCACCCTGACGCCCTGCACGACCTCTGAGCTGACGGTCAACTCGACGAGAATCGTGCCTTTCCGTACCGATGATGGCAAGTCCGCCGGCAGCCTTGACTTCCGGAGAAAGCTTGATATCGGTTCCTCGACCTGCCATGTTGGTCGCGATGGTGACAGCTCCCAACATCCTTTCTTCAAGACGCTTGACTCCGTCTTCCCCGGTTATCGAGGCCTGCCCGAGCGTACTCTGGCCAGCCTGGGCGACGATTTCAGCTTCGCGGGCGTGCTCCTTGGCGTTGAGCACGTTGTGCTTGATACCCCTCAGTCTGAGCAGCTTGCTGAGGAGTTCGGAAGTCTCGACATCGGTAGTACCGACAAGTACAGGCCTTCCGGAATTGCGCAGCTCCTCGATCTTGTTGATCACGGCGGCGTACTTCGCCTTCTTGGTCTTGTAGATCAAATCGTCCTGGTCATCCCTGATTACCGGACGGTTCGTAGGAATCACGACCACGTCAAGCTTGTATATCGACCAGAACTCCCCTGCCTCCGTTTCGGCGGTACCGGTCATACCTGCGAGCTTGTGATACATCCTGAAATAGTTCTGCAGAGTGATGGTCGCGAAGGTCTGGGTTGCAGCTTCCACCTTCACGTTCTCCTTGGCTTCCACAGCCTGGTGCAATCCGTCACTCCAGCGGCGGCCCTCCATTATACGGCCCGTCTGCTCATCCACGATCTTCACCTTGTTGTCGATGACGATATAATCGACATCCTTCTGGAACATCGCGTATGCCTTGAGCAGCTGGATGACGGTGTGGACGCGCTCGCTCTTGAGAGAGTAGTCCTCCATCAAGCTGTCCTGCTTCTCCTGCTTCTGCTCCGCGGTGAGGGTCTCATCCTTCTTGATCTCGGCGATCTTGGTTCCCATGTCAGGGAGCACGAAGAAATCAGGATCGGAAACCGCATTGGCCAGTACATCGTGTCCCTTGTCGGTCATATCGACGGAGTGCTGCTGCTCGCTGATTACGAAATAAAGCGGATCCGTAACGATGTGCATCTGGCTCTCGTTGTCCTGCAGATAATAATTCTCCGTCTTCTGCATCAGCTGCTTCATACCCTGCTCGCTGAGGAACTTGATCAGCGGCTGGTACTTCGGCAAACCCTTGTACGCACGGAAAAGGAGCAGTCCTCCTTCTTCGGTCTTGCCAGCTGCGATAGCTCTCTTGGCATCGTTCAGGATCTGGTTGACCAGGGTGCGCTGCTTCTGGTAGAGGCTCTCTACATAAGGCCTGAACTCCATGTACTGTTCGTCGTCCTCGGCCTTTGCCACCGGACCGGAAATGATCAAAGGAGTACGGGCATCATCGATCAAGACGGAGTCGACCTCATCGACGATCGCATAATGATGCTTCCTCTGTACCAGGTCGGTCATGTTGACCGCCATGTTGTCACGGAGGTAATCGAAGCCGAACTCGTTGTTTGTCCCGAAGGTGATGTCGCAGTTGTATGCCTTCTTCCTGGCATCGCTGTTAGGCTCGTGCTTGTCGATGCAGTCCACCGAAAGCCCGTGGAACATATAAAGAGGTCCCATCCACTCCGAGTCACGCTTGGACAGATAGTCGTTGACGGTGACCACATGCACACCCTTGCCGGCAAGTGCGTTCAGGAATACAGGCAGGGTCGCCACGAGGGTCTTTCCTTCACCTGTCGCCATCTCCGCGATCTTGCCCTGATGGAGCACGATTCCGCCGATGAGCTGCACGTCGTAGTGGACCATATCCCAGGTCACCTCGTTGCCACCGGCCATCCAGTGATTCCTGTAAACAGCGTTATCGCCGTCGATGGTGACGAAATCGTGATTTATGCTGAGCTGCTTGTCGAAGTCATTGGCAGTGACCACTATGGTCTCGTTCTCCTTGAACCGGCGAGCCGTGGATTTCATTATGGCGAAAGCCTCCGGAAGTATCGCTTCCAGCACTTTCTCAATCTGTTCGTCCTCTTCCTTTACAAGTTTGTCAGACTCGGTGGCAAGCTGTTCCTTCTCGTTGACCGGGATGTCTTCCTCAAGCTTGGCTTTGATTTCCTGTATCCTTTTCTCAAACGGAGCCTCACATTCACGAAGTTTTGCTTTAAGTTCATCGGTCTTAGCCCTCAATTCATCGTTGGAGAGCTTGTCGATCGGACCATATGCCGCAAGGACCTTGTCAAGGAAAGGCTTGACAAGCTTCATATCCCTGTCGGACTTGGAGCCGAAGACTTTTCTCAGAATACCTGATATAGCCATATAAAAAAAATAATCTCTGATTAACCAACAAATTTAGTGATAATCAGAGATATTTACAATTATTAATCCGCAGAAATTCAATCTGCCCATTTGTCAGTCCGGAACGGAGGTACAGGCACCCCGACCGAACTCTCCAGGTTGGAATCGCAATAGTTGTGGAATGAATATCTAACTGCCACTGGATCAGCTATTCCAGAACAATCCAACTCAATCCTGGAACCTCTGGTCCAGGCCTCCACGGGATGGAAAACCCGGTCGTTTCCGGCGACTTCGAAGCCACTGACATTGCCATGTTTCTCTGTCAGGTGCCCCACCCCGCGGCAAGAATGTCACCATTACGAGGACGGCGCCGACAAATAACCTTTTCATCTCTATATTCTGTTAGTGATTGACATGATTGCCTTCGTTCTCAGAAGGTGTACATTATTCCTACCGTGATGGAATCGGGGTATATCACGTTCTCAGGGCCCGTCCTACGGATCCATTCCTTGCGGGGGCAGTCATAGACCGTCAGGTCCTTGAAATGACCAGCCCAGAAACCAGCGCCGAAGTCCAGGTTGAAATGCTTGCCGAGCATAAGGGTATAACCTGCAGAAAGGCCACCTCCGTTCCCATCCTTCCCCTCTTTCAGGGCAGGACGCCCGAAACCGGTATTGCTGAAGTCAATATGCTGGGCCTTCGCCTGGATCCACCAACCGGAATATACATACCACGGCCAGTAACGGATCCCGAAATAGCCTACCTTCTGGCGGTTGCGTATTTCCATGCTGGAGTGCTCCCCCGGCTCAGGAATGATATCGGAGACCGGGCGAAGGCGCAGGTTGTTGTACCGTCCCCCAAGATGCAGGGAAAAATGCCGCGAGACAGACACTCCCACGTCCGCATTGATGGTACAAACGGCGGCCCAGTCCACCAGGTTCGTCTCCAGGGATACGTTCTGAGCCCGGACCGTTTGGAACGGGAGGAAGGAAAGTGCCGACGCACAGAAGAGGACTGCCAGGATTCGCTTCATAAAACTACCGGGGAGGGACCAGATACAAACGGCCTCGGAGTCAGGGAATACGGTCCGAACAGGGACTAGAACATAAGTGCCATACCGGCACGTACGCAATCTGTCTTGCGGGAGAAATCCTCGATCTCGGAACGATCCTTCAGACCATTGTCATAGCCGACCTCCAGACGGATTAGGCGGCAGATCTCCAAGGCTGCGCCGACTCCGATCGCGAGGTTAAGTTTGTCATAGCCGTACGCTTCCCCATACAGGTCGTCATACAGAGGATCTCCTGACCTGGACAACAGTCCATAAGAGAAAACCGGACCTGTATATACCCGGAAGAAAAGGTTCGGGGAGAATTTCAACCCTATGTTGAACAGGACAGGGATGGAAATGTACTTCTCAACCGCTTCGGAAATGGATTCGTCAAAGCCGAAGGACGGGAGATCCTTTCCCTTGAACTGATGGTAGTAAACGCCTGGAGCGATACCTACACGCCCGGAATAGGTAAAGTTATAGCTTGTGCCGACATAGAAACCCGGCAGCTTGCAGTCATTGGTGCCGTGATCAGTGGATACCGCATATCCCGCCCCCAGGGAAGCCTGGGCAGAAGCGGTGATACCGAGCAGCAGCATCGAAACAGTCGCGATTGCAGTGATGATATTCCTCATAATCGGCGCAAAAATAACCATTCCTCAAGTAATATCAAAATCGCTGCCAAAAAAACGGGGCCGACGTTAGCCGACCCCGATATCTCCATAACGTTCAATCGATTAGAAAATAAATGCTACACCTGCGTGGAGCTGGTTCCTGGTAAGCGTGCTGCCGAGGGCTTCATAGATCTTGTAGAGACCATAGTCGTAGCCAACTTCGAAGCGGACCATGTTGTCGAACTCGAAAGCGAGGCCACCGCCGACCATAACATTCAGGTGCTTATATTCATCGACATCATACATATTGCCTGAAATACTGCCGATAGAAGCTTCTTCCTTGAATCCGTATGATACGGTAGGACCTGCATACGGCCTGATGACGAAGCTGTCACCGAGCTTGAGGCCGACGTTGAGCATTACAGGAACGGCAACACCCATCGACTTGAAATCGACAGAGTTCTCGCTCTTGGTAGCATAGTTGAAATAAACACCCGGAGCGATGCCGACAGGACCTGCCAGACGGACATTGTAGTTGAGTCCGGCATAGAAACCTGAAAGCTGGTTATCAGAAAGTCCCTGGTTCATAGGCATAAGGAAACCTGCACCTACTGAAGGCTGGGCGATAGCTGCCACTGCGACTGCTACAGTCGCGAAAAGGGTAACAAATAATTTTTTCATCTTTTGGATTAATTGAATAAATAACTGATTACTTAGAACATAAAGGCCACACCTGCGTGGAGCTGGTTCCTGTGGACGCCGACTGTCGAGCCACCCCTGTTGAGGAGACCGAAGTCATAGCCTACGTCGAAACGGACCATATTCTCGAACTCGACTCCGATACCACCGCCGGCAAGGACCTCGATACGGTTGTAGTCAAGGTAGTTGGCTATCGTTCCGTCATACATGTCGAATTCAGTGCTGCCTGTCTTGACTTTGGACGCGACACCATAGGAGAAGGCCGGTCCGGCATAGATGACACCATTCAGCCCGTCTGCGATAGGGAACTTCATGTTGATGTCAAGAGGAATCTGCAGATAAGACTCAGTAAGATCACCTTTGATAAGTGAAGTACCGGCGATGGAAATATCCAGATCTTTGTCGGTCATATAACCGAAATAGATACCAGGAGCGATGCCCAGGCCACTTGTCCCGATAGGGATGTTGTAAGAAGCACCGGCATAGAAACCATTCAGATTGGCGGTCTCGCTGAATTTGGCAATACTCAGCACATTGATATCAAACTTGGTCTGGCTGTTTGCAAAGCCTGCTGCCACTGAGAGCTGGGCGAAAGCGTTTGTCCCGATGAGCATCAGGGATGCAGCGAGGACTGTTGTAAGAAATCTTTTCATACTACTGTATTTAATTGAATAATAAATTATCAATCAATGTGTAAAGTTAAAAATAACTTCAACTAAATCAAAATAAACTGCCAAAATCAAGCCATAACGGCTCATATACTGACATTATGGCGGATGAAAGCTCCCTCACGCATCGATTCCCGTCTCACTGACAGTGCTTCCCGGGTCTTCCCGAAAACCTTCAGGAGATACTTCAGCGGCAGGAGCGACCCATACTTGCAGCAGCAGTGGAAGGAATATGGGATGATATACAGATACCTGCATACCGGACACTTGCTGGAAGGGTCGGCAAGAAGTGTCAACGATTTCATATAGAAATTCCTGAACACCTTCCTCTCCTTGGCTTCGTTTCTCGAGGCGCGGTCATGGACGGCCTTTGCGGAAGGAACGACCCCTATCCCGAATCCATGGTACAGAGCCCTGGAGCAATAGTTTTCGTCCTCTCCGTAGAACGGAAAGAACGGAGCGAACAGCCCGACCTTCTCAAGGCATCTGCGTGAGACCAGCCAGTGTGCGGCCATCACATACGGCACCGACCAGAGCTCTGGAGAGACCTCCTTCCTGACAGAATAGGTGCGCCTTGAGAACTGAACATCCATCTCAGCACAACCGTCTTTCATCTGCACCGGGCTCAGGATTCCGAATCCAGGGGCAGAATCGCAAACACTGACGAGCTGCTCCAGCGTATCCGGGAATATCCAGGCATCCTGGTTCATCAGATAGACATAATCATAGCCGTTCTCCAGGGCATAGGACAGTCCTTCGTTGTTCGCGGCAGCAAATCCGGGATTGGACGGATCGACCTTCAGCACAGCCTGAGGGAATTGCTCCTTGACGAACTCGACGGATCCATCCGACGACCCGTTGTCAACGATGAAAAGGTCTGCCCCCAAGGAGGATTCCGAGACGCTGCCCAGACAACGGGACAGCCAGGCCATCCCATTGTAAACCACGACTATGACCAAGACCTTCTTCATCCCTTTAGCTGATTGTAGTATTCGGTGAAAATCTCCTTGGTGGTCTTGCCGGTGAATATGCTGTGACGGACATTCCTTGCGGTAGCCGCCATAATGGCGTTGTGCCCGTCCGGGTCGCGGCAATCCTTGAACAGGTACTTAATACCCCTGCAGGCCTCCACGAGCCAGACATATATACCAAGGAACAGATACATCGGCATGAAATTGCGGGAATAGAATATCAGAGCCCCGCGGACCCTGGTAGGCTTTATGGCAGTCTCCATCCTCGAAGCGGTGGAATTGGCTATGTGATAGATCTTTACATCAGCATCAGCATAGACCCCGTAACCGTATTCGTTGAACATTGTACCCAGGGCGATGTCTTCAGGAGTGAAAGTGTAACGTTCGTCGAACCAGCCCATCCTGCTGAAAAGCTCCGTCTTCGCCAGAAAGGCGGCCCCGTTCAGGTTGTATGTCTTGAAAAGGCCCTCCTGCATCGTATGCCGGGTCTTCTTGGTCTCGTTGAACCTGTGCAGGTAGTGGGCCATGTAGGTCCATGCGTTCATCTTCCTCCGCCCGCAGGTCTGCACCCTGCCGTCCGGGAAGAGGATGTTCGGAGAGACTACCGCAGCATCGTCCGGCAGCCTGCCGAAGTCCGCCACGAGCGAATCAATCACCGGAGTGTCGAAGAAAGTGTCGTCGTTGACAATGAAAGTATATTTCCCGCAGACCTTCTCAAGGGCCAGGTTGTTGTTCTCGGCGAATCCCCTGAGCTCACGGCTCTCCACCACGGTCACCCACGGATATCCAGCCTTGAGGGCGGCAAGGTTCGCCTCGGAAAACATATAAGCCACCACGAATGTCTCGTAGGTGACTGACGTATTCTTCCGTATGCTGTCCAGGCACGGACGGAGGAGATCCATCCGGTCCATGCACACTATGACTATGCTGACCAGCGGCTGCATCGCAACTAAGATAAGAATAATCCCGCGACTATCCTACGCCAGGACCATTTTATTTTCAATGGGATACGCCTCAATCCACGCTTTGCGGAAGGGTCACCGGCGAGGGTGTGCCTCGAATAATCCAGATATGGAACGTTCCTGACGTTGGCTCCTTCTCCGAGCAGGTTCTCCGGATACAGTCCGCATTTCCGGCAGACTGGCATCAGGGAAAGCTGGTCGCGGCGAGAAAAGCGGTTGTATTCTTCCCACCATGCTTCAGACAGGGAAATCACCGCGGGATCGTTGTGCCGCCGGAAAATGAGGTTGTTCTCCATCAGTCCGAAATGCCTCGGAAAGCCCTCCGACAGGAGATGCCTGCGTGTCCTGCGAGCCTCCCGGAATCCAATCCGAAGGTCCTTGTAGCAAGCTGCGATCTCTTCATAGACGCAGTCCCTGACAAGATGGGGCACCTGGGCAACCAGGCTGCCCGACGAAGAGGCACGGCGTACGGCATCGTAGATCCCGTTCCCCAGGATAGCTATGTTGGCATCGATCCAGAGGCTCTCGTCATATTCACCAAGAACCTTGTGAGGCAGTAGTTTGACGTATCTTGACAACCTTGTCGGATCGTCGCAGGAATATGGGATCGGACGTATCTGCCAGACTCCTTCCTCAGAACTGACGGCGGCGTCGGTGAAACAGATGTAGTCGAAATCCCCATCCAGGACCTCAGGCTGGCGGAGTTTGTCGTAACCACCTGTTATGCATGTATATATAACCCTTTTCATCCTTTCTTTGCCGGTAAAACGCACTGGCGTCCGAGTTCTTCCAGATATCCCTGGGTATAGAAATCCATTTTGCCTCCGTAGCTCGCGAAAGTCATCTCTCCGAAATAGAGCCTGCCGCCGGATACGAAGAAATCCATCCTGACTTCCGGGAAGCCTTCGGACAGGACGGAAGCAGCCTCAAGCATCTGTCCGAGGCACGCTGGTTTCGGAACTGCTCCCCTGCCGTCACGGTAGTGTTCCGTGAATACGGACACCTCCGGGTGGACGTTCCAGTCCAGGTCGTAGATGTTGACATATGTCTCGCTGGAAGTCCTCCCGTAGCATACCCACACCGAATATGGCTTGCCGTCGAAACACCAGACCTTGTAATCGGCCGGAGGAGTCCCCGACGCCTCGTCTCCTGACTGGAGGAATTGCTCAGCGATGATTCGCGGCGTGATGGTATTGTAGTACATCTCTCCGTTCAGGTAGCCGAACTTCTTCTTCATCCGGGAATCCAGGAAAGTCCTGGCCCTGGCCTCATCGAAACCGGCCTTCCTGTCCACAATCAGTGTCGAACCGCTGTCGTGGTTGCATTTGAGCACGCACTTGTCCGGAAAGGCCCCGAAATCGATTTCGGAAGCCGAATCCCAGACACCAAGAAGCGGGATCAGTATGTCTTCCAGGCCCTTCGACCTGACATATTCCCTCACACGGTACTTGTCAGCACAGACCGACCAGGACGAGGTGTCCGAGAAGCACATGAGCCACTGGATCTTCTCGTTGATGTCGCGGGGATTGTCCCAGTCGATAGGATATCCCTTCCACTCCAGCCAGTCCTTCTCGGCCTGCCTTACACGATGGTGGTCGAGCATATACTCCCTGCGGAGGCGCTTTATATGGTTCTTCAGGCTCATCTTGACAGGAAACGCAGCTTGGATCTTACGAATGCCCTCTCACCCTCGGTAAGGGCGAAGGCGTATGCGGTGATGCAGGTCGAGACGGTACCGGTGAACAATACGGCCATGAGCCGCCAGCCGCCCGCCGGAACAAGTTTCCAGACCAGGAAGGTCAGCAGGAGGGTTATCACCACGACCGGCAGTACCTTGAGGATCACTTCCTTCATGAACAGGGATATCGGGAATCCGACTATTTCCCTCATGAGGAACATCTTCACTATATCGTTGATGACATACACGCCGATGAAGACCAGATAGCAGACATAGGCAGGTGCCCCGAGCCTGAATGCGATCCAGGTGAGCGGGAATATCAGGAACGTTATGCAGGAAGTCACGATATAGAACTTCCGTATGCGCCCGGATGCCTGCACGAGCGTGGACGAGGAAGTCATCAGCAAGTCCAGGAGGAGGCAGAGAAGTGTCAGGCGGGTAAAAAGAGCGGTCCCCTCAGGAACGAATTCCGCCTTCAGCCACAGTGCCAGCAGCATCTCGGCCTCGAAAAGGAACGGAACGGCAAGTATGAATATGATCAGGAATGAATACTTGGCGCCTTTGCAAACCAGGTTGAACGAATAGTCCGTATCGCCGGAGACAAAGGATTTTGTAATCTGAGGGTTGATAGCCTGCAGCACGTTGGTGACGAACTGCTTCACCATATTCTCGACATTGAAGGCTATGCCTCTCATCGTGTTGAACACGACACCGAAGAAATAGTTCACCAGCTGGGTCACGCCCTGGATGTTCACCAGATAGACTCCGTACGACAGACCGTTCCAGCCGGCGAAACCGAACATCTGCCTGGAATATTCCTTGTCGAACCGCACTCCGGTCCTGCTCTCCTCGAAGCTATGGCGGCAGTACGCTGCATACAGGAACCTCACCAGGAGGGCTACGCAGCACATAAGCAGCGCATACAGGATCAGCTTGTCCATCGACACTTTCAGGAGCGCGAGGGCTACCAGCAGCTTGCAGACACCTTCGACGACTCCGATCACGGCGAAAGCGGACATCTTCTCGTGAGCGATTATCGTCGCATTGTACGGCACGCTCAGCATGTTTATGACGAATGTCGCGAGGGAGAACTGGAACACCCATCTGGCCGCAGAAAGCCTTCCGTCCGGCAGGTTCATCACATTGTCGATGTACCAGAGACCGACCGGCTCGGCTATCAGGATGACTATCGCGGCCACGATCAGCATGATAGCATTGGCGGTCGCGAATACCTTCTTCAGACTTGCCGTGTCTCCTTTCCCGATCTCAACGGTAAGGAATCGGCTGATGGCGGTTGAAAGGGAGCTTGTCACGATCGCCATCATCGACACGAAACTGCCTACAGTGTCATATACGCCGCGGTCTTCGATTCCGAGCGCGCCCAGTACGATCCTGGCGGTGAACAGGCCTATCACCATCAGTATCAGCATACGCGAATACAAGGCCAAGGTATTCCTAGCAATGCGCCTGCTGTTATCCGATATCTGAGGTGACCCTTCCATCCGGTTGTCTTACTTCAAAGGATTCTTGTCAGAGCGGTACCACTCAATGAACTTTCCGATGCCTTCATGCAGCGACGTGGATGGCCGGTACCCCAGTTCATTCTCCAGTTTCGAGCAATCAGCGTTGGTCTGATAGACATCTCCGGCCTGCATGGGCAGGAATATCTTCTCAGCTTCCTTCCCGCATGCGTTCTCGATCTCGGCTATGAAGTCCATCAGTTTCACCGGGTTGGAACAACCGATGTTGTACACATCGAATGGAACCTCCCCTACCGGTGGGTTGTCAATGACCCTGATGGTACCCTCCACTATATCGTCGATATAGGTAAAGTCGCGGATCATATCCCCGTTGTTGAACACCTTGATCGGCCTGCCTGCGGTAATGGCATCAGCGAATAGCATCGGGGACATGTCGGGGCGTCCCCAAGGCCCGTATACGGTAAAGAACCGAAGGCCTGTGGAAGCGAAACCATAGAGTTTCGAATATGAGTGGGCCATCAGTTCGTTGGCTTTCTTGGTCGCTCCGTAGAGGCTGACCGGAGTGTCGGCCTTGTCTTCCTCCGAGAAAGGCACCTTGGAATTGAGGCCGTACACCGAACTGGAAGAAGCGAACACCAGATGAGGGACTCCGTAATTCCGGCACCCCTCGAGGATGTTCAGGAAGCCTTCCAGGTTGCTTCTCAGATAAGCATAAGGATTCTCTATCGAGTAACGCACACCTGCCTGGGCAGCCAGGTTGACGACCTTGTCGAACCTTTCCGACTCGAACAGACCGTCCAGGGAAAGCTTGTCGCAGATCGACATCCGGATGAAACTGCAGCCGCTCCACCGGGAACTCACCTTCCTCTCCAGCTCATTGAACGGGCCATCGAAGCCGTTCTCGCACAACCGGCCATATTTCAGGCGCACATCGTAATACTCGTTTATGTTGTCGATCCCGACGACCTCGTCTCCCCTCTCGGCTAGACGACCCATCAGCCTGGACCCGATGAAGCCGGCGGCTCCTGTGACAAGTATCTTCATATCAATCCTTTTTTGCTTCCTTATGATATATCCATTCCGGGAACTTGAGCTTTGATTCTAGATTGGCAATCTTCGTCGCACGTGAACTCACATACGAGGAAGGCTTCCCGGCATTCCTCTTGAGCGGATTCGGCAGACATGCCGCAATGAGGCAGGACTGCCTGCGAGTCAGTTTCGCGGCGGTGGTGCCGAAATGGTACTTGGCAGCCGCCTCCGCTCCGTATATTCCCTTCCCCATCTCAGCCACGTTCAGATAGACCTCGAGTATCCTCTCCTTCCCCCATATGAACTCGATCAAGACCGTGAAATAGGCCTCCAGGCCTTTGCGGATGAAAGACCTGCTCGGAAGAAGGAATACATTCTTGGCAGTTTGCTGCGATATTGTACTTGCTCCCCGCATCCGGCTGCGCTTCCCGCTTTCGAACTCCTCCCGGGCCTGCCTGATCGCTTTCCAATCGAAACCGCCGTGCGCTTCGAAAAGATTGTCCTCGCTGGCTATGACCGCCCTTGCAAGTTCCGGGGAGATATTCCTGTATGACTTCCAGACCTTGTGGGTATGGAATGAATCATCGTGCCTGAATTCGATGGAGCGCTGGACCATAAGAGGAGTGACATACACCGGGAGCCATTTGTACATGACCGTAAGGAGCAGGGACAGGACGACAAGGGCTATAGGCAGCTTGATAAGAAGCAGCCTCCAAAGTCGTCCAAGGAAAGTATGTCTCCTACTCATATCCAGTAATCTTCAATCGGAACTTGAGGCTTTTCCTCCCATCCGGGAAAGTCTTGGCCTCTTCTTCCTCGAATCCCAGCTTGCGGTATACGCCGCCGTCAGACCAGCTTGCATCGGCATAACTCATCACGTCGTCCGGATGCACATCCTCGATGAAAGCCTTGAGCAGTTTGCCCATTCCTCCATCCACCCCTAGTCCATCCAGGGAAGCGTACCGCACCCATTCGTACGAACGTATCAGAGCATCGCCCTTCTTCCATGTCCTGGGACCGGAAAAACCTGCTACAGCAACAAGTTCGCCATTGTGGAACAATCCGTAAGAATACCTGCAGGATGCGTCACCGAGACGGTGGTTCGCAGCAAGGAACGGACCCGAAACCGGTTTCGCTATCCGCCGCACCTCGCAGTTCCTGGCGTATATCCTCCTCAGGCCATCCACACTACCTGAGCCCTGCAAGGAAAGCGGTCACGTTCGATTCGATGGATCCTTCCGAATAATCTTCCTTTACGAACCGCTCGCCCGTTATATTCTCATAAAGCTCTATGTATCGCTCGGTGATGCCGTTCACGACCTCCGGAGTCATTTCGGGCACTTTCTGACCCTCAAGGCCTTGGAAGCCGTTGGACATCAGCCACTCACGTACGAATTCCTTGGAGAGCTGCTTCTGCCGTTCTCCCTTGGTAAGCCTTTCCTCGTATCCGTCGGCATAGAAATACCTTGAGGAATCCGGAGTATGGACCTCGTCCATCAGGTATATCTTGCCATCCCTCTTACCGAACTCATATTTCGTATCGACAAGGATAAGCCCTTGCTGAGCAGCTATTTCCGTTCCACGCTGGAAAATCGCACGGGTATATTCCTCCAATTTCGCGTAGTCCTCGGCACCGACCAGTCCGCTGGAGATTATCTCCTCCCTCGTAACATCTTCGTCGTGGCCTTCCATCGCCTTGGAAGTCGGGGTTATGATCGGCTCAGGGAACTTCTGGTTCTCCACCATCCCGTCAGGCAGCTGTACTCCGCACAAGGTCCTCTTTCCGGCCTTGTACTCCCGCCAGGCGTGTCCGGCAAGATATCCCCTGATCACCATCTCCACCTTGAACGGCTCACACTTCAAGCCAACCGTTACCGCAGGATCCGGGACGCCGATCTTCCAGTTCGGTAGGATGTCGTCCGTGGCATCCAGGAACCTGGCAGCTATCCGGTTCAGTATCTGCCCTTTGTATGGTATACCCTCTGGGAGGACTACGTCGAATGCAGAGATCCTGTCGGAAACCACCATCACCAGGTAATCCCCGTCTATATCATAAACGTCGCGGACCTTGCCGACATATTTCCCAACCTGTCCCGGGAAATTGAATCCGGTCTTAACAATTGCTTTCATATCTGACTAGTTAAACTAAAATGCAAAGTTACTAAATCTTGGAGCGTTTGACAATCCCGTCCACCACCGGAGCGATCTCGTCGTAGCCGTATCCCCGTGTCAAGCCGAACTTCAGTAACTTGAACTTCTCCTGCGGGTCTCCCTGCAGGGTCTTGTACTTGGCCTCCAGGACCGACACCATCCTACTGTGGGCTTCATCTTCGTCAATCTCCTCCAATGCCTTGTCCACCACATCCTTCGGAATGCCTTTACCTGCCAGCATGTATGAAATCTTGACCTTTCCCCAACCGGACAGGCGAGACTTTTCGCGTGCGAATGCGGATGCAAATCTGAGATCGTCCACGAATTTGTCAGCCACAAGGCTCTCCACCAGTTTCAGGGTAAGTTCCCGGTCTCCGTCGAATGCGGAATAAGCTTTCTTGTAGATGTCGGAACTGCAGTATTCACGCTTGGCGCACTGGTTCTGCAGACGGTTCAAAACTTTCGGATAATCTTCCATCTCAAAAATCGAATCCAAGGGAGAAGAAGGCTCCAAGCCTGTTGCTCATCGAAGACCAGTGCAGATAGAAGCTGATCGGGCCGACTATCGTATTGTAAGTATATGCGGCACCGATTCCCAACGCATCAGAAACTGCCGGTCCCCATTCCACGAAGTCGGAAGGTTTGTTGGCGGCAGCCACGTAATTTCCAATCAATGTCAAGTAGTTGTTCTCGAAGAGTTCTTTCCTGGCATCCATGCGGAAAACACCCATAACCCTGTCCATAGCAGCTGAATAGTTGATTCCGATGAATGGCACCTGCTGGTCGAAATACCGTCCTGCCATCGTACCGCCGATGGTATTGGTGAACGGCAGCGGGATATCATCCCCAAGAAGGCAGCGGACATTGACGGAAGGGATGAATGCAATGTCTTCATTGCCAAGTACCTTCATGGCATCGAACTGGATTGCATGGAAACTGTCGAATCGATGCGGGAAGCTTCCGAACACCCACTGGTATGACAGATTCACGGAATGGCCCTCAGTCGGGACATAACCGTCATCAAGCGAATAGTTCCTGGCATCCACGAAGGCCGAGACGAAATCGTTCTTCAAGTACCTGGAATCATAATCCGGCATCACCTGTTCAGACATGAGGGAACCGATGTTGAAATAATCGTTGCGGATGCCGGCCTTGAGGAAGAACTTGGACCACTTTATGTTCGAAGCGGAGACCTCCTGCCTGAGATCTGTGAAATTGATCCTGAACCGGTTGGCACCCAGGCCGAAAGTATTCCTGTCCGTGTGGCGGATGCCGGTCAGGAAATTGAGCGTCATCCCCCTGGTGGTCACGTAGGAATATGTCAGGTTAGCCGCAGGACTGATTCCGATCTTGCCGGTAAGGTCCCAGGAGGATCCCTGCAACTTGTGGACTCCCCATCCTACGTTCAGGAGCACGGACACGACTTCCTCGGTGTCGAAACGCACTCCCACGCCCACCTTGCTGATAGGCCCCTTCTTGCAGTTGAACCGCAGTCGGTACGGCTGGGAGTCGCCCAACAACTCGTAATTGACGTAGTCGAACGAATTCGTACCGAAGATGGTGGCCACGGCATTCTCAATCTCCGTGTTGCCCATCCTGGTCCCCGCATCCACCCTGATCTTGTTGTGCAGGTAGCTGCTTTCCTTGTCACTGACCCCGGTTATTTCCACTCCGGAAACCATGACTTTGGTATTCCGGATGTCATCGGCTGGTTCATCCTGGAGGCTGGTGGTATCCGGACCGACGACCTTCTTGAGCGAATCCAGGATCACGGCATTTTCCAGTGCCGCCACATATCCCCTGTGGATTATCGAGTCCACACTCTCAGTATCGAAGCTGAGCATTCCGTATTCATGGAGGTCCGGCTTGATGCTTACGTCTGGAAGGTCCTGGTTCTTCTCGAACGACGTCCTTCCCATCATGTCGATGCTGGTATTGATCACGTCGCCGATATTGTTGATGTCGGCATAGCCCTTATATCCACTGGACAGGTCGACTCCTATCACGATGTCCGCACCGCATTTCTTGGCCAGGTCGGTCGGATAATTGTTGCGCATCCCACCGTCGACCAGCACCATTCCACCCACCTTCACCGGCGTAAAGAGCCCAGGGATGGACATGGTAGACCGGAGGGCTGTGTTCAGCTTGCCCTTGGTCCAGATCTTGGCGGTTCCCGTCACCAGGTCGGTCGCCACGCAGAGGAAAGGAATCGGCAGATCCTTGTAGAAATCAATCTCATCCTGGTAGCCGACCGAAAGGGAACTGAATATGTTGTTGACATTCTGCCCGTAAACCATTCCGGAAGGAAGGCTGCCCAGGAGGTTGTCCCTGACAAGACCGGAAGCATCTTCCTTGCCCGCACCTAGGTGGATCTCCCTTGAACGGTGAGGATACTGGAGTTCGTCTTCCCTCTGGTGCATGAACTCGTCCCTGTCGTAGAAGAACGGGAACGACAGGACGTATTTCTCCTTGTACTTGACGGTGGAATAGGAAAGGTATTCACGAGGGACCTTGTCCGAGAGAGCCATGTCCCAGTCGATCGACCTGATCAGGCTGTCCAACTGTCCGGCGTTGTATCCCAAGGCATATATGCCGCCCACAAGGCCACCCATGCTGGTACCCATCACCATATCTACCGGCATTCCTATGGATTCCAGGTATCTGATCACTCCGACATGGGCGGAGCCTTTGGCTCCTCCCCCGCTTAGCACCAAAGCGACGGTCGGTCTCTTGCGCACCCGGCGGATGGAATCCATCTTCGCCCGGATCACCTCGACACGCAAGTCCCTTGCCTCACGTTCGGCATCAAGCTGAGCATGCGCAGGTTGGGAATAGCCTGCGTGAATGGCAGCGAACAAAGCGATGGCCGGAATCGCAATCTTTCCGATAAAAGTGTTCATAGTTTCAATCAGGTTTATCTTTCTTCCTGTGTTCTCCGGCAAGCATCCCGCAAGCGGCAAGGATGTCTTCTCCCCGGGATGCCCTGATCGTGCAGGTTATCCCGTGGTTTGACAACCGGTCCCTGAAAATCTCCATCATGAACTGTGGGGATGTTTCGAACGGAGCATCCGGAATCTTATGAAAACGGATAAGGTTTACCCGGCATTCCAGGCCCCTGAGGAGCCTGTACAAGGCATCCGCATGCCGTTTATCGTCATTCAGCCCGGCAAACATTATATACTCGAAACTCACTCGGCGCTGGCCTGTGAAGTCATATTGCCTTATCAGGTCGATAACATCCTGCAGCGGCCAGGCTTTCTGAACCGGCATGATGGCAGCGCGTTCGTCCGGGAACGGATTGTGAAGGCTGACCGCCAGATGACAACGAGTAGTATCCAGGAACTTCTTCATCTCCGGGAGTACTCCGATAGTCGATAGGGTTATGCGCTTCGGGCTCCAGGCGAAACCCCAGTCCGCCGTGAGCACCTCGATCGCACGGCTTACGGCACTCCAGTTGTCCAAAGGCTCCCCCATTCCCATGAAAACGGCGTTCGTAAGCTCATCAGCCTCATCGACCGACAGGAACTGGGACAGTATACCGGCCACTGTGAGATGGCCGTGGAATCCCTGACGCCCCGTCATGCAGAACTTGCAGCCCATGCGGCAACCCACCTGGGAAGAGACACAAAGCGTCTTGCGGTCATCATCCGGAATCATTACCGCTTCGACCGCATCGCCCTCCCCCAAAGGGAACAGGTACTTCTTTGTCCCGTCCCGGGAAACCTGGCATCCGGACGGCCTGATCAGCCCTACTTCACAAGCCTCCTTCAGCTTTTCCCTTCCTGCCTTGGAAATATCCGTCATCGAGTCGATGTCGCATACCTTCCGGACGTACATCCAGCGGGCGATCTGCTTTCCGGTGAAAGCCGGAAGGCCAAGCCCGAGGGCGAGTTCCTTGAGTTCTTCAGGGGTTTTTCCGAGGAGTGTTTCCCGCATCGTTTTCCTGTTTTGAGTCACTTGGCAAAATTAGTGAAAAATAATGTCAGAATTGAGGAAAACTTAATATCTTTGTTTGTGAACATATAAACTGAATATCATTATGGCAAAAGAGGTAGAGGCACAGGCCGCAGACATCAATGCCGCCAAGTTGAAGGCACTGCAGGCCACGATCGACAAGATTGAGAAAGATTATGGGAAAGGGACGATCATGAAGTTGGGAGAACAGCCACAATGGGACGTTCAAGTCATTCCAAGCGGATCCGTGGCGCTTGACCACGCCCTGGGCATCGGCGGATACCCTAGAGGCAGGATAGTAGAAATCTACGGTCCGGAGTCCAGCGGAAAGACGACACTTGCAATCCACGCCATCGCAGAGGCCCAGAAAGCGGGCGGAATAGCTGCGATGATCGACGCGGAGCACGCATTCGACAGGACTTATGCTAAGGCACTGGGAGTAAACCTGGAAACCCTTCTGATTTCCCAGCCGGACAACGGCGAACAGGCTCTCGAAATTGCTGACAACCTGATCCGTTCGGGGGCTATCGACATCGTTGTCATCGACTCTGTCGCCGCCCTTACTCCTAAAGCTGAGATCGAGGGAGAGATGGGCGACAACAAGGTCGGACTCCAGGCAAGGCTCATGAGCCAGGCGCTCAGGAAACTGACCGCGAGCATTTCCAAGACGAACACTTGCTGCATATTCATCAACCAGCTGCGTGAGAAGATCGGCATCATGTTCGGCAATCCTGAGACCACAACGGGCGGAAACGCACTTAAGTTCTATGCTTCGGTCAGGATCGACGTCCGCCGAATCACCCAGCTCAAGGACGGCGAGGAAGCCCTCGGCAACCGTACCAGGGTAAAGGTGGTAAAGAACAAGATGGCGCCTCCTTTCAAGAAGGCGGAATTCGACATCGTCTATGGACAGGGAATATCCCGCACCGGAGAGATCGTGGACCTCGGAGTCGAGTACGACGTGATCAAGAAGAGCGGAAGCTGGTTCAGCTACAACGACCAGAAACTTGCCCAGGGACGCGAAGCTACCAAGCAGCTTCTTGCTGACAACAAGGAACTCTGCGAAGAGATCGAGGGCAGAATCAAGGAAGCCCTCAAGAATGTAAAAGACTGACAGTGAGTTATTTCCTCGGATGGTATTCGAGGATGGCCCGCTGCCAAGTGGAGGAGTCGATGTGCGTGTAAATCTCGGTTGTGAGGATGCTTTCGTGTCCGAGCATTTCCTGGACGACCCGCAGGTCGGCTCCATTCTCTATCAGATGCGTGGCGAATGAATGACGGAACGTATGCGGTGATATCTCCTTACGGATCCCAGCAATCATGGCCTGCTTCTTCACCATATTGAACATCGCCACCCTGCTGAGGCTCTTTCCGAACCGGTTCAGGAACAGTATGTCGTCGTATTTCGGCTCGGCCGGGTCCGGCCTTGCCACGAGGTAACTCCTGATAGCGTCCACGGCGATCTCCCCTATCGGTACAAGGCGCTCCTTATTGCCCTTTCCGACCACCTGGACGAAACCTTCTTCCAGATAGACATGGGATATCTTCAGGTTCACCGCCTCTGAGACTCTCAGGCCGCAACCGTAAAGGACCTCCAGTATCGCCCTGTCACGTTTTCCGTTCCAGGAAGAAAGGTCCACTGATTCCATGATCGAAGTGACCTCATCGACCGAAAGGACTTCCGGAAGGTACCTGCCCAGTTTCGGGGAATCCACAGTTTCGCAAGGGTTGTCTTTCCTCTCCCCTTCTGCGACAAGCCAGTCGAAGAAAGAACGCAACGAACTCAGAAGCCGGGCCTGCGACCGTTTCGAGAGTTTGTCCTTAGCAGCCAGATAATCAATAATATCCTGCGTGGTAACCTCTGCAGGAAGTGCCGTCGTGGCATCGAAGAACTCGCGGATGTCAGTTGAATACGAAATGACGGTATTCGGAGACATCGCCCGCTCTATCTTCAGATAGTAGGAATAATCACTGAGTATTTTCGAGGTCAGGTCCATCACTTCTGGGCGGCCGCAGCAGCAGCCCTCTCGGCAGCCATCACCTTGTTGTAACAGTCACGGCAAAGCGGCTCGTATGCATCCTTCTCTCCAAGGACCACCAGTTCGGTACTGTGCGCGAGCCGGTGTGAGTGGTTGGCCAGATTGCCGCAGTTGACACATATGGCATGGACCTTACGTACTTCTTCGGCGATGGCCATCAGATAAGGCATGGGGCCGAACGGCTTGCCCAAGTAGTCGGTATCAAGCCCGGCTATGATCACCCTCTTCCCCCTGTCCGCCAATTCCTTGGCAACATCGACAAGGGACATGTCATAGAACTGGGCCTCGTCGATACCAATGACCTGGACATCGTCGGCTACCTTCAGCATATCCCGGGGATCCTTGACGGCATGGCAAGGGATCTTGTGGAAATCATGGGATACGACATCATCCTCCGAATACCTCGTATCGATGGTCGGCTTGAAGATTTCGATCTTGAGATTGGCGAACTTCGCCCTCCTGATCCTGCGGATCAACTCCTCGGTCTTGCCTGAGAACATAGAGCCGCAGATGACCTCTATCTCCCCTGCTTTTTTTATGTTTTCTGAAAACATTTCTTAAATTTGTTGAAATATCAATACTCTCACAAAGATAGCATTTTTATGGGAAACATCGACGAGAAAACTCTTTCCGCTATCCTGGGAAGGATCGACAGCATCAGAGAGGAGCTGGAAGCTCTTGAATATGAGGTAAAAGCCATTCTGGAACCGGCAGTGGCAGAAGAGCCCGAGGCCGTGGTTGAGCCTGAGGTGACGGCAGCGCCGGAACCTGTCGAGGAGCCCGCTCCGGCCGAAGAGCCGGTGCCGGCGGAAGAGCCTGAACCTGTCGATGTGATGGACGACATCCCGCAGGAGCCGATCGACCTTTCGATCTCGGACATAGATATTCCGGAAGAAGAACCCGTTGAAACCGCCAAGCCGATCCTGGACACAGCAAAGGCAGACACGGCCGTGATGGATGTCCTGGCCGAGAGGCAGGCATGGAGGATCGACCGCCCCGGCTCAGCTGTCAAGAACGTGATCAGCGCCATATCCCTCAACGACAGGGTCCTGCTGATCAACGTCCTTTTCGGAGAGGATCCCCTGCTTTTCCAGGACACCATCTCCGCGTTCAACGGCATGCAGACACTCGATGAAGCTACAGCATACATCAAGGCCAACTTCCCGGACTGGGACATGGATTCCGAACCGGTTTACAGGCTGATGATGGCTGTACGAAGGAAGCTCAGATAATGCCATGCCAGGGATACTTTACATAGTCCCAACCCCTGTCGGCAACCTTGAGGACATGACTTTCCGCGCAATCCGCGTGCTTAAGGAGGCCGACCTGATCCTGGCGGAAGACACCAGGACCAGCAGCGTGCTCCTACACCATTACGACATACACGGCAAGCTCCAGTCCCACCACAAATTCAACGAGCACCAAACCGTGGAGATGATCAAGGAACGGATTCTGGGAGGCTTGAACGTAGCCCTCATCAGCGATGCCGGAACTCCGGGCATCTCCGACCCCGGATTCCTCCTGGTCCGCACCTGTGCGGCGGAAGGGATCGAGATACAGACTCTTCCGGGAGCGACCGCATGCATCCCGGCAATCGTTTCATCCGGACTCCCATGCGACCGCTTCTGCTTCGAGGGATTCCTTCCGGTCAAGAAAGGCCGCCAGACATTGTTGAAGACGCTTGCATCCGAGAGCAGGACCATGGTATTCTACGAATCACCTTACCGGCTCGTCAAGACATTGGGACAGTTCGCCGAGTACTTCGGCCCCGACCGCGAGTGTTCGGTTGCAAGGGAGATATCCAAGGTCCACGAAGAGCACCGCAGAGGCACCCTGACCGAGGTGCAGGCCTGGTTCCAGGAGCACGAGCCGAAAGGAGAGATAGTGATCGTGGTCGCCGGAGCTCCCCCTGAGAAGAAACACTGATAAAACCAAACTTACTCTGAATTATGAAAAACTCGAAAGACGACGGTCGCAGGCCGTCAGCATCATTTGTAGTCGGGGCAGTGGCCCTGCTGTTCCTGATAATCGGCTACCAAGCCGCCCTGTTCATCCACAAGGCATCCGTCGCGAGGATCATCGCCAATCACGATGCCCCGGATACGGTATATCTAAACGATCCTTCTCCGGAAAAACCAGACCGTGATGTCCAGGTGATCCGGCATTCCAGGCATTCTGCCGCTGCCCAGTCCATCCGCCGCGCCAACTCTCCGCGCAGATACGAGAGTTTCAAATTCAACCCCAACACGGTGAGCGTGGATGACCTGATGCGTCTGGGATTCAGCGAGAAGCAGGCCCAGTCCATAGACAACTACCGTAGGAAGGGCGGCAGGTTCCGGCGCAAGGGCGATTTCGCCAGGTCATACGTAGTGGCGGACTCTGTGTTCGAGAGGCTTGAGGAATATATCGACATCCCTTTGATCGATATCAATGAGGCTGACTCAGCCACCTTCGAGACCCTGCCGGGAATCGGGAAGTTCTTCGCCGCGAAGATGGTATCATACCGCAGTGAGCTGGGAGGATATTCATACAAGGAGCAGCTCATGGACATCTGGCATTTCGATGATGAGAAATACGAAGGGCTCAAGGACTTGATAACCCTGAGCCCACCGGAGCCTTTCCAACTTTGGACCCTGCCGGAATCCCGTCTGGCCAACCACCCTTACATAGGGAAAGAGGCTGCGCACGGAATCGTCCTGTACAGGGAGAACACCGCCCGTGACGGATGGTCGGTCCGGAGCCTGGTCGAAGCAGGGGTCCTCGACCCCGACCAGGGTTCCAAACTGGAACGCTGCAGGATAGCGCCCCCGCCAGCAAAGGACAATGACCGAGCAAATGCGCCTGATTGAAATGACTTGCACCAACCGGGCGCTTACTGCTTCGCAGCCCTGTACGGGTAAATGCGCCCTAATGGTGAAGTCATTTCAATCTGCAGCTACAGCGTGCGGTATTTCTTGCCGTACTCGAGTTGCTGGGAGAGGAAGTCCTCAGCATATACCAGCTCGTAATCCACGACCTTGCCATCCTTGACCACCGGCACGATGTCAGGATTGACGAATCCGCCGTATGGCTTCAACTGAAGGGCTGCATAGCGTTCCAGGACCTCCTTGTGGATTTCAGGATCGATGTTGACGGCATACGTCTCGACCAGGTTCTTACCGGCCGCATAGTCCCCTTCCGACTTGATCCTCTGGATCTCCGCCAGGAGCTGTGCGAACAGCCCGCGCAGAGCCTCGAAGTCGTTGACGACGAAATAGGTCTTGCCGTCACGTTTCTTCTTCTCGATCACGTTGCGGGACGCACCTTTTTCGTAGCACCACTGCGCGATCAACTTGCGGTTCTGCATATGCGCCTCTGTGTTCTTCTTGCCAAGTTCGACGCGGCTGAACTGCACCAGGAGGCCGTTCCGGATGTAATTGGAATATGCAGCCTTGTATGCCTCCGGGTCATTCAGGATGCCAAGCTCGACCATCTTCGGATCAGCCATATAGTACAATCCGAACAAATCGGCCCTAGCCTCCTCGAGTGTAGAGGAATATTCACCCATGGCGGTCGTGGAAACTCCCGGCAGCAACTGGCCGGAGCCGTGCCCGAGGCACTCGTGCAGGTCGGTGTGGATCTCATCTGTATAATCCCCGAATTTACGGTATGCATCGATCTCCGCCTGGTCGTACGCGAACTCCTCGAGGGTATTCTTCGGACTTTCAAGGGCTGCCATGTCGTAGGCGTGGGTGATGTTGGCGATGGTCACCGACTTGGAGCCATAGTCCCGCCTGATCCAGTCCGCGTTAGGCAGGTTGATGCCGATCGGAGTGGAAGGGTATGTCGCTCCCGCGAGCGTGATCCCGTTGACGACCTTCGCGGAGACACCCTTGACTTCCTTCTTGCGGAACCTCGGGTCGATCGGGGAATTGTCCTCGAACCACTGGGCGTTCGCACTCAGGATCTCCGTCCTGGCTGAAGCCGCGGAATCTTTGACGTTCACGTAACCTTCCCAGGTAGCCTTGCGTCCGAGCGGATCGTCGTAGTCCTCGATGAAACCATTTATGAAGTCCACGCTGCCGATCGTATCCTGCACCCAGACAACGTTGAAATCGTCCCAGGTCTTCAGGTCACCGGTCTTGTAATAGTCTATCAGATAGCCGAGGGCCTCCTTCTGTATGTCGTTCTCGGCCACCTCACGGGCCAGTTCAAGCTCCCCGACTATCTTCCTGATGGCGGAATCGTAGATACCGTCTATCTTCCAAGGCTTCTCGACCACTTTGCCGTCTTCCTTTACGACCTTGGTGTTCAGGCCGTATGAAACAGGAGTCGGATCCTCAGGGTCCACGATCCCTGCGTAATAATCTTCGACATCCTTCCTTGTAACCCCATCATAGAAATTGACGGCTGAAAGTTCCACGATGTCCCCGTCGGAAGAAGTGGAGCGCCTCTGAGGATATATGTCCGGAGAATAGACTACGGCCAGGAGGGTGTCTGCCCCATCCTGGTCCCCGACAGCTTCGATCAGGCTCTTGAAATACTCCTTCGGGCAATCCGGGAAGAACTTGTCCTCAGCATAGTGGTGATGTATGCCGTTGGAGAAGAACAATCTCTTTGCATAGACGATAAAATCCTGGAATTCAGGGCATTCCCTGTCTCCTTCGTAATTATTGAGGATATCCTCGACCACATGGCGGATCGGTAGGTTCCATTTACAATACTGGTCCCATGTGATGTCACGGCCGTACTTGGCGGCCTCGGACAAGTGATAGACATACTCCTTCTGGCGAAGGCTCAGGTCATCCCAGCCGGGTACCTGGAAGCGCATCACCTTCAGGTCGGCGAACTGGTCCAACAGATAATGGAAATCATTCTCTCCGGCCTTCCTGGTGCCGGTGCCGCAAGAGGAAAGGATTGCAGCTGCTCCTAGTGCGACAATCATCTTTACAAAGTGTTTCATGGTTTGTAAATATAGGCATTATTCAGGATTTTTTCTAATTTTGTATGTTTGACCTAACGATTGGGAATGAGATGAGACTCCTGAATATATCAACCAAGTTCCTGTGTGCAGCAGCGATAACCCTTGCGGCCATCGCAGGGACTTCGTGCGACAAGGACGATAATTTCGGAATAGACGGTAGCGAGCAGGGCATCCAGGGCGGTAACCATGGGGACAGGAAGGAATTCGTACAGACACGGAAGGTTCTGCTATTCTACGAATGCGGCTTCAACAGCCTGTATCCATACATCAGGGAGGACATGGACGAAGAACTCGTCAAGGGGTTCATTCCAAAGAACGGGCGCAACGACGACATCCTTCTCGTCTTTTCGAGGATTGCCCGCAACGGCAACTACGTCAACCAGCCTTCTTACCTTAGGCGCCTTTACACCGACCCGGAAGGGACCATGGTTTCAGATACGCTGCTGACGCTGCCGCCAGAAACGGTCGCGGCCAAGCCGGAGACTATGCGGACGGTCCTGAACTATGCACGTGACGCCTTCCCTTCCTTGGGATACGGCCTCATATTCGCATCCCACGGATCGGGATGGCTTCCTGCCACGTATTATGCCAACCCTTCCGCATACGAAAAGGAGCACGCCCCAAAAGGTACCAAGGCCAAGGCTGCACCGGCCTGGCAGCAAGCCCCTATACCTTCCGGAGACCTGTCCGAGACCGATCCGTTCTACGGCATGACAAGGAGCATTGGCAACGATGCCGAGAGGGTAGGTTCAGGATCCGGGAGCTATGTCATCGATCACGAGATGTCCATCGCCGAGTTCGTAAGCGGGATCCCGTTCCGCCTGGATTACATCCTCTTCGACATGTGCTTCTCTTCAGGTGCGGAGATTTACTACGGCCTGAAGGACGTGACCGACTACGTGATGGGATCGCCTTGCGAGGTCATGGCCGACGGAATGTTCGACTACACTACCGTCACATCCTATCTAATCGGGAGGGAAACTCCTGACCTTGAAGGACTTGCCGATGCGGCTTTCAAGAGATACGATTCCAGGACCGGAATCGAGAGGTCGGCTATCGTAAGCCTTGCCAGGACCGCGGGAACGGAGGCTCTGGCCTCTGTCTGCAAGTCTCTCTTCGAAACTTACAGGACCGCCCTCTACAACGTGGACTACACCAAGGTACAGGGTTATTACAGGAGTGGCAGACACTATTTCTTCGACTTGGAAGACGCCTTGGTCAAGTGCGGTGCTTCCCAGGCGGACCTTACCATCCTAAGGAACGCCCTTGACGGCTGTATCCTTTACAAGAACGCAACTCCTAATTTCCTGGGGCCTACCTCCCCGACTTCCTCAGGGTTCACGGTCGAGACTACCTGCGGCATAAGCATCTATCTTCCTTGCGCCGGTACTCCATTACTGGATTCCCTCTACAAGCTGGAGGGGTGGAACAAAGCCGTATCTCTTGTAAAATAAATTAATTATTCATATCTTTGCCGGCCTTTTAAAAGCGCAATACGCTTTTGGTGCAATGGGGTTCCGGGCAGTCCGGAACTGAGTAACACATTTTAAACAAAACACAATGAAGCATTTTGAACTCAACGGCACAGTCCGTGAAGTCGGCAACAAAGCCGTGATCAAAGCGTTCCGCAGGCAGGGCCTCGTCCCTTGCAACCTCTACGGACAGGGAATGGAGAACGTCCTCTTCACCGTCAAGGAAAGGGACCTCCAGGGCATCACCAACACTCCTGCATCCTACATCATCGACATCAAGCTGGACAACGGCCAGGCTTACACCGCCATCGGTCACGAGTTCCAGTATCATCCAGTCAAGGACAACTGCCTCCACGCAGATTTCCTCGCAGTCTCCGAAGACAAGCCTGTCACCATCAGTGTTCCTGTGGTCGTCAGCGGTCACCCTGTCGGAGTCCGCAAGGGTGGTAAGTTTGTCCTGGTTTCAAGGGCCCTCCGCATCAGCGCCCTGATGAAGGACCTTCCTGACACTCTCAACGTCGATGTATCCGCTCTCGATATCGAGAAGAGGATCGTAGCCGGCGACATCAAGCTTGACAACGTGAAGGTCGTTTCTCCTAAGGACACGATCATCTGCTCCGTCAAGGCTACCCGTCAGATTTCAGCACAGGCTGGCAATGAAGATCTTGAAGGCGCTGAAGGCGCTGCTGAAGCAGAAGCCTGACAGACTTCAACCAATTGAGCCGTCGGAAATGAACTATCTTGTCGCAGGACTGGGCAACATCGGCGACGAGTACGCTTCAACCAGGCACAATATGGGATTCATGGTATTGGATGCCTGGGCTCAGGCATCCAATGCTGTTTTTGATACCGAGCGCTACGGTGACGTAGCCATCATCTCGTTCAAGGGACGGAAGATCTACCTTCTCAAGCCATCAACCTACATGAACCTCAGCGGTAAAGCCGTGAGGTACTGGCTCAACAAGCTTAACCTCCCCCTCGGTAACCTGCTCGTCATCTGCGACGACCTCAATCTGCCTTTCGGCACCATCAGGATGCGCAAGAGCGGGAGCGACGGGGGCCACAACGGCCTGAAGGACATCGAAGCCTGCCTGGAGACATCCCAATGGTCCAGGATAAGGATAGGAATCGGAAACGATTTCACCCCTGGAAACCAGGTGGACTACGTAATCGGTGACCTGAGTGAAAAGGAAAAGGCAGCAGTTCCGGAAATATGCGAAAAAGTGATCGCGGGAGTGAAGGATTTCACCACGATCGGCCCGGACAGGACGATGAATAACCTGAACATCCGACCGAAAAAGACCGGGAATGGGGCATAAAACGTTGAAAAATAAAGATTTTATTAGCGTTTTTATTTGTTTTTCAGTTTTTTTTACATATATTGCAGACCGGTTAGAGTTGCCTTGAAATAACAATAACAATTAATACATTAACTATTCACTTAATAAATTATCAAAATGGAAAAGCTTGTTGCACAAATCAAGAAAGAGCTTGACGAGTTCGTAGTAAACGCTGATGCTCAGGTTGTTAAGGGTAACAAGGCCGCCGGTGCCCGCGCTCGCAAGGCTGCTTTGGATCTTATGAAGGATCTCAAGGAATTCAGGAAGGTATCTGTAGCTGAGGCAAAGAAATAATGTAACGCTACATATCGCGATCAACGGCTGCCCCAAAGGTGGCCGTTAATCGTAAGAAAGACTATGAAAAAAAGCTTACTGATCCTACTATCCATAATCCTCCTTACCGTCAATGCTTCAGGTTCTCCGGCTAGGAGAGGCTGTTTTCCTCTGTTCCAACCTGACGGGACCTTCTTCCTCGCCAAACTGGAAGGAGATGAATTCTGCCGTATCCTCACCACCCAGCATGGCCACGCCATCGCGAAAGGAAAGGATGGATTCTACCAATATGCATATTACAACCAGGACGGAACCAAGGAATGCTCCGGTTACAGGGTCGGAGAACAGACCCCTTCCCTGATCCTGGGAGAATGCCTGGCCATTCCGTACCATAGGTTGAATGAAATCGCGCTGTCAAAGCGCAGGTCCGTACGGAGGCGGCCTGCTACCAGGGCCCCGGAGAACGGCGCCACGGTCAAGACCAACTGCGCCATCCTGCTGGTCCAGTTCCCGGACTTGGAATTCCAGGGATCGGACCGCAAGGAAGATTTCACACGGCTCTTGAATGGCAGCGGCAACGGAAGTGCCCTGGAATATTTCAACGACCAGTTCCAAGGCAAATATGAATTCAACTTCGTGATAGGTGACATCGTCACCGTTTCGAAGAAACACGACTATTACGGCAAGAACAATTACGAGGGCAATGATGCGAACGTCCTGGAACTTGTCCGGGAGGCCTGCATCCTGTCCGATGCTTCCATAGATTTCTCCCAGCTTGACGGAGACGGTGACGGGAAGGTCGACAACGTATTCGTATTCGTCGCCGGCAAGAGCGAGGCCGAGGGCGGAGGAGAAGAATTCATCTGGCCGCACCAGTGGTATCTCCAGAACAACCTTACCCTCGATGGGAAAAGGATCGAAACATACGCTATCGGGACTGAACTGAGCATCCGCTACGATTCAGGGAGGTACAGCTGGGTCCTGGGCGAAATCGGAACTTTCTGCCACGAATACAGCCACACGCTGGGTCTCAACGATATGTATGACACCGACGGCAAGGACAGCGGTGGTTCTTCCGATGCTCTGTGGTACAGCACCAGCCTGATGGATGGAGGATGCTACAACAACTACGGCAAGACTCCTCCATATTACGATGCCATAGACCGCGAATGTCTTGGGATCGGGAAAGCCGAGCCCCTGCATTCAGGTACCTGGACACTGGAACCCGTTTCCAGGGAGGGCCGCTACGTGATATTCGAAAATCCAGACAACGAATACGAGTTCTTCCTGTTCGAATGCAGGGACAACGAAGGATGGGACTCCTACATAGGCGGGAGCGGGCTTGCCATTTACCACGTGGACATGACTGAGCATAACGCCGGCCGTTCGGATTACTTGGAAAGGGACGTTACAGCCATCGAAAGATGGTACTACAACGAAGTGAACGCCAATCCGACATACCAGTGCGCAGACATGGTCGAAACGGAGGCTAAAGCCTTCAGTATCTCGCAGGCTTTCTTCCCTTACAAGACCCGCAACTCCTTTACACCGGAGACCGCCCCAGCTTTCAGGTTCAACGACGGGCAGGATTCGGAATTCTTCATAACCGACATCAAGAGAGGCGAAGGAGGGAACATCACATTCAAGGTACGGACAGCCAAGGATGTGATACCGAACGTCACCGATGTCAAATACGAGACCTACCAGGATGTCATCATCATCACATGGCAGTCGGACAGGGAGGATTACGATGGGCCGTGTACGGTAACCTGGGGCGAGACCTCCGGGAAGAAGACTGCCGTACAGGCGGAGCCTTACGCCCCTGGCAAATATGCCATCAGGCTGGAGGGACTCTCCCCTACCACTTCATATTCCGCGGATGTCCAGTTCATCCTTGAATATGGTGCCGGCGAAAATGCTACCATCGATTTCCTGACAAGGGCATATAAGGAAGTCAACAAGCCGTACATCTACCTGGAATACCTCTCCGACCAGCGTGTAGGCGGGAAGTTCGCAAAGGAGTCAGGCCTGCCTCTGGTGGTATTCAACGCCGTAGGGCAGACGGTAAGCTGGTTCTATGACGGATCCCCTGTACGCCCGGACGGCAGTGGTTATTTCCACCCTTCCGGCTCAGGCACACTCAAGGCAACTGTCGACCATAAAGACGGCACAAGGACTGTCCTGACCAAACAAATCACTTTGCAATGAAAAGAATAGCAATATTATCAGCAATCCTGTCGGCAGCCATCCTGATGGCTGCCTGCGACCGGAGCGTCGAGCCTGACGAGGCGTTCCTCGCAGGCCAGGACATACAGTTGAAAGTCAATGGCCAAGTGATTTACACCTACGACCCCCTGACATGGCAGCTTTCATACAATGCCGGGTTGAAGGAATTCCGTGCATTCGACGATCCGGTGAAGAACTGGTTCTCCGTGGTTTTCGACAATGTGCCGGCAGCGGTGGGAGACAAAGTTACAGCTACCATTTCCTGGGGATCCGCCGGCGAGCCCACTTCCTTGAGAAACACTCTAAAAGTCGTCAAGGCTGAGGGCGATACGTTCTGGTTATGGCGTGGGGACAAGAAGTCCCAGACAGGTGTCACTGTCTGTATCCTCCGCTAATCTTTCCAGACATACGTCGTACGACAGCGACTGCAACCTCTGGCCGCTTGCTGCTTCGCAGCCCTGTACGGGTAAATACGGCCAGAGGGTGCAGTCGTGTGCTCTGTGCCTGGCCTGATGTTTTGGATTTCAGGCTGGAATTGCATAGCTTTAAATCATTATACCTGACGCTGACCAATTCCCCTGAATATGAAACGCCTCCAATCCTGATCGACGAGTCCGTCAAGGAAATACGAATTACAAAAGACGGTAAAGTTACCCTGATACGATAGCTTCAGAATAACAATAATGATTTTCCCGGGCACAGGAAATGGTCCTGTGTCCGGGAATCTTTCGTACGGTTCTGGGAATAATCCCTAGAAACTGAGGGCGATGGCGATGAAATCGTCGGCCTTGAGAGCTGCGCCACCGATAAGACCTCCGTCGATGTCCTTCTGTGCGAAGAGTTCGACTGCGTTCGAAGGTTTGCAGCTGCCTCCGTAGAGGATGGTCAGGTCTTCAGCGACCTCGGCGCCGAACTTCTCGCATACAACGGTGCGGATGCAAGCGTGGATTTCCTCGGCCTGCTCGGCAGTGGCGGTCTTGCCGGTACCGATGGCCCATACAGGCTCATATGCGACAACGACATTCGCCATATCCTCGGCAGTGAACTGGTAGAGTACGTTCACGATCTGTTCCTTGACGACATCGAAATGCCTTCCTTCTTCCCTCTCGGTCAGGTTCTCGCCTACGCAGAGGATCACCTTGAGACCTGCAGCAAAAGCAAGCTTCATCTTCTCGACGAGCTTCTCATCGGTCTCACCATAATACTGCCTCCTCTCGGAATGACCGAGGATGGTGTAGGTACAACCTACGGATGCAAGCATATCAGCAGAAATCTCACCTGTGTATGCACCCTTGGCGTGGTCTGCGCAGTTCTGGGCGGAGAGGACGACCTTGGAACCCTTCAGGACTTCGGCTACGGAAGCCAGATGGGTGAAAGGAGGAGCGACTACCAACTCGACGTTGGAAGGGAGTTCCTTCGACTTTTCAACTACTGACTTTGCGAGCTCGACGCCTTCCGGAACGGTGGTGTTCATCTTCCAGTTACCGGCAACAATGTACTTTCTCATATTCTTTGATCTTTGGTTTGTTAATTTCGTTTGCGGACTGCAAATTTAACTTATTTTACCTAACTTTGCGAACTATTTTCAAGATATAGACGACTATTGACATACGATGAAGAATTTTGTTGAGGAACTCAGGTGGAGAGGTATGATCCAGGACATCATGCCAGGTACCGAAGAAAAGCTCATGGAAGGCCCGCAGGCCGCATACGTCGGAATCGACCCGACAGCTGATTCGCTGCACATCGGCCATCTCGTGAGTATCATGATCCTGAAGCACTTCCAGCAGTGCGGACACAAGCCTTACGCACTTATCGGAGGCGCCACCGGAATGATAGGCGACCCGTCGATGAAGTCTCAAGAAAGGAACCTGCTGGACGAGGAGACCCTTAACCACAACATCGAAGGTATCAGGGCTCAGCTCTCCAAGATCCTGGATTTCGGATCCGACGCTCCCAACAAGGCGGAGCTCGTCAACAACTACGAATGGATGAAGGACTATTCATTCCTCAATTTCATCCGCGACATCGGCAAGCACATCACGGTCAACTACATGATGGCCAAGGATTCCGTGAAGAAGCGTCTTTCCAGCGAATCCAGGGAAGGTATGTCCTTCACCGAATTCAGCTACCAGCTTCTCCAGGGATACGATTTCCTCTGGCTTTATGAGCACAAGGGAGTACGTCTCCAGCTCGGAGGAAGCGACCAGTGGGGCAATATCACCACCGGAGTCGAACTTATCCGCAGGATGCTCGGAAAGACCGATGCATACGCCATGACCTGCCCTCTCGTAAAGAAGGCGGACGGCACCAAGTTCGGAAAGACCGAGAAAGGTAATATCTGGCTCGATCCGGAGAGGACTTCCCCGTACGAATTCTACCAGTTCTGGCTCAACGTCAGCGACGAAGACGCCGAGAGGTACATCAAGATATTCACGATGCTGGACAAGACAACCATAGATGCTGCCATCGAGGAGCATCGCCAGGATCCTGGCCGCAGGTCTCTCCAGCAGCTCCTTGCCAAGGAAATCACCACGATGATCCACGGTGCCGATGAATATGAGAACGCCGTTTCTGCTTCCAGGATGCTTTTCGGGAACGCCACTTCCGAGGCTCTCCGCAAGCTTGATGAGAAGACCTTCCTTGCAGTATTCAGCGGCGTACCTACCTTCGATCTCCCGAAGTCAGAACTGCCTTGCAACATCCTTGACTTCCTTGCAGTGAAGACACAGGTCTTCCCTTCCAAGGGCGAAGCCAGGAAGATGACCGTAGGCAACGGAGTCTCCATCAACAAGGACAAGATAACCGACATCGAATACGAGATCTCGGAGAAGGATATCGTGGACGGGAAGTACATCCTCGCCCAGAAAGGCAAGAAGAACTATTTCATCATCAACATAATCTAAACCATCCGAACTATGGAAAAACAAGCCAGCACACGCCAGCTCAAGGTCGCTCGCGAGATCCAGAAAGTCCTCGCCGAGGCCATCAGGAGCAAGGGAATGGCATATTTCGACGGATCCATGGTCACGGTAAGCGAAGTCAGGGTCAGCCCTGACCTTTCCATAGCAAAGACCTACGTCAGCATATTCCCTTCAGCAAAGGCCGAGACAGTGATGGCCATCCTTGAGACGAATATCAAGGAACTCCGAGGCGAACTAGGAAGAAGGGTCGGCAAGCAGCTCCGCATCGTGCCTGAAATCGTGTTCTACCTCGACACATCCCTCGACTACGCCGAGCACATCGAAGAACTCCTCAAGAAATAGAAAGCACTGAATCGGAATACTTAGCGCCGTCATATATGTCGTGAGTCGAAAATATGACGGTGGTTCCCGTGTAGTGAGCCAGGCGCTGGAGGGTCTGGAGGACCATGATGCGGTTCTCCACATCCAGGAAGGCCGTAGGTTCATCCAGCATGAGCACGTTGGCCTTTCGGGTAAGCGCCGCTGCTATACAGGCTTTCTGGAATTCCCCGTCGCTTATGCAGCTTATGTCCTTGTCAGCAAGAGGTCCCAGTTCCATCATCCTCATGGCATCCTCGAAAGCCCTTTCCGCATCCTTGCCGGGTCTCCGGAAAGAACCATATTCGGAGAGCATTCCGGTACGGATGAATTCAGCGACGGTGAACCCTTTCACCTTCGGGATACGGGTCGGCACAAGTATGACCTCTCCCCCAGCCTCGAAGGAGCCGGAAACTGGTTTCATCAAGCCGGCAAGGGTTTTCATCAAGGTCGTCTTTCCGCTGCCGTTCCTGCCCCTGAGCATGATGCATTGCCCGTCGGCATAGGAGAATGACAACGGACCGGAAACAACTGAGCCGCCGTAACCTACAGCTATGTCAGTGGCCCTGATCATCTTTTGAAAAGGATTATGAGGATTATAGGAATACCTATTATGGCCAGGGTGCTGCCGACCGGAAGAGGAGTCGGGAAAGCCTGGGAAAGGATATCCGCGATCAGTGACAGGCCGGCACCGACAAGCATCGAAGCCGGAATCGTCCTGATATGGACAGAGGAGCCGGTAAGAGTCCGCGCAATGTGCGGAGCAACGATTCCCACGAAACCAAGAGGCCCGCAGAAAGCCGTGACGGCACCCGCCATCAGACAGCTGCCGATCATCGATATATTCCTGATACGCAAAGGATCAGCCCCGGCCATGGCGGTATATTCATCGCCGAACAAGGCCAGGTCGAGGCCCCTGTTGTTCAAGAGGGCAAGCAACAGCCCCAGGAGCAGCGCCCCCGCTATGATGGAGATGCCGACCGGACCGTTGCCGATGAAACTGCCGGCGGACCAACTGTAGAAGACTTTCAGGCTTTCAGCATTGGCCGAATATTCAAGGATGGATGTCACCGCGCTGAACACGAACCCCAGCATCACTCCGAAGATCAGCAGCGTGGTCGCTCCACGGAACCTGGATGCCACGAACATCACCAGGGAGGAAGTCAGCAAGGCACCGATGAAGGCGGCGGAGACTATGGTCAGGCCTGAGAGCGCGGCCGGAAGAGATGTTCCGATCAAAAGGGTGGCGGCTGCCGCACCGGTTCCCGCTCCGGCACTGACTCCCATGATGTGCGGGTCAGCCAGCGGATTGCGGAACAAGCTCTGCATCTGGAGGCCGGCAAGCGCCAGGGATGCCCCTGCCAGCAACGCAGTAAGCATCCTCGGAAGCCTCAGCTTCAGGAATATGGCGGAGTCCAGGCTTACGAGACCGCTTCCTCCCACGCACAAGTCTGCCGCCGCAAGAAGCACGACAGCCAGAAGGATAAGGTATGAACGGCGGACTCTCACGTATCGTCTGCAACTGTATTCCAAAGTTAGCGATAATTGTTTGTTTATCCGGCAATTTCTGATTAAATTTACCCGATAGGAATAACCATGTAACATCAATCGATATGCAAAGAAGAACGATCATCATCGCGGCAGCCCTTGCGCTTCTCGCGAGCGGCACGGCAACGGCACAGCAGAAATCCGATCCTAAAGGAGGCATCTCTGCGGAAATGTTCCAGGAAATAAAGAAAGGCTATCAAGGAACCGCCTCTGACAAAGCCATACGCAACGCCCTCAACACCACCGGGATCAACGTTCTGGCATCGAATGCGGAAAACGCAGCCATGATAGACACCCATTTCTCCGACCAAGTCAAGACCAAAGGACGCACCGACCAGAAATCTTCCGGCCGCTGCTGGTTGTTCTCTGGGCTCAATGTACTCAGGTCCAAGATGATAGATAAATACGACCTGGGCAACTTCACTTTCTCCCAGAACTATGTTTTCTTCTTCGACCAGCTGGAGAAAGCCAATCTCTTCCTCCAGGGCGTCATCGACACCAAGGACAAGGGTTTCGACGACCGTGAAGTGGACTGGCTCTTCCGCCACCCTATCGGAGACGGCGGACAATTCACCGGTGTCGCCAACCTGATCATGAAATACGGAGTGGTTCCGTCAGAAGTGATGCCGGAGACTTACTGTTCCAACAACACGGCGCAGATGCGCACCCAGATATCTACCAAGCTCCGCGAGTTCGGTCTCAAGCTCCGCGACGCAAAGCCGAAGGAGTGCCAGCAGATGAAGACCGCAATGCTCCAGGAAATATACAGGATACTGGCTATATGCCTCGGTGAGCCGCCTGCTCAGTTCGAGTGGACGATGCGCAACTCCAAGGACGAAGCTGTGAGCACCAAGACCTACACCCCGAAATCCTTCTACGATGAATACATCGGGACCGACCTGAACAACAGCTACGTGATGCTGATGAACGATCCAAGCCGCGAATACGGGAAGGTTTATGAAATCAAGTATGACCGCCACGTTTATGATGGACAGAACTGGGTATACCTCAACCTGCCTGTAGAAAGGATCAAGGAGATCGCCATCGCATCGATCAAGGACAATACCGCCATGTACTTCTCCTGCGACGTTGGCAAGTTCAGCGACCGCCAGAAAGGCACCCTGGACCTCAGGAACTTCGACTACGGCTCATTGTTCGGCACCACCTTCCCTATGGACAAGAAGCAGAGGGTGCTGACCCACGCCAGCGGTTCCTCCCACGCGATGACCCTCATAGCCGTGGACATCAAGGACGGAAAGCCTGTCAAGTGGATGGTGGAGAACAGCTGGGGAGCCAACTCGGGCTACAAGGGCAATATGATAATGACCGACGAGTGGTTCAACGAGTATATGTTCCGCCTCGTAGCCGAAAAGAAATACGTCCCGGCGGACATCATGGCGATGATGAGCCAGAAACCTATACTTCTCCCTGCTTGGGATCCTATGTTCCAGCCGGAGGAATAAGAGAAACCAGGAAGGATGCCAAGCAAAATATTCTTCATCGACGGACACGCCCTGGTGTTCAAGATGTATTATGCCTTCTTCAGGAGGCCGATGATCAACTCCAAGGGAGCTGACATGTCCATCCTGTTCGGCTTCACCAAGTACATCCTGGAGCTGATAGAGCGTGAAAAGCCGGATTACCTGGCGGTTGCCTTCGACCCGCCCGGCGGCACGTTCCGGAACGAGATGTTCCACGAATATAAAGCCAACCGGGCAGAGACCCCGCAACTCGTGATCGATGCCCTGGAACCACTCATGGAGCTTTGCCAGGCAATGAATATCCCGACCTTGATGATGCCGGGATTCGAAGCCGACGACGTGATCGGTTCCGCAGCCAAGAGATGCGCATCCGAAGGGCTGGACGTGTACATGGTAACTCCCGACAAGGACTACGGCCAGTTGGTCGAAGACCATATCTGGCAGTACAAGCCGGGCAAGGCTGGAGGAGACGACGAGGTCCTGGGTGTGGAGCAGATATGCGCCAAATACGGGATCCAGTCCCCTCTCCAGGTCATCGAGATGCTGACCATCTGCGGAGACACGGCCGACAACATCCCGGGAGTAAAGGGGGTCGGAGAAGTCGGTGCCAGCAAACTGGTGGCCAGATACGGCACGGTCAAAGGAATATACGAGCATCTGGACGAACTCTCCCCTAAGCAGAAAGCGATGTTCGAGGAGGCGGAAAGCCATATCTGGCTCAGTCACGAACTCGTCACCATCAAGACGGACATCGAGGTCGGAGTAAGCACCGAAGAAATGAAGGTAGACAAGGCCTATGCTCCTCAGCTGGCGGACTTGTTCGAGAAATACGAGTTCAACTCCCTGAAACGTTATCTCGGGAATACCCCGACCGTCTCGAAGAGAGAAGAGAAACACTTGGATATCAACAGAGTAACCCCTTTCGAAGTTACCAGGGCAGCCAGGAAGGCCGGTATATGCTCAATCATAGTGGAGGGTGCTGACGGAGGTATATTCACAAAGGCAAGGAGGATCATCGCGGCTGCACCTGAGGGGGAAACCTTCAAATTTGCCGAGGGTGGTTGCAAGGATTTCAAGGCCCTGCTCGAAGACGCTTCCGTGGCGAAAAGCGGGGATGACCTCAAGCGGCAGATGAATATCCTCGTAGCCAACGGAACCGACCTCAGGGGCAAGTTGTACGACATCACCCTGATGCACTACCTCCTGGACCCGGAGAAGAGCCACAAGACCGCAATCCTCGCAAGCAGTTACCTGGGCGTTTCCCTGGAATCATCCGAAGGACAGGGAGAGGCCGCAACCGGCTCATTGTTCGAGGATATCCCTTCGGACGAGATACTAGCCGACAGGAGCAAGGAAGCCGCGGTACTGCTCTTGCTCAAGGAAAAGCTCTCCGAAGAAATCGCCAAGGCGGGATTGGAGAAACTCTATGACGGGATGGAAGAGCCTCTGATGAAGGTTCTGTCCAAAATGGAGAGGAACGGGATCCGCGTGGATCTCGGGTCCTTGAAGGACTTTACCTCGCAGCTTCGCTACGAAATGAATGCCCGCGAAGCCAGGGTACGGGAGCTCGCTGGAGATCCTTCCCTGAACGTCAGTTCCCCGAAGCAGATAGGAGAACTCCTGTTCGGCAGGCTCAAGCTCGCCGCTAAGCCGAAGAAGAACGCCAACGGGACATATTCCACCGATGAATCCACGTTGCTGGACATAATCGACAAGCATCCGGTGGTGGATGAGATCCTCGAATTCAGGGCCGCGAAGAAGCTCCTCTCAACCTATATCGAGCCGTTCCCGAGCTACATTGACCCGACCGACGGAAAAGTCCATACAACCTTCAACCAGGCCCTCACGGCCACAGGAAGGCTCAGTTCTTCCAACCCGAACCTCCAGAACATCCCGATACGCACGGAAAGGGGCAAGGAGATCCGCAAGGCCTTCGTGCCGAGCACTCCGGACGGGTTGATCCTTTCGGCGGACTATTCCCAGATCGAGCTTCGGATCATGGCCCACTTGAGCTGCGACCAGCATCTGATCGGCGCCTTCAAGGAGGGTATAGACATACACGCGGCGACGGCTGCCAAGATATTCGGGATCCCGCACGAGGAAGTCACCCAGGATATGCGGCGCATCGCGAAGACCGCAAACTTCGGGATCATGTACGGGATTTCCGCATTCGGCCTCGCACAAAGGCTGAGGATATCCCGCAAGGATGCTCAGAAAATCATCGACGATTATTTCGCCGGCTTCCCTTCCATCCTTTCATTCATCGAAGATACGAAGGCCGCCGCGAGGGAAACAGGCTATGTAGAGACTCTGTTCGGGAGGAGAAGGTATATTCCGGAAATCAACTCCAAGAACGGGACGATCCGTGCCCTGGCCGAGAGGAATGCCGTCAACGCGCCGATCCAGGGTACATCAGCCGACATCATCAAACTGGCGATGACTGCGGTGGATTCCAAGATCGAAGAGGCCGGCCTGAAATCCAGGATGGTGCTCCAGATCCACGACGAACTTGTGTTCGATGCGGTTCCGGAAGAAATCGACACCCTTAAGCGAATCGTTACCGAGCAGATGGAGAACGTAGTGAAACTGAGCGTACCGCTCACAGTAGATTGCAACTATGGAAAGAACTGGCTCGAAGCCCATTGATGAACTGATAATCCTGGCGAAGAACGGCAACGGACTGGCATTCACCGCCCTGTGGGACAGGCATATCGACCAGCTCCGTTCATACCTCAACACCCAGTTCAAGAACCTCGATGAGTACTCTGTCGAGGACATATGTTCTCGCAGTTTCGAGAAAGCTTTCAGGAAGATCCACACGTACGACCAATCCAGGAGCCAGTTCCTGACCTGGCTGTGTACGATTGCCAGGAATACGGCCCTGGACGCCCTGGAAGCAGAGAAACGCAGCCGACCGTCCGCCCATCTCGTCTCCCTGGACGATGCCGGACAGGCCTCCGGTGCTGAAGGTATCCCGGACCAGACCGACGACGCCCTGAATTCGCTGATCAGGACTGAATATGAAGAAGAAAGGGTCAAGTACATCGACCGGCTTCCGGAACTCTACCGTGAAGTCGCCAGGAGGCGCCTCATAGATGGGATGAAATACAACGAAATTGCAGAAAGCCTGGACCTGGAGCTGAATACGGTCAAGACAAGGTTGAGACGCGCGAAGCAGATCATGGACGAGCTTCGCGAAAGGGATGAGGAGGAATAGCCATGGATTATACACGTTTCGAAGAATTCATCAAGGAATCCTTTCCCCAGGTCACTCCGGAACAGCTCGTAATGTTCCGGAAGATGGAGCCTGCCTACCGTGAGTGGAATTCCAAGATCAACGTCATTTCCAGGAAGGACATCGACAGCTTGTACGACCACCATATCCTGCATTCTCTCGCAATCGCTGAATATCTCAAGGAGCGTAAGCCGGAGGTCTATCAGGACTTCCTCTCGGCAGGTTCGGGGCTGGAAATCCTGGACCTCGGCACTGGAGGAGGATTCCCGGGCATTCCACTGGCTGTGCTTTTCCCCGGTGTGTCGTTCGTGCTCTGCGACTCGATCAAGAAGAAGACCCTGGTCGCCTCAGAGATTGCCAGAAACCTTGGGCTCACGAACGTAACTGTGGTAAACGCCCGCGCGGAGTCGCTGGGCATGCAGTTCGATTATGTAGTATCACGAGCCGTGGCTTCCCTGGAAGACTTCTACCCTTGGGTCAAGGGCCGGTATTCCAAGAGCATCCTCTACCTAAAGGGAGGAGACGTCAACGAAGAGATTTCGGTCCTCATGGCCAAGTACAGGATGGCCAAGGGAACGGTTTCTACCTGGCGTGTCGATTCCTGGCTCGAAGATCCTTATTTCGAGAGCAAGTTCGTGCTGGAAATCAAATGATAACGAAAAAATATTTTGTTATTTAAGGCAAATGGATTAAATTTGCACTCCGTTTTTGGAAATATAAAAAAATCTAGATATGAAAAGAACATTTCAACCTTCAAGACGCAAGCGCGTTAACAAGCACGGCTTCCGCGAGAGAATGTCAACCGCCAATGGCCGCCGTGTACTCGCTTCCCGCCGTCGTCACGGCCGCAAGAAGCTGAGCGTATCATCTGAGGACAGGTGGTAATCGTCGCATGACTCTTACGGCAGGTCCGAAAGGCCTGCCTTTTTTTGTATATGGACGCAGACGAAAGATACATGCAGGAGGCCCTGCGCGAGGCCAGGATGGCCCTCGAGGAAGACGAGGTCCCGATAGGGGCGGTCATCGTCTGCCGCGGGAGGATCATCGGCAAAGGCCATAACATGACCGAGAGACTGCATGATCCGACAGCCCATGCAGAGATGATAGCCATCACTGCGGCGACCGAGGCTCTTGGCGGGAAATACCTGAACGACTGCACTTTGTACGTTACAGTCGAGCCTTGTCCGATGTGCAGCGGGGCTCTGAACTGGGCCCAGATCGGACGGATAGTCTATGGAGCCGGCGATCCGAAACGCGGGGGCTCCCTGTACTCCCCCAGCCTGCTGCATCCCAAGACCGAAGTACGCAGCGGAGTCCTGGCCAAGGAGTGTACGGAGCTGGTGACCGGATTCTTCAAGGAGAAGCGTTGACGGTGTCTTTTGGAGAATAACGAAAAAAGCAATAAATTTGCGCTGGAATTGAGGTATGGTGTAATGGTAGCACTACAGATTTTGGTTCTGCCAGTTCAGGTTCGAGTCCTGATATCTCAACTTTCTTGACCTATCACACTGCAAGATCCATCCTGCAGTGTGTTTTTTTTATATATTTGCATATCATGAAAGGTATCAGAATATTCCTGGCAGAAGGCTTCGAAGAGACCGAGGCCCTTGCCACCCTGGATGTCCTCAGGAGAGGCAAAATCGACGCATCGACAGTTTCAACCAAAGAGGAAGGAACACTGGTGACCGGGTCCCACGGAATCCCTGTGTTTGCTGATATGCCTTTCAGCGAATTCTTGTCAGGTCTCCAGGAGAACGGCACCGGTCCGGACGATGTCATGATATTCCCGGGAGGAATGCCGGGAACCCGCAACCTGGCAGCCCACGAGCGCCTAATGGATCTCATGAAGCGCCATCACGCCCTTGGCGGAACGGTCGCCGCGATCTGCGCCGCCCCGGGGCTGGTCGTATCCCAGCTCAATGGACTTGAAGGGATCCGTTTCACTTGCTACGACGGTTTCGAAGAGCATCTCCTAGCAAAAGGTGCCGAATATGTCAAAGCCCCCGCAGTAGCCGACGGCACCCTCATAACCGGTCGCGGCGCCGGCTGCGCCATCGACTTCGGCCTCAAGATCCTGGAGCATCTCCGCGGCCCAGAAGCCGCAGAAGCTGTCAAGAAAGGACTGATGATCTGAAAGGATTCTTAGTCAATACGAAAGAGGTGACCACATTCATCAGTTGTGGTCACCTCCTTTGCTATCTTCAACAGTTACTCGTGTAATTACTTTTTCTTACTTGAAGAAGTCGATGTCCTCTCATTGAAGATGTTTCGGACAGAGGCCTCGTCAAACTTCTTATTATTAGGAGTATTCGTGAAAACGAATGGATTCTGGATATTGTCACCGAAGGTGTATTGGATACCACCATACTGGTAGGTGTAACCGAATGCCCAGGCATCCTCCTTGATTCGATAATAGTAGTCAGGATTAAGGCCGACCTGCTTCTTCAGATACATACCTGTCTCAGGGTCATAATCGTCAGGACCAACGACAATCTTGGTTCCCCAGTCTTCCCAAACGGCAGTAGCAGGATCGAAGTTCTCGACATACGGTGTCCTTGCAAGAGTGAACACTGCGTTATCTCCTAACTGAAGTCCAGCTTTCTGGATCCAGATTTGCACCGGAATCTTTACTGTAGGGCGGTTGAATTTGATAAGCGGTTCGGTCGCTCCAGGCAGATAGATACCGGAATTCGGATCGTTAGTCTCGACAGCCGGACCACCGACAGCATCGTCTTTAGCCGTTATAATGAAGCGGATAATTTGCTTGTATCCGTGGAACCCTGTCGGAGAAGATGCATCTGGACCGCACCAGTTCTCAGAATAATCAAATCCCGTAGTGGTAACTTTATTGTCCGTTACACTAATAGAAGGAGTAATATGAGGAAGACCATACTCCTCAGGAGATTTTGCTTGACCGAAGTCAAGATAATCTACGCCACCAACAGTTCTTATGCTGGTACAAGGAGCGACTAGCACGGTAATGGCATCGGAAGCACTCTCAAATTGCGTAGGGACAGAGAATGAAGCAGAAACAACATCAACGGTAAGGGTAGACTGACCAGTTACCTCGGTGTTTGCACTACCTCCAGCAGCATGAGCAATAGCAGTGAAGATGTCCTTGAGATCCTCAGCTGTTCCACCGGATGCATTGATATAATGACTGGCGTCAGTGGCAATATTAGTCATAAAGGTATTGACATTGCCAGGAATGGTACCGGAGAAAACACCTACAGAATATACAATAGGATGAGTGGCATTTTCACCGGATCCATAAGTAATATTCTTGATCGACTGCGAATTTTCTATAGCATGATTTGCCACGTTCTGATCGAAATTGCTTTGATGCGTAGGGGCACCATCAGTAAAGAAAACGACTACCTTATTAGAATTACGTGCGCTTACCTCTGACCTATTGATGAGACGCCTGGCAAGGTTCATTCCATAATCCGCAGCGGTTGCTCCAGAAGGTCTAAGGCCGTTAACTGCTGCTTTCAACGCATTGACATCAGTATTCGTGCTTGTAGGAGTAAAGTCTTTTACGACCTCTGTATAATTATAGCCATCGCTGTTAAAATGATTACCTTCAGCAATAGGAGCACTATTTGAATTCCAACCAGCATTGCTACCATAATAGCTATCATCTGCAAACTTCACGATACTGATCTTGTTGCCAAGAGCCGCAGTCCTACGATGATCATCAGTGTCATCTTCATACCAGTCATTGTGGGCAATCTGGTCGATGAAAGCGTCAACGGCAGACTGAAGAGCATCCATCTTGGTTATGTCCGTGGTAACCAGGGTATACAACTGAACACTATCGGCAAGAAGGTCTGCACTTGATGAACTAACATTATGAGGAGGTTCAGTCACCACCTGCCCGGAGTCATTGATATAGTATGTCCTGCCTCCTGAAACAAAACTGATGTAATACCTATAGCCTTGATTGAAGAGCGACCCATAGTACCAGTACCTAGCAACAGACACTCGGCAGTAAGAACCGTTGTAATAATAATAATAGGCTGTCTGGTATTCATTCTGGAAATCCAAGAAACCATCATAATCACTGAATCTCAAAGTTGTAACGCTTGATGGTTCATAAGAAGACACAGTTGTTATGGTCTCATCCATGGATCCTGAGACATCCAGCACCAGGACGACATCTACAGGAACAGATTCCAACGTTTGGGTAACCGTACCTGTCACAAAGGTCTCAAGTTCAATACTGTAGGTACCGTCATCGTTGATAACGGCTTTCTTTGCATATGCAATACCATTCTCTTCGAAATAGACGCCAGACGAGATATTCTGGGCACAAACGGCAAGTCCGGATATCAAGGCCACAAACGTAGCTATATATTTAAATGTATTTTTCATGATCATATTCAAAAATTAATAGCTGATTCCCTTCTATTACTGTTAAAGGTCTAACAGATCATTAGGACTGGTCTTGTCAAGGGCCTTGACCCAAGCCCTGATGTAACCCTGGTTATCATCATTGTCCAGGATATTACCGTTATTGTCGACTGGGGCAGGTATAGCCTGGACCATCATATCTATCACGAGATGGACATTCTTAGCCTTCCTCCTGACTCCCCATTTATCTACGATCCAGAATTCAGGAGACGGGCCGACTTCATAAGACTCAAAAAGCTTTCCTGAGATGGCATCATTTGGGCCGATCGGTTTAGTATAATAGTAATACTTGTCGTACCTGACCCAATCGTGGATCGTATACGGAGAAGAAGATGACGCCGGTATCACTGTGCTCTTCTTGACAAGGCCAGTAAAAGTACCATAAGTAGTCAAACCATCCTTGTCGTTCCAGAATTTGACTTCGGTATTATCATCCTCGTCAGAAGAGGTGAATCCCATCAAGATGACATCTTCTTCGTCATAGACACCCTCTGCTGTCTGAACCCAACCGACCCAGTTTCCGATCATGTTGACACGGACATACTCAAAGACATTACCAGTGTTTTCGACAACCACATCTGACTTGATGAACTTGTCTTCATCCATTTTGTCTTCAAGTACGACACCAGGATGTACCGGCTTGAGAGTGAATGTATGAAGTTGACCCGCAGTCCAGTTCTTATTACCGAGCGAAACGGTAACCGTGGCATCGTTTACAGTCGTCGTAGTATTGTCTCCATTAACCAACACGATGTCATACTTCACCTTGATCATCACGGAGCTGTCCTGGAATTGCTGAGGAACGATCCATAATGTAAGTGTACCGTCTTTATCATTGACATTCCTTGCAGCAGCTTTTGAATCCAAAAGCTCATCCAAACCATATTGGCCACCCTTATAGTTGGTAGTGTCATTCGGAGCGCTTCCCGCAACAACATTGAATGAAGTATTTCCACCTAGATTACTCCAGGTAACCGTACCGTCACTCGCGACCTTGCAATGGCCGGAATTCTTGAAACCACCCTTATTACTATTACCGGAAAGGGTTACTTCCTTTATGATGGTCTTGGTTATCGCCTCCGCACCAGCAATACCCTTGTTGGTATAGAAATTCGAAAATTTGATTCCGGTCAAGGCATGATAGAATACAACAGTCTTGCCGTTGTCGCTTTCGGACTGCATAGTCGTCGAGGTGAAAAGGATATCCTGCTGTCCCGCAGCAGTCGTCGGAGATGTGTAATCAAACTCTATGGATCCATCAGCATTATAAGTATAGCCACTGGTAACTCCAGCAGGTTCCGACGGCATCCTCATATAGAAAGTAAGAGGCGCATTCGCCCATACATCCCTGCCGTATCGGTGGGTCCACAAGCCATCAACCTCGGCGTTGGCTGTAAATTTTGCATCCTCAAGCGCTTTGTCAGTGCCCGGATTAGCAACGGCGCTGAACGATCCGTAGAGGGTTGCCACGTTTTCAGTAAAAGCAGGAGTTCCTCTGGTTACTATACCTTCGTTGAGCGATTCAACAGTCTCTTCCAGATAGAACGTCTCTCCATTATTCATCTTGAGAGAAGCAACCCTTTCTGGGCTGATTTCACTGCCCTTGGCAACAGATCTTGTCTGAGCCGCAGACAAGCTGAACGCAACTTCGTTCTTCTCAAGACCACCTACCGTAATTTCTTTTTCATTCCCGCAAGAGGTAACCAGTAAAGCGACCCCTGCAAACAGAATCAGTGCAAAGTTTCTTTTTTTCATACTTCTTGTTGTTTTACTGGTTAGAATTCAATAAGATGGTCATCATCAGAAGGGTTACCGTCCCCGTAATAGTGCTCATCGACAGGATCGACTATCACGGTGGCGTCGACCTTCGATGATGCAAGAATTTGGCAATCAGTCTCAAATTCGGTAACAAACTGGACTGATGGTGTCAGATACCGTTCCTTTCTCATACGCTGTGTTTTTATAATTATTTCTCTTTCGATATCATTTAAATTGCCCACTCAGGCAAATCCACATATTTTCGCAAAATTACCACAGATTTTCGAGATATAAAAATAAAAGTTTCTATGAACACGTATTTTTTATAGTCGTATCTGGTTTATTTATCAACCTATCACAAGAGCCATCATGCAAGAAAAAGATTCAAAAAAAAGATGGCACAAAAAAATTGCACCATCTGTATTATCCAATGAGAGATTCTTTAGCTAATCCAAGATCAATTACTTGAGGCTTCGCAATAAACTTTGGCCTCAGGATCCTGGAATGTCTCAACGGCCCCGAAGCCGCCCCCGTCATGCACGAAAGGGCTGATGTTCAAAATAAGTTCCTGGATAAAACTATAGGAGGTGACCATTAATTGATGGTCACCTCCTATGCTATTACTAAGAGTATCTAGTATAATGATTAGTTTCCAGAAGAAGTACTAGTCCTCTCTTTGAAGGTGTTTCGGACAGAGGACTCATCATACTTCTTGTTATTAGGAGTATTCGTGAATACGAATGGATTCTGGATAGTATCACCGAAGGTGTATTGGACACCTCCTAACTGGTATGTGTAACCGAATGCCCAGGCATCCTCCTTGATCCTGTAGTAGTAGTCAGGATTAAGGCCGACCTGCTTCTTCAGATACTTACCTGTCTCCGGGTCATAATCGTCAGGACCAACGACAATCTTGGTCCCCCAGTTTTCCCAAACGGCAGTCGCCGGATCGAAGTTCTCGACAAATGGTGTCCTCGCAAGAGTAAACACTGCGTTATCTCCTTCCATAAGACCGACTTTCTGGATCCAGATCTGCACCGGAAGCTTTACGGTAGGAATGTTGAATTCGACAAGTGGTTTGTCCGAACCAGGCAAATAGATACCTGACCCTGAAGTATTAGTCTCGACAGCAGGCCCGCCAACCGCATCGTCGTTGACAGTTATGACAAAGCGGATAATCTGCTTGTATCCGTGGTACCCAGTCGGAGAAGATGCGTCTGGACCGCACCAGTTTCCAGAGTAATCGAATCCCGTCGTAGAGACTTTATTGTCCGCCTCACTGATCGATGGAGTGATTACTGCAAGACCATACTCCGTAGGAGCCTTAGCTTGGCCAAAGGTCAGATAATCGTGGCCACCGATGGTAGTTATGCCGGTACAAGGAGCAACCAGAACAGTGACTGCATTTGCAGGATTCTGTTCAAAGCCTTTAGGAACCGAGAATGAAGAAGAAACAACATCAACGGTAAGGGTAGACTGGCCTGTAACCTGAGCGTTCCCACTACCACCCGATGAGTGAGCAATGGCAGTGAAGATGTCCTTAAGATCTTCTGCGGTTCCACCGGAAGCATTGACATAATGGCTGGCATCTGTAGCAATATTAGTCATAAAAGTATTGACATTGCCAGAAACGGTACTTGTGAAAATACCAACAGAATAAATAATAGGATGAGTGGCATTCTCACCAGAGCCATAAGTAATACCCTTTATGCTATTGGCATGTTGTACTGCAGTATTGGCAACGGTTTGGTCAAAATTACTCGCATGAGTCGGAGCTCCATCTGTGAAGAAAACGACCACCTTATTGGAATTACGCGCACTTACCTCTGGCCTGTCGATGAGAAGCCTAGCAAGGTTCATTCCATAATCCGCAGCAGTAGATCCTGCCTCGATGATACTAGAAACCGCACTCTTCAAAGAAGTAACATTCTGTTCATTTCCTGTAAGGGTAAATCCTTTAAGGACCTCGGTGCAATTATAGCGTGTATATGACGCAGGCTCGTAATAATTTGTTGAAAAATTACGATATTGATAATTACCACCAGACTCTCTATATTCAGGGAAATGATTTCCAGGTTCAATAGTAGGAGTAGTTGAATTTCCATTAACCCAAGATGTGGATGAACTATAATATGTAGGCTCAGCAAATTTGACAATGCTTATCTGGTTACCAAGAGCTTGAGCCCTCGGATGTGCATAAGTATCATCTTCATACAAGTCATTATGGGCAATCTGATCGATGAAGGCTTGAACGGCAGTTTTCAAGGCATCCATCTTGGTCACATTGATAGTTTGAGAGGTGTATAATTGAACATTCGAGTTTAAAAGATTAGTGTACTGAGATGTGACATTGGTCGGTTGATTATTAACAACTTGACCACTAGTATTAATGTATCTAGTAGTATTAGTATTGTCTCTAAAGAAGAGATAATAACGTCGATTACCCATACTTCCCCCACGGCCTATATAAAGCGGATAGTAATTGTCATTATATTTGTAATAATAACTTGTGGGGCTATAATTATCATAATCATATCCGTACAGCGCTGTAACACTCGCTTCCACATAACTTTGAGTAGAAGAAATCGCCTCTTTCATAGATCCGGAGACATCAAGCACCAGGACGACATCTACGGGAACAGCTTCATACGTTGTTGTAACCTCTCCTGTGACAAAGGTTTCGAGGTCGATAGTGTAGGTACCATCATTGTTAATAACAGCTCTCTTTGCATACGCAACTCCATTCTCTTCAAGATAGACACCCGACGGGAGATTCTGGGCACAAACGGCAAGTCCGGAAACGAGCGCTACAAAAGATACAATATATTTAAATATGTTATTCATAATGTATTTCTATAATAAAAACCGAAATATCTTCCTTACCTGTTAAAGGTCCAACAAATCACTAGGACCGGTCTTGTCGAGGGCTTTGACCCAAGCCCTGATGTAACCCTGATTATCCTCATTGTCCAGGATATTACCGTTATTATCTACTGGGGCAGGTATAGCCTGGACCATCATATCTATCACAAGATGGACATTCTTGGCCTTCCTTCTTTCTCCCCATTTATCTACGATCCAGAATTCAGGAGACGGACCAACTTCATATTTCTCAAAGAGCTGGTCTGTAATGGCATCACCAGGGCCGATCGGAAGAGTATAATAGTAATACTTGTCGTACCGGACCCAATTGTTGATAGTATATGGAGAAGAAGCTTGCGCCGGTATTGTCTCGCTCATCTGGACAAGGTTTGTAAAAGTACCATAATGGGTCTTGTTATCCTTGTCGTTCCAGAATTCCACCTCAGTAGTATTCGTCGGGTTAGAAGTAGTGAATCCCATCAGGATGACATCTTCATCTTCGTAATAATCATTATCGTGATCATCATCAGAGTTAGGGCCTACATAGACCTTTCCGACCCAGTTGCCGATCATATTGACACGGACATACTCGTAGACATTTCCAGTATTCTCGACGCGTACATTGGACTTCACGAAATCATCCATATCGTCTGTAAGCTCGACGCCAGGATGTACTGGCTTGAGAGTGAATGTATGAAGTTGACCGGCCGTCCATGCCTTTTTACCGAATGGGACTGTAATAGAGGCATCGCTCACAGTCGTCGTAGCACTGGAACCTTCAGCTAAAACAATGTCATACTTCACCGTCATCATCACATCGTCGACATCATCGAACTCCTGAGGAATGACCCACAAGGTAAGCGTACCGTCTGCATCATTGATATTCCTTGCAGCCGCTTTTGGATCCAAAAGATCATCCAAACCATAATGGCCACCTTCATAGTCGGTGACATCATTCGGAGCTTCTCCTGCAGTAACCTTCAAAGAAGTAATATTTCCAGAAGGTTCCCATGTAAACGTAGCTTTATCGTTAGAATCAAATACAACCTTACAATGGCCTATATTACGGAAACCACCCTTTTCACTATTGCCGGAAAGGGTAACTTCTTTGATAATGGTCTTGGTAATAGCCGTTGCGCCATCAATACCACTGTTGGTATAGAAATTCGAGAATTTGATTCCGGTCAAGGCATGATAGAAAACAACTGTCTTGCCATTGACGGTTTCATCTGCCATAGTTGTCTTGGCAAACAGAATATCCTGCTGTCCTGCAGCAGTAGCAGGAGATGCGTAATCAAACTCTATGGATCCATCAGTGTTGTAGGAGTAAGCACTGGTAACTCCAGCCTGCACCGAAGGCATCCTCATATAGAAGGTAAGGGGCGCATTCGCCCATACATCCCTGCCGTATCGGTGGGTCCACAAGCCATCAACCTCGGCGTTGGCTGTAAATTTTGCATCCTCAAGCGCTTTGTCAGTGCCCGGATTAGCGACGGCGTTGAAAGATTTGTAGAGGGTAGCAACGTTTTGAGTAAAAGCAGGAGTTCCTCTGGTTACTATTCCTTCGTTGAGCGATTCAACGGTCTCTTCCAAATAGAACGTTTCTCCATTATCCATCTTGAGAGAAGCAACCCTTTCTGGAGTGATTTCGCGGTCCCCAGAAACAGACCTTGTCTGAGCTGCAGTCAAGCTGAACGCAACTTCGTCCGTCTCAAGACCACCAATCGTAATTTCTTTTTCATTCCCGCAAGAGGTAACCAGTAAAGCGCCCCCTGCAAACAGAATCAGTGCAAAGTTTCTTTTTTTCATACGTCTTGTTGTTTTACTGGTTAGAGTTCATAAAGATAATCATCATTAGAGTCGCCCTCATGGCCATAATAGTGCTCATCGACAGGATCAACTATCACGGTGGCGTCAACCTTCGATGATGCAAGAATTTGGCAATCCGTCTCAAATTCGGTAACGAGCTGGACAGATGGTGTTAGATACCGTTCCTTTCTCATACGCTGTTATTTTATAATTATTTCTCTTTCAATATCATTAAATAGCAAATAAATCCTTCAATAAATAGCCCACTCCAAACGGCAAACATGCCTGAAGATTATCGCAGAATCTATTGAAAAATAACCCATTGCACGCTTTAAACATACAAATTTCAACAAAAGCCGGGTTCTATTGAAATCATTTCAACGAACCCGGCTTTTGTATGGGCGAAAACCCGATATTTATCAATGAAAAATCAGCCCTCTATTTCCTGACGATCACCCTCTCGATCCTGCGCGGGACGGAGGTCATGATTTCATAAGGAATGGTGCCCAGGATAGCGGCCAGCTCGGAAACCGTAGGGTCTTCCCCGAAGATCGTCACGGTGTCTCCGACCTCGCAATCGACACCGGTAACGTCCAGCATACACATATCCATGCAGATGTTTCCGATGGTAGGAACTCGCCTGCCATTGACATTGAAGCTCGCCCGGCCGCAGCCGAGGTGACGGTCGATTCCGTCCGCATAGCCGACCGGAATGGTCGCTATCCTGGTACCGCTTTCGGCGATATGCCCGTGCCAACCGTATCCGATAGCCCCGTCTTCTGCCTTCAATTCCTTGATCTGCAATATTTTGACCTTCAGCGATGCCACTGGCTTAAGCTTCACATCAGGCAAGGCACTGATACCATATATTCCCACTCCGAGACGGACCATGTCGTACTGGTAGCGGGCAAACCTCTCGATGCCGGCAGAATTCAGGATATGCAGCATCGGGCGGTACCCGACAGCTTCCGATATCACTGAAGAATTGCGCTCGAACATCTCTATCTGCTTCATGGTCAGGGAATCCATAGAAGGATCCTCCGATGCGAAAAGATGTGAATACACAGACTTCACCTTGACGTACGGGCAATCCTTCAGATAGGTTGTCAGTTCCTCCAGTTCACTGGTCATGAACCCGAGACGGTGCATGCCGGTATCCAGCTTGATATGGATTGGAAATCCCTCTATTCCACGGGCTTGGAGGACTTCAACCAAAGCCTTCAAAGTATAGAGATTCGGGATTCCAGGCTCAAGGCGGTTGTCGATGATCTCATTGAAATAATCCGTTCCGGTGGTCAGGACCAGGATCGGAAGGCTGATACCCGCCTGGCGAAGTTCGACTCCCTCAACGGGAAGGGCGACGGCAAGGTAATCAGCACCGGCGCTCTGCATCATCGATGCGAACTCCACCGCACCGTGGCCGTAGGCATTTGCCTTGACGAGAACAAGCAACTTGGTCGAACGCTTGAGCTTCGACCGGAAGTACCTGTAATTGTCAACGCAGCCCTGGAGATTGAGCTCCAGCCTTGAAAAATGAAACCTTGTCATCAACTTGCAAATTTATAGTTTTTCCACGAAAATCAGCGCGAATTTTGCTACATTTGAGGGACCAACGGGAATAACCAAACAATACAAGGATATGCAAAATCAAATGATCTGGATAATCGTCATCGGCGTGATGGTGCTCAGCTACATCATCCAGGCGATGCTCCAAAGCAGGTTCAACAAGTACTCACAGGTTCCGACCAGCAACGGCATGACAGGAGCCGATATTGCAAGGAAGATGCTTCGTGACAACGGAATAACGGACGTGGAAGTCACTTCGGTCAGAGGCACCCTGACTGACCACTACAACCCTCAGACAAAGACGGTCAACCTCAGCGAGGCAGTTTACGGGCAGAGCAACATAGCCGCTGCCGCAGTGGCCGCGCACGAGTGCGGCCATGTGATCCAGCATGTCCAGGGTTACGGACCGCTCAAGCTACGTTCGGCCCTCGTCCCTGTCGTCAACTTCTCCAACAAGGCCGTGCAGTGGGTCCTCCTTGCCGGAGTCCTGCTCTTCGCGGTAACACATTCCGTGCTGTGGCTCGGAGTCATCCTGTTCGGGATGAGCACACTGTTCAGCCTTGTGACCTTACCGGTCGAAATCAATGCAAGCCGGAGGGCCATCGCCTGGCTCGAAAGTGCCGGAATTACCAACTACGAGACAAAGCCGATGGCGCAAGACTCCCTGAAGTGGGCAGCCTACACATACGTTATCGCGGCGATCGGTTCGCTCGCCACATTGTTCTACTATATCGGAATAGCCAGAAGCCGCTAGAACAGCGTCGGGTGGCTGTCGTCGAGCTCCTTGAGGATCCTCTCCATCGTAGCTTCCCGGAATATCGAAGAGCGGGCTTTGAATCCGAAACGGCTGCAGTATTCCTTTACTGCGGCCATTTCGCTGTCATTAAGGTATATGACCTGCCTGTGCTTGCGCTTGAGGACTGCCCTGCGCTTTTCGAACATATCCGGATCGGGAGCCGGCATCGTCTGTTTCTTTCTTGCCATTGTCACAAAAATAGTTATTTTTGTCAAAACAATAGCAATTTGCGCCTATGGACAATAAAGTATTGGTGTTCTCAGCCCCTTCGGGCTCCGGAAAGAGCACGATAGTCAACCATATCCTTTCAATCTACCAGGACAGCATGGAATTCTCCGTTTCTGCAACCTCGAGAGAGCCGCGCGGAGAAGAGCAGAACGGGCGTGAATATTACTTCCTGACCACGGAAGAGTTCAAGAAGATGGTTGAAGAAGACAAGTTCGTCGAGTTCGAGGAGGTATATGAAGGACGCTTCTACGGAACGCTCAAGTCCGAGTGCGAGAGGATCTGGAACGCCGGTCACGTCATCATATTCGATGTGGATGTCAAGGGCGGAGTCAACCTGAAGAAATACTTCGGGGATGCCGCTCTGTCGGTATTTATCAAGGCTCCTTCCGTGGAAGTCCTCCGCGAACGCCTGGTCAACCGGGGAACCGACTCTCCGGAGGCCATTGAAGAAAGGATAGCCAAGGCGGAGGAAGAAATGGCCTATGCCCCTCAGTTCGATTACATACTGGTCAATGACGACCTCAAGACTGCGTATGCCGAGTCGGAGAAGGTGGTAGAAGACTTCCTCGATGACGGCAGGCTGAATTATTCTACTTTCATCTGATGAAGATAGCGGTATATTCCGGGTCCTTCAATCCCTTGCACATCGGCCACATGGCCATCATGGAGTATCTCACCAGAGACAGGGATTACGACTGGGTGTACCTTGTCGTCTCACCGAAGAACCCGATCAAGGACTCCATAAGCGCCGATTCCGCCCGGGACCGTTTCAATGCAGCGGTTGAAGCCGTCAAGAGGCACCCTGAACTGCATGTCTGGGTGGATGACATCGAACTTGAGATGGAGCCGCCGCAATATACCATCAAGACTCTGGACGCATTGAAACTCAGGGAGCCAGAGAATGACTTCACCCTTGTCATGGGAGCGGACAACCTGCAGGGCATCCGCCGCTGGAGGGATTTCCCGAGGATCCTTTCCGAATATGGGGTCGCAGTCTACCCGAGGCAGGGATTCGACCTGGAGCAGATCAAGAGGCAGCTGATCGAGGAATGCCGCTACTTCCCCGCCCCATACGTGCTGGACGCCAACGAAATGGCTCCTGAAGGTATGCGCAGCCTCGAAGAGACCCTGCGCGACACCTACAACATCGAAATCATCGACGCGCCGATCGTGGACATCTCTTCGACCGAAATCCGGGAAGGCATCGCCGCCGGCAAGGACATGTCAGCCTGGCTGATGTAGGGTTTAAAGGTAATAATAAAGACGCCGCGATGGTCATCATCGCGGCGTCTTCATAATACTATGGTTTACTGCTCGTCCGGTCCCTGGTCCTGTGGGCCCTGAGGGCCTCCCTGAGGACCGTTGCCGTAAGGGTTCTGAGGTCCCTGCTGTCCTGCAGCCTGCTGAGCCTGGTACATCTGCTCGAAAGCCTTGTTGACAGCTGCCGAATAGGTCTCTATGTCGGCCATGTTCTGGTTCTTGATGGCCTCCTTGAGGGAAGCGACGCTGGACTCTACCTGGGACTTGACATCTGCAGGTACCTTGTCGCCATTGTCCTTGAGGAACTTCTCGGCCTGGAAGCAGAGGGCGTCGGCGTTGTTGATCTTGTCTATCCTTTCCATGGCCTCCTTGTCCGCGGCCTCGTTGGCCTTCGCCTCGTCACGCATCCTCTGGATCTCGGCGTCGGACAAGCCTGAAGAAGCCTCGATCCTGATGTTCTGCTCCTTGCCGGTAGCCTTGTCCTTGGCGGAAACATTCAGGATACCATTGGCATCGATGTCGAAGGTAACCTCGATCTGAGGTATTCCCCTAGGTGCAGGAGCGATGCCGTCCAAATGGAACAGTCCGAGTTCCTTGTTGTCCTTGGCCATAGGGCGCTCACCCTGAAGCACATGGATCTCTACGGAAGGCTGGTTGTCTGCAGCCGTGGAGAAGACCTGGCTCTTATGGGTAGGGATGGTGGTATTCGCGTCGATGAGCTTTGTCATCACGCCGCCCAGGGTCTCGATACCGAGGGAAAGCGGAGTGACATCCAGAAGGAGGACATCCTTCACGTCACCTGCGAGCACACCACCCTGGATGGAAGCACCGATAGCAACGACTTCGTCCGGATTGACGCTCTTGTTAGGCTCCTTGCCGAAGAAATCCTTGACCAGCTGCTGTACCTTAGGGATACGGGTGGAACCTCCTACGAGAAGGACTTCGTCGATGTCGGAAGCCTGGAGGCCTGCATCCTTGAGGGCGATGCGGCAAGGATCGATGGACCTCTGGAAGAGGTTGTCGCAGAGCTGCTCGAACTTGGCCCTGGTGAGGGTCTTGACGAGATGCTTAGGAATACCGTCCACCGGCATTATGTAAGGGAGGTTGATCTCAGTGGAAGTCTGGTTGGAAAGCTCGATCTTAGCCTTCTCTGCAGCCTCCTTGAGCCTCTGGAGGGCCATCGGGTCCTTCTTGAGGTCAATCCCGCCGTTCTCTGCCGCGAACTCGGCCGCGAGCCAGTTGATGATCTCCTGGTCGAAATCATCACCACCGAGGTGGGTGTCACCGTTGGTGGACTTGACTTCGAACACTCCGCCTCCGAGTTCGAGGATGGAGATATCGAAAGTACCACCGCCAAGGTCATAGACGGCGACCTTCATGTCCTTGTTCTTCTTGTCTAGACCGTATGCGAGAGCCGCTGCGGTCGGTTCGTTGATGATCCTCTTAACATCAAGACCGGCGATCTTGCCGGCTTCCTTGGTAGCCTGACGCTGGGAGTCTGAGAAATATGCCGGCACGGTGATGACGGCTTCCTTGACATCCTGACGGAGGTAATCCTCAGCGGTCTTCTTCATTTTCTGGAGGATCATGGCTGATATCTCCTGAGGAGAATAGAGCTTGCCGTTGATGTCAACCCTCGGGGTATTGTTGTCTCCGCGGACTACCTTGTAAGGTACGCGTGAAACTTCCTTGCCCACCTGGTCATAGGTCTCACCCATGAACCTCTTGATTGAGAATACGGTGTTCTGAGGATTCGTGATGGCCTGGCGCTTGGCCGGGTTTCCAATCTTCCTTTCTCCGCCGTCGGTGAATGCCACCACTGAAGGAGTGGTCCTTTCACCTTCGTTGTTTATGATTACGGTAGGCTGGTTGCCTTCCATGACTGCAACGCACGAGTTCGTGGTTCCAAGGTCAATTCCAATGATTTTTCCCATATCTTTCTTCGTTTTGTTTAATCAGTAAACTATCGGCGCCCGGAACCTTTCGGGACCGGACGCCTTCTTCTTTAACGAATGTTGTGCCATTCGCCTCGGTATGTCATTTTGTCAGAACCTACTCCCCTGCTTCCTTCAGGCGCTCGGCATTTTCGGCGATCTGGAGCTGGTTGATGCATTCCTGGATATCGCCGTCCATGAATACAGGCAGATTGTACATCGACCAGTTGATGCGGTGGTCGGTGACGCGGCCTTGAGGATAGTTGTACGTGCGGATCTTTGCGGAACGGTCTCCTGTGGAAACCATGGTCTTGCGCTTGGCGCCTATCTCGTCCAGGTATTTCTGGTGCTCGAGATTGTAAAGGCGGGTACGGAGTTCCTCGAACGCACGGTCCTTGTTCTTGAGCTGGGAACGCTCTTCCTGGCACTGGACCACGAGACCTGTCGGAAGATGTGTCAGTCGGACTGCCGAATATGTGGTGTTGACACCCTGTCCTCCAGGACCGGATGAGCAGAACAGATCGAGGCGGATGTCATCCCACTTGAGGTCCACGTCGAACTCCCCTGCCTCAGGGAATACGGCCACGGAAGCGGCCGAGGTCTGGATCCTGCCCTGGGTCTCTGTCTGAGGCACACGCTGGACGCGGTGTACACCCGACTCATATTTCATTATGCCATATACCCCTTCGTCGTTGGAAGAAAGCTTGAATACTATCATCTTGAAACCGCCGGAAGTACCCGGGGTCTCGTCATTGATCTCGAGTTTCCAGCCGCGTTTCTCGGCATATTTGGAATACATCCTGAAAAGGTCGCCGGCGAAGATGGCAGCCTCGTCACCACCGGTACCGCCGCGGATCTCGACTATGGCGTTCTTGCTGTCGTCCGGATCCGCAGGAATCAGAAGTATCTTGATCCGTTCTTCCATCTCCGGAATCTTCGGCTCGATCTCCGAGATCTCAGCCTTCGCCATCTCCCTCAGGTCCTCGTCTTTCTCGTTCATCACGATGTCCTTGGCATCAGCGAGTTCTTCGACCATCTTCTTATACTCGAGACCGGTCTTCACGATCGGCTCGAGCTCCTTGTAATCCTTGTTCAGCTGGACGTATTTCTTCATATCGGCTATCACCGCGGGATCGGAAAGCTGTTCCTGCAGCGACATGTATTTCTCCTGGAGAGCCAGGATCTTGTCCACCAATGTATTCTCTGCCATATTGATTCTTATTCTTTACAACTGCTTCAAGTAGCACCTGCGGCGCATGAACAGTTCGTGTTCATACTTGTTCCACACATTCACGGCCCCGTTCGACTCTATCTGAGGGTTGGTAATCGACCATTTCGTGCCGCACTTGGCGTACTTTGCAGACAAGGCGCAGTGGAAAATCGAGGAGACACCGGAGTTCTGCCATTTCGGCACGGCCCCATTGATCATAAGGTCCACCGTACGATAGTCGTGCATCGCCCTCAGGAGATGCCACCAGCCGAACGGAAATAACTTACCCTTAGCCTTTTGCAAGGCCGGAGAGATAGTCGGGAAGGTAATACCGAAGGCTACCAGTTCATCGTTTTCATCAAATATTATGCTGCTCGTCTTGTCACTGACAAACTTGAGGACGGCCGATGCTTCCTCGTCGATTTCCTCCGGCGTGAAAGGGATGAAGTTATACACCGACTTGGCGAAGCTTTCGTTGTAGACGTCGAAGAAGTGGCGGACCATCGCCTTATCCTTCTTGAGCTTGTCAAGACTGCCTTCGTGAAGGTTGTAGCGCTGCTTGAGTATGCCGGCTATCCTCACGATCTTCTCCTCCAGCGGCTGGTCTGCGGCTATCTTGTACTGTACCCAGTCGCATTCCTTGACATAACCGAGAGTGGTGACGAAGTCATTGTAATAAGGGTAGTTGTAGAGGCAGTTGAATGGAGGGACATTATCGAATCCTTCCACAAGCATACCCTGCTTGCCGAGGGTGTTGTAATACAGCGGACCGTGGATCTCGGTCATCCCGTTCTCCCGTGCCCACTTTTCCGCGGTCCCCAGAAGGAGCTCCGCCACACGGAAGTCATCTATGGTGTCGAACCAGCCGAAACGAGCCCTCTTCTTGGAATACAACTCATTGTAACGCGGATTGATCATCCCGCAGATCCTTCCGACCACTTCCTTCCCGTCCATGACCATCCACATCTTGCGGGTACAGTAGGACAGGGTTGAAACGCTGGTAAGGGAATGCACCTGGTCGGAGTGGAGGGCGGGAACATACTGAGGGCAGTCCTTGTACAGACTGTCAGGGAACTTGATGAATTTCATCAAGTCCTTCTTACCCGTAACCTCAACTACTCTATAGTCAGACATCTTGCAAATATAGGAATAACTACCCAATTATCAATGACAACACGGCTAAAGTCCCTTGGTTTTTCCTTCGTCCCAGATAGCGTCCATCTCCGCAAGGGTCATGTCGTGGAGGTCCCTTCCCTGGCGGATCGTATGCTCCTCCAAATAGGTAAAACGGCGCCTGAACTTGTCGCACGCCCTGTTCAGAGCTGTATCAGGGTTGATTCCGTAAAGCCTGGCAGCATTGACAGTCGCGAAGAGGAAATCCCCGAGTTCCTCCTCCGCCCTGTCGTAAGCAGCCTCCTTGTCCTCAGGAGACACGGCCGAATCCATGGCTTTCAGCTCCGCCTCGCATTCTCCCTGCTCCTCCTTGACCTTGTCCCAGACCTGCTGCTTCTCTTCCCAGTCGAACCCGACTCCCCTCGCCTTGTCCTGCATCGAAAATGCTTTCAGCACGGACGGCATGGAATCAGGTATTCCGGAAAGGATACGCTTGTTGCCGCCTTTCTCCTTTGCCTTGAGCATCTCCCAATTCGTGGATACTTCCTCGGCATCGGCGACCTTAACGGAGGAGAAGACGTGAGGATGACGGTATATCATCTTCTCGCACAACTTATCCATGACGTCGGCAATGTCGTAACGGCCTTCCTCCTCGGCTATCTTCGCATAGAACATCACGTGGAGGAATACGTCTCCCAGTTCCTTCTCCAGGGCCGCATCGTCCTTCTTCAGCACGGCGTCGCTGAGTTCATATACTTCCTCCAGCGTCATCGGCCTGAGGGAATCGTTGGTCTGCGCGTGGTTCCAGGGACACTCCGCCCTGAGCCTGTCCATCACGTCCAGCGCCCTCTCGAACGCCTTCAGTTTCTTCTCCTTGTTCAACATGGATGCAAATGTAGGCTTTTTATTTCAGGAATACGAAGAAAACGGCCAGGACAAGGCAGCCGAAGGCAGCGAAATGGTTCCACTGGAGGTGCTGCCCCTTGAATACGAACAACACGATGACCGTAAACACGGTCAGCGAGATAACTTCCTGGATCACTTTCAGTTGCAGGAGGTTGAAAGGTCCTCCGTTACCTGTGAATCCCATCCTGTTGGCCGGAACGGTGAGACAGTATTCGAAGAACGCTATCCCCCAGGAGAACAGAATCACGAGAATCAGCGGCCAGCCGGTCGAGATTTTCATTTCGGACAGTTTCAGGTGGCCGTACCAGGCGAATGTCATGAAGATGTTGGAGAACACCAGCATCAGGACAGTCCAGAATCCTTGCATCGTATGAATTGATTATTGTCTTTTAAGCAGTTTCCAGGATAATACCGGTATCAGGAACGAGAGCAGGCATGAAACCAGCCAGAACACGGAAACCGGAGTGAAGTCGAAGCCGTTGCCTCCGATCATGAAGCCGCTGACCGCATTCTGGATGCCGGCTGCTGCGTAACTCGCCAATCCAACCATTCCCAAGGCGGCTCCGGTAGCCTTCCTCGGGACGATGTCAAGTGCCATCAGGCCGGCGACAGTGCAGTAGACCACACCGATCGAAAGGCTGAATACCGCAACGTAAACTATATTGAGGACATAGTTCCCGGTGGTCAGGAGGAAGGCGCCCAGGGATGCGAGGCAAACCAAGCCCGATATCAGTACGGGAACGAAACGGTTGCCTTTGAATACCCTGTCCGACAACCACCCGGCGAGCACCGTACCTGCTATGCCGAACGCTTCGGAGAAAGCGATGATCTGGGTTGCGGCAGCCAGCGAATAGTCCTTCCCTTTCTGGAGGAAAAGGACTCCCCATTCGCTCACGGCATGCTGCGTGATGTACACGAAGGCGCTCGAGAGGGCAATGATCCATATTCCCGGATGCCTGACCACCCCTTTCTGAAGATCCCTCGTCGGCATCGAGTCGGTCTTGCAGGGCTCCTCCCCGGAGAGTTCCTGCACGGAAGGAAGTCCGCAGCTTTCAGGAGTATCCGAGACCAGGAGGAGTATGACGGCGGAGCCGATCACTCCGGCGATGGCGGAGAATATGAAGCCATATTCCCAGCCGATCCAGCCCACCACGAGTCCGAGGAAGAATACGGAAAGGGACTTGCCAAGGTACGGGGTCGCGCTGAGGATGCTGTAGAAGGTGCCGCGCCGGTTCAGCGGAAACCACCTCGACAAACTGATCACTCCCGGAGGGGCTCCCATCGACTGGCAGTATCCGTTGATGCCCCATACTACGGCGAACACCAGGAAGAGAATGGTGGAAGACATGCCCCACCAGCCTCTCATGAGCCCAAGGACTCCCATTACGAGGTTGACGACCGTCGACACCATGAGCCCGGTGGCCATGAAACGGCGGATATTGCAATAGTCGGCGATGAATCCATTGGCAAACTTGCCGAAGGCATATACGAAATAGAATGCCGAACCGATCAGACCGAGCTGGGCAGCGGAGAGGATATCCCCGTCAATCAGCGGCTGCTTGACGACACTCATCGCCATGCGGCAGACATAGAACAACGCATAGGCACCCGTCACACCCCAGAAAGTGCGGTCCCTGAGACGTTTGTATTCACCGGAGACCCTTTCCGGAGCGACCTTCGTTTCCGAAGGCTTGGATATCCTGTAAAAAGAATATAGGCTCATATTGCGGTGCAAATATAGGAAAGAACGTGAATTAATTATAACTTAGCGTCATGAAATCTTTCGCACTCACATTGATGCTGTCGCTCGCGATGCTGTCTGCCGCGGCACAGAACATTACCCCAAGCAACCAGAAGTACGCTTTCACGGAGGCTTCCGATCTTACCGTAATCGGAAAACTGTTCGATACACCGGTCCCGTACGCGCGTGTGGACACGGTCAAGTACAAAGGATGGACGAAGACCCAGAACTTCCAGGTCCGCTGCTCATCCGGGATAGCCATCGTGTTCAGGACCAACAGTTCGTCCATCATGCTGAAGCCGGAATACGGCCAGCTTTATTATGGTGTTACCACCAACGTGCTGGCACACAGGGGCTTCGACCTCTACATCAAGGAAAACGGCAAGTGGCTTTGGGCGGCTGCCGCAAGTCCCGCCGAGGGTAAGCATGACCAGCCTTTCATCCTGGCCTCGAACCTTGACGGGCAGATGCACGAGTGCCTGATGTACCTCCCGCTCTACAGCGAAATCAAAGGCCTGGAGATCGGTGTAGATGAAGGTTCCGTACTGGAACCGTCTCCGGAACCGTTCAGGCACAGGGTCGGGATCTACGGTTCCAGCTATACGCACGGCGTGTCCTGCGGAAGGGCCGGAATGACATATCCAGCGATATTCACAAGGGACACTGGAATCCAGCTCCTCAGTCTCGGCATGAGCGGCCAGTGCAAGATGCAGCCATATGCCGCCGACGCCCTGATGGACGCCAAGGTGGATGCCTTCATATTCGATACATTCTCGAATCCTTCCCTGGCTGAAATCAGGCAGAGGCTGTTCCCGTTCATAGAGAAGATGCAGGCTTCCCATCCCGGAGCACCACTTATCTTCCAGCGTACCATCTATCGGGAGAACCGCAACTTCAACACCAAGGTCGCTTATGACGAATCCACCAGGATCGCCCTTGTGGACAGCATGATGGCTGTAGCCTGCAAGAAGTACAAGGATGTCTATTACATCTATCCGGACGCTTCCGCAAAGGATCACGAGGCACAGATCGACGGGACCCATCCATCCAACTACGGCTACCAGCTCTGGGCGAAGTCAATTGAGAAGAAGGTCTGCCGGATCCTCAGGAAATACGGAATAAAGTAAACGATCCACCGGGATATGGCCAACCTGAAGTCTCTTGCCAAGGACACCGCGATATACGGTCTGAGCAGCATTATAGGAAGGTTCCTGAACTATCTCCTGGTGCCGTTGTACACTTATGTGATCAACGCCTCCAGCGGTGGTTACGGAGTGGTGACCAACCTCTATGCCTACACCGCCCTCCTGCTGGTCATCCTGACATACGGGATGGAGACCACTTTTTTCAGGTTCGCCAACAAGAGCGAGGAGAATCCTGACAAGGTATATTCAACGATCCTGACGGCTGTCCTGACCACATCCGTCCTGTTCGTCACCCTCGTACTGCTGTTCATCAAGCCGCTGTCGGGGGCCATGGGTTATCCGGACCACCCGAGCTATATCTGGACGATGGCGATGACGGTAGCGATCGATGCCTTCCAGTGCATCCCGTTCTCCTATCTGAGGTACAAGAAGCGTCCCCTGAAGTTCGCCGCCTTGAAACTCGGGTTCATTTTCCTCAACATCCTGCTCAACCTGACCTACTTCGTATTCCTGCCGAAGCTGGGCCTCAACCCTTGTGGAATATATGACAACGGCATCCAGGTGGGATGGGTGTTCTATATCAACCTGTTCTGCACTGCGTTCATGACGCTGTTCTTCATCCGGGAGCTCAAGGGTTTCAAGCATGGCTTTGACTGGAGCCTGATGAAACGGATGCTTTCATACAGCTGGCCTATCCTGGTGCTGGGAATTGCGGGAGTCCTGAACCAGACCGCCTCCCAGATCATCTTCCCTTACGTTTACAAAGGCGGTGACGGGGCGGCTCAGCTGGGCATCTACGGTGCCTGCATCAAGATCGCGATGATAATGGCCATGATTACGCAGGCTTTCCGCTACGCCTACGAGCCATTCGTATTCGGAAGTTCGACTGAGAGGGACAGCAAGGAGACCTATGCCAAGGCGATGAAGTATTTCATCATATTCACCTTGCTGGCTTTCCTATGCGTGATCGGATACATGGGTGTACTGAAATATATCATCGGCGCCGACTACCGCGTGGGACTGAAAGTCGTACCTATCGTGATGGCGGCCGAGATAATGATGGGAATATACTTCAACCTCTCCTTCTGGTACAAACTCATCGACCAGACCCTCTGGGGAGCCTTGTTCTCGGGAATAGGCTGCCTCGTGCTCTTCGCCATAAACTTCATATTCATACCTAAGGTAGGTTACATGGCTTGTGCATGGGCCGGCGTGGGAGGCTACGGCACCTCCATGCTCCTCTCCTACTTCGTAGGTCAGAAGAAATACAAGATAGACTACCCGCTCAAGGACATCGCAGTTTACACCCTGGCAGCCGCCGTGCTGTTCGCAGGCATGGTTTACGCCAACAAGTATCTGGGCACCTGGGCGGCCATCGGAGTAAACACAGTACTGATCCTCCTGTTCTGCGCCCTGATCGTCAAGCGGGACCTTCCGCTCTCCTCCCTCCCTGTCGTCGGGAAATATTTCAGGAAAGCTTGATATTCCGGACTTTTGTATATATTTTTGTAAAAAGTATATACGATGCAAGAGTCCTCAACGCGAAAGCTTATTGACATAAAAGCTCCTGTTTTCCGGGCACTGACATTCAGGGCACGGAAGAAAGGTGTATCTCTCAAAAGATACATCGAAGACCTTCTGGAAGAATCTGCAGGTTCCGGTGAGCCTGCTTCAGTCGACGGGGTAACCGATCACCGGATCCTCTCCCTGATAGGTATAGCCAAGTCCGGGTCAGCGGTTGGACCGGATGATGACGAAAAGCTCAATTACATCCTGTCCAAATGAAGCCACGCATCTACTTCGACACCAACATTATGCTGGACCTCCTGCTCGAAAGGCCGGGTTATGCCGCTGCCGCCAGGATCTTGCAGATGCAGGAAGATGGAGATTGCAGTGTCTGTATGTCTCCACTGTCCATCGCGGATATAGCTTATGTCCTGCGCAAGACAGTTCCGACCTCGCTGATCGTCCCCACCTTGAAACAGATTTCATCGATAGTGGATATAGTCCCGATGGACGATGCCCAGTTGCAACAGGCAATAATGCTGAACGGACCTGATTTTGAGGATTTGTTGCAGTTTACCTGTGCAGTATCGAACGGATGTTCTGCGATAATCACCCACAATCCACGCGATTTCCGAATAAGCAGAGGTTTGTCAAACCTGTCTGACATACCGAAGATCCAGACACCTGAAGAATACATAAACGCTTGAGAACCATCGACAAGGAAATACTCCGCCTCGCCCTGCCCAGCATCCTGGCGAATATCACCGTTCCGCTAGTCGGAATGGTGGATATCGCCGTCGCAGGACACTTGAGCGCATCAGCCGCCGCCCTGATCGGAGGAATCTCGGTCGGTTCCCTGATGTTCGACATGCTTTACTGGAACTTCGGCTTCCTGAGAGCGGGAACCGGTGGGATGACCGCACAGGCTTACGGACGCGAAGACTGGCAGGAATGCAGGACGCATCTGTTCCGGGCAGTTGGTACAGCTCTTCTGATATCACTGGCGCTCCTGATGGTCCAATGGCCGTTCCAGAAACTCGTGTTCCTTCTGGTGGATTGCTCCGCAGAGGTCAAATCCCTGGCACTCAAATACTTCTTCATAAGGATCTGGGCAGCTCCGGCTACTCTGAGCCTGATGGCTTTCCGGGGCTGGTTCATCGGGATGCAGGATACTTTCAGCTCGATGCTGACCGATGTGATCGTGAACGGAGTCAATATCCTGGCGAGCATATTCCTGGCTCTGGGAATACCGGGGACCGCGTTCAAAGGTATCGGATTCAGCGGGATTGCCTGGGGTACCATCCTCGCTCAGTACACCGGCCTGTTCTTTGCCACAGGAGTAGTCGCAGTGAAGTACCGGCAGAAGGTGAGACTCCCGGTCAAGCCGGGAGTGCCGGTCGGGACGGGAGTGACGGTTCCGGACGGCAATGTGACGGGGCGACCATTTGCCGTACGGAAAGAATCCATTCACCGTTTCTTTGCGGTGAACGGAGACTTATTCATAAGGTCGCTCTGCCTGATGGTCGTTTACCTTGCTTTCACGGCCATTTCCGCCAAGTTCGGAGACGTACTCCTGGCGATGTGCTCGGTCATGATGAAGCTCATGATGATCTTCTCATTCTTCACAGACGGCTTCGCTTTCGCAGGTGAAGCCCTAACTGGAAGATTCATAGGAATGGAACGGCCGGAACTCCTCCGGGAAGGAGTGAGACACACATTCGCATGGAGTCTCGGCATCGGCATGATGTTCGTGGCCATCTACCTCTTGTTCGGGATGGGAATGTTCCGGATGATGACATCCGACTCATCCGTAGTAGGTTCGGCCCAAGGATTCCTCCCGTGGCTGGTCCTGATGCCTCTGGTAGGCAGCACCGCTTTCACCTGGGACGGCATCTACACCGGAGCCACCCGGACAAAGCCTCTCAGGAATTCCACCATCGGCTGCATGATCGCGTTCTTCCTGGTCTGGTTCCTCGGACTGATGCTGCTCAAGCCGCAGGGGAACTCACTTGTCCACCTGCTGTTCGCAGCATACTATTCGCACCTGATCTTCAGGTCCGTATATCTAACCGTCAAATACCCTTCGTCAATCCCTTCCAGGATCGGCTCCTCAGAGTGACTCGGAAATGGCTTCCGCGAAGTCCACGACGCGGACCGGATCCACAGGATAGGATGAGTTTGCGACGGATTCGGAGAACGTCTTGAGACACAGAGGACAAGCCGTCACTATCTTGTCCGGCTTGTTGGCGACAAGGCTGATGACCGCTGCCTCCGAGATCTTCGCGCGGTCCCGTGCATCGAGTGTCAGGCTGCCGAGGCTGCCACCGCAGCACAGGCTCTCGTCATATTCCTTCGAAGCCTTTACAAGAGTCCCGAGCTGGCTTAGAGCAGCCCTTGGCTCGTAATAAACGTTGCATCCCCTGCCAAGTTCGCATGGATCGTGATAGACAAGCCTCTCCTGGCCCATCACCGGCTTCAGCCTGCCGGAAGCGATCAGTTCGTTGAAGAACTGGGTGTAATGAAGGACCTTGATCCCTTCCAGGTGGTATTCTTCCTTGAATACCTTGAAGCAGATAGGACATGACAGCACCAGGGTCTTGCAGCCGGATCCTTCGATCATCTTCTTGTTGGCGGCGATGGTCTTCGCAGCTGCCTCGTTCCTACCTGCGAGCATCAGAGGCCTGCCGCAGCATATTCCTCCACCCTCGTCAGCAAACACATAGCTTACCCCGGCGGCCTTGAATACCTTTTCAACCGACTTGATGATGCGCGGTGTCAGGTGAGACATGCATCCCGCGAAGTACATTACCTCCGGAGTGCTGTCTTCCCCTTCTGCCGGACGGCAGTCCGGGCCCGGCGAGGTCCATCCTTGCTCAACTGCGGCTGATGCCGAATCAAGATACGAATAATCAAAGCAGATCGAATTGTTTACCGTAGCCCGCTGGGCACGCCGCAGGGCTGGCGCATCGACACCGACGGGACACAGCGCATGACACTTGTCACACATCAGGCACTTGTCCGCTATTTCATTGATTTTCTTCTCGTTATGCCTCCTCAAGAACCGAATGAAGTAAACCGAGGAATACTTCAGGTTCTTCTTCTGGACATTCATCGGACAAGCATCCAGGCACAACCCGCAACTGGAACAAGCATAGATCTCGGCCTCCGCCACACCTTTCCGAGGATGGTTAGGCTTGATTCCGGCATTGCGAAGCAATATCCAAAGCACCTCCGTAAGGATGTGCATGTAGCGGCTGAACGGCATTGCGGCGAAGAACAAGCCCAGGCAGATGGAATACAGCCACCAGCTAGGCATTATCCACAGCTTGTCACCGAATATAAAATGCCACAGGTGGTTGACCGGAATGGTCAGGAAACTTCCTCCGCTGAGGTCGGCGGTGAAACTCTCGGCAAGAAGCCGCAGAGGGAATATCAACCAGAGGCTGTACAAAGCCACGCGGTCTGCAAAAGACGGCTTGGTGGTATGCTTCATGCCCAGGGCAAGGGAACGGAAGCGCTTGAACACAGCCAAAGAGATACCCGTAAGCACATAGAGCAGGAAGAAGTCCATCAGGAAGAAGAACACCCAGCCCCGCAACGTAGTATGGCCCGGATTCATCCAGACGAAGAACCGGTAGAAGATAGGATAGAACAGGGCTGTCTTGGAAATGCCAAGCCGCTTAGGGACGAACAGGGCTACTTCGATATGTCCGAGCACGATCAGCATGAACCATCCGAAAGCGATTGCGCTGTGCATATATCCCAGCAGAGGCTTCCGCTTCCAGATCTTGACATGGAAAAGGCAGTCGAAGAACAAATCCCTGATGTTCTTCAATGCCGTAACCGGATTCACGAGGGATGCCCAGAACCGCAGCCTGTCGTGATGAGGAATCTTCAGCAACAACCGGATGCAGCCGACCGTAATCCATATCAGGAAGAATGCTATGCCGATGCAGAAAGGTATGACGAAATGGTTGTACCCGGAAGGAATCCTGTCGATGACTTCCGGCGCAGCCTGGGCAACCTCGGCAGCCTGGGCGGTGAGGATATAGGACAGGGGTGTCATAACTCTCCGTAGGTTTTATTGATGGAAAGGATAAGGTGCCTGGTGTTAATACCCCGAGGACAGACCATCGTGCACTTGCCGCAGAACTGGCAGGACTTGAGCATTCCGAGAGCCTTGTCTGGCTGGCCGTTGTGTATGCACTCGATGGCTTCCCGGAGGCTTGTCGCGGAATACTTCCCGGCGGTGCAGACCGCGGTACAGCTGCCGCAGGACATGCACTTGCGGACATCCGGCTCCATTGAAGCCAGTTCCTCGTACCTTTCCTTGTCGAAAAGGTCAAGGTTTATCCTTGAACTGGGCACGAGCCCGAAACCGAAATCTACCATAATTCCCTAACCAGATTCTTGTAATGCTTTGCCTCAGGGAATACGTCTGACAGATACTGGTCGATCATGACAGCGGCAGCACGGGCATCGGCAAGAGTGTCAGGGAGGGTTTTCGGACCGGTTGCAGCTCCGGCCAGGAATATCCCCGGATGAGGGCTCTTCTGTCCTGAAACGATTCCCTCCTTTACTGAGAAGTAACCGTCTTCCTCAACAGGCATCTCAAGCAGGTCTCCCACCCTGCGGCCAGACACTGAAGGACGCATTCCGGCCATCAGGACCAGCAGGTCGAGAGAAGCCTTGAGAGGCTTGCTGGCAACCGTATCTTCAGCCTTGACCTGGAGGGAGCCGTCAGCATTTTCGGCCACCTCGGCGACGCGGCCGCGGATGAAACGGATGCCATAGTCCCTCTGCGCACTGAGATACATATCTTCATAATGGCGGCCGAAGAGCCTCAGGTCCATGTAGAAGCAGAAAACGTCAGCGTCCGGGAAGGCTTGCTTCATCTCCATGGCTTGCTTGACTGCAGTAGCACAGCAGACCTTTGAGCAGGACCTGCAGCCGGCCTTTTCATCCCGGGACCCCACGCAGTGGACGAATCCGATCCGTTTCGGATTATCGATCCTCGGATCGGAACCGTTCCTGAAATAGGCTTCCAGGTCGGCGTTCGTTATCACCCGGTTGTATATTCCGTAACCATATTCCTCCTTCCTGGAGGCTTTGAAAAGGTCGAATCCGGTAGTCATCAACACGGCATCCGCCAATACGGTGATTCCGTTGGACAGGATCACGTTGTATGATTTTTCAAGCCGGTTGATCGACTGGACTTCCGTGTCGGTGAAATACTTGACTCCCTCGATGTGGCCCATAAGGGACTTAAGGGTCTCCCGAGCAGAGACGCCGGAAGGGAAAAGCCTGTCCCATTTCGCAAGATGCCCCCCAAGGGCAGTGGATCTTTCGATGAGGATGACGTTGTAGCCCAGTCTCTGGAGCTGCGAAGAAGCTTCCAGTCCGGCAGGTCCTCCACCCACTATGAGTACATTGTTCTTCATATCACTTCAAACATGCGCAAGGTTCCGGCCGGCCGATGTCCTTCCCTCCCTTGCCTTGATATTTCTTTTCTGGATCGTATTCTATTCCCATCTTGTCCAGGAGCGGTTCGACACCCACCTGGTGAGTCTGCAGCCCGAGGTCCCAGGGATCGTAGCCCATCACCAGGCCGGCGACCTCCTCGTAGGTGAGTACCGGAATACCATGGCCGTCCTGCCCGTAGGTCTTACCGGTGGATTCGGCTATAACGTACTGCCACCTGTCCATGAAATACGGGCAGCCCGGGCAGTTGGTGATGATGAAGTCCGGATGGAACGGCTCCATACTCTCGAATTTCTTGTGGGTATTGGAAAGCGAATAACCTCTGTTCCCCTTGATGAAATACTGCCGGAAACCGAAACCGCAGCAATGGCGCCTCTCCGGATAATCCACGATCTCCCCTCCCCACGCCTCGATCATTCCGACCAGGACGTAAGGATATTCAGCTCCTCCCACTCCTTTCGAAGGGAACATCTTGGAATAGTGGCATCCGATGTGCTCGACGACTTTGAGCGGCTGGCCGGTATGTACGTTCACGAGCTTGTGGACGGCCTGCTTGGCTATGAGGTTGCGGTACTTGTAGATAAGGTCGCTCGCATGGATGAGGTACTTCGGCTTCGCAAAATCCAGCTTGCAGGTCTTCCAGAGGTTTTCCCTTATCTTCGCCTCCAGTTCCGGGAACTCACGCCAGGTTTCCATCGTCTCGCAATAGAGACCGAACGACGTGATACAGGAACAGACATAGTTCTCATAACCGTTTTTCGCCATAAGGGCGAACTGGCGGGCGATTATGGTCATCACCGTTTCCTGCGGGATGGTATCGCTGTGATATGCTATGCCTCCGCAGGTAGTGTGATGCTCTGTCTCGAATATATCCTTTCCCAAACGGTTCCTGGTTATGTCCAGGAAAGTCGCTTCGGACGCAGGGAAGAAACTCTGCCTGATGCAGCTGCGGACATAGAAATAATGGTCGTCCGGTATCTCTTTCTGGTAATCGGCCCAGATCTTCTGTTTTCCTTCGTATATCATTTCCTAATGATTCAAGTGTTTTGGATCGCTGGTGAAATAGACCATCCGAGAGAACTCCTCCTCAGTCATCCCTAGTTCCGCAGCCTTCTTCAGGCCGGCTGCGCGGACCTTCTCCATCCTTTCGGTAGCTCCGGTCTCGTCGAAGATCGCCTTGAGCTGGTCGCGGTCTTCCTGCGGAATACGGCGCATCGCTCCTGGACCCGAGCCATCCAGATTGCCTCCCAGGCGTTCGAACACATCATCAAGATGCTTTTCTTCCCACTCCCAAACCCTTCCTGCCTCAGGATGCCCGGCATAGTCGAAACGGCGCGGATAGACGCAGTAGCCATAATCCAGGACATTGGAGCACAAGTCCTTGGTAAGGAGGAACTGCTGGCGCCCTTTCTCGGATTCGACGAAATACCCCAGTTCGATGGAAAGGTTACGCAAGGCCATTATTATAAGCCCGGCAGCATTCTTTCTCGGACACCTGGTGACGCAACTCATACACTCGCCGCAGTACCAGATAGTATCGCTCTTGAGGAGTTTCTCAATCTCCTCTTCATCCTTGCTCTGCACGATATCCACTATCCTCCGGGGGTCGTAACGGTAGAACTCCGCAGCAGGACATACTGCGGTGCAGGTCCCGCAGTTGATACACGCATTGAGGCCCTCCCTCAAGCGGTAATCCTTCATCAAGAGATCATACAGTCTGCCCATATCCGTTCTTGTTGAGAGGGTACTTTTCCGCGAGGGCTATCAGGTCGCTTTCCGGATCCATATTCTTCTCCATTCTGGAAAGCAGTGAGACAAAGGCCTCAAGCTCTTCCCTGGAGATATCTCCTACGATCTTCGCCACCGACGAATACGCAAGCCTGGTCACCTTGTCGCGTATAGACAGTGAATATGGAGTCACCTTGATAAGGTTCTGGCGCCTGTCATTCGGATTACTGACACGCCTTACCAGTTTCCGGCTTTCGAGGCCGTCGATCAATTTGACTATGGAATTCTTGTCCCGGAGAGTGATGTCCGCGATCTGCTGCTGCGTCAGGACCCCTTCCATCCAAAGGGTGTCTATGACCAGGAACTGCTCCGGAGTGAGGTTGTATCCCCCAGCCCTGAATTCATCCGCCATGCACTGCTTTACGCTGCTGTGCACGATGTTCATGAACAGTATGACCTGCTTCTCTAGTACCATATTTTATTGTAACACCTTTTACTATTTGCAAATGTAGTACAATTATGCGAACGATGCAAATATTGTCAACGGAATTTCTTGTCTTCTTCGAGCATCCCCAGATAGGAATTGTAGCGCTCAGGGGATATGGTTCCCTGCTCGACAGCGGCCTTCACGGCGCAGTCCGGCTCATGGGTATGGGTGCACGGGGTGAAGCGGCACTCCCTCGATGCCTTCAGCATTTCCGGGAAATACAAGGCTACTTCCTCCTTCTTCAAGTCAACCAGCCCGAAACCTCTCAAGCCTGGAGAATCTATCAGGAAACCACCCGAGGAAACAGGGTACATCTCATATAGGGAAGTGGTATGCTTGCCTTGCAGATGCACCAGTGATATATCCCCTACCTTTGGATTCAAAGAAGGATCCAAAGCCTTGATAATCGATGACTTCCCTACTCCGGACTCTCCTGAGAAAAGACAGACATGGCCTTCCTCAGGCGTTCCGATAGCTTCCTTCAGGGTATCGATCCCTTCCCCCGTCAGAGCAGAAGTCTCTATCACGCGATAGCCGGCTCCCTCATAGATCCGATGGAAAGCAGCCAGCTCTTCAGGGAAATCTTCCTTGAATATGTCCACCTTGTTGAGTACTATGGTCGCAGGGATTCCATACACCTCGCAGGTCACCAGCAGGCGGTCCAGGAACGGCAGCTTGATCTCAGGGAAATACAATGTCACCACCAGGAATGCCCGGTCCAGGTTGGCAGCTATCACATGTGACTGCCTGGACAGGTTCGTGGAACGGCGGATGAGATAGTTCTTCCGGTCGAGGACCGTGACAATCGATGCAGGATGCTCCAGCGATGGTTCCTGCAAGGCTTCATATGTAACCCGGTCGCCTACGGCCACGGGATTGGTGGCCTCGCTTCCGGAAAGGCGGACCTTGCCTTTCAGCACCGCAGGGAAAGGTTTCCACTGCGGGAGTTCCGACAACAGGAAATGGCTTCCTGCGTTCTTTACTACTGTCGCTTCACCGGTCATTTCGATGGCAAATTTACCAAAAATGACTATATTTACAAGGAAGAAACCATAACTTCGACTAAACTCAAATGGTAAGAAAGGAAACCATCGACGACGCCGTCAAGGACCTGTTCAAAGGCATCAGGTTCCCGGCAGAACCCTCAGGACTCTACGATCCTCTCGGATATATGATCGCCATAGGCGGGAAAAGGCTCCGGCCGAGATTATGCTTGATCGCATATTCACTCTACAAGGACCGCCTGGGCCCCGAGATCCTGGAGCCGGCAGCAGGACTGGAGGTATTCCACAGCTTCACCCTTATCCACGATGACATAATGGACCGCTCCCCACTCAGGCGCGGGGTGGACACCGTGTGGAAGAAATGGAATCCGGACACCGCCATCCTTTCGGGAGACGTCATGTGCATAGACAGCTATTCCAGGATCACCAAATGTCCTCCGAAGTGCCTGCCGGAGGTTATGGCCCTCTTCTCCAAGACGGCTGCGGAAGTCTGCGAGGGACAGCAGTACGACATGGATTTCGAGAGCCGTGAGACCGTGCGGATGGAGGAATATATTAAGATGATAGGCCTCAAGACCGGCGTCCTCATAGCCTGCTCCGCCAAGATGGGGGCATTGATTGCCGGAGCCCCGGAAAAAGACTGCGAAAGCCTGTATGACTATGGCTACAACCTGGGCCTGGCATTCCAGGTCGCTGACGACTATCTCGATGCTTTCGGAGACGAGAAAGTATTCGGGAAACCGATCGGCGGGGACATCCTCAACGAGAAGAAAAGCTGGTTGACTGTAAGGGCATGCGAGAAGGCTTCCGATGAGGAGCGCGAAGAACTGCTTACTGCCTTCCGCGCACCTGCCGTCACGGATGAGGAAAAGGCCTCAAAGATTGCCAGGGTCAAGGATATGTACCTCCGCCTGGGAGTTGCCGATGATGCTCAGGAAATGATCCGCGAATATACGGAAGAAGCCCTCAGGCACGCCGCAAAGGTGTGTGAGGGCGTTCGTTACGAAATTCTCAAGCGATTCGCCGAGAGACTGGTCGGAAGGACCAGCTGACCGGCTACCTGTAATCTACCACAAGCGCTGAGCAAGGACCGACCACCGTCGAGTCCGTTACGCTGACAGTCTCACCGGTAATCACATTCCTGCCTTCTCCCAGACCGGATGCGATCTCGGCATAGTGGGACCATGGGATGGTTTTCTCTTCCAGGGAATTGTTGATATACACGAAGACCTTGCCGGAATCGTTGTAACGGAAGAAAGCATAGGTATTGTCCCTGGTCAGGAAATGCATCGTCCTGCCATCATGGATAACATCGTTGTCCTTCCTCCAGCGGAAGAGTTTACGGGCATATTCGTACAGTTCGGCATCGGTACCCTGCCTTCCTTCTTCAGTGAAGAGATCCTTCTCATCACCTTGCCAGCCTCCCGGGAAGTCCATCCTGAGTTCACCGTCGCTCTTGTAGCCCTTGCCGGTTGCGAACATCATCTCGTCGCCATAGAACAGCTGCGGGATGCCCCTGACCGTAGCCAGGAGGGTGTAGGCAAGTTTCATCTTGTCAGGATCCTGATGCCAGGAATCGGCGACACGGTAATGGTCGTGATTTGAAAGGAATATCATCATCTTGGAGATGTCGTGGTAAGTGGCATCGTGCGACAGGGCGTTGTAAACCCTCATCATGCCGTTGTCCCACTGGGCCTCGTTCTCGCACAGGGCAGCGTTGATGGCCGACTGGAGCGCGAAATCCATGATGGAAGGAAGATGGGAATTGAATCCGTCGGCATTGGCGTTGTCACCCTGCCAGTAAGCCACCTGGTCGTAATTGACATCCCAGCACTCGCCTACGATGTTGATGTCCGGATACTCGTTCCTGACAGCCTCGCACCACTTGCTCATAGGGACCTTCTCGTTGTATGGATATGTATCCACCCTGAGGCCATCCTGGCCGGAATACTCGGTCCACCAGATCGCCCACTGCTGGAAATACTTGAGAAGGAACTCGTTATCGAGGTTCATATCCGGCATCGAAGGCACGAACCAGCCGCTTTCCTGCAGATTGAGGTCGTATTTCGAGCCGTTAGGGTCCATAAGGGTGGAGAACTGGAAGTTCGACCCGGTATATTCCGGGAACTGATGGATCCAGTCCTGGAAAGGCAGGTCTTCCATCCACCAGTGGGCGGTGCCGCAGTGGTTGGTGACGATGTCCATTATGACCTTGATGCCCTTCTCGTGGGCCTTCCTGACATATTCCTTGTAGAGGGAATTGCTGCCGAATCGAGGATCAATCCTGTAATAGTCCCCGCAGGCGTAGCCGTGGTAGGACTCGCGTTCCTGGTCATCGAGCAGCAGAGGGGTGCACCAGATCGCGGTGGCACCGAGGTCGGACACGTAATCAAGATGGTCGATGATGCCCTGGAGGTCCCCTCCGTGGCGTCCGAACGGCTCGTTCCTGTCTGCCTTTTCCTTAGTGTCGAGGGTATTGTCATTGTCAGGATCGGCATTGGCGAACCTGTCAGGGCAGATCAGATAGATGAAGTCGGATGTGGTGAAACTCTGCCTGCCCGCGGAGCCTTCCTCCCTCGCCAGGATGGTATAAGGCCACCGGAAGGACTGCCTGTCATTCGTGAATACAAGATCGTAAGTCCCTGGTTTCACGTTTCTTCCGACAGAAATGTCGATGAAAAGATAGTTCGGACTCTCGGCTTTCTGCACCTTCGTGACCTTAAGTCCGGATCCCTCGATTGATACATCCCAGCCGGAAATGCCTTCACCGTGGACCATCAGCTGGAGGTCTGTCTTCATGCCTACCCACCAGCAAGGAGGTTCGACATGGGCTATCCTTGACTCAGGAACCGTAACATTCCATTTCCATGGAGCCTTCAGGCCGACGCTTACCGTGACCGTGTCCTCGTCAAGGAATCTCTTGAATACGAAGTCGCTGTCTGTAGCAGATATGATCTCGATAGCAGGATTGTCGCTCCTGAGAGCCTTGTGCGAATGCTTAAGGCCTGCAAGGTAAGCATAGAAGTCCGTCGTGGCATTGTGGTGCCAGTCAGGCATCGGGTCCTTTTCGAAAAACTCGAAACGGTGGTTCAAGCCGACTTCCTGGCCGGTGTAGATCAGCGGCTGGGATCCAGGCAGGGTCCAGCAAAGTACGGACATCGCCTGCCAGGCATCTCCCATCCTTTCATATTCGGTGCCGTTCCAGGAGTTCTCGTCATGGTTGGAAGTGAACATGAGCCTGTGTGCACCGCCGTAGTTCTCCTTGTTCCAAGCCAGATAGCTGGCCAGGCTGTCTCCGTCAGCCTTACCCTGGGCTATGTCGTTGAGCAGGTGATGGAGTTTCCATGCATAGGTGCAGTCGAATCCGGCATCGTGGAGGAAAGTCTCCTCCCCTTCTGCCAGGAAGAACAGCCGCCTTGGATACTCCTGGCGGAACGCGGTGAATACATCGGACCAGAAGTCCTGAGGAACCTGGAAGGCAACGTCGCAGCGGAAACCGTCAATCCCCCTGTCCAGCCAGAAACGCATGCTGGAGGCCATTGCATCGCGCATTTCGGGATTGGCGTAGTTGAGTTTCGCGATATCGGTCCAGTCATACTCGACAATGGTCTTACCGGTTACAGAGTCGCGTACATACCAGCTTGGATCCTTCTCCGTAACCCATGTGTGGTCAGGGGAAGTGTGGTTGGCGACCCAGTCCAGGATCACCTTCAGTCCCAGGCCGTGGGCTGTCTCAAGGAAGCGGTCGAAATCTTCGAGCGTACCAAACTCCGGATTCACATCGCAATAGTCCTTGATTGCGTAGTATGATCCGAGGGTACCCTTCCTGCCTTCCACACCGATCGGATAGATCGGCATCAGCCAGACTACGTCCACTCCCAGTTCCTTCAACTCAGGGAGTTTCTTCGCGGCTGCGGCCAATGTGCCCTCAGCGGTGGCCTGGCGGGTGTTAAGTTCATATACCACGGCGTCAGCAGTCCAGTCTTCGACAGGACGCATAAGCTGGAGCCGGTTCTGCTCCACGGCTTTCGGCTTGCATGCAAAAGCAGCCAGGAGAATGGTCAATAGTGCCAGTGTGCGTTTCATTTGCAGTATTGTTTAATGCTGTTTGTCTTGACAGTAAAATAATTGTCGTTCCCCATCTGCAGGAGACGGTACTCGCCGTGGCTGCTCCACGGCGCCGGCCTGTCGGATATGGACATATCTTCACCCGTATCGTTCGGCACGAAAAGCCGGATCATGTTCTGAAGATTGCGGATCCGATCTGCACTGGCGGAGGGATTCAGGTAAGTGTTGCTTTCAGAGGCAAGCTCCAGCAGGTAATCCTTGTATTTCCGTCTCCAGTCTTCCACCTGGAGGATCTTATTGATCAAAGGGTTCATCTTCGAGTCCCCCCAGTTCAGTGGGTCATGACGGCCGGCATCGCTCTGGACTCCGCACCAGGAGGTGGTGCCCAGGGTGTTGTCGTAGTCATATGGGATGAAGTAGAACTTGTAGCTCTGAGGCTCGGTGGAGTTGAAATAGATGTAGAAATTGTTGCAGTTGTTCCAGTAGTCGTCCCACATTCCCACTGCAACGTTGACAGCGTATGTCCTGAGGAGGAGATCCACGTCGCAATGGGTTGAGAACCAGGACCTGAATTCCTGGCCCTGGAGCCTCAAGGTCTTGTTTATGAAGTCCTTGAGCTGGGCCTGCGCATTCTCGAAAGCCTCGACGTTCGTCTTCAGTTCATAGGTATATTCCTTTCCGTTGTCCAGGTCCGGTCCCATGTTGGCCGAAACGGAATTGAACCTGGCGCCCCAGCGGCATCGCCAGAGATATCCGCCGTCGAAGCCGAACATATCCTCGGAGTCACGCACTTTCAGGTAGTCGTCAGCCACGGGCTCTATCATGTCGTATATTCCAAGATAATATTCCTTGGAATCCCCTTGTACTTTGATGAACAGGCGGGCATATGCAGTGTGGGACGCCGTCCAGACTCCGAAGCGGCGGAAAAGGTCGTAGCAGAAATTTTCCCTTACATATGCCGGATCGTCCTTGTACCACTTGAAGGATATCCTTTCAGCTCCGTGGAGCTTATGTTCGGCGTCCTTGTGCCACTTGTGGAAGTTGATGTCATAATGGCAATGGCGCCATTTCGGGTTGGTGGCCGAATGAAGTTGGCCGCTCTCGCCTTCCGGACGCCTTCTGGACGTGTTTCCCTTGAGCCTCAGGCCCGCTTCCTTGATGACGGTGGTGTCCTTGAGCTTGATGTAGGTGACGTCGCACTTGATGTGTTCCTTCGTTCCTGAATCCTTGTCGTAAGCCTTCAGGAGAGTGTTCCACTGCCCGAGAGAGACTTGGATGTGGACTTCCGGGATCGTACGTCCGTCATAGACATAGTTGACGCCGTGATTGTCTATCGGTTCGTCGGTAACCAGGATATCATCCCCGCCCGCGTTGCATCCGAAGAAGCAACCGAGGGCGAGGATCAGGTAAACCGGGAACCGCCGCGGTCTCATTGCAGGAAGACCACGGAGGAATTCGCTTCAAGGATAAGCTGGCCGCCCTTGAGGGCTGCCGAGCCAAGGATAGCTATCGGCTTGGACATGTCGCCGGAGACAGAGAGAGTCTTGGCCGAAGAAGCCACATTATGGATTACCAGGACTTTCTGTCCGTCGGATGAGGTCATGTACCAGGAAAGGATGGTAGAGCCTGAGATATTCGCTGCGCTCATCTTTCCGCTTGCGAGGGCCGGATAGGTGTTACGGACCTGGGAGAAGGTCTTGTAGACATTCATCAGGGAGTTGGCGTCGGCTGACTGCGCTTCCACCGAGATGCTTGCAGTAAGCATGCTGTTGTCCACCTTGCCGCCGAGCCTGCCGGAAGCCACGGCCCCGGTCTTTGTCCATTTCATTGGGGTTCGGACATATTCATCACCACCGTCCTTCACTCCCCAGTAGCCGAGCTCCTCGCCCTGGTAGACGAAAGGCTTGCCTTCCGCCGTGAGAAGGATGGCTGCAGCCTGCTTTTCCTTCGCATCGGACCTACCCAGGTCGCTTGCAGCACGGTTCTCGTCATGGTTCGTAAGCTTGATGGCCGGAACGGCGTCCGAACGGTTGCTCAGGTAGCTGGAACGCCAGCTGATCAGGTTGTTAACGAAGGAACCCGCGGACCTGTTGTTCAGTACGTCCTTGAGTCCCCACCAGAAACTGAATTCGAACACGGAAGGAAGGCCCTTGTAATAGTTGAAAGTCTTGGAGGCTTCACTGAACACCTCACCTACCATGTATATGTCTCCGCTATTGCCGGCGGCCTTGTAGGTGGCGTTGCAATGCTGGTACCACTTATCCAGGAAAGTCGGGTTCTCGTCGCTGGTCTCGCTCCAGTAGATGTGCTTAACTGCATCCAGGCGCAAACCCTTCACTCCCATGTTGATCCATTTATCAGCCGAGGCCGCCATGTCCTTGAATGCCGGAGAAGTCTCGCTCGTCGAGGCTGCTCCGTAATTGAAATCGGCGAACCAGTCGGTCCAGAGGTGCGAATGGTACATCAGTGAGTTCATCCCCGGAAGGAGGATGTCGGCAGCATCGGTATTGGAAAGTGTAAGTTCCTGCCCCCAGACCAACTGATGGTTGCTGCTCGGAGCTCCGTACTTGTAGGAATCCCACTGGGTCTGGCTAGTCCTGACGAGGACGCCCCAAGAACTGGAAATATCCAGGGAAAGGGTGCAGGTTGAACCGCCTGTGGTATAGAACTGGGCCATCTTGCCGTCTCCGTAATAGAGCCAGATCCCAGAAGTCTGGGAGCCAGTATTGGCAATCTCCTCCACCTGCTCGATCTTCAGGGTCTTAGGCTTCCCCGCTCCGTCGAGAGTCAGGGTGAACCTGACTTTCATCGAGGTTGCAGAACCGCTGACGCATGAGAACCATTGACCGGAATCATAGCCGTTCTTCGGGAACATTGCCAGCCTGCCTGCGGAGATGTCGGCCGCCGGGTCGCTCGAGAATATGAAATAGTCGCGGTAAGGGCTGTCCTCGGAAGCCTTGGCGCTCAGGAACCAAGGGTGGTCCTTGCCGGCATGGTTGAGTACATAGTCCAGATAGATGTCTATTCCCTTTGCCTTGGCTTTAGCGAGCAAATTCTTGAAATCCTCTTCGGTACCATATTCAGAATTGACTGAATAATAGTCTTTTACATCATAGCCATGATAGGACATCGCAGGATGGATAGGGCTGAGCCACAAGGCGCTCACGCCCATCTCATCGAGATAGTCCAGCTTGGAGGCTATTCCGTTGAAATCCCCTATCCCGTCGCCGTTGCTGTCGGCGAAGGAATATACCAGCAGTTGATAGGCGGTTCCGGCCCTCTTCTTGCCATCGAAGGCTGCCGGCTCGGCCACCAGGTAGGTCACCTTGTTCCCGCTCTGGGTCACCTTTACCGTAGCATCCTGGGCTCCTTTGACGGATATGCTGCCCTCACGGTCATCTCCGTCATTCGCGGAAACGGTGACTGAAAGAGAGGCATTGCCGCTGCCGGAAGTCTTGTCGAGGTGGATCCAGTCCGAGGATGCGGAAGCAGTCCAGGCAGCAGTGGACTTGACGCTGAACAGCCTGGTGGAAGCATCTTCGGCCGTAAAGGCCAGCTCCGTAGGTGAAACGGAGAGAGTGTCCGGCTCCTTCTGGTTTTTATCACCACAGGAGACAACCAGCATGACTGCTGAAAATGCTGCAAGCAGCAGGAAAAAGGATTTCTTTGCCATAGTCATGTTTTGATAATTAGCAAGCCGGAGTCCGGTCAGGGACTCCGGCCCGAAAAAAGTCACCGATTACTCGATGGTGATGGTCTCAGCCACTGAATCGTAGATGATGCTGAAGGTCTCCTTATCGGAAACATTGATGTTGTCTCCTCCAGGGACAGCAGTGAAAGCAGCGCCGGAAGTGTAGGTTCCACCCCTGTTGACATCCCAGCCGGATCCCTGACGGACTTTCCAGCCGCCGGAGATTGTCTGGTTGTATGCCACCCACTTGCCTGCTCCGTCATACATCATGAAGACGTCTCCGCCCCAGCTGTTGAAGTCACCGATGACGCCCCAGAACTGGTTGCTGAGGGTGACGGTTTCAGCTGAAGGATCATAGACGACCATATAGGTACCGTCTGCAGGAGCCTTGAAGTTGTTCCCTCCGTTGGTGACTGCAAAGGCCTCGTTGACAACAGCGCAGTCGCCGCCGCGGTTGTTGTCCCAACCTGCGTTCTCACGGACCTTGATCTCGTCGGTAGCTGTAAGGTAAACAGGTATCGAATACCACTTGCCGTCGGCACCGAGGTTCATTGGAACGTCATTGTTCCAGCTGAATCCGGCGATGCTGGCGATGGAACCTACGACACCCCACTGAAGGGTACCGATGGTCTCATTGTTGGCATTGTAAACCACCTTGAAGGTTCCGAGGAGGTTGACGTTGTCACCGCCCTGGACGGCCTTGACGAACTCACCCTGCTTGGATGGGGTCGCACCTCCGCGGTTGACGTCCCAACCCTTGTCGAAGCGGACTTTCCAGCCACCCTTCTCGACGGTGATCATATCACTGACCCAGATGCCTGGCATGACTTCGGTCATTGCGACATCGGTGTTCCAGTCATCGTTGACTCCGATGACGCTCCAGGTCTTCTTGGCATTGACAACGGTGATAGTCTGTGCGGACGGATCGTAAGTCACGACATAAGTCCCGTCTGAAGCGATCGCGATATTGTCACCGCCGGCAACGGCTGCGAAAGGCTGGCCGAGTTCGGCCATGGTTCCTCCTACGTTCTCAGCCCAGTCGTGGTTGTGACGGATCTTCAGGCCTCCGGCCGTGATGGCTGTCTCAGGGCTTACCCACTTGCCGTCGACAAGTTCCATGTCAACGTCACCGCCCCAGCTGTTGAAGTCACCGATGAGGGACCATACATCGCCGTTGGAAACGGTGATGGTGAGGTCGTTGGTATTCAGGACAACCTTGTAGAAGCCTGCTCCGATCTTGATGTTGTCGCCACCTGCTACGGCTGCGAACGGCTGACCGAGTTCGACCAGGGTGCCACCATAGTTCTCGTCCCAACCGGCATCCTTGCGCCACTTGAACTCAGTGTCGCCTTCAGCGGTGATGTATGCAGTCCAGACTCCGTCCTTCTCGGATGCGAGGACGTCGTTGTCCCAGTCACCATTGAGACCGATGATGTTCCATCCGGTAACTACGACAGGAGGAGTGACAGGCTCGTCACCTCCGATGACGGAACTGGCCTTAGCACCAGTAGCTTCAACGACCTTGGCGGTACCGGCACCAGGGTTGACGAAGATATCATATTCTCCCTCGATACCTACTGAAATGTCAGGTCCGTCCTGGGTAACTGCGAAGTCATTGTCGAGACCTCCGAATTCACCACCAAGATTGACGGTCCAAGCGGCATCCTGACGGAACTTGAATTTGTCTTCGACACCAAGGGACACGCCGAGAGCGACGTGGTTGCTTCCGTCTGTGATCATAGGAATGTCGCCATCCCAGTTGATACCATGCTTAGGAAGAGCTCCGGTCACACTCCAGTTGCTGGCTTCGGTATAGTCTGGATATGGATTGTAGGCTTCGGTGATCCAAGCAGTACCGGCAGTGGAGTTGAACCAGATGTCATAGGTTCCAGCAGCACCGACAGCGATGTCAGGGCCGTCCTGGCTAACGGAGAATTCATTATCGATTCCTGAGAAATCGCCACCCATATTGACGGTCCAAGCCTGATCCTTGCGGAACTTGAACTTGTCGTCGGCTGCAAGTTTGACTGCAGGTGCGACGAAGTTGCCGTTGCCGTCGGTCCACATATTCAGGTCCTTGTCCCAGCTGATACCGTAATTGCTGAGCGCTCCGGTGATAGACCACTTGTCGTCGGTATCCTGGGCGTTGGTAGTGTATTCTGCATAAGGGCTGCCAACAACCTCCGGGATTTCTACCAGGAAGCCGTTGATTGTGATGCGGCCTTCGGAATCAACATGTCCGTTCCTACCGTTGTCACGCGCAACCTCCTGCATGGAGGCACGTACTGCGAGTTCCACGTTGACAGTGGAGCCTTCCGGATATCCCAATGCGATGAGAGCCTTGGCAAGGTTAAGTACAGACAGGGTGATGGTACCGTCCTTGGCGGTAGACGTAAGGGTCTTGCTGACCTTATTACCATCTACCGACACAATGGCGAGGGAATGATTGACAGGCATTTTCTCGTTGAAGCCCATCTTGAAGGTACCCGGGGTATAGGTAGCAGTGATGGCTTTCTCGCCAATCTCATAGCTTCCAAGCACCGGGGCCGTAGCCTGGGAAGGATCGAAACTAGTCAGATCCTCCTGGACACAGGACACTGCAGAGAGGAGCAGCAGTCCGGCGGATATGATTGAAAATAATTTCTTCATTGCTGATAACTATTAATAGCCCGGATTCTGTTCAAGGTTGGAGTTAGCAAGACGGTCGCTGTCCGGAATCGGGAAGAGGGTCCTGTAGGACTCTACATCCTTACCTTCCTTGACTTCGCCCTTCCACTGCCAGTTATAACCGGAAGTGAACTTGCCGAAGCGGATAAGGTCGCTGCGACGCCAGCACTCCTGATAGAGTTCGCGTCCGCGCTCGTCGAGAATCTCGTCGAGGGAGAGGGCAGAAACGGCAGGAAGACCTGCACGTGCACGTACCTGGTTGAATGCGGAAAGCCCGTCGATCGAAGCTCCGCGGGCCTGGCACTCGGCAGCCATGAGGAGGACGTCAGCATAACGCATCATAGGGAAGTCGGTATTGACGAAACCCGGATTGTTCCATGTGTCATTAGCCTCGTCATATACCCTGTTAGGAATCTCACCGTCGCTGGCGACATTGCGGAACTTCATGAACGCATAACCGTTGCTGAACTCGCCGATATCGTCGATATCCTTGACCTGGGTGGCGGTGTAGAAAAGATTACGTGCGTCGTTGGAAACGAACTTGTCATAGAACTGAGGAGTAGTACGGAGGCCACCCCATCCTGAAGAAATACCCAGCTGGGAAGGGTCCATCTCTCCACCGGTAGAGGCGAAGATGATGTAGTTTGTAACGCCGTAGCTCTGGGTATAAAGGCCATCCTGCTCAACCGAGAAGATGATTTCGTCGGTGCACTTATGGTTGTCGGCAAGAAAGAGCTCCTGGTAAGCGTTGAAGTCGCCTGAAGAAGTGGTATGCAGGCTATAACCAGCTGCCATGAGATCCTTGAGGACGTTGGCGCAGTCGTTCCAGCGGGCAGTACCCGTATAGACCTCTGCGTTCAGGTAAAGCTTTGCGAGGAGGAACTGAGCGGTACCAAGGCTTACGTGGCCGTAGGTAACGTTGTTCTTTCCAGGAAGGGAACCATCAGAGATGATACTCTTGAGTTCGGTCTCAAGCCATTCGAAAAGATCGGCCCTCTTCATCTGGGTCGGAGTGATACCGACCTGAGCAGTCTCGTCCGAAAAAGGAACATTGCCGAAACAGTCGATCGCGTGGTAGTATGCGATAGCGCGAAGGACTCTGGCTTCATCGATGTAGCGGCTCTGCAAAGCAGCGTCGAAGTTAAGATTCTTAACCTCACGGATAAATTCGTTGGCAGCTGAGACCACCATGAAGATACGTGAATAGAACGCATAGATGAAAGTATCGTCAGTCGTCCAGTTCATGTAATGGAAGTTCTTGATGGTCTGGTCGTTCCAACCGCAGACGCTTTCATCTGTGGTTAGTTCGTTCACATGGTACAGACCACGGATGTACTGGGAAGCACCACCGTCAAGACCGGAAATCGAAGGATTTCCGTTCGGGCCATAGTATCCGGAAGTGGCAAGTCCGAGATAAACACCTGCGATATAGGAGTCCAGTGCCTGCTGGGTAGTCAGAGCCTTGTCTACGGTGTTCGTGTTAGGATCGATAGGGGTCACATTGAGGTCACCCACGCAGGAATTCAGGGCAACCGCAGCTGCCAGGATTCCGAGAATATATATTACCTTTTTCATATTCAATCCCGTATTAGAAGTTGAGTTTTACACCTGCGACGAAAGTACGAGGACGCGGATATACCGTTCCGTCTATACCGCCGTAGACCTCAGGATCGATGCCTGAGTACTTGGTGAGGGTGCAGATGTTCTGGACAGTTCCGAAGATGTTGAGCGAAGCGTAGCGTTCGGTAACGATCTGGAAAAGCTTAGGGAAGGTGTACCCGAGAGTGAAGTTGTCGAGTTTAAGGAACGAACCATCCTCGAGATAGTAGTCTGACAGGTACTGAGCCTGGGTGAACATCGTACGCGGAGCCGATGAGACACGGTTGCTGACGAACTGGTTTGTCCAGAGGTCGGCGAGCATCTCTGTATCGGAAGCTACGTTGTTGTAAACCCAGTTGCCTATGGAGGCGTGGCCGGAAAGGGCTGCAGTCCAGTTCCTGTAGTTGAACTTGGTGTTGAAACCGAAGGTGTAGTCAGCGTCTGCGTGGTGGCCCATGTACTTGTCCTCGGCAGTGATCTGGCCATCGTTGTTTCGGTCAACATAGACACCGTTGACAGGGTTGCCGTTCTCGTCATATACCTGCTGGTAGAGGTAGAAAGTGCGCATAGGATAACCCACCTGGATCATCTGGACGTTGTTACCAGTACCACCGGCGATTCCTCCGGTTTCGATACCTGTTGCATCATCGTCGGATGCAGTCAGCTTGGTAACCTTGTTCCTGTTGTATGCCATATTGACACCTGCTGTCCAGCTCATATCCTTCTTCTCGATCAGAACGCTGTTGAGATCGAGTTCGATACCCTTGTTGGTCATCGACCCGATATTGGTGTTCAGGTAGTTGGAAAGGTTCGAAAGACCAGGGACCGGGATCCAGTTGAGAATGTCACGGGTATCCCTCTGGTAAACGTCGGCGCTCAAGGTCAGACGGTCGTTGAACCAACCGAAGTCCATACCGGCATTGTATGTGGTAGTGGTCTCCCACTTCAAGTCAGCGCTGTAACCCAGGGCCACTATAGGAGCCGAGTAGTTTTCGCCGTTGACGAAGTAATAGGAGCCCGGGCTGTTGATGGTGAGGAACTGTGCGAAGGTATCGTAGTACCCTCCGACCTCCTGCTGGCCGGTCTCACCCCAGCTCAGACGGAGCTTGAGGGTAGAGAACTGGTCCACATTCTTCATGAACGGCTCGTTCTTGATATTCCATGCGAAAGCCACGGAAGGGAAGATACCCCACTTGTGGTTCTGGAAACGGGAAGTACCATCCGCACGGAGAGTAGCAGTGATCAGATAACGGTCAGCAAAACTGTAGTTGGCACGGCCGAAGAAAGATACGAGATAAAGCTCGCCCTTACCTTCGGTATTCTTCAGTTCCTTGTTGTCGGAAATCCTGTACTCAAAATTGTGGCTGTTGTTCCAGAAATGCTGCCAGGAATATCCAGCCATCAGGTCGATGTTGTGCAAGGAAGCGAAAGTCTTATTGTAATCACCGTAGAACTCCAGTGTGGTGTTCCTGCGAATATAATCGTAATCTTCATGGGAGCCACCACCGGACTGGGTAGTATCGTGGAAGGATCTCTCGGAACCCTTGGCAAGCTCGCGGACTCCATCTGACTTTGCCCAGTCGATACCGAGGTTGAGGTTGAGCCTGAGAGCCTCGAAACCGTGAACCTTGTAATCGAACTGAGTGTTGCCGATGAAACGGTAGGTGTCGGCGTAGTCGGTCTTGGCCTCGAGAAGGCCGACCGGGTTACAGGTTGCCATGGAATTGATATTCCCGGACTTGTCATACCATGTGGTGAAACCGTTCAGACCGGAAGCGTCATACACTGGCTTGGTAGGATCGTAATGGTTCGCAGCTCCGATAGCATCCTGGTTGGCATAGACATTCTTCGAATACACGCCTTTGCCGTTCATATAGACGGTAAGATGATTATCGAAGAAGGTCGGAGAAAGGTTGAGGGAAAGAGTACCCCTATCCATCTTGGAACCCTTGAGGGTACCGTTCTGGCTCATAAGGCCACCTGAAACACGGTAAGGCAGGAAGCCTGCGCGGCCGTTGATACTGACGTTTCCGTCATAGGTCTGCGCCGTGTGATAGATTTCTTTCTGCCAGTCGGTATTGGCATTCCCAAGGGCAGCCTCCGCCGCGGAATTCGGTCCATAGAATTCACGGATGAGAGCGCGGATACCATCTGCGTCAAGGACATCGTTGTACTTGGCGATAGTGTTGGCAGAAGCCGTGAAATCAACTGCAATCTGAGGAATCTTGGATGCAGTCTTGGAGCCCTTCTTGGTCGTGATCACGATGACACCGTTGGATGCGCGGGAACCGTAGATCGCGGTAGCTGAAGCATCCTTAAGGACGGTGAAGCTCTCGATGTCCTCCGGATTGATGGAAGAAAGCGGGTCTGCCATACCACCTAATCCGTCATTTGAAACAGGCAGGCCGTCGATGACGATAAGAGGGTCGTTGGAGGCGTTGATGGAAGAACCACCACGGATCCTGATGGTAGCTCCGGCGCCAGGCATACCGCTACCGGCGGTAACAACGACACCTGCGCTCTTACCTCGGAGCAGGTCCGCCGGAGAAGTGATGACACCCTTGTTGATCTCGTCAGCCTTTACGGTGGCGATCGATCCGGTCATGTCGCTCTTCTTGACGGTACCGTAACCGATGACCACGACGTCATCGAGGAATTCGCTATCCTCCACGATGGTCACGACTGCAGGAACTGCGGAAGCCTTGAATGACTGTGACGTATATCCGATGCAACTGATGACAACAATCGCATCAGGACTGGAAACATTAAGGACGTAGTCTCCGTCAAGTCCGGTCGAGGTACCGTTCGATGTGCCTTGTTCCATTACGGTGGCACCGATCACCGGACCGGATGCATCGACTACAACTCCTTTCACCAAATACCCGCTCTGAGCGGATACGGTAGTGCCGGCCAAGCAGAACAGCAAGGCCGCCACAGCAGCTATAATCCTTTTCATTTGGAAATTTTGAATTGTTGGAATTTGCATTCTATATCTGTGTTTGATTATTTCTGTTTCTTTTCGGTCACGAAGTACACGCAGACGGCGCCGAGCACCAGCAGGATACCTGCTATTATCAGCATGTTCGCCTGGACTCCCCCGACGGCCTTCAAGACTATTCCACCGAGGGCTGCAGCCACGATCTGCGGAAGGCAGATGGTGCAGTTGAACAGACCGAGATAACTGCCCATATGCTCTCCGTTCAAGGAATTGGTGAGAAGGGTGAACGGTAGTGCGAGCATCGCGGCCCAAGCGGCTCCAATCATGAAGTATGACAGGAAGAGAAGGTACTGGTTGTGGATGAAAGCTACGGAAACGAAGCCGGCAGCACCGATGAGCAAGCTCACGACATAGGCAAGCTTGAGAGACTTGAACCTCGGGATCACGATTGCCCAAAGGATCGAGCCTACGGCCTGGATTGCGAATACTACTCCTACCCAGTTGCCGGCTGCCTGGTATCCAGCGGAAGCGGTGTCAGTGGCACCCCAGCAGTTGGCGGCGATGGATCCGTTCGAATATGTCCACATGTACATGAAAGCCGCCCAGCAGAAGAACTGCACCAGACCGACAGTCCAGAAAGTCTTCGGAGCGTGGAGCAGGAGCTTGAAAAGGCCCGGCTTCCCGGAAGCAGCCTCCGCATCCTGCTGCTTCTGGAGATCGATGCCGTGGAATTCAGCATATTCCTGAGGATTCATCTCCTTCACTTTCATGAAAGTATAGAGCACGCAGAGGATCAGGATCGCAGCTCCGCAGTAGAAGCTCCAGATGACAGAAGGAGGAATCTGGCCCTTAGGAGCGGTGTTGGCTATTCCGATCCAGGTGAAGAATATCGGGAAAAGGTAACCGACCAGGCTTCCCGCATTGCAAAGGAGCGACTGGAGGGAATATGCCTCCGCCTTCTGCTCCTCGCTGACCATATCCCCTACCATCATCTTGAACGGCTGCATCGCGACGTTGATCGATGTATCCAGGAATATCAGGGAGAACAGCCCGAACCACATTGCGCCGTTAAGGCCCAGGAGCAGCCTGCTCGAGAAGTTCAGGTTGCCCGCATTAGGCAGGAATACCATCACCAGCACCGCCACGATGGCGCCGACCAGGAGGTAAGGCTTCCTGCGTCCCATCTTGCACCAGGTCCTGTCGGAATATTTTCCAATCAAAGGCTGGACGATCATTCCCATGAGAGGAGGGAGTATCCAGAAGAAACTGAGCTGGTGCGGATCCGCACCGAGAGTCGCGAAAATACGGCTTATGTTCGCGCTTTGGAGAGCGTATGCTATCTGGACACCGAAGAACCCGAAACTCAGGTTCCACATATCCCAGAAAGATAATTTACGTTTGTCCTGCATTATGAGGTTATGAGTTTTAAATGCTGTTAATCGTTCAAAATTAGCAAATCAATATTAATTAAATAACGCGCGCACGACGAAAGGCACGGAAACCCGGACGAATTGCGAGGTTTTAATGACGAACTGAAAGATATTTTTCTTAACTTGCGATGATTCGGAACCTGACATGAAACAAATCCGTACATCCAGCATAATCCACGGATTCGCACTGCTTCACTTCGCTGCGGCCGCTCTGTGCCGCCTCTGCAACGTCGAAGACGAACTGGTGCTGACCACTCTGACCATAATCCTCTCCGTCATCCTCTGCTTCCGGTACAGGCAGAGCATGGAATTCTCGGCCATCGTCATCATCATCGCGAACATTTTCGGATTCCTCCTGGGTAACGGAACGGCATACATCGTGAAGCTCATAACCAGCCACCCTATCCTCTATCCGGCGATAGCCACTTTCCTGACCACTGAGATCATGGGCTGGGCCCTCGTAGGCTTCATGAACCATTATATCGGCAGAGGGGCGGACGACCGAAGTGCCGGAAACGTAGAAAAGACCTGGCTTGTAATAGCCATTGCCCTGATACTTCTTATCCGAGTGATAATCAGGCTTTTCAAGTCCACTCTTTTCTCAGGGGGCTCAATGACAGAAGCCCTCGTGGATTTCTCGGGTAATTCCATCGCCCTGCTGTTCATGGTCTGCATCACGATATTCTTCATATCTTTCAGGAAGAATCACCCGCAAGCCTCCCCGCACATTCTGAAAAGTATCGGCGACACCGTTCTTTTCTTCATCCTGACATCAAGCCTCTCAGCTTTGATAGTCGGTTACAGTTTCCCGTTCCACCTAGACAAAGGCCTGACGGCAAGGCACTACATGGAGCTGCTTCTGGTCGCCTTAATATGCGAAGCTTTGATATATTCTATCATATATATGATTGAATATGCCATTACGGCCAGAAGGAAGGCTGAAAATGAGAAGAGCAGGGCCGACCTTGCCAAGTTCCAGTACCTCAACCTGAAGCAGCAGGTCAATCCGCATTTCCTATTCAATTCCCTGAACATCCTGGATGCACTTGTTCTGGATGGGAAAGACCAGGAAGCCAGCACATACATCCACAAACTCGCCGGGTTGTACCGATACATGCTGAAGAACGAGGAAGAGGCCACTGTCTCCCTCAGGGATGAGATGACTTATGTGGATATGTACAGCGACTTGCTGAAAGTGCGCTTCCAGGAGGGTTTCGTCCTGGATTCAGCCGCCCGGGAAGAGGATATGGCGAGATATGTCATTCCTTGTTCGATCCAACTGCTCATCGAAAACGCCACTAAGCATAATGCTGTGTCCCCTGAAAGGCCACTGTACGTCAGGATAACCTCCGACGGGGAGAGCGTGACCGTGACAAACAACCTCATCCCGAGAGTCACGAAATCCCAGTCCAGCGGGCTGGGGCTCAACTATATACGAAAGCAATACATGGAACGGTCCGGTAAGGGAATAGAGATAGAAAAGACCGAAGGGGCCTATACAGTTAAACTTCCGCTGCTATGAGAGTATTGATCATCGAAGACGAGACCATGGCCCGCAGGAGCCTGGAAAAGATCCTGGAGAACAACTTTCCCGACATCGCGATAGTCGGGGAATGCGGTTCAGTAAAGGACTCCGTGGCCTGGTTAAGGGAAAACCCAGGGAAAGCGGACGTGATATTCATGGATGTGGAACTATCTGATGGTGAATGCTTCGAGATATTCCGACAAGTGGATGTCACTTCCCATGTGGTGATGACAACAGCCTATGACAACTATGCCGTCAAAGCATTCGAAGCCGGATCCGTGGACTACCTGCTCAAGCCGATCGACCTCGGACCTCTGAAAAGGGCCGTCGACAGATGCCGGACCTCCTCTTCCAGCCTGGATGTAGAAAGGATCCTGGCTGCGCTGGGGGCAAGACGGCCGGAGCCGGGATACAAGGAACGTTTCCTGGTGCATTTCAATGACCGGATCGTGCCTGTAAGGACCGACCAGATTGCCTATTTCTTTTCGGAGGACAAGAACAACCACGTCGTGACCCGCGACGGATCCGTATTCATAGTGGACTATACCATGGACAGCCTCATGACGTGGCTGGATCCGACGCGTTTCTTCAAGGTTTCCAGGAGCTGCATATTCTCAAAGGACGCAGTCGAGAGCGTCACGAAACTGATAGGAGGCCGCCTGAGGATCACCCCGAAAGCCAAGATATCCGGAAACCGGGGCCCTGCACCGGACCTGACCGTGAGCAGGTCGCGTTCAGATGAATTCCTGGAATGGTTGGAAGGATAGGGCTCAGTCCTTGTTCAGACGGTAATGCCAGAGCACTACTCCGATGCTTACAGAGACATTGAGGGAGTGCTTCGTTCCGTATTGCGGAATCTCCAATGCGAAATCGGACATGTCCACTACTTCCTGGCCCACCCCATCCACTTCATTACCGAACACGAAGGCATACTTTGCGTCCTTCTCTGGAACAAATCTCCCAAGGCTCACTGAGTTGACCGTCTGCTCGACGCTGACCACCGTATAACCTTCTGCACGGAGTCTTCCGATAACATCCAAGGTATTCGGACAGTACTCCCATGGAACACTGTCTTCCGCTCCGAGGCCGGTCTTGTGTATCTCGGCAGAAGGCGGCACGGCGCATATCCCGCACAGCCAGAGCTTGTCCATACCGAAAGAATCACATGTCCTGAAAGCCGACCCTACGTTATGTGCACTCCGGATATTGTCAAGCACCACTACGGCCCCGGTTTCGGGACGCTTCCTGTATTCCTCGGGCGTAATCCGGCCAAGTTCGATGTTCAACAGTTTACGGTCTTTCACCAGTTTCACCTTTTATGTCAGCAAATATAGCAAAAATGGTTTTTTAATCTTATATTTGCTTCCGGCTTCGGAAGTATTCCGAATAACGTCTAACTGCATTTTTTATGAAACAAGACCTTCAGATTTTCGATCTGATTAGAAATGAAAAGGAAAGGCAATCTTCCGGACTCGAACTGATTGCATCAGAAAACTATGTAAGCGACAATGTCCTCGAAGCGATGGGCTCGATCTGCACCAACAAGTATGCGGAAGGATATCCTGGCAAGAGGTATTACGGCGGGTGCCAGATAGTCGACCAGATCGAGCAGCTGGCGATTGACCGTATCTGCAAGATCTATGACGCAGAATACGCCAACGTACAGCCGCACTCAGGTGCCCAGGCGAACATGGCGGTCATCATGGCTTGCCTCAAACCTGGCGATACATTCATGGGCCTCGACCTCTCCCAGGGAGGCCACCTCACCCACGGCTCACCTGTAAACGCTTCCGGAATCCTCTACAACGCTGTCGCATATGGCCTCAACGAGGAGACAGGAATGATCGACTACGACAAGATGGAGGAGAAGGCCCTGGAATGCAAGCCGAAGCTCATCATCGGAGGAGCTTCCGCATATTCACGCGAATGGGACTACGAGAGGATGCGTGAAATCGCCGACAAGGTCGGTGCCCTCCTCTGGATCGACATGGCCCATACTGCGGGACTGATTGCCGCCGGCCTGCTCAAGAATCCTGTGAAATACGCACATATAGTGACTTCCACCACACACAAGACCCTTCGCGGCCCTCGTGGAGGAATCATTCTCATCGGCAAGGATTTCGACAACCCATGGGGTCTCAAGACTCCGAAGGGAGAAATCAAGAAGATGAGCGCAATCATCAACTCAAGCGTATTCCCTGGTGTACAGGGTGGTCCGCTCGAGCACGTGATAGCCGCCAAGGCTGTCGCTTTCTACGAGGCGATGCAGCCTGAGTTCGTCGAATACCAGAAGCAGGTTATGGCCAATGCCAAGACCATGGCAAACGCCTTCGTCGAGAAGGGTTACAAGGTCGTTTCCGGAGGTACCGACAACCATCTCATGCTGATCGACCTCAGGACCAAGTTCCCTGATGTCACCGGAAGGATGGCCGAGAAGGAACTCGAAAAGGCCGAGATCACCATCAACAAGAATATGGTTCCGTTCGATTCCAGGACTCCATTCAAGACGTCCGGACTCAGGATCGGAACCCCTGCCGTCACATCACGCGGCTTCGTCGAGAAGGACATGCTGGACATCGTCGAGCTGATCGATACGGTGCTTACAGCCGTGGCAAAGTATGCAGACGTAGTGAACGGTGTCACGGAAGAGGGCAAGGATGAATATGCAAAGGTCCTTGAGACCGTAAGGCACAGGGTCCACAACATGACCGCCGGAAGGCCGCTCAACAAGTATTAGCAGAAGGGCATCCGAGAGGATCAAAGAGGATGGCTGACAAGTCCCGGCGACTTCGAAGCCATCCTCTCTTTTATTTATTGATCTGGTCTGATTTCATCCGGGTACCCTGTGGTCCACGGGCTGACTTCGGCGAAGGGCGGTGCCTACCGCCTCAGTTGCTGAACGGCTAACTCCTCCCTTTTGACCGGCTTTTTACAAAGCCATCCAACGGTCGTCAGACACACGCCGTTCTGCCGCTCCGCAGCACCGCCGCCCTCAACGGGCACCGCTGTTCCTTCCTCTCCTATTCGCCCGTGGACCACAGGGTACCCGGATGAAAGAGCAACAATCAAAACAAAAAAAGAGGCCGGCCCGTAAGGGTCGACCTCTTTGATCTTCAGCGATCAAACCGGATTAGTTGTTCTTTCCGGAATTGATCAGCCAGTTCCAGTAGTCCATGTTGCTGATACGCTCGATGACAACCTTACGGTCACCACGACGGACATCATGAGACTCTCCGTAAGGAACGGTGGTAGCCTTCTTGCCGAAGCCGTACCAGTAAATCTGGCTCTTGGCGACGCCCCTCTCGACGAGAGCATCGTAAACAGCCTTTGCACGACGGCGGGAAAGATCGATGTTGTAGTCGAATCCACCACGGACATCGGTGTAACCGGCGATGAGGAAGTGCTGGTTAGGATAGTTCTTCAGGACGGTAGCGACAGTGTCCAGAACCTCCTGAGAGAGAGGAGTAAGGACATCCTTGTCGAAATCGAAGGTCACGTTGTCAAGCATGACGGTCAGGAGCTTGTCAGGGCCCTGGACTTCAACTGTATCGTGGACTTCCTTGATAACCTCGACTGGCTTCTCGATGTAAGACACGACAGGAGCCGGGAGGACGGAGCTGAAACGGTTGAAGTTAGTACGTCCGAGATTGATGCAGAGACCTGCGGTGATGGATGGCATGAAAGCGAAGATGTCATTCTCGCCGATCCAAGGAGATACCTCGAGGACTTCGTTACGGATGCTGAGGACGCTGAAGTCAAGGCAGAAGCAGAGCCTGTTGCTGATGCGGAAGTTGTTGAGGACACCCGCAGCAACACCCCACTCGTCATTGACCTCGTCATAGCCTTCACGATCCTTGTAGGTAGGATCCTTAAGACCTACCCATCCTGCTCCGATATAAGGAACAACATTCCAGAAACGGGTCTCCTTGTAGCCACAAAGAGTATTGGTGATGTTCCAAAGCAGGTCGGTGTGGATGTACTGGAAGAACTCGAAGTTTCCATTACCATTGTCAATCAGGGTTGTGTGTCCCGGCTTGAGGTCGAACGAGTTGTTCAGACCGTGGAGACCGAACCTGAAACCTACTGCAGGAGTGAACCACTTACCGACGTTGAGGTCGAGAGCAGGACCGCCGAAGCTGAACTTGGTCTCCTTTGAAACGGTGAAGTTGGCACCACCGGCCGCGCTTACGAACCAGTTGTCCCAAAAACCGTTGGTGAGATAAGGACCTCTTACGACAGCACCGTTCTCGTCACGGTTGTTGTCCTCCTGAGCGTACGCTGAAGTAATCGCTACCAGCGCAATCGCTACGATGCTTAAGATCTTTTTCATTAAATTAACAAATATTTGATTCAATAATTATCCTTCTAAACCTTCGTTCACTGCACACGATACAACGTGCAAATTTACAGATTTTATTTTAATTAATTGCAAACTGGTCTTAAAATAAATTCAAATTCACGAGGCTGGGCGTGCAGCCTGTACTTTTCAAGAGGCAGCGCGCCCCAGGAATCAATACCTCCGAGACCCATCTGTACAAGGTCGAAATTGACATACGTTGTTCCGGCGGACCTATCGTTTTCGTGTGCCAACTCCTTGAGATTCAAAGAATGTCGAGGATAACCCACAGCCACGTTGGTCTTGTTTGCACGTTCAGGTGTTCCATCTGCCGTACAGTCCAGGTCCTTGATCGAGAACGGAAGGACGGAACCAGAGAAATTGAGATTTGAAGTGATTTCCAAACCTGTTCCGTCAGGATCGGTAATCCTGAGGTACCTGAGTCCCGTATGGGTACCGGACTCCTGTGAACGGACATATCCGTAATGGTACTGCTCGTTGACACTCTGACGGTAAAGCCCCACCGTCGCTGAGGAATTCCTGTCTATGTAATTCTCCCAAGGCCCATTGCCGAAGAACTCCAGGTCGGAGTAATTGCCCGTCATCGCGAACTTCATTCCGAACCTGAATAGATCCGGAGCCTTATCAAGACCTCCGGCGTCAGACATCGTCTCCTTGCCGAGGATGGTACCGTCGCCGCCGATCATATATTCCACCTTCACGGCTGCCGCACCTCCGGCAATCGGCTTGTAAGATACCGAAATCCTGTATCCATCCTCCTCCTTCACGACATCGAATGCCTGCGGCAGGAACTCCGGATACCTCCAGACTTTCTGCTTTTCATTCAGGCGGGCTCCCATATCGTTCTCAGTGACCGCCCTTGCAAATTCAGGCATCAGAGGTTCGGCAAGTACTTCCCTGCCCCCGATCCTGTAGCTGCACAGGGCCCCGGTCGGTCTTGAGAATACAGCCTCCCAGCGTACGACCCTGTCGGAAGCCGTCCCTGCAGAACGAAACAAGCCTTCAAACTTGCAGCCGAATCCATCATCGGTAAAAGTCAACGGGGTATCGGCCACTGAATTGGATCCCACCATCTTCCGGATATCCCTCGATTGGCATTCCCGGATCGGTATCTGGTCATAAGCGACCTCAGTGCCCGCCGGCAGCAGTCCGTCCCGTGTCTTCAGGACATACGATACGTTCAGGAACACTTCTTCGTCGCCAGGGAATGCAGATGGAATAACCAAAGTCACCTTGCCTGTCTCCTGAGGAGCGACTTTAAGATTCTCGACAACTCCGCTAAGTGACTTTTCCCCTCCGACGGTTATGTCCCAAAGCATGCGGTAATTACCCAAGTCCTTGAAGAAGAACTCATTGGTGATATCAAGCTTACCCTTGGCAGCATCTGAAGCGCGGGTAAGGATATTCCGGTACTGGTAGCGGATTTCGTAGGCGTGAGGATGGAGCGTGCGGTCGGCCGCGATGATTCCGTTGCAGTTGAAGGAAGCATCGGATGGATCGAATTCATTGAAATCACCACCGAAAGCGAATATATGGTCTGTGCCTCCATCTGAAGAAGGCCAGCGGAGTGCCTGATCCACGAAGTCCCAGACAAATCCACCCTGGAAGGTCGGATACTTGCGGATCAAGTCCCAGTATTCCTTGAAGTTACCGACGGAATTGCCCATAGCATGAGCGTACTCGCAGAGAATCAGAGGCTTAGGCGGGTTGCCAGCAGATTCCTTCTCACAAGCGTCAGGAGTCGTGTACATCGGGCAGTGGATATCCGTGTTCCTGCCGCCTCCGGTCCTTTCATACTGCACCGGGCGGGAAGGATCATATGCCTTTATCCAATCGTAGCATACTGAGAAATTCTCTCCGTTCCCTGCCTCGTTACCCATGCTCCAGACTATTACGGAAGGGTGGTTGATGTCACGGAGGACCATCCTCTGGTCCCTGATGAGGTGGGCCGCCTGGTAATCAGGCCTGTTGGCAAGCGTCTCCTTGCCGTAACCCATTCCGTGTGATTCGATGTTGCCCTCGTCCACCAGATAGATTCCGTACTTGTCGCAGAGAGAAAGCCAGACCGGATCGTCAGGATAGTGGCAAGTGCGGACAGCATTGATATTCAGTCCCTTCATTATGCGGATATCCTTGATCATGTCAGCTTCGGATACCACATATCCCTTGTATGGATTCATTTCGTGACGGTTTACTCCCTTGATGAGGATCGGTCTGCCGTTTACGAGCAACTGGGAGTTCTTGATTTCAACCGTCCTGAAGCCGAAAGCCACATCCGCAGACTCAGCAAGGTCCCTTCTGCCGAACGCTTTAACTCTAAGTGTATATAACTCAGGGGTTTCCGCGGACCAAAGCGTTGGATTTCCCACTACTCCGGATACTACAGCCATGGATTTACGAGGAATCGCAGTCCCTGAATACACGGTCTTTCCGGCCTTGTCGGTAATATCAAAACCGACTTTCCTGATTCCGGAAGTCACCATGGCTGTCGCCGTGAATCTTCCGTCCATCCCGGCTACGATATTGATGTCTTCCACCCTCTCTTTCTCGCGGGTATAGACATACACTCCGCGGGCGATCCCGGCGAAACGGTTGAAGTCCTGGTCCTCGAGGTAAGTCCCGTCGCACCAGCGGAATATCTCCAGGGCTATCAGGTTCTCGCCAACACGTACGTACTTGGTAAGGTCGAACCGGGCCTCCAGCTTGCTGTCTTCGCTATAACCGACCATCTTTCCATTCACCCAAACACGGACGTTCGAAGTCGCAGAACCTATGCAGAGGCATATCTGCTTGCCAATCCAGGACTTGTCCACGGTGAAGGAGCGCCTGTACTGGCCCACATAATTGTGCTCGGTTGCCGGATATGGCGGATTGTTCACGTAATGTCCGCGCCACGGATAACCGATGTTCAGGTACATCGGTTCCCCATATCCGTTCAGTTCCCACATTCCTGGCACAGGCATCTCACCCCAACCGGAATCATCGTATGAAAGCGACTCGAAGCCCCTTGTCCTGCCTGCGATGGTCTCGTTCCAGTTGAACTTCCAGACTCCGTTCAGGGACAGAGTCTGCTGCTGGTCGGTAACGAATGTTGCACGCATAGGCATCCTGTTTTCTTCGAACACGTTCGGATCCTGCCAAGGCTCCATCTTCTGGGCAAAGACTGGCAGCGCTGCTGCCACGGCCAAAATAAGCACAAAGATTCTCTTCATATTATAATTGATTGATTCTAAGCAACGTCACAGTTCCGTCCATCGACGAAACCAATATATATTCTCCATTTCCGTCCACCCAGGCCTCGAGAGGATTCAGGAGGGCAACGGAAATCTTATGTATCCACAGGAGGCGGCCATCCGAAGCAGCGAATGAAAGGAGGTTGCCCTTGTCCGTCGGCATCAGGACCTCCTCCCCCACACTTGCGATGGCGGTCGGGGATATGTCATATCCGGCCCCCGTCTCGACGCTCCAATCCATCTCCAGGGAAGCAGCATCGATGGATGAAATCTTGTGGAACATCGACTTGCAATAGACCTTTCCGCCGTCCGGCGATATCCCGACCGACTCGCGGCAGGACTTCTCGAAGGTCTTGATTTCCACCCCTGTACGGGCATCCAGGACATACAGGACCCTGTCAGGGACGGCGATGAATATCCTGCTGCCGGACTTTACAGGCCAGACCGCCGCAGGGGAATACATCCTGGACGGCTTCTCGCATTTCCATATCCACTGGAGAGAGCCATCAGCAGGGTCCAGGGAATAAAGCCGGTTCCCCCAGGTCCCGAACACGACCTGTTCACGGTCCACGTAAGGCCGGCATTCCACGAATCCTTCGACTCCGTGATATTCCCACACCAGTTTGCCGCTCCTCAGTTCAAGTGCCCTGAAGCACCCGTCTGAAGCTCCTATGAACACTTTCTCGTCATCGATAACTGGACTTGCCACGATGGATTTCTGAACCTTGTGCTTCCACCTCAACTTCCCGTTCGAAGGATTCAGGGCATATACGTTGCCGTCCGTGCAACCGAAGACAAGGTACCTGCCGCTGACCACAGGGGTCGAGAATATCTTCCCGGGGAAGTGTTCAGACCAGAGCATCCGGCCGTTTTTCAGCGAGATGCAGCGGACCATACCGGACGCAGTCGTGTACCAGGCCTTCCCTTCCCTGCGTGCGAATCCCGCTACGATGTTGCTGTTGTCCTTGTATTTCCAGACCTCCTCCACCTTCTCTCCGGAAGGGGAAGGCCGGTCATTCACGTCATATCGTATCCATGGGTAGTCGGAAGGCAGGCCGTGGGAATCATATCTCACCGTATCTGCAACCGGCATTAGCTTCCTGGCGAACCACGGTTCCAACAGCACCGGCCCGTCCTCGCAAAGCCTCCTTTCGCGGACTGTCACACTGTCATCCTGGATCGAGATGATTGTGTAGCCCGGCTCCTTGCCTGCTGAAAGGGTGGACCTGCCGAGTACTCCCGGGATGCCTCCGTAGTCCAGAACGGTGTTCCTGTGCCAGTGGCCGCCGATCGCGAACCTTGTCCCGATCCGTTTGAGTTCCCTGGTTACATCGAAGTAATTGAGGACGGAAGTGTCCTGCGGGTAATGGTTGATGAAAATGGTTTTCCCGCTCTCCGGAAGGCTCCTGAGCCACTCCATGCTCTCCTGTGGGATGAGCGCCGGGGCCATCCTCATATCCGGGCCGCAGTTACAGCCTATGAAGCGCCAGCCCTTGCACACGAATTCGAATCTCTCGTATCCGAATACTTCCTTGAATGTATTGCAGCCGCTCTCGGACCACTTCGCATCGTGATTGCCGGCCACTGTATAGTACCTTGTGTGAAGGGAATCGAGCATCCCCTTCACATCCCGTATCTCCTCATCGGTTCCGAAATCCGTGAGGTCTCCTCCTATGAGGACGAAATCCAGGCCGTCAAGTGCGTTCACGTCACGGATGCAACGCCGGATGTCCTCCACGGACTTTCCACCCTGTGAATAATGAAGGTCCGTGAGCAGGGCGAACCTGAGCGGTTCCTCCTGGGCGGAGGAGGAAACAATGGAAATGCAAAAGGCGGTAAGGACCGCCGCTACCGAAGACTTAAGGTTCATCCTTGAAGGATAAGGTCATTTTTTCAGCGTGTGGATTACAAATTTACTGAAATTTCATTATATTTCGTGAAAGTTCAACCTTTTAAATCTATTAGCTTATGACACTACAAGGTTTCATCATCTTCCTCCTTATCGGAGCAATCGCCGGATGGCTTGCAGGCAAGTGTATGCGCGGCGGCGGATTCGGTCTGCTGATCAACATCATCCTCGGTATCCTCGGCGGTATCCTAGGTGGCTGGCTTCTCGGCCTTCTCGGTGCCAACTGGGCCTGGCTCGGCAAATGGTATGGCCAGATTTTCACCTCCTGCATCGGTGCCATCATCATTCTCTGGGTCGCTTCCCTGTTCAAGAAATGATGCCTGCGGGCATTTCTGCCAAATAATTTGCGGATAAAAGAAAAAACACTATCTTTGCAATCCGCAAATATTGGTGCTTTGGCCGAGCGGTTAGGCACAGGTCTGCAAAACCTGCTACAGCGGTTCGATTCCGCTAGGCACCTCGGAACTAGCTCATGCATGAAGTTGCATGGGCTAGTTTGTTTTTTATACGTGTTATCAGAACTCCAACGAATACTTCAAGCTGGGCATTATCGGGAAAAGACTCAGTTGTTTCCATTTCCGATCGGAAGGATCATAGGTTATGCTGTATGGGTTGTGTCGGTTCAGCACATTGAAGAATCCAAGATTAAGCTGCCTGGGATAACGGCTTCGGAGCCCTCTCCTAAAATAGATACCCAAATCCCAGCGTATGTAAGAAGGCATCTCCCAGTTGTTCAGACGGTCAAAGTAATGGACAGACACTGTCCCGTCATCCGCTGGAAGAGTTCCTGGGAACCAACCTTCCGGCACAGTCTCCCAATGGCCAGACTGAAATGTAAAGAAAGAATTGCACCCCCATTCTCGGTCAGGAGTCTTCGAAAAAAGATAGTCTGCATTAAGGTTGAAGATGTGCCTCCTGTCAAACTTGGCTGGGAACGGACGACCACGATTGATATCCGAGAACCTTCGGTCAGTTTTGGATAGAGTATACGCAATCCTGAAATCCAATCTATCCCCATGAGCCTCATACTGTGTCTCAAGGCCATAAGACAAACCGTTTCCAACTTTGACGTTCGACCTCCAGCCTGCAGCAGCAGAATTAAATATCTTTACAGCATCGGCAAAGTAGGTAAGCCCGGACATATCCTTGTAATAGACTCCCGAGGAAACGCGATGTATCCCGTGCTCCCAAAACAAACCGGAATAACCTTGCAAGGCTCGTTCCGGAGGCAGAACTCCACTCGACGGCACGGTCATATCCAGAGACCAGCCAAGAGGAATTCCTTCTAGCAGATGGTAATACTGGACGACCCTGTCAATAGTAGTTTCAAGTCCGAGTCCATCCCTCATTCGATAGCGGATGAGAAGACTGGCCTCAGGATCGAACCGCAACTTTTCGCGATAATAATCCTTGTCTCTCCAAGAATAAAAAAGATTAAGCCGCCCGCCTACACGGAAAAGAAAACGATCCTCGCTCCCTGTTTCCCATTGTCCGTGAATGGTAGCCAACAGGCACCCGCATAAATCAGGATCGATCGGCGATGGCAGCGGCTTGACGATTCCGCCCGAATAGTAACACGAAGAACCTGGAGAGAACTGGGCATAGCGTGCCTTTAAACCTGCTTGCCAGCCTGATTGAACAACTACCATCCGCTTCAATGTCGACTGGACAGTCCATTCACGTAGTCCATTCTGGACGGCAAGATCATTCGCTTCCCCACCCAATGTCCTGCTGACTGCCTGGTAACTGGTGAAATCATTATAGGAAACAGAAGAACTTAGCAGGAGACCATTATCCAAGGAAGCATTATGCGCCAGTTGGGCAATCAGATTGCTCCAGCGCATCCTGTCGTCAGCGTCACTTCCCAGGCGATATCCATAAGAATCCATCGTGCGAAAAACACTCGCAGACAAATAATGCGAAGGCTTAATCTTCCACGAAAGCTTACCAAAGGCATCATAAACGAGTGCCTTGATATCATCGAGTCCGGACATGGAATTGGATAAACCCTTCAAGGCAGAGATTTCCCACCCCATCGGACTCATACGAATTGATCCGCTCAAAGACAACTTGTCCCCAACCAATGGAACCGAAGCGCTCCCGGAAAGTAGGAAATTGCTTGCCGATACTACACCAGTGCCTTTGACCGGTATGTCGTCTTGAGTCTGAAGCATAATATGCGAGGCTGTCAGGTTTCCCTGTCCTGAACTGAAACCACCAATCTGAAATTCCGACTTTTCAACCACATCCATCGGAATCACTGATCCGAACCCCAGCAAATGACTGCTACCATAGACCGGGACACCATCCAAGGTTAGAACGTTATTACCGAAATTACCTCCCCTAGCATAGAAAGAAGACGATCCTTCCGCACCGGTTGAGACGCCGGGCAGCGTCTGTATGAACTTGACGGGATCAGACTCGCCTGTAACACTTATAACACCACGAAGTTCCTGAGGCTTGATCAGACGGGAACCCCCTATCGTACGCGCCCTGTCGGCCGTCACCAATGCTGCTTGAAGCGTATCTCTCTGTACCGACTGAGCAATGCAAACCGGAGAGACCGCCAGAATTAGGCTCGATAGAACCGGCAAATAATAGGGTAAACGGATCATGAGTATCAATTCTGATCAAAAATCACCGATATATGCATGTCTCCAAACTGCATCAATATCCCAAGTTGCCAGTTTTGCGCCAAATATTCCACACCCGCCATCAACATTAGTATAGATGGAATCGTAATCATACTGCGAAAGAAGAAAATTATCCTCGTTCATCCTGCGGACATATAGCCCGCGGAGAAATGCATCGTATTCATCGGAGACGAACCATACTTCCAGCATTTGAAGCGGAGATTTTCCTCTACTTCCGGGGGCATTCGTTCCGTAGCCACCCTGATAGTCCGCGCAAATAAAAAAACTATGATCAGAGTATTGATAGGTTGATGATTTACCGCTGGAGGATAGAAGACTCTCCTCGGACTGACCGTTGTTGAAATGATCAGGATGAGCGATCCTGAGAAAGCCTTTGTGTAATGGGAGGTCAGGACATAGGGTCTTTATCCATTGGCTCAAGTCTTTCTTTGCATACTCTATTGGGATTATATTTCCCTCTTTATCAAAAGTATATGCTACTAATCCCCAAAAAAAATGAGGATGCCGCACAAAGTCCAGGTCGGAAACCGTACCTGAAACCAAATTGAAACTGTCTGCCCCGGGATGATCAGTTACTGAGTAACGAGCATAACCTTTTTCTGTCCCATTGAAAGATATTTCTTCAATATGCGTTCTGAAATAATTGGCCGGAAGATCCTTGACTGCCACTGTATCTTCAAGAGGGAAAACCCAGAACTTACACGCTTTATTATATGTCTTGTCATAAACTTTGACCGGAGTCTCACTGATCAAAGAAGCAAATGATTGGCCAATGGCAATGCTATCATTAAACGTGTAATAGTAATACTTAGTCTCATAAGATGCTTCCTTAACCTCATATGTTATAGCTTGCGATATAGAATCCAAGCTGAAGAATAACTCCTTATAGACCCTGCATAGCCTCAAATCATCCGGAAACTTTGTTTCTGCAACTATGTCCTCTCCCCCAGATATCTCTACCATAAGTTGATAGGACACCCCATATTCCGGCTCAAATTCAGCCTCCCATTCCACTCCATTCTTCCATTTGAAGCGGGTAACAGTATCAGTGAAGGTTCCTTGCTCCCCTTCCTTAAGAATATAAGCTTTCGCCTGAGTTATCGCCTGCGGTTCGGACTCCGAAAGCCGAAGCAGCCTGAACAACTTCAAGGTTTGGACTGGCTGTTTTTCCAGGATGCATTCGACAACAACTGGCCTCTCCCCTCCCGCATCCAAGTTGATTTCCTCAACACAGGATGGCAATATGAAAAGGAGTATAAAAACCAAGAAGGGATAAATGGGAATCCTAGTCATAATAAAGCACTTTCCTTTTCAAACGCACATCCGCGCTACCAGGAATGGTACTCTTCATAAAGATTTCTTCTGTATTCGTCATAGAAACACGATAAACTAGTTCGTCAATCGAATTATCCTGAGAATCAAATCTTATAGTAAGGAGACCATCGGAGAGCATATATGAAAAATAGGACAACTCTCGGACCTGTTTGAAGTCAGAATAACAATGCAATCCCTGTTGGTCATTTCCATTATATCCAAACACGTAGTAGTCTTCCGCATATTCAGAGTTGACCACGTCCCAACTTCCTCTCAAGGATATATCAGTCACAGGAATCTTTTCAGATCGATCGCACGAACTGGACATAATCATAAACAACAGAGGAATAATCTTATTGATCAAATGTATCCTTTTCATAATCATAGTTCCTGAAAATCATATATAATCTTTAAGTTATATGCAAATGGCAGAACATCATTCCCATTAGACCAGGCAGGAGTGTTATTAGAATAATTCGGATAGAGCATATAGTTCCCTTGATCATAATCTCCATCCGAGCCCCAATTCATCCTCAAGTAATTACGTCTCGCAACAACAGGATTTTCATATTCAATATCAAATTCTTGAAGGTTTGGATACCGGGACTGCTTCTGTTGTTCCGTCAAGACATATTCATAATTGATACCCGGATAATAACTGAGCGAATCCGGAGGAATCAGAAACCACTGGTATCTGTTCTGTGTTGTATCTATTTCCTGTCGGTAACCATCTATTACCCAGGCATGTCCAGCAGTTCCATCACTTCCAGATATCAAGACTGGCTGTTCATCTAATAATTGTTCTTTTACAGTATCAAAAGCATATAGACCTTGATAGCAATTGATTCCAAAATAAGAGAAATGCTCTGGCAATGCCACAGTTCCACTTCCCCAATAATGATACTTCATATCTGTCACTTGGCCAACATCAATCATCAAGTCTCCAACGTATTCGGTTGCCGAGGTTTGCGTACCATCTCCTTTGTCAAGCGCCATAGCATTCCACCGAGGAGATGGGGAAACCGCATCCAATCTCTGAAGATTATTAAAATAATAATATCGATACTGTCTTCCGCCAATATAGTGATAACTGTAATAATAGTTTGGCACAAGGGTATGATATAAAGCGACTGGCCACCCGATATTGAAATGCAGATAGTATAGAATCTGAGAGATCGCTACAGATACACAACCTGTCGGACAAGTAATATGATTAATGGGATTGACAATGCTATCTATAGGGCATTGATAATTCCACGGCTCTCCTTGTCCCCACTTTGTTTCTAATAGATGATCCACTCCTGAAGTGTCCTGTGAAAATAATGGTTCAATAGGCAGTCTTACCCAATAATAATCCAGATTGTAATCAATTTGAAAGGAACGGGGTTGCTCTCCCTCATCCTTAGCGTTTGATTTACTGGATGTGGCTTTGTCGTTGGATAATTGATTCTGTATCATACGGAACCAGAAAGCAACTTCAGGGCTGGATATTCTCTCCGCATCAAAATTCCCATCTCTCCCGTAAGCAAGGATCTGATCTGCATCATCTTCCACACCGTCAACTATAGCCCAGCCTCCTCCTTCGAAATTCAATACTTCCAGCAGAGGAGAATTATCTTTTGACACTCTCTGAACTGAAAACTGCTTATCTCCGAAATGCTGACGGAGTCTTGTCATAAGGGCCGGATTATAAGAAGAAAGCGTCGCTTCCGAAATAGACTCAGAAACCACCGCACTTCTGGTAGCAAGTGGTTCTTTCAGAATAAAGACCTCCTCCTGGTAATCTTGGCTACAGCCAAAAGCTATGCCTGCCAAAGAGAATAAAGAAAAGATTAAATGACGTTTCATAATGCATATAGTTTAGATTCAATTTAATATAATAATACTATTGGAGTACTAACGATACCTTCGCTAAATATACATATATTTATCCTTTGAGTATCAATAAAAGCGTAACAAAGGCCTTTTTGTTACGCTTTTTTTTTCATTACTATTTTTAGATTGCCCCAACGCTCTGATTATACGATATTTATTAGAAAAACATCAAGGACGGTTGTTACGCTATCGATCCCACTCGGAACGTATTTACTTGACTCAAGGATTCGGTACAACAAATCAAATAACGCTTCTGATAGCTCGAAAGATAAACTCATTCAGGCTGATCCCCAATGATGCTGGGAAGCGGTCAATCTGATAGTTTTTCGTTGCTTGAGCCTGCCGTTCTACCGTCCAATGTCATTGGTGGAACTGGATTTGTCTCCGTATCTACGCCGGATATACAAACCATCAACTTGAACGAAGCCAGATTCTGACTATTCGACATAGAGTAGCAGTCCTTTGAGGTATTCGCCTTCGGGGTGGTAGATGTTTACGCCGTGGTCGGCAGGCTGGTTGAGGCGGTCGAGGATACGGACGGAACGGCCTGTCTGGGCCGCAGCGGAGAATACTGCCAATGCGAAGGCCTCCTTGTCAACAACCTGGGAACAACTGAACGTAAACACCAGACCGCCCGGAGCGACCTTGGAAATCGCCGCTGCGTTCAGCCTCTGATAAGCCCGCAGGGCGTTGTTAAGGACTCCCCTGTGCTTGGCAAATGCCGGTGGATCAACGATTATAAGGTCGTATTTGTCTTCCGGAACATCACGAAGGAAATCAATCGCATCCGTACAGTAGCCGGTATGGAGGAAAGGGTCGAAGCCGTTCAGGGCTATGTTCCTTTCCACCATCTCTATTGCCTTCTTTGAGCTGTCCACCGAGTCGCAGTGGACCGCACCTGCTGCCAGGGCATACACGGAGAAGCCTCCGGTATAGCAGAAAAGATTAAGGACATTCCTCCCGGAGGAATACTTGCCCACAAGGGCACGGTTATCCCTCTGGTCGAGGAAGAAACCTGTCTTCTGGCCTTCGGTCCAGTTGACATAGAACTTGTTGGAATTCTCCAGCACCACCTGTTCGTCATCCGAGAATCCGGGAGCCTTGTACAGATAACCATCCACCAGTTCCAGTCCGGCCTTGAAAGGTGCAGTTCCGGAACTCTTGTCATATACTGCCTTCAGGGAATCCCCATATACCTTCTTCAGAGCATCGCAGATAGCGCCCTTTGCCCTGAACATACCCACCGAATGGGCCTGAAGCACGCAAACCCCGTCGTAATAGTCGATGATAAGGCCTGGCAGGCCGTCGCCTTCTCCGTGGACGAGGCGATAGCAATTGGTCAATCCTCCCCCACTAGCCAAGCCGGCGGAAACCCTCACGTTCAGCGCCCGGGAGACCATATTCACCCAATAGTCAGGACCGAGGACGTCCTCGCCGGAGAAACTGAGGATACGCACGGCGATGGAGCCGACCTGGTAGTGTCCGTATGCCAGGAACTCGCCTTCCTGGGAGAACACACCCACGATGTCACCTTCGGCAGGTTCCCCGACTATCTGCGAAATCGCGCCGGAGAACACCCACGGATGGAATCTGCGCAGGGATTCATCCCTGCCTCTTTTCAGGATTATCTTTGTCATCAGTCACGTTTTTCGGAGGGTTTGGAAGCATCTGTTCCGGAGTCAGGGGATTCTTCTCGGACGAAAGCAGCTTGAGGTACATCTCCCGGCAGACCCAGGCATCGGTAGCCGCGTAAGACTGCTGCGCTTCGGAGAGTTTCTCGGCTTCCCAGTTGGAAAGCTGCTGGGTCTTGGATATCCTTATTCCCAGGATGATAGCTGCCATCTTCTTGACACTCTTGTCCTTGATGCCATATTCCCAGACTATTTTCTGAAGGTCGACGAAAGACTTCGGAGTGAAATCGTGATGCTTCTCCAGACCGCGGACATCGTCGTTGACTGCCGCCCCGACCTTCAGTATCTTTTCATCGGAGAGTATCTTCCTCAAAGCCTTGGGAATATCTCCCATCATCTTGATCCTGAACAGGAAAGCCCTCTCCTTGCCAGAGAGCTGCAGCAGCGAGACTCCGTAGTGGGGCTGGTTCGGCGAGAAACATGGCCTGGATTCGGTGTCGAAACCTATCACGCTCTGCCTCCTCAAGTACCTGACAGCCCTGAAGAAATCCAGTCCGATACTGTCTATGACTTCGATCCTGCCCGGGAATGCGGCAGGAGAAAGCTGTTCTATTTCTTCCGGACTAATGCTTATTCTGTACATAGGAAAGGTAGGTATTCGGAGCGATCACTCCAACCGTGTCAGGGAAAGACGGCGGTACGAGCATGTCGCTGAACCTGACGGCCATGAAAGAAGAATTGTCGACATCCGGGATGGTCATCATGAGGCGGGCCGCAGGATAGGCTATATCGTGTGTGAACAGTTTCCTGTCCCTCATCAAGGTGAAACACGCCTTGGTGAAGGAATATGAGGTATCGGTAGAATAGAGGACCGGAACGTCGCAGCCTATCCTTTCGAAGAATTCGCTCACATCATCACCGCCGTTCTCGGCGAGCAGCGGGGAGCATAGGATCAGCACCTTGCAACGGAGAGTTGTATCCAAAGCTGCCAGGGCATTCCTGACGGCGATTTCCCTCAAGGCGATCCTGCCTTCATCCGTATCAGGGATGGAATCGTACGGAGCATTGAAGAAATCCAGTATCGATACTATCACTTCCCCGGAAAAGTCCGGAAGTCCGTCACTTACCCTGCGGGCATCTACATTGTCGAAGTAGTCGCAAAGCATCATTTCCTCACTCAGGAGGAGACTGCGTCCAGGATCTCCGACGATTACGATAGGACCGGAATCCTTACCGGCCAGGCGAGCCATCTTCTGCAAGGAAGGAGACGAAGCCGAAATCAAATCCTCGACGAGGCCGAGAGCATCCGGAGCACTCTCCACACGTCTTCCGCACCCCGCCGGGGCAAGGAAGATGGCGAGGAACAATATTGCCGAGAATAACCTTTTCACTGTATCAAATTGTCTGGAATATCTGCAAAGGTATAAAAATCTTCACTATCTTTGAAGTACGTAGCATAGAAACTGTAAACAAACTGCCAAAGGATGAAAGCCATCATAGCATTGGATTCGTTCAAGGGCTGCCTCACAGCTGAACAGGCAGGAGCCGCCGCCCTGAAAGCATTCCCGGAAGGAGAAGCTGTCGCCATTCCGGTCTCTGACGGAGGGGAAGGCTTCACCACGATCATGACCCGGATGCTCGGTGGGGAATACAGGACCGTAAAGTGCTCGGATCCCCTTGGCCGGAAAGTGGAAGCAACTTATGGACTTGTCCGGAACGGACTCGTTGCCGTGATGGAGACCGCCGAGGCCAGCGGCATGTGGCGGCTCTCGCCGGAAGAGCGGAATCCGTTGGTTGCCAGTACGTTCGGAACCGGTGAACTGATTGCAGACGCCCTGGAGGAAGGAGTCGGGGAGATATGGCTCGGCCTGGGAGGCAGCGCCACATGCGACGGAGGAACAGGATTGCTCCAGGCTCTCGGATACCGGTTCATAACCCCCGGCGGAATCCTGGAAGACGGCCATACCGTGCTCGGGAACATTATCGAAATCGACTCCGCACACCGCCACAAGGCCCTTTCCAGATGCCGGATAAAAGGATTCTACGATGTATCCGTACCATTCTGCGGGACAGGAGGTTCCGCACGCGTATTCGCTCCGCAGAAAGGAGCCGGAGAAGAGATGGTCGACGCCCTTGACCTTTGGATGAGCCAGTTGTGCAACGTATATTCACGGTTTTCCGGAAGGGAGATCCGCAATACTCCGGGATCCGGAGCGGCAGGAGGCATCGGCGGTGCCCTGAGGGCCATGCTCGGAGCGTCGATGACTCCGGGCATATGGCACATACTGGAGACCTCCGAAATCGGTCGCGCGCTCGATACCTGCAACCTTGTGATTACCGGCGAAGGGAGTGCCGACAGGCAGACCCTTTACGGCAAGGTCCCTTCAGGTGTATTGGAATATGTTCGGAGATATGATTACGAATGTGGAGGTGCCCGCCACACCAAGGTAGTCTTGCTTGCCGGGCAAGTATCTGACAGGCAGGAACTTCTGGATGCCGGTTTCGATGCTGTCCTGCAGTCCACTCCGGAAGGCATGCCGCTGGAGGAAGCACTGGATCCTCAGACGGCCATGAAGAACATCACTTCAGCATTGAACGGATCTTTGGAATGAGGAGGCTTTGGATATATTCCTCTTCCATGAAATGAGTACCGTCGTAGATCGTCCACGTCCCTTCACCGAAATACTTCCTCCACGTCCTGACTGAAACCACTCCGCTCCGGCGGAAATGGTCTTTCGTTCCGAAAAAGGCATGGAAGTAGTCATTGCTTCCGTTCAAAGGGGTGTTTCCAAGGGAATCCTCGAGCACCGGTTTCCATTCGAGAAGTGTCTTCCTGTCGAAATGGAGAGCCTGGCGGTCTCCTTCCTTAGGGTGATAGTGCCTGTCGAAGAATGCGGTCAGGCCGGGAATCCGAACGAGTCCGGCCATTATCCTGAAATAGCGTGGAGCATTGAGGGACGGTGAAACGAGAAGATGCGGATATCCCCGCAACGCTATTGCATGGGTCGCTCCCATACTCTCCCCGATGACAAGGTCAGGCTTCACTTCTTCGGCTCACCTGCAAAGTTCCGTGTTTAAGTTATCCAAAGATCTTATAGATTCTATACATGAAGAAGGTATAGTCGCTTACACCTCGTAGTTGGGATCTAAAGGTTTTGATCTTTGAGTTTAGAGATTC